>Ga0183101_1000541_pt3 | contig 22261 bp, 15 predicted proteins | sample Biomet3_FD_127790 | JGI IMG/M metagenome (GOLD analysis project Ga0183101, IMG submission 127790) | Microbial communities from bioreactor (seeded with sewage sludge) at LBNL, California, USA - Biofuel metagenome 3 | ecosystem: Engineered > Bioreactor > Anaerobic > Unclassified ...
CCGGAAGAGGCGTATTGCTTTATCTGCGTCAGGAAGGGCGAGGGATAGGCCTGATCAATAAATTGAAAGCCTATGAACTGCAGGAAAAAGGCATGGATACCGTAGAAGCGAATATTGCCCTTGGTTTTAGAGCCGATCTTCGTGACTATAGCGTAGGTGCGGAGATATTAGTCGACCTGGGCGTAAAAAAAATCATACTCATGACGAATAACCCTACCAAAGTGGCTGGGCTTTCAGGATATGGGCTTGAAGTGGTGGAACGCCAACCTATCGAAATGGCCTGTAATGAAGAAAATCATTTTTATATGCAAACCAAGTTGCACAAACTGGGGCATTTGTTGCATGTACAGTGATGATTGGTTTTTGTTGTAACTAAACGAACGCTTTATCAAATATAAATAACGCTTTAAGATGAAATTTCCATAAGTATGCTCACACCAACCGAGAATGATATTTTATGGAACCAATAAATTTAAAAATTAATAACACATGAAAACATTTGAAGGAAAATTAATTGCCGAAGGTTTAAATTTGGGAATTGTCGTGGCTCGTTTTAACGAGTTTATTGGTGCCAAATTACTGGGCGGTGCACTTGATGCCATTAAGCGTCATGGTGGAAATGAAGAAAATGTAAGTATTGCCTGGGTTCCGGGTTCATTTGAAATTCCCTTGGTAGCTAAGCGAATGGCAACAAGTGGTAAATATGATGCAGTCATTTGCCTGGGTGCTGTAATTCGTGGCTCCACGCCCCATTTCGATCTGGTAGCCGGAGAAGTGGCAAAAGGCATTGCGCTGGTAAGTCTCGAAACCAACGTTCCCGTTATTTTTGGCGTATTATCCACCGATACCATTGAGCAAGCCATTGAGCGTGCCGGAACAAAAGCCGGAAACAAAGGCTTTGATGCTGCCGTTGCTGCTATTGAAATGGCAAATCTGTTGAAGCAACTTTAAACCTCTGTTTTGAAAAGCAGGAATATTCCTTTCAACCGGAATATTCCTGCTTTTGTTATCATTTTGCTCTTCTATTGGGGAGCGTCTTCTGATATTTTGTTGTGTTTCCTGAAAAGAGATATATGATATCTTATCAGATACAATTAATTAACGGTACCGTTCTAAAATTCTTAATCTCACCTTTATTTTTCTATCAATATCTTCCTGTAACCTGCATATAGGCAACTAATTTATTCTGATAATTAGTCCTAACATCCGTAAGCTGGTCCTTTGCTTTTTGCAGCAAAGCTTGGGCTTCCAGCAGGTCGGAAATATTTACCATCCCCGATTTGTACGAATCGTTATTCAGCTTCAGATTTTCTTCAGCTTGAGCAACGGTTTCTTCGGCGACAGCAATTTCTCTGTCGGCTTCCTGTAATTCATTCCAGGCTTTTTGCATTTGTACAATAAGCAGTTCCGAAGTGTTATCTGCGTTATTTTTAGCTATTTGTTCTTTCAACTTACGTTCTTTCAGGGTATGGGAAGCTTCCCACCAGTCGGAAACGGGAATTTTGAGAGAGGCCATCACAAAAGCATTATTATTATCTTTTTCATCCATTCCAAGGTACATAGCTCCGGCTCCTACGGCTAATTCGGGCAAATATTCGCCTCTTTTAAGCTTGGTTTGGTATGTTTCGGCTTCTATGCTTTTTTGCAGAAGCTGGTATTCCACCCTGTTTGTAAGGGCTTGATGATGATCAACAAATACATCCGTTGGTTTCGAAATGTTTACTACAGAATCAGAAAGTACTAATAAAGAATCATACTTTACACCAATGTACTGGCAAAATGCCATCAAAGCAAGATGCTGTCCGTTATCCAGTTTCATCTTATTCATTTTCACTTCACTTTGTTTCAACTTAACCTTAAGCAAATCGTTATGTGTAATTAATCCGTTTTGATAAGCGTTGTTTACTTCTTTGTAAAGGGCATCGAGCAACTTTTCGTAGCTGTTTATGGTATTCATTTTTTCGTTCAACGAGACAATCTGCCAGTATTGCTCTTCAGTTTTAAGCAAAACCTCATTTCTGTTCAGTTGTGATTTTTCGCTGCTTACTTCTATGCCAAGATTGGCAAGCTTGTTACCATTACTTATGCGACTTCCGGCATACAATGGTTGCACGGCAGCAATAACGCCCGTGTTTATCTTATCTAATCCGGAAAAAGACATGCCCGGAAAATAGGCAAACTGGGTAGCCGTTGCCAGATTGGCCGGGTTGCCATCGTAAACCGGCAGATTTCCACCAGGAATTTTTAAATCTATAAGCGGGTCGGTAAACCGGAACGACATAGCCTGGGCACTCATATTGGGGAAATATTTGGTAAATGCAGCGTTTTTGGTTTGTTTGGATGCTTCTATTTCCAGCCTGCTGTTCTTAATCAGCGCATTATTTTGCAGAGCAAGTGTTTTGCATTGTTCCAACGAATATTTGTTTTGAGCCGAAACATAATTATTCAGCCCAAGAACAAGCAGGATACCCACCAACGTAGCTTTTATCATTTCCCCTTTTAATAAAGTTTTAGCTTTCTTTTTTTCTTTTTTCTTATCTACTCTTTTAAAAATAAGCCAATAAGCTACAGGCAAAATGAATACTAATAAAACCATAGAAGTTAAAGTGCCAAAGCAAATAACCGTTCCCATAGGTCCCCATAATGCACTTCGGCTTATAATCATGGGGATTACGCCCATAGATGCGGCTGCCGAAGTAAGAAAAATGGGACGCATTCTTCGCTTACCGGCTTCCATAGCCGCTTCGCGTATTGTTTTTTTGTATTTAAACCGTAGTTCTTCTGCATAATCAATCATTATTATACCGTTACGAACCAAAATACCAATCAGGCTGACAATTCCAAGGATGGCGGTTATTCCAAATTCAAGTTTCATGACAATGACACCGATGGCGGCACCCAGAAGACTTAAACTTGCCGACCCCATGACTAATAATGCCAGATTAATCCGTTTGAAATGAAATAACAGGATTAGGAAAATTATGATTATGCTTAACATTAAACCGCCTATAATTTGCGGCAAAGCTTCGGCATCCGATTCATAAGCTCCTCCATAACTTAGGCTTGTACCTTGGGGTAAGGGACACTTTTCTGCTATTTTTTTAACTTTTGAAAATACGGTGTTGGTATTTATTCCGCGTTCCACATCAGCATATACGCTGATGGTCGGAACACCATTGCGGCGAACAATCTGCCCCTGGTTCCAGTCGGGTTTTACTTTTGCTATTTGACGCAAAGGCACCGACACTCCTGGAATTAACGAATGAATATATTCGTTTTCGATTTCATTATAATCGACATCACCTTCGCGTTCAGCTTTTAACTTTACGCTTACAGGATAATCTTTTTCCCATAAGGTGGTTATCGGTAGACCATCAAAACGCATAGCCAGATTGGTAGCTACGGTAGTTTTGGTAATGCCCAATCGATTGGCTTCCACAGGATCGATATTCACCTGCATTCCAGGAAGCATTTCTTCAAAATTGGTTCTTACCCATACCAGCCCATCAATTTTTTGCATTCTTTTAGCTAATGAATCAGCGGCAATTTTCAAATCTGCAATACTGTCGCCTGAAACCCTGACTTCAATAGGAGCTGTTGATGGTTGAAAATCTAATTGTTTAAATCGGATATGGGCATTAGGGAATAGGTCGGCATATTTGCCAGAATATTCGTCCAACAATTGAATGGTTGCTTTTTGAGAGGTTGTGTTTACAATAAATTGAGCATAATTTTTGGCTGGCATGTTGGGAGCATAGCTGGTATGGAAGCGAGGTGAACTGGTTCCAATGAAAGAGGTTATGGATTTGATTCGGTTATCCTTTTTTAGGATATTTTTCAGACTGTCGGCAACCATAGCTGTTTGATTCAGGGAATTACCCTGAGGAAGATAAATTTCGATGGCAAACTGATCCCGTTCGGCAATAGGCATCAGTCTCTGGGGAATCTGGAAAAAAATAATGATGCCGGCAAAGATGGATAATCCGCCAAGAATCAATGTCAAACGGGGATGATTAAATGCTTTTATCAGCCATTTTTCGTAGGTGGACTGAACAATATCCAAAAAGTTTCGCTTTTTATTTTTTGGGGAATCTTTTAATTGCAGAAATCCTTTTTTGATAGTTATATACTGAATAAAAGGAATAAGAAGCATGGCCACCAAAAGTGATATTCCTAAAGTGATGGAAACTGTCCAGGGAAATAATTTGACAAAGTCCCCAAACATTCCTTTTAATGTAACTAAGAAAGGGAAGAAGGTGATGCTGATGGCAAGTGTTGCCGAAAAGATGGCTTTGAAAAATCCCTTGGCACTACTAATGGATGCGTTCCATCGCGATATTCCATGATCAAGTTTATCCATATAGCTATCCACAATTACGATGGAATTATCCACTATCATCCCAAGCACAACGATAAGACCTGCCAATGTAACGGTATTCAATTCCATGCCTGTAAGGTACATTATTCCTAAGGAGATAAAAATGGTTATTGGAATGGAGGATGCTGCCACAGAGGCAACTCTGAGTGGTAACAAAGCCATCGTTACTAATATTACGGCGATGATGGCATAGAGAAGTTCCTTAAGGAAGGTGGTGATAGAATTGCCTACAACCTTGGGCTGATCGGCTATCCGTTCGATGCTGACACCTTGCGGAAGTTCTTTCTGAAACTCTTTAAGCACTTTATCCACATCCCGGCCATATTGCACAATATTATTGCCTTGCTGCATCTCCATAGAAATCAGCAAGCACTTTTTCCCGTTATTATTGATGTAATTGTCAGGTTTAGGGTATTCCCTTACCACACGTGCTACATCTTTCAGCCGGATTATGTTTCCGGCAGGATCGGAATAAATAATTTGTTCGGCAATGTCATTTTCATTGGAATATGATTTGGAAACATGAATAGGGGCAATAAACTGGCTGTTATCCACCGATCCGCTGGTGGTAGTAAAACCTTGGGTAAACAAATTGGCCAGAAGGGTAGAGGAACTGATTCCATAATTTGTCAGTTTTTCTTTTTCGAGATAAATGCTGATTTGTTCTTTTTCCAATCCGTAATGCCGAAGGTTGGAAACAGATTGTATCCGTCGCAAACGGTCTTCTAATTTATTGAGATATGTTTCCAACTCGCGGTAGCTTTTATTGTCCGATTCCAGCGTAATCAAAAGTGCTGAAGTGTCGCCAAAATCGTTATCGGCTATCAATGCCAGCACACCGGATGGCAATTGGGATTTAAATGTACTTAGCCCATGCTTGAGTTTCGACCAGAACTCATCTGCGTTGTTCACATCATCATTCAGTTCCACGTAGATGATCATCATTCCGTCCTTGGAATGGGAATAAGTCTTTTCTTTCTTTATTTCTTTGAAACTGAAAAGGTATCTTTCGACAGCCGTAGTTAACTGTTCTTCTACTTCGGCAGAGGTGGCTCCCGGATAAACTCCGATAACCAATCCTTGCCGGATGGTAAATTTGGGAAATTCCTGTTTTGGCATGTTAAACAGTGCATAGCCGCCAAATAAAACCAGCAAAGAAGTGATCAAAAATAAGATCTGCCAGTGCCGCATGGCAGATTCAACAATTCCAATTTTTTTTCTCATCTTATTTTACGATTTGAATGGTGGTATTTTCGCTCACTTTTTGATAACCTTCGATGATTAGCTGATCGCCTGGTTGTAATCCCGATGTAATAATTACGCCGTTTTTATATGGCGAGCCTGTTTCCACATTTTTCTTCACCACTTTATTTCCATCAGCAACGAATATGTATTTCTGACCTTTCTGATCTATTTGTATTGCATCGGCAGGAACTACTATTTTTCCTGCTGTGTTATTATTGTGAATAATTACATTACAAACCATTCCGGGCTGAAGCAACTTCTGAGGATTATTCATGGTAATTTTAACTTTGTAGGTATGGGAAAGCGGATTCGACATTACGCCTTTTTCTTCTATGGTACCTTCAAAGCTTTTATTTCCCAAAGCACTGACGCTGATGGTAGCTTTTTGCCCTTTTTTAATGGTTGCAATTTCGTTTTCGGGAATAGGAACAGTGGCATACACTTTTTCAATTTTTACCAACTGAAAAACAGGATTTCCTGGAATGATATTCATCCCAGGTTCAATCATACGCTTACCGATGGTTCCATTCGTGGGAGAATACAATTTGCAATCGTTCAGATTTTTCTTTGATATGGCTACCATTGAACGTGCCTGTTCAAGTCCTGTTTGGATTTCCACAAATTTAACTTCTGGTAAGCTCCCACTTTTATACATGGTTTCGAGTCTGTTGTAGGCATCAGTTGCCTGTCTTTCTTTTGAAACAGCTATTTGGTAAGCATTCTGGTAATTTCCACTGTTTATAACAGCTAAAAGCTGTCCCTTTCTTACATCTTGCCCTTCCGAAACCATAACTTTATCTGCATTTCCGCTGATCAAGAAACTTAATGGAACCGACGATGATTCTTCTATCATACCGATGTACGGTTGTTCCGTACTTCCTGAAGATGTGGCTATTTGTTGTACTTTTACATTAACTACTTGGTTAAGATCATTATCCGGCTTATCACCATGCTTGTTGTTACAACTTACCATGCATACTATTATCATAAAGTATGCTACAAGGGTTGGAATTTCTTTTCTTTGCATCTTTAAATTATTATTCATTTGTACTTATTTCGTTTTTTAGTCGATTTTTGATTAAAAAAATATTGATATCAGTATTGATATCAAGCTAAAAGCCCTTTAAGAAAGATATTTATTAATAAGTCGATTCTGTTTTCCCATCCCGGAAAATTTTTATGAATAACAAAATCAATAACTAAACCAGATAGTGCGCTATTCATAGAAAAGGTCAACAAATCAATATCACTTTTTATTTCGGAAACAAATTCGCCATTTACAATGCCTTGGTTAAGGATATTATATAGTAACTCATTTTGCTTTTTCTCAAATTTTCCACGTAATTCAAGTACCAGATTGATGTTTTCACTTATTTCGCCCACAATAATTTTATAAATTACTGATACCGTATTTATTGATTTAAACGTTGATAGGCAATAAGCAAGCAATTTTTCCCTGGCAGAGGAAACATTATTTACAGCAGTTTTGACATTGATATGCATTTCGTCAATTTCGTTTAGAACAACAGCTTTAAATATTTCATCCTTGCTTTTATAGTAATAGTATAAAGTGCTTTTACCCCGACCCATTGCTTTGGCAATGTCTTCCATCGTGGTTTTATTAAGTCCATAATGTTGAAAGAGAGTCTTTGCTGCTTGTATGGCTTCCGATTTAACTTGTTCTTCTTTGGTCATTTTTTTGACTTTAATACTAAAAACGTTTTAGGGTGCAAAAATAGATATTTTTATTTATGAATACCTTTTTTAAAAAGTATTTTGTAATAATTTAATTTCAAATATAAACTACTAATAATTAATAATAAATATTTTAGGGATTTTTATGATAAAAGATAGATAGGTATTCGTAGAAGTTTATCGAGTATTCGTAAGAAAAGAGAAATTTTTTTTATTTTATTTAAAAATAAAAAAATATGCATTATGGCAAGCATGCTAAAAATTATACAACATAATCCTTTAAATGTGTATCATTTTTTTCATTTCCTTTATCTTTTAATTTGAAGAGGGTTTATTTTAATTTACACCTGACATAATGGCATTTAATGAAGGATGAAATCGATTTAAAATACGCTGAAATCAATTTAAAATGTGCTGAAATCGATTTAAAATGTTCCGAAATTCATTTTATATGCACTGAAATTGATTGAAAATGGTCTGAAACCGATTTTATATATACCAAAATTAATTGAAAATGTTCTAAAATTGATTTGAAATGTTCTGAAATCAATTTAAAACTGACTAAACGTCATTTGAAATATCCCAAAATCGATTTAAAATGTCCTGAAATCGATTTAAAATGTCCTGAAATCGATTTGAAATGTCCCGAAATTGATTTGAAATGAGCTGAAATTGTTTATACTATGCTTTTTTTATAATCTTCCATGCTCAGGAAGTATTTGCAGAAGACTGTTTCCTCCTGTTTGTGGTTGGAGCATACGATGATGAGCCGGTTGGCCGAATAGTCGTTGATTAAATTGTGATACCAGTCTGTTCCCTGCCGGTCGAGGTTGGTGCAGGGTTCATCCAATAGCAATAGGGGAGTGTCGCTCAGGATAGCGATTGCCAGTTTCACCCGTTGTTTCATTCCCGAGGAATAATATTGCAGTTGTTTGGATTCCGATTGGGGGAAAGCAAGTATTTCACAGATTCGATTGGGAGTAAATTGCTTTACGAAAGGTTTAAATTTCTGATGAAAATGCAGCATTTCGGGTAGGGTGAATTCTTCGATAAGCTGTTGGTAAGGCGTAGCAAGAGTGAGATAGCGGAAAATATTGTCGGGAGCAATTATTTTATCATTATGCTCGTAATTAATTTGGCCTTCACTGGGAGTAATATTACCGGCAATGAGTCGAAGCAGGGTTGATTTTCCCGAACCGTTAGCTCCCACGACTGCATAGCGGTTGTTACTGTTAAATTCGTAGTCAAGGTTCCTGAAAATCCAATCGGAATTAAAACGTTTACCGGTTTTTGTGAGTGTAATTTTCATACCTTAGGTATTAAAAAAACCACGATTATTCCGTGGCTTTTTTAATCAAATGTTATTGTTTATGGCTGTTGTCCGCGGGTATATCCTTTCATTACTCCGCGACTTGAATTGCCGATAAACGAAAGTATTTCGTCGCGTTCGGGCGTTGCCGGCATTTCGCGTTCTATCATATCGCAGGCCTGGCTTACGTTTAAGCCCTTTACATAAATGTAACGGTACAAATCCTGAATTTCATTGATCTTTTCGCTTGTAAATCCTCTTCTGCGTAATCCAATCGAATTGATACCAACATAAGCTAAGGGTTCGCGGGCAGCTTTGGTGTAGGGAGGAACATCCTTACGAACCAACGAGCCTCCGGAAATCATGGTATGGGAACCTATGGTAACAAACTGATGAACTGCCGTCATGCCACCGACTATTGCCCAATCATCTATTTTGATATGACCGGCAAGGTTGGTTGCATTGCCAAGGATGCAATTATTACCTACAATGCAATCGTGGGCAATATGCACATACGCCATTAAAAGGCAGTTGTCGCCAACCACTGTTTCCCAACTGGCTTTGGTTCCGCGGTTAACGGTAACAAATTCCCTGATGGTGGTATTATTGCCTATTCTTACGATGGTGTCTTCGTTGTCATATTTCAGGTCCTGAGGAATGGCGGCAATGACGGCCCCGGGAAATATCTTGCAATACTTTCCAATACGTGCGCCTTCCATAATCGTAACATTGGAACCTATCCAGGTTCCGTCGCCTATTTCGACATTACGTTCAATATTAACAAAGGGTTCGATAACTACATTTTTAGCTAATTTAGCTTGGGGATGGACGTAGGCTAAAGGTTGATTCATGGGGTTACGTTATTTTTTTTTAACAATTTGTGCAAGCATTTCGGCTTCCATTACAATTTTACTTCCCACATAAGCTGTGCCTCTCATGTGGCCTATTCCCCGGCGGATAGGCGAAACAAGATTTAAGTCAAACACCAGCGTATCGCCGGGTACCACGCGTTGGCGGAAGCGAACATTATCTATCTTCAGGAAGTAGGTAACATAATTTTCGGGATCGGGAACAGAACTCAGCACGAGAATACCTCCTGCCTGAGCCATGGCTTCAATCTGAAGTACACCTGGCATCACGGGTTCGTCGGGAAAATGTCCCATAAAAAAGCCTTCGTTCATGGTAACATTTTTTACGCCTATCACGTGATGGTCGTCCATTTCCATTATTTTATCAATAAGCAGAAATGGCGGGCGATGAGGAAGAATGTTTTTAATAGCGTTGATATCGTAAAGCGGCGCTTTTGTCAGATCGTATTTGTGAACTTTACGTGTTTTTTTAGTTTCGCGTATCTGTTGTTTGATGAGCTTTGCAAACTGAACGTTGGAATGATGTCCCGGACGGTTGGCAATGATATGTCCTTTGATGGGCATTCCTACTAAAGCAAGGTCGCCCAGAACATCGAGTAGTTTATGACGTGCAGGTTCGTTGTTGAAAAGCAGTTTAACATTATTCAGGATGCCTTCTTTTAAGACTTCTACGTTGGGTTTATTGAAAAATTTCGCCAATCGGTCCAGTTCGTCTTTTTCCATCAAACGGTTAACAAAGACGATAGCATTATTGAGGTCGCCGCCTTTGATCAGGTTGTTTTGGATAAGATATTCCAGTTCGTGCAGAAAAACGAACGTACGGCATGGAGCAATTTTGTCTTTAAAATCATCAATATTCAGGAGCGTGGCATTTTGAGTGTCCAATACATTGGAACCATAATCTATCATCACCGAAAGACGGTAATCCATGCTTGGGATAGCAATCATTTCAACCTTTTTTCCGGAGTCGGAATAGGTGATATTGGAAGTGATTTCAAAATATTCGCGGTCGGCATTTTGTTCAACAATGCCGGCTTCGAGCAGAGCTTCCACATAAAATTTTGAACTGCCATCGAGAATGGGAGTTTCTTCACAATCGAGTTCAATCAGGCAGTTGTCAATTTCCAAACCGGCCAGAGCCGCCAATGAATGTTCTACGGTGAGTATCTGAACGCCGTTATATTCCAATGTAGTGCCACGAGCTGTTTCTACAACAAAATCAACATTGGCATCAATGACAGGTTGCCCTTCAAGGTCGATGCGTTTAAATTTATATCCGTAATGCTCGGGAGCAGGATTATAAGTTAGTGTAACCTCTTTCCCGGTATGTAATCCCGCACCTTTAACAGTTACGGGTTTTTGAATTGTTCTTTGTTTTTCAGTCATTCCAGTAAAATCAAATATTGTTTGCAAAAGTAAACTTCTTCCTTGTTATCTGTTTATTTTTGCTCATTTATTTTTTTAAGTTGTTTTTCTAATTCATTGATGCGTTCAACCAATTTTGGAAGATTTTTATAATAAACGATTGAACGTTTGGCAGTACTTACGTCCAATGCGGGAGATCCTAATACCACATCGCCTTCTTTAATATTGCTTCCGATACCCGATTGTGCACCTATCTGTACTTTATTGCCGATGGTAATATGTCCGACAATTCCTACCTGTCCGCCGATCATACAGTTTTTCCCGATTTTTGTTGATCCCGAAACGCCGGTCTGTGCAGCAATAACCGTGTTTTCGCCGATTTCAACATTATGGGCTACCTGGATAAGATTATCCAGTTTTACCCCACGCCGGATGATGGTCGATCCTAAGGTTGCCCTGTCTATGGTTGTGTTTGCTCCGATTTCGACATTATCTTCAATAATTACATTACCTATCTGTGGCACTTTTTGATAATTATTGTCTTCCTGAGGAGCAAAACCAAAGCCATCAGCACCGATGACGACTCCGGCATGCAACGTACAGTTATTCCCAATTACGTTATCCGAATAAATTTTAACTCCGGCAAACAGGGTTGTATAAGTTCCGATTTTTACATTTTCGCCGATATAAACCTGAGGATAAATTTTGGCATTATCATTTATCACAGCGTTTTCGCTAATCACGGCAAATTCGCCGATATAAACATTTTTGCCGACGGTTGCCGAAGGAGCAATGAAAGCTTTTTCGGAAATGCCGGTTTTATTACGGTTGATCTGATCATAAATTTCCAACAGCTTAGCGAAAGAAGTGTAAGCGTTTTCAACTTTTATCAGGGTGCATTTTATTGGTTTTTCAGGGATAAAAGCTTTATCAACAATTACCACCGACGCTTCGGTAGTGTATATGTACGGTGTGTATTTGGGATTTGCCAGAAAGCTAAGGCTGGATGGTTCCCCATGTTCGATTTTTGATAATTTAGTTACGGTTTCCTCGGGATTACCATCAACCACACCTTCCAGCAAGTCTGCTATCTCTTTGGCTTTGAATTTCATTTGCTAAATTATTTTTTATTAAAAAAACGTTGCAATTTACCAAAAAATACAATCATTAATAATAATAATTGAGCTAATGGTTATTCTGAAATTTAAACCGTTGCTAACAACTCATTTCACCGGCGTTTTTCATGGCGGATAAAAGGCTGTAAGCTCCTTTGGTTACTATTTTGACCTTCTTTTTATCAATATGTTCCGGCAAAATAACTTCGGTGTACCCGTTATTGCTAACTCCCGTTTTTATTTCCACCTGTTCAAAATCGGTAACCACTTTCTGCCCCTCGTTTCGTTTGCCTTTGATGATGAAAATGTATTTTTTGTCATCAAAACTTACAATAGCATCATTCGGCAGAGCGTCAGTCTGATTATTGCTGGTTTGTATAAAAGCATTTACAAACATGCCTGCAACCAGTCCGCTGGTTTTTGAATTTATTTTTGCATAAATTTTTACCGTTTTGTCTTCGTTGATGGCTTTGCCTATCTGTAAAACAGTTGCCGTTTGTGTTATCCCCGGATTGTTGGGAAGGACAAAATCGAGTTTTTGCCCGATGAATACCTTTGTAATATCCTTCTCAAAAAGTGTCAACTCCAAAGTTGCATCCTGATTATTAATAATCTCAAATAAAACATCCGTGGGATTGATGTATTTCCCAATCACGGCATGGGTGGTTTTCAGAAAACCATTGATTGGGGATGTGATTTCTATTTCGCGGGTTATTTTATCTTCCTTCAATTTATGAGTATTGATGCCGATCATGGCCAGCTTTTGTTCCAGAGCTGCAATTTTAACCTTCAGGTTTTTATATTCGGCAAGCGATTGTTGATACGACTTGGCTGAACTTACGTTTTCCTTGTAAAGTTCTTTCTGTCGTTTGAAATCGGAATCGAGGTATTCTAATTGATTTTTGCTTTCGAGATACATTTGCTGGAGGTCAATAAACTCAGCATTTTCAATGGTTGCCAGGATTTGCCCTTTTCTTACAGGGCTCCCTTCAACGAGGGCGCTTTTTTTAACATAGCCTCCCATACTGGCACAAACAGAAACCATATTTTGTGGTGGAAATGTTATGGTACCGCTTGCTTTAATGGTATTGCTGAGTATTTTTTCTTCGACAGAACCAAGAGTGATATCTGCAATTTTGTATTGATCGTTGCTTAGTTCCACTGTATTAGCGGGAAGTACTTCGTGCTGGTTATCTTCTTTTGCTGTTTTGCTTTTGCAGGAAAAAAGGATGGTTATGGTTAGTAAAGTGATAATTTTAATTGTTTTCATTCTTTTTGTATTTTTATTTTGTACCGATAAGATATTCTATTGCGATTATTGCCTGATTATAATTATTTAAATTTTCAAGATAATCAGATTCTATTTCGAGTGCTTTTTCAATATTCTGAATATATTCCATGTAATTGATGCTGCCGCCGAAATAACTTTTGCCTGCCTGTTTGATGATGAGTTCCGATTGCGGAAGAGCTGTTTTTTCATAAAAATCAAGCGACGTTTTGTATTTCTGATATGCTTCGTATTGTTCAGTCAAACGGTTATTCATTTCGTTCTGCGAATATTCCAGGTTGTTTTTGGCAATATTTTCGCTGATTTTTGCTGCCTGTATTTTTGCCGCCTGAGAGCTAAACCATAGCGGAATTCTAACTCCGGCCTGTAATCCTGTAAACCTGTCGCTGGAAGAATAATAATGCGATTCGCCATTCCTTTCCTGATATCCAATGATAGACTGGCTGAAATAGCCAATGTTGAAATCGGGATAAAGTTTTGCGCGTTCCACACGGGTTTCCCTGCGGCTGATTTCAATTTGCTGACGTAACAGCGCTAACGAAGGATTTTCTGCCAAAGCAGAACTATCGGAAGATAAAGTTAAATTCAGTTTTGCAGGCGATAATTCGGCGATTGCAATATCTTCTTTTTCGTTTAGTATGGTTTTCAACCGTTTGCCAAAAATGATTATATCCGAAAGAATTTGAGACTTTCGCGTTTTTAATTCCATCAACTGAGTTTCGGCAGACGTTTTTTCAAGCAGAGGGCTTTCGCCTTTTTCTACTCTCAGGGAAGCTGCTTTATAAAATTCGGTATAAAGGCTATCCTGATGGTCGAGTTGTTTTAACCGGGCATTAAGATAAACTAATTGGTAATACGTGGCTTTTACATTGCATTGTATTTCATTTTTAGTGGCAACAAGTTCTGTTTCCGAAAAGTTAACATTGGCTTTTGCTAATCGTGTTTGATTGATGTACAATCCCGGGAACGAAAAATCCTGCGAAATACTGATGTTATTATCTTTCTTCAACGAGTTGCTTTGGCCGTAAACCAGATCAATATTTGTCTTTCCAATGTCCCAGGCTGTATTCACGAGTTTTTTCTGCAAATCCACATGCATGGTTGCCGATTTGATGTTGCCATTATTTTGTAATGCCTGGTTTATTGCCTGTTCCAGCGTAATGGTTTTCATCGTTTTTCGCTGAGCCATCACCCCCTGGGAAAATATCAGGGATGATCCTATCACCAGAATGGTAACAAGACTTTTTGAAGCTATGCCCGAATTGATTTTCTTTTTATTGGAAAACAGGATGTAAAGCACCGGAAGTACGATAAGTGTAAGCAAGGTAGCCGAAATTAAACCTCCAATAACAACGGTGGCCAATGGTTTTTGCACTTCAGCGCCAGCCGAAGTGGACAAAGCCATGGGTAAAAATCCCAATGAAGCCACCGAAGCGGTAATGATTACCGGACGTAGCCGTGTTTTCATGCCCTTGCGAACCCTTTCATAAATATCGGTAATACCACGCTCCTGTTCCAGCCGGTTAAATTCGGCAATCAACACGATACCATTGAGAACCGCTACTCCAAACAAGGCGATGAATCCTACTCCTGCCGAGATGCTGAAGTTCATATTGCGTAAATATAACGCCACTATTCCGCCTATGGCCGAAAGTGGCACGGCAGAATAAATCAGGAGGGTTTGTTTTATGGAGTGAAAGGTAAAAAACAGCAAAACAAATATCAGCAACAGGGCTACGGGAACGGCAATGGCTAATCGTTGTTTGGCTGCTTCCAGGTTTTCGAACTGACCTCCGAAGGTAACGTAATAGCCCGCTGGCAGTTTCAGTTGTTTATCAATCTTTGCCTGCACTTCGTTGATGATTGTCTGCACATCCCTGTTGCGTACATTAAATCCGATGTTGATTCGTCTTCGCGTACTTTCGCGCGAAACCTGTGCTGTTCCATTTTTGATTTCTACCGAAGCAATCTGATCCAGCGATATCTGGTTGCCATTAGCCAACGGGATATACATACTTTTAATACATTCAATATCATTCCGAAAATCCTTATCGAAACGAACCACCAGGTCGAAACGTTTTTCTTCGTCGTAAACCACACCGGCGGAATTTCCTGCGAAAGCAGTCTTGAGCAAATCGTTTACGTCGGCGATGTTTATTCCGTATTGCGCCATCTTTTCGCGATTATAAACTACCTGCACTTGTCCTGATCCGGTAACTTTTTCCACATTGATATCCACAATGCCGGGAATATTTTTAATGATGTTTTCAACTTGTGAGGCTTTTGTAGCAAGCGTTTCCAGATTATCGCCAAATATTTTTATGGCCACGTCCTGTTTGGTTCCGGTCATCAGTTCATTAAACCGCATTTGGATAGGTTGCTGAAATTCAAAAACTACTCCGGGAAGAACCGAAAGGGCCTTCTCCATCTTTTCCATCATTTCTTCGCGTGTAGAAGCACTTGTCCATTCGCTTTTATCCTTCATCACAATGATATAATCGCCGGTTTCCATGGGAGTAGGGTCGGTAGGTATTTCGGCGGCGCCTATTTTACAGATGGCATGTTTTACTTCCGGAAACTGAGACATCAATATTTTATTCGCTTTTTCAACGGTTTCTGTTGTATGTTCGAGCGAACCGCCCTGAAGTGTAATCACTGACGAGGCCAGGTCGCCTTCTTCGAGATTGGGAAGAAATTCACCTCCGAGCGAATTATATAATAATATACTTAGCACAAACAATATTACCGAAACGATGACGACTGTAATTTTCCGCTTTAGCGCAAGGTCTAACAAAGGCTCAAAAGCCCGGTGTAAACCAGCCATTATTTTATCGGAAATATTGGTTTTCCGTTGGGTCGATGGGCTTAAGAATAATGCTGAAGCCACTGGTACATAAGTTAACGAAAGTATTAATGCTCCGATGATGGCAAAGCTTACCGTTTCGGCCATCGGGCGAAACATTTTCCCTTCTGTTCCAACCAAAGCAAGTATCGGCAGGTATACGATAAGGATAATGATTTGCCCGAAAGTTGCCGAATTCATCATGCGTTTTGATGAATGGTATACTTCTTCATCCATCTGATTTTTGGAAAGTTTTAGTATGCCTGATGCAGCTAATTTTCCTTGTGTAATGCGGTGGACTACACTTTCGACGATGATCACCGCTCCATCAACAATCAATCCGAAATCGAGGGCGCCAAGGCTCATCAGATTACCCGATACCCCAAAAAGATTCATCATCGAAACGGCAAAAAGCATGGCTAACGGAATAACCGATGCTACGACAAGCCCTGCCCGTAAACTTCCCAATAACAAAACTAAAACAAAGATGACGATCAGTCCTCCTTCGATCAGGTTTCTGGAAACGGTTCCTATGGCACGGCCAACCAAGTCGGTGCGATCGAGATAGGGCACTATTTCTATACCTTCGGGTAGTGACTTTTGAACCGTTTCTATCCTTTTCTTAACGTTGGCAATCACTTGCGAACCATTTTCACCTTTGAGCATCATCACTACGCCGCCTACGGCTTCACCGACAGTATCTACCACAAACGTACCATAACGTGGTGCATTTCCGAATTGTACTTTAGCCACATCGCGTATCAATATAGGCAAACCATTGCTTGTTGTTTTTACTGGTATTTGTTCTATATCGCTCAATGAGTTTACCAATCCGATGCCACGGATAAAAAATGCTGTAGGATTCTTTTCAATATAAGCACTACCCGTATTTTGATTGTTTTTGCCAAGAGCATTAAAAATATCTGTCAGGCTGATACCCATACCATGCAGGCGTTCGGGGTTTACGGCTATCTCATATTGTTTCAGCATTCCGCCATAGCTATTCACATCGGCTACTCCGGGAGTTCCCAATAGTTCGCGACGAACAATCCAGTCCTGTGTTGTTCGTAAATCCATGATGGAATAATGATATCCGGGCTTTACGCGAAGAAAATACTGGTAAATTTCACCCAGTCCGGTGGATACCGGAGCCAGTTCGGGCGTAGTGAGTCCTTCCGGAATTTGACTTTCGGCTTCGCTCAACCGTTCACCGATAAGTTGACGGGCTTTGTAAATGTCTACATGGTCTTTAAACACGACGGTTACCACCGATAAGCCTAATCTCGAAATGGAACGAAGTTCGATGATGTCGGGAATATTTACCACGGATATTTCGATGGGTGCCGTGATAAATTGTTCCACCTCGTTGGCTGCAAGTGTGGGGGCAACCGAAATAATCTGTACCTGGTTGTTGGTGATGTCGGGTACGGCATCTACTGGCAAGCGGGTGAGCGAATATATTCCCCAGCCAACCAGAAACAGCATCATTAACCCGATAATTAATTTATTATTTATAGAAAAGCGGATTATTTTATCTATCATAATTATTGATTTTAGCGCCGGACATAGTGAATCGGCGCTGGATGATTAATTAATCAAGCCCACAAGCCATAAGATTACGGTTATACCGTAGGCAAAGGGCTAAAAACTTTTTGGAAAAGGGATAATTATTAGCAGGCTAACTTAGGCGGTTGCCAGATAGGTGTTACTACTTCTGCCAGATGCACCTCTTTAATCCGGTATACCAGTATTTGAGGGATAGTATATATGCCATCTAATGTCAGCTTAGTTCCCGTAAGGGTATTCACCTGGCAACAATTGCACACGCAAAACGGGGAGCAGTGATGACAATATTGATCATGCTGGGTATTGTTTGCGCTTTGCTCTGTATGAAACGTTTTATCGGAATGTTCACCATTATCCCTGCATGGAAATCCACAGAGAATGATAACGTACATCGACAATATGAAGCAAAACAGTTTCATTGCGGCAAAAGTAACTTTTTTTTAAAATATACAGTTAAAATTTTTACCTGTCTTTTGTTTTACCTGTTTGATCTGAAAAAAATAAAAAAGCCTGCGGTGGTTCGGCAGGCTTTGTGTTTTATTAATCACTAAAAAATTGCTTTGGTTTTTTAGTGCTTTTTACGGAAAGATTTTTTGCGGTCTTTTTGCCATTTGTTGTCGTCGTCAAACGATTTTCTTCCGGCAAAACCTTCTTTTTTTCCATAGCCACCCGATTTACGCTGACTTCTGTCGGAACCGCGTTTTTTATCGCTCTGGCGGTATTCGGAGTCGGAATTGCTATACGATCCTTTGCTTTGACGGCTTTTTCTGGAAGATTTTTCGTGCGATTCGGCCATAGGTTCGGCAACTTCTACCTTTATTTCGCGGTCGTTGTAATAAATCTGATTTTTCATTGATGAAAGAACGAGCGGAAGGTATTCGTTTTCTACTTCAAAAAAGGAGAAGCTGTTTTTGATGTCAATTTTACCGAGGCGTACTTCGCGGGTATGGGTAACATCGTTGATGAGTCCGATGATGTTTTGCGGACCGATGCCATCCATACGTCCGAGGCTGATGAATAGACGTGCATAACTTTTGGATGAAGAGGAACGTTTGCCATTACCGCGAGGTTCTTCCTTGCTTTCGTCAATATTGAGGTCGGGAGCATTGCGGTAGTAATCGAGAAAACGGTTGAATTCCATGGATACAAAACGTTTGATAAGATCTTCGCGTTCGAGCCATTCTAATTTTTTAAGGATGACGGGCATAAAGGAGCTAATTTCTTTATCGTTAACATCCACTTTTTCCATACGGTCGATCATGTGGAAGAGTTGCTTTTCGCATACTTCTTTTCCACTGGGAATTTTCGCCTGGCGAAAGGTTTTACCTATCTGCTTCTCTATTTGCTTGATGATATGTTTTTCCTTCAGGTTGATAATAGCGATGGAAATGCCCAGTTTTCCTGCTCTGCCGGTACGTCCGCTACGATGGATATATTGTTCATTTTCGTCCGGAAGATTATAGTTGATGATATGGGTAAGATCGTCCACATCGATGCCACGGGCAGCAACATCGGTAGCTACAAGCATCTGCAGATTGCGTTCGCGGAATTTCTGCATCACGCTGTCGCGTTGTGCCTGCGATAAATCGCCATGCAGCGAGTCGGCGTTGTAACCATCTTTGATTAGCTTATCGGCCACTTCCTGTGTTTCCATGCGCGTGCGGCAAAAGATAATGGCGTAGATGTCGGGATTAACATCGGCTATGCGTTTAAGGGCAAGGTAGCGGTCTTTGGCATGAACCACATAATAGTAGTGGTTTACATTTTCGGCTCCTGAATTACGCGTGCCTATGGTAATTTCCACAGGGTCGTGCATATATCCGCGGGCAATGCGTTCCACTTCGCGTGGCATAGTAGCCGAGAACAACAAGGTTTGTTTATCTTCGGGCGTTTGCGAAAGTATCGAATTGAGGTCTTCCTGAAAACCCATATTCAGCATCTCGTCGGCTTCGTCGAGTACTAAGGATTGAATGGAGGATATATCAACGGCACGGCGTTTCGACAAGTCGAGCATACGTCCCGGGGTAGCTACAATAATCTGTACGCCTTTTTGAATCTGGCGTACCTGGGTGTCAATGTTTGCACCGCCATATACGGCAACAACAGATAAACCTTCAATGTATTTTCCAAAGTTTTTGAGGTCGTTCGTAATTTGCATGCAAAGTTCTCGGGTAGGACAGAGGATTAATGCCTGAGGTTTGTTGGATTTCGTATTAATATTTTGGATAAGAGGAATTCCGTATGCGGCGGTTTTGCCTGTACCGGTTTGTGCCAGGGCTACCAAATCACTTTTGTCGCTTAATAATACGGGGATTGCTTCTTCCTGTACAGGCATAGGAGCATCGAAGCCCAAAGCGGTAAGGGCTTTTAAAATTCTTGGATCAATACCCAAGTCGGTAAATGAGGTCATTAGGAAATATTTAATTGAGCGGCAAAGATACGCAATTTCTTATTACCACAAACTATTTTATTTCTGATATGCTGGACTTTATTTATTTAGGAGAGCGTAGGGCAGGTTTCGTTCCTACTTATTTTCAAAAACCAATTGACCATTACAATGCACACTCCGCAATGTGGAACCGGTTCCTCCTGATGAAATGATATCAATTCCATCATCCGTACAGTCAAAACCTTCAAAATTTGTATTCAACAATCCCAATAGCGAGCCAATTCCTTCTATCCAGGTTCTTGTAGAAGAGGGGGGAAAACATTTGTAGTTTAATACTATCTTTTTTCTATTGCTGTTGTTCACTACGATGTTTTCAACAGAAGCAACGGTAAGCTTTTGTTCGAAACAACCGTTTTTTATAGTAACGGTATCGCCCTGCTGCACGCCAAAGTCATAGATAAGATACTCTGTTGCATCGTAAACGTCGATCTGATAAATTTTACCATCACTTGTTTCACGCAGGTATGCGACTACAGTTTCTGTATTGTCGCCTGCTGTAATATTTTTACTCATCACCGATTGATAAACTTTGGAACCAAACACGGAATCTTTGCCTATACGGTATTCAAATATTACGGGACGATATGCATCTTTATTAAAACGTTTTTCAATGGTCCACCGTAAACTGGTATCAATAATCGGAGTATAGGCGTTTGAAACCTGTTTGCCGTTACTTTTTGTGCAGGCCATTGTGCATATCAAAAGGCAAATAGAAGCTAATGCTGTAAATTTTAATTTCATCGTCATACTCCTTATCAAGTTGATTTTAATTAAAATAAATCTATTTTCCGCTCACCGCTGAAATTGTTTTATACGATATTATCAGACAACGAAAGAAAATCTAATGCAAATCTATAAATAAAATCTGATATACATTTCCTGTCATGATAAATATTTTTTTAAAATATTTTAAGCCTACACGATGGGAAAAAAGAATAAAAAATTTCCTTTCGTCGGATCCCCGGGGTAAAATATAAAAACTTATTCATTTTTAGCCACATTAGGATAAAAATCAATAGCGTTATCTTTTACACAAAAAAACCCCACTCTGCTCCTTCCACCCGCTATGGAAGGAGCAATTAAGAAAGGAGGTATTTGTTGAGGTAGAGTCGAGTGAGGTTTAGGCTGTGAGTTTTATTTCGATAGTGGTTTCTTTATCGTTTTCCACGTTAACGGATATTTCGCTGGCAGTGTACCCGGCAAGCGAGGTGCACAGTATATAATTGCCCGATGCTATTTCGTCGATAAGAAATTCGCCTTTGGAATCGCTCATGTCGTTGTAGTCGGTATCTTTTATCAGCAATTCGGCTCCCTGTAAAGGCTTCAGTGTAAGGCTGTCCTTTACGATGCCTTTGACGATTCCGTAGCCTTTGCCGCTTTCGTTCGTCGATTTTTCGATGAGGATGTAATGCTGATACTTCACAGGGTCGTCGGCATAGGCTATTTTACCCACGTTGCAGGCTATGGTCATATAAGTCCATACTAAGTTATAGGCTTTGATGCGGTTTTGAGAGTATTGTGTACGTTTTGACTTAAATTTCTCGTATTCGGTATGCGATAGCTCCAGGGCGGCTTTTAGCTGTTTTATCTCATCCATATACGATTGCACATAGCCTTTGGCAATAAGTTCGGTTTTATGCTCTTCTGTAGTCATTATAAATTGACTGAGCAACGCCGCCATCAATTCCGGGCTATGATGCGATTTGGCATAAATATCATATCCAAATTCACCTATCTTTTCGGGATGGTTAGTAAAAGTCTTTTGAATAAAATATTTAGCAAAATGAAACTTTTCGCAGCTTAATTTTAAGTTGCTGTCCCGTTCTAATTTTTTTCCCGCTTGCCATTTTTTAACTAAGTTATCCGAAGGCAGGGCGTCGGCACTGGTTAAGGCTGTCGAAAAGGAGTCGAGCCACGACGGGTTCAGGTCGGGATCAATCTTGGTTAGTTCCGAAAGCTCTTCATTGAGGTACGAAATAAGCAAATGGGCGTTTGCCGACACTATGGGCATGGGGTAGGGAAACAATTTTTTGACTAATTCCTCCATATTATAATTCTTATAATTAAGCTTTCAATTCCGGCGTTAAATTTACAACAAAAATTAGTTAATAAACAAATATTTTTTAAAAAAATTTATTAA
>Ga0183101_1001452_pt1 | contig 22246 bp, 20 predicted proteins | sample Biomet3_FD_127790 | JGI IMG/M metagenome (GOLD analysis project Ga0183101, IMG submission 127790) | Microbial communities from bioreactor (seeded with sewage sludge) at LBNL, California, USA - Biofuel metagenome 3 | ecosystem: Engineered > Bioreactor > Anaerobic > Unclassified ...
ATACCGATGACGAAAATATTATAGACGCAATTTCGCAGTCTGGGGCGGATTTTAATGCAGTTGATGATAAAGGACGCACGCCTTTGCGCATTGCCGCGCGCGGCATTAAAAATCAAAAAGTTCTTTTGGCTCTTTTAAGAAACGGAGCCGACCCAGTTAAAGATAAAGACGCGCTTCTGGAAGATGCGTCTTCAAATCCGAACCCCCTTGTTAAACAAATTCTTGAAGAAGCTGTAAACAAAACCCCGTGGTTCAAAAATAATAATTTTTTGCAGGCATTAAAAAGCGGCGATAAAGACGGACTGCTCAAAGAATTGCCGTTTACCGATATCAATTTACCCGACGCCAACGGCGCAACCGCGCTTTTGGCTTCATTTTCAAACCCTAACGCCGACATAATAAATCTTTTGCTGAAAGATAAGGCCGACGTAAAAATAAAATATAAAGGTGCGCCAGTTTTGTTTATAGCGGCCGCAGCGGCAAAAGACCCGAATATTTTCCAGGCGCTTATTAAGGCGGGCGCGGGCGTAAACGAAACCGACGGCGAAGGCACAACTCCGCTTATGAATCTCGTTGCCAAAAACTCCGCCGCGTTTTCCGTCGCAAAAGTTTTTATGGCAAACGGCGCGGACTTAAACGCCAAAAATAAACAGGGCAATACCGCATTGATGTATGCCGTCAAAAATTCTTCAGATTTAAATTTAATTAACCTTCTTATTAAAGCAAAAGCCGATGTTAATGCCGTTAATGCCGACGGCGCGGGCGCAATACACATTGCCGCAAGGTATAACCCAGGCGAAGGCATTATGCAGGCGCTTGTTGACACGGGCTGCAAGCTTGACGCGAAAGATAAAGACGGCAATACGCCGCTTATTTTAAGCGCGTATAACACAAACAGTCTTGTAGTGCAGGTGCTTTTGCAAAACGGGGCGGATACTGCGGTCAAAAACAATGCGGGCCAGACGGCTTTGGCTTTGGCAGTCCAATATAATAAAGACCCGAAGGTTGCCGTTTCTTTGCTGAAAGCTTCACAGACGCTTGAAAGTCCGTCTGTCATTCTTGCGCTTGCGGCAAAAAACCCTAATTCGCAGGTCAAAGATTATGTTGAACAAATTTTGCCCTATAAAGCTTCGGCCGCGGCGTCTTCGCCTAAGGTTAACGGCAAAAATGAGTGGTATAAAAATCAGGATTTTCTTAATGCCGTAATAAAAAGCGATGTGAGCGGGCTTAAAAAAGTTTTGTCTTCCGGCGTAAACCTTAACGCAATGCAGCCGGGAAAAATCAGAATATCTTCCCTTATGTTTGCCGCGGCAAGGTCTTCAAATTCAGAAATAATTTATACTCTTATCAAATCGGGCGCAGACCCGTCTTTGCGTAACGAAAGCGGAGACACCGCGCTTTCCGTGGCGGCTATGCTAAACAAAAACCCCGACGTAATTTCTGCTTTGGTTTCCGCGGGGGCGGACGTAAATTCGCGCGATAACAGCGGCGTTTCGGTTTTGGCTTCCGCCGCGGGCAATAACCCCAACGAAGAAATAACAATGACTCTTCTTAAAGCCGGCGCAAAAGGCAGGAAAGATATTCTTTTAAGGTATGCGTTGAAAAATCCAAACAGAAATATAAAAACTATTTTGGAACAGGCGCTTTGATTTATCTGAAAATATCTCCGTCAAAACGCATTCCCGCTTTAAACAGTAAAGCAGGCGCAAAAACGTGCTTCGCACCGAAAGCGTTTCCGCCGAAATAATTTGTATAAATGTATCTTCCTTCAATTCCGACAAAGCTGTACGGCCCTGTTTCAACTTCCATTCCCAACCCGAACATCAGGGCCAAGCCCGTGCTGTTGTCTTTTTGTTTATCTCCGTCTTCTTGCGAAAGATATTCTTTGAGGATGTCCAATCCCGCGCCGAAAGGGAAATAAATTCTCAGCGGGCTTTGCGGCATCGGTTGGATTTTTACATAAAAAAGTCCTGTTGCGTGTTCTGCTTCTCCGTTATAAATTTTTCCGTTTATTTGCGTGCTTTTTCCCTGCCCGTTATCGGTGTAGCTTATGTCCGTGCCTGCGGCAAGATAGGGGCTCAAATACATAAGGCCCTGCATACCGAACGAAGCTCCGCTTCCGCCGAAGTCCATATTCGTCCCTTGGTAACTTTGCGAAGATTTAAAATTCATAACTCCGCCGTAAAGATTAACTTCGCTCTGCCCTTTGTTTATGCCCCAAAGCATCGGCTGCAAGAGGCCCGCGTTGCAAATTACCGCGGCTTGAATAATAAGGAAAGGCAGGATATATTTAATCTTCATTTTTTGGCGGCGGATTTTTGGGCTTTCAAAAGTTTTTCCTGACGTTTGATTTCTTTCCACTGTGCCAAGGCTTCTTCCGGTGTTTGTGCTTCTTTAGCCCCGCCGAAAACGTGCGGGTGGCGGCGGATAAGTTTTTGGTTTAAACCGTCAATAACTTCCGCAACGGTAAAACGGTTTTGTTCCTGCGCTATAGAGGCGTGAAATATCACCTGAAGCAGCAAATCTCCCAGTTCTTCTTTAAGGTTTTCATCATCTTTTTTTTGTATTGCGGCTATTACTTCTTCTGATTCTTCCCTGAGGCATTTTATAAGGGTTTCGTGCGTTTGCGCTTTATCCCATTTGCAGCCGTGCGGGCCGCGCAGAGTTTTAAAAGTTTCAAGCAATTTGCCGAATATTTTTTCAGCTTCCTGATTTTCATCCGTCAATTCACTTTGCATATCTTCACCTTTTTAGGACTTTCAATTTTTAAATATTCAAATTCTCCGTCAAAAACTTTATTCATTCCCACGTCTATTGCCGTTATCATTCCGTCCTTGCTGCGGGAAATCCGCGGGACGTTTGTGTGCCCTATAATCTGGCGGAACGGACACAACTCGTGATTAACTAAAATTGAAGTTATGTCTTCCCAAAAAATTCCGCCGAAGCGTTCGCTTCCGCCTCTTACGTAACTCACATTAAAAATAGGGTGGCGGTAATTTGAAGTTTTTACCGCGTCTTCAAAAATGTTGTTTATATGCCGCGCAAAATCTGCAGGTTTTGGCTTGCCCTGAGGCGCAACTTCCTGCTTTAAAGAGGCGTAAAGATTATCGCATATCCCCGCGTGAGTAAACAAGAAACCTCTTGCGCTGAACGCGGCCGTAAGCCTGCGGCGTTCTATGCCGCGGACCAACTTTTCCCTGAAAGATTCTATCTGAAAATACGGCAGAGCCGTAATAAAATAATTTTTGCGCAAAAGTTCCAATTCATGATTGCCGATAAGCCTTACAACCTCTCCGCCAGCTTTTTTGGCCTCTATCTGCAAAACGTCCAAAAGTCTGTCTATCGGCAGTGGGTCGGGCCCGCGGTCCAGAATGTCGCCCATTTGGACCAGAATGCTTTTGCCGCCCGTCCAATTAAGTTCTGCGTCCATCAGGCCCGCGTGGATTAAAACCGCCGCAAAAGCGTGGTATTCTCCGTGTGCGTCTCCGACTGCGATTATAGGGCGTAAATGGCGGCTGTTCATATTTTAATTATACCAATGTAAATACTATAATAATAATGTACCGTGAATAACAATAACAAATTTTTACAGGCCGTTAAAGAAATAAACTCAGTAATCGGCGCGAATAACGTTCTTCGTGACGAGGCCGCGCTTTGCCTTAACAGCTTTGACGGCAGCCCCGTCAGAATCCGCCCCGATGCGGTAATAAACATACCTTCGGCGGAGGTCCTTCCGTCGGTAATCAAAATATTGAACGCATATAAAATTCCTTTTATACCCAGAACCGCAGCCACAAATCACGACGGCGGCTGCATAGCCGTAAAGGGCGGCTGCATATTAAATCTTTCCGCTTTAAATGAAATAACTTTGATTGATACGCAAAACGGTTATGCCGTTGCCGAATGCGGCGTGATAAATAAAGATTTACAGGACGCTTTGGAGCCTTTGGGTTTTTTTTACGCGCCCGATCCCGCCAGTATGGCTTTTTGCACAGTAGGCGGCAACGCCGCGCTTAACGCGGGCGGACCGAGAACGCTGAAATACGGCTCCACCGCTTCAAATATATTGAAAGCCGAGTTCGTACCCCCGCAGGGTGAAGTTCTTTTGCTTGACAGACATGCCGCAGGCCCCGACGTACTTTCGCTGTTGGTAAAGAGCGAAGGAACTTTGGGCATAATAACAAAATTGTGGCTTAAAATATTGCCCAAACAGCCTGCTCTTAAAACTATTTCAGTCTATTTCAAAACCTTGCAGGATACTGTCGCTGCGGTTGAAGATATAATCCGCGCGGGTATAATTCCTTCCGCTTTGGAAGCTATGGATAAAGCCAATTTGGAAGTTACCAAAACGCCTTGCCCGCAGGGGACGGACGCTTTTTTGCTGATAGAGTTGGACGGCAAGAAATCGGCTGTTGAAAAAGAAGCTTTGCAGGTTTTAGGGTTTTGTCAAAAGCATAACGCGCTTAAGACAGAAACGGCGTCTTCGCAAGAGCAAAGACTTGCGCTCTGGAAAAGCAGAAAAAGCGCCGCCGCGGCAATGGCGAAACTGGCCCCGAATTTGGTTTCTCTTGACGGAGGCATACCAAGAAGCAATTTGCCTTCTGCCATAGGAAGCGTTGCCGATATAATAAAGAAATACGGTTTGCGCGGCGGAATGGTTTTCCACGCGGGCGACGGAAATATGCACCCTAATATAGCTTTTGACGAGCGGAATGTTTACGAAACCTTAAAGGTTAAACAGGCTGTAAAAGAAATAAATATGGCCGAGGCCGCCGCAAAAGGCACAATCAGCGCGGAACACGGAATCGGCGTTGAAAAACGCGCCGCCATGGCTTTTATGTTTGAAGATTCCGCTTTGGCGCTTTTTAAGAATATTAAAAAAGCTTTTGACCCTTATAATGTGTCAAACCCGGATAAAGTTCTGCCCGTGGCCAGCAGCAGCCGGCTGAAAGCTTCCGTTCCTGACGATGAAGAAACTTTAAAAATAATAAAACGCGTTAAAGAATGTTACTCTGCCAAAACAAAAGTTTCAATATGCGCTTTAAAAACAAATTTTAAACCTAAAGGCGAAATTTTGGACCTGTCCCGTTTAAACAAGATTACGGATATTGATAAAAATAATTTTATGGTAACCGTTCAGGCGGGGACTGCCGTAAAAACGCTTGCGGCTGAACTTGCAAAAGATAATATGTATTTGCCTTTCCCCGTGTGCAAAGGCAGCATAGGCGGCGTTTTTGCATCAAAGATTTTTGACAATTTTGCCGATTACGTTACCGCGGTTGATTTTGTTATGGCAGACGGAACTTTTATACGTTTGGGCGGTAAATACGTAAAGAATTCCGCAGGGTATGACATCATAAGGCTTCTTAGCGGGAGCATGGGCTTTTACGCCGCGCTTACGGCGCTTACCGTGCGCGTTTGCGCAGTGAAGCCCGCGACTTGCGTCCAGCGCGAATTTGCGGCTTTTACTCCTTCCGAGCAGCAGCTTAAACTTAAAAAAGTTTTTGACGAATATAACATTTTTAACGGTTGTATAACGGGGGCGGACAATGCAACGCGATAATTTTTACAGAGATTTTACTCCCGCTTCGCTCTTTAAAGAAAGCGGCAAAAATCTTCATTCGGAAGGGATTCTTACACCCGAAGATAAAACAGACGCTTACAATGCTTCTTGTTTATGCAACCGTTGCGGCGCGTGCGCGCAAAATTGTCCCAGTTATAAAGCGCTTAAGGCTGAAATATTTTCCCCGCGCGGACGTAACCAACTTGTGCGCGCTTTGTTTGAAAGAAAGCTGAATATTTCCGCTGATGCCGAAGCTTTAAAACGTTCCGTTTCCTCCTGTATTATGTGTGGGGAGTGCAGCTCTGTATGTCAGGTAAACGCGCCTACCGCGCAGCTTATGGCAGAAGCGAAATACGCTTTAAATTGTTTCCCGGGCAGGAGCTTTTTGACTTCATTTTTTGCAGAAAATTATAAATTATATTTTTCTTTGCAGACTTTTAAGTATAAACTTCAGCAAAATATCGCGGAGGCTAAAGCTTTATATCTTACTTCTGACTGCGGCCTTGAAAATGCAAAAGCAAGCCTCGCACTTATAAATAAAGTTTACGGGCCTTGCAATGTTATGAAAAGCGGACTTTTGCTTACGCGCGCGGCATTAACCGAACCTTATTTTGTCTTTCAGGAAATTTTGAATAATATTTTCGCAGAATATAAAAATTTGTGCGCCGATACCGCTTTGCCGCTTGTTACCGATAACATAGAAGAATACCGCCTTCTTAAGCAGGCCGCGCGCCTGAGAGGCAAGGATTTTATTCAGCCTGAAAATATAATTTTTATCACCGAACTTATAAAAAACCGCATAAAAACCTGCCCTGAAGAATTTGCCGGCAAAAAGATACTGCTGCAAAATAACAATATCTTCTTTGACGGAGATGACATAATTGCAAGAACTTCCGATATATTTGATTGCGTAAGGAATAATTTTTTGATACAGTTAAAAACGAAGGGGCCCAACAGCACGGGCTTGTTTTCTTACGCGACAAATATCAGGGGAACGGAAGAGATTAAAAGAGAAGCGGCTTTTTCCGTTGCGTCGGAACAGCCGGACATCTTTATAGTTTTTTCCTCGGCGGATAAAAACTTTTTTGGGGAACTTCTGAAAAAATATTATCCGTTTACAAAAGTAATGCACATTGCTTTGGCAGCGGGGCTATTTTATGACAGACAAGGATAAGAAGGAACTGCACGCACAGGAAAAACTGAATCTTTTGGTTGAATTCGGCAAACAGCTTTCTTATGAAACGCGTCTGGATACTCTTCTTCAGATGATTGCTTCTAAAATACAGCGCATAATCGGTGTTAAACGCTGCTTCATATTTATCAAAGACGAAAAACGCGGAGAATTTTGGTCAAAAATAGCCAGCGGCAAAGGGCTGAAGTATACCGAAGTCCATTTGCCCATTAAAGGCAACAGCATTCCCGCCCTTGTGGCCAAAACGGGCAATACCGTCAATATGGCCGACGCCTACAGCGACGCAAGATTTTCAAAAGAACTTGATTTGATTACGGGTTTCAAAACCACTTCGCTTCTTGCAATACCGCTTAAGGACAAAGAAGGCAATATCCTGGGCGTATTCCAACTTAATAATAAAACCGATAATACAAGATTTGATAAAAAGGACGAAGGCCTTTTAAGGCTGCTTTCAAGCCTTGCAAGCGGCAATATTGAAATTGCCACTCTTTACGAAGAAGTCCAGCTTTCTAACCTTGAAACTATTTACCGTTTGGCCATCACGGCCGAATACCGCGACCAGTATGATACCAGAACCCACCTTTATAATATAAGCAGGATATGCGGCATGGTGGCCGGCGCTTTGGGATTTCAGAGCAAAGAAGTGGATACTATCAGAAACGCAAGTCTGCTCCACGATATAGGCAAAGTGGCAATACCGGATCATATACTTCTTAAGCCGGGAAAGCTTACCGCAGAAGAATACGACAAAATGAAAATGCACACAATTTACGGCGGCAGGATTTTGGAAGGCGCAAAATCAAAATTGCTTGAAACCGCATACAAAATGAGCATTTTCCATCACGAAAAATTTGACGGAACCGGTTATCCTCACGGTCTTGCGGGGTCAAATATCCCGATAGAAGCGCGCATCCTTGCAGTAGCCGACGTTTTTGACGCCCTTTGCATGAAGCGTGTTTATAAAGACGCCTGGGATATCAAGAGTGCGCATAAATATATAGAAGATCACTCCGGTACGGACTTTGATCCGCAGGTCGTCGGCGCGTTTGATGATGTATATTCCCAGGTTGAATCGCTTTACCGCGCATCTTGAGCCTTTTGCCAAAAACATATAAAATTGTTTTAAAGTTTTGTTTCGGGGGTAAATAATGAAGAATATTAAAAAGGGTTTCACCCTTATTGAACTTTTGGTTGTAGTTTTGATTATTGCGATATTGGGGGCCATTGCTTTGCCGCAATATCAGGTTGCGGTTGAGAGGACAAGAATAACTTCTAATGTAGAAATTATGAAAGCCATCCACGATGCCGTAATTCAGTATTACGGAACAAAAGGGGAATTCCCTTCTTCGTTTTCAAAATTGTGGGTTACTCTTCCGCAGGGTCTTTATACCGTTTCCGGCAAGACTATGACCAAGGATGATAATACCTGCGTTATAATTTTGCAGGATTCCAACACGCCTCCCGCTCTTGATATGTCCTGCAAGACAAGCGGCGGCACAATAAGCGACTGGGTTATGAGTTACCAATTCCACGTAATGACCAGTGATGAAGGCGGCGGTTTGTTCCCAGGGGACAGACTGTTTAAAATTCAGGCTTCCGACCAACACAGGACGGATGTTTTAAGAAGGGCTGCAATTTCTTCGGGCTGGCAGGACTTGGGCGGCGGCATTTTTAAGATGCCGTAGACTGATAAGCTTTTGAAAAATAAAACCCCGCTCAAAAAGCGGGGTTTTTAAGTTATTTCACAATATTTTCAAAAACCGCAGATTATAATTTCCAAATTTTTTTATCTTTTTGCGCAGAAAGTTTTTGCCTCATCTGCGCCAAAATTATTCTTTTTCAGAGCGGGCGGCAACTTGCAAAAACCGCCAAAGCTTTTTGTGAAGGACTTGTCGGTTTTCGCTCGGACAAGACCGCCCTATAATCTCTAAAAAAGGATAATTTTACTGCGGCGCGAAATCGGCAATAAACTTTTGCGCGGTGAGTGAACAACTTAAAATATAAAGGTAAATTTATTGAATGAAAAACCCCGCTCAAAAAGCGGGGTTTTTATTTTCCGAATATTTCGTTAAATATTTTTTATAAATATTTTGTGAAGAAGTCTGAAAGGCGGTTCTTATATTGCTGCCCCGCAACTTCTGCGACTTCCGTATGGGAAGCATTGGCCACAATCCAAAGCTGTTTGGGTTCGGCGGCTTTCATATAAAGCTTTCTTGCGTCGTGGCGCGGAGCAAGCGAATCTTCCGCTCCGTTTATTATAAACAGAGGTTTGCCCGCCAATTTCTTAATATTGTGCCTGGGGCTGAAGTCTTCCGGGTCCATACCAAGGCGTTTGCGCGCAAAAAATAATGCCATTGCCACCAACGGAAAATATGGTGCGCCTTTGTTAACTCTTGCCCAGCGCGCTACCACTTTCTCGTAAGAATAATAGCAGCCTTCCGCGACTACGCATTTGATATCGGGGTTATGAGCGGCTTCGTAAACGGCAACTGCCGCACCCATAGAAATACCGTATATGCCGATGTATTTTGTTTCGTTAAATCTTGTCTGGCGGATATGTTTTATGGCGGCGTTGGCGTCGCGGATTTCAAGGTATCCTATAGAGCTTATGCCTTGCCCGCTTTCGCCCGAACCTCTGAAGTCAAAATAGAAAAGGTTAAAGCCCAAATCTCTCAAAAACAGCGTATTGGGAAGAATACTTCCTTTGTTCATTCCCCAGCCGTGCATAAGAACTATTGTCTTTTCGCTGAACTGCGGCGCAGGAATAAACCAGCCTTTCAGCGTTATGCCGTCCTGATTTTTGAAAATTACATTTTCAAACGGAACTTTAAACTGGTCCGGGTAATTTGCGATAGGCGATCTTTTGGTCTTTCTGTAAATGATTTTATCGCTTTCTTTATAGGCTATTATAACTGTCAGTAATGCGGCAAAAAGAATTACCGCCAAAATAAGTAATATCGTCATAATTATATTTTATATTTTTTACTCCGTGATTTCTTTGAGCGTATATGGCAGCTGCCTGCACAAGTCGCTTGCCATAAGTGAAGCTTTGCCCAGTTTTTTTGCGGCGTCATCAGCGGCCGCCCCGTGAATAAACACGCCAAGTTTGGCTGCGGTAAAAGCTTTTTCAAACTGAGTTTGTCCGTTATCTTTCTTTAAAAGTTGGGCAAAAATTCCTGCGATTGTACCTGCCAAAACGTCGCCGCTTCCCGCCTTTGCCAGGCCTTCATTGCCTGTTGTGTTTTCCCATGTTTCATTATTAAAACAAACTTTTGTTGACGGGCCTTTAAGCAGGCTTACGCCGCCTGTCAGTTGGTAAAGTTTCTGAGCTGCATGAAGCGGAAGTTCTTTGACATTCAAAAGTCTTTTCATTTCTCCTTCGTGCGGGGTCAGAATGTGCGGGATTGTTTTATCAAGTTTTTGCGGGCCTGCTTTTGCCAAAAAATTTAGCGCGTCGGCGTCAAGAACAGCGGGCAATTTTGTTTCTTCAAGAAGTTTTAAAATTATTTCTGCGCCGCCCGAAAGCCCGGGGCCCGCCAAAAGCAAATCGTGCGGGGTATTTTTAAGATATTTCAAAATTGTTTCAAGCGCCGCGGCATTAAGTTTGCCGTCTGTTTCTTCGGTTTGCAAAATAAGCGCTTCGGGGACTGCCGCCGCGCAGGCTGCCGCTATGGATTGCGGAACGGCTAAAGTAACAAAACCCGCGCCCGCTCTGTAGCAGGCTGTGGCGCACAAAATTGCCGCGCCGGGCATATTTTTTGAACCTGCGGCGATAAGCACTCTTCCGTTAAGATTCTTATGCGAATCAACGGTTCTTCTGGGATAATTTTTTATTACGAAATCTCTTGTAATTTTATTCATTTTTTAAGAGTTATTACGACTGCGGTTGCATAAGTTTCGCTGTGAGATATTGAAAGTTTGAATATTATGCCCTCTCCGCGTTTGTCGTGCAGCGCAATCTGCGGTTTGCCGCCTTCGTCTTTTATAACTTCTATCTTTTTTAGCGCTATTTCGTCAAAGGGGAGAGCCTTAAAAGCCGCTTCTTTTGCCGCAAAACGCGCGGCCAGACGCTGGGCTTTATTTTTTGCCGCAAAACAATATTCAAGTTCCTGCTTAGTGAAAAGTCTTTCAAGAACTTTGTTCTCAAGAGTTTCAAAACGGGCAACTTCTTCTATATCAGTGCCTAAATTTATAATTTCCATTATTCCACCGTTACGCTTTTGGCAAGGTTGCGCGGGCGGTCAATTTCTCTGCCGCGCATATCGGAAATATAATAAGCAAAAAGCTGCAAAGGTATAACGCCTAAAACGGGGAAGAGATATTCGTTGGTGTGCGGCACGATTATCGCGCCTTGCGTGGGCGTGTTTGTTACAACTATAAGCTTTGCTCCGCGGGCGGAAACTTCCTGGCAGGAGGAAAGCATTTTATCGTAAAGTATGCCTGCGGGGGCAAGAGCGGTTACGGGTGTGCCCTGCTCAATTATGGCGATAGGGCCGTGCTTAATTTCGCCGCCTGCAAAACCTTCCGCGTGGAGATAAGAAATCTCTTTCAGTTTTAAAGCGCCTTCCAAAGCTATCGGGTAACTTACGTTTCTGCCTAAAAATATGAAGGAGTTTTTGTTATAAACTTCTTTTGCAATTTCTTTTATCTGCGGGGCGGTTTTTAAGGTTTCTTTTACCAGTTCGGGCAGAGTAAGAAGTTCTTTATAAAGTGTTTCAAATTCTTCTTTTGATATTGTTTTCTGGACGTATGCAAGGTTAAGCGCGAAAGCATACAGAACCGCCATCTGGCTTGTGAACGCTTTTGTGGAAGCCACGCTGATTTCGGGCCCGCAATGCGTATAAACCGTAAAGTCGCTTTCTCTTGTTATTGAAGAGCCCATAACGTTGCATATGCTCATAACTTTAAGGCCCGCATGCTTTGCATTTTTAAGCGCGGCAAGAGTGTCGGCAGTTTCGCCCGACTGTGATACCGCTATAAACAGCCAGTCTTTTTTAAAGTTAATGTCGCGGTATTTAAATTCTGAGGCGGTTTCAACCTCAACGGGCAGACGCGTAAAATGTTCTATTATATATTTTGCCGCAAGCGCCGCATGATATGCCGTTCCGCAGGCGACTATATAAATCCCTTTTATTTTTTTTGCTTCTTCGGAGGATATTCCGAAAGCTTTTTTGACCGAAGGCGGCAGGGTTCGCAAAGTATCTTCGGTTGCCTGCGGCTGATCGTAAATTTCTTTGAGCATAAAGTGTTTGAACCCGCCCTTTTCGGCTGTTGAAGGGTCCCACTCTATTGTTTTTTCTTCGTGTTTTACGGTATTGCCAGCAAGGTCCGTTATAAAATATCCTTCGGGTGAAACTTTTATTATGTCGCCGTCCTGCAAAAATACGACTTTATCGGTATGCTTCAAAAAAGCGGGGACGTCTGAGGCAAGGTAATATTCTTTTTCGCCTATTCCCAGAACAAGCGGGCTTTGTTTTTTTGCGGCCATTATTACGCCCTGCTCGCCTTGGTAAACTGCGGCTATGGCGTAAGCCCCTTTAAGCTGTTTAACTGCTGCTTCAAAGGCTTTGTCAAAAGGTTTTGTTTTAAGGTTTTCTTCTATCAGATGCGCTATTGCTTCGCTGTCTGTCTGAGAGGCAAATTTGTGCCCTTTGTGCTCAAGTTTATGTTTGAGCTCAGTGTAGTTTTCTATTATTCCGTTATGGACTATTGCCACTTTACCGGTGCAATCTGCGTGAGGGTGGCTGTTTTCTTTGGACGGTTTTCCGTGTGTGGCCCAACGCGTATGCCCTATGCCGCAGGGGGAGTTTACGCCGCGCTGTTTTATAAGCGCTTCAAGGTTTGCAACTCTGCCTACTTCTTTTATTATTTCGGTTTTACCGTTTTCTTCAAAAGCTATGCCTGCGGAATCATAACCGCGGTACTCAAGATTTTTAAGGCCTTCAACTATTATGTCGGCGCAGTTCTTGCCGCCGCAGTATCCGACTATTCCGCACATATCAGTCCCCTATAATCATTTGCATTTCGGCTACGGCTTGCGGAAGGCCCGCAAAAACCGAACGCGATATAATCGCAAAACCTATATTAAGGCATTCCATGCCGTCTATTTTTGCAACTTCTTTTACGTTGTCGTATGTAAGGCCGTGCCCGCTGTGAACGGACAAACCCAGTTCTTTGGCAAGTATTGAGGCCATGGAAAGTTCTTCCAAAAGCGGCGCTCTTTCACCCGGGGTTTTGGCTTCGCTGTAATTTTTGGTGCAAAGCTCAACAATATCCGCCCCGATTCTTTTGGCAATTCTTATATCCTGCGCCACGGGGTTTACAAACAGGCTCACTTTTATGCCCGCGGCTTTAAGTTCACCGATTGCGGTTGCAAGCTGCGGCAAAGTTTTGTCGTCAAGTTTAAGCCCGCCCGAGGTGGTAAGTTCTCCCGGAAGTTCGGGCACAAGGCACACGGACCCCGGTCTGTATTTAAGAGCTGCGGAAATCATTTCTTTTGTTGCGGCCATTTCAAGATGCGTTTTCTCTCTTGCGAAGGCCGTAAGCCTTTCTATATCGCGTTCCTGAATGTGGCGTCTGTCTTTTCTGAGGTGCATAACTATAAATTTTGCGCCGCAGGCAAGGCAAAGCTTTGCCGCGTGGACGGGATCGGGGTAACCTTCCCCGCGCGCCTGTCTTAAAGTTGCTATATGGTCTACGTTAACGCCTAATTGTACTTTCATATCAGTCTCCTTAGGCAGTTTAAAGCTGCGTTTTTGCTTTATAGAAATCTGCGGTTTTTTGGGCGAAATCTTCAACTTGGGCTTTATCTTCCCCTTCTACCAAAATTCTCAGCAGCGGTTCCGTTCCCGAATATCTTACAACTATTCTTCCTTTGCTGCCCATAGAACTTTCAAGTTTTGCTATGTAATCTTTGAAACCGTCAATTTCTTCCAGGGGCGGTTTTTGAGTAACTTTAACCTGCACCTGTTTCAGCGGGTATTTATCCCACTGTTCTTTAAACCAGCTCGGCTTTTTGCCCGATTCTTTTATTATGCTTAAGATTTGCAGAGCAGAAAGTATACCGTCGCCGGTATGAAAAATGTTTTTAAATATTACGTGGCCCGAAGTTTCCCCGCCGATTGACAGGTTTTCTTTTTCAAGGGCTTCGTAAACGTATTTGTCGCCCACTTTGGTAAGCACGGGCTCTATTCCGTTGCTTTTAAGATAGTTTATAAGCCCCAGGTTTGCCATTATGGTCAGCACGGCTTTGTCGCCGTGCAGTTTGCCCGTCTGTTTAAGGTGCATAGCCGCAATGGCAATGATATTATCGCCGTCAAGCTGGCGGCCTTTTTCGTCGGAGGCTATAAGCCTGTCCGCGTCGCCGTCAAAAGAAAAACCGATTAAAGCGTTTTCTTCTTTCGTTTTATTTTGCATTGCCGCGGTGTGAAGCGCGCCGACGTCTTTATTTATGTTCAGCCCGTCGGGGGCGTCTGCCATAACGGAGATTTCCGCGCCGAGGTCTTTGAAAACTTTGGGTGCTATTTTATAACTTGCGCCGTTTGCGCAGTCCAAAACTACTTTGATACCTTTAAAATTTGCGCCTTTTACCGTTGATTCCAAAAATTCAGCGTATTCCTGAAGCTTGCTTTCATCTTTTATGCAGGACGTTTGCGGGTCTTCGGCGGGAACGGTTTTTGTATTTTCTATGGCGTCTTCTATATTTTGCTCAAGCGCGTCGCCAAGTTTTGCGCCTGAGGGAGAAAAGAATTTTATTCCGTTAAATTCTGCGGGATTATGGCTTGCCGATATTTCAACGCCGCAGACAGCGCCGTATTTTTTGGTAAGGAAAGAAATTGCAGGCGTCGGCGCAATGCCGACATGCACGACATTAAAACCCGCTGCTCTTATACCGCGTATTAAATGCGCGGATATTGAAGGCCCCGATATCCTGGAATCTTCGCCTATAAAGACGGGTTTTTTATTGTCGCTGCCGTGCTTTTGCAGTTCTTTTAAAGCGCAATAACCGAGCTTGACTATAAAATCTTCTACAAGCGGGAATTGCCCCGCCACCGCGCGGACTCCGTCTGTGCCGAAATATTTCGTCATAACTTTACGCCGCCTCTCCCGCGGGAGCAGGCTGGGGCTGTTCTGCCTTAACCTCTTCTTTTACGGGTTCTTCGGCTTTCGGCTGCGGCTGTTCGGCAGGTTTTTTAATGCCGAGGATTTCGTCAATTTCGTCAGCTTCAACGACTTCTTTTTCTATAAGTCTGGCTATAAGTTTTTCCAAAGCGGGCTTGTTTGCTTTAAGAATGTCTTTTGCCCTCTGGTAAGAATCTTTGACAAGTGAAGTAACTTCGTCGTCAATTTCTTTTGCCAGTTCTTCGGAATAATTTTTATGTCTTGAAAGATCCATACCCAAAAAGACTTCGTTTTCTTCGGTTTCAACGGATATGGGGCCGAGCTTTTCGCTCATTCCCAGTTCCGCAACCATCTTGCGGGCATAAACCGTAGCGCGGGAAATATCATTGTGCGCCCCGGTTGTAATTTCGTTGAATAAAATTTCTTCTGCCGCTCTTCCGCCCAAAAGAATAGTTAACTTATCCAAAAGTTCGCTTTTGGTGGTAAGGTATTTATCTTCAATAGGCAGCTGCATTGTGTAGCCCAAAGCAGGTCCCCTGGGTATAATTGAAACTTTATGCACGGGGTCGCTGTTGTTGCACTTTTTGGCCACTATCGTGTGGCCTGATTCGTGCGCGGCTATAACGTGTTTTTCTTTATCTGAGATTATATGGCTTCTGCGCTGAGGGCCCGCCATAACGCGTTCAACGGCTTCTTCTATATCTTTTGTGGTTACGGCTTCTTCGTCCGCTCTTGCTGCAAGGATTGCGGCTTCGTTTATAACGTTTGCAAGGTCCGCACCGACAAAACCCGGCGTGCTCTTTGCGATAATCCCCAGGTTGACGTCTTTTGCAAGAGTAACTTTTTTGGAATGGACTTCCAAAATAGCTTCGCGGCCCTTCATATCGGGCGCGGGCACGTTGATGTGCCTGTCAAATCTTCCGGGGCGCGTAAGCGCGGGGTCAAGAACGTCGGGGCGGTTTGTTGAGGCCATCAAAATGATGCCCTGTTTGCTTTCAAAACCGTCAAGTTCTATCAAAAGTTGGTTAAGGGTTTGCTCCCTTTCATCGTGTCCGCCGCCGATGCCTGCAAATCTTCTTCTGCCGACGGCATCAAGTTCGTCTATAAAAATAATTGCGGGGGCGTTTTCTTTTGCGTTGTTAAACAAATCTCTTACACGCGCCGCGCCGACGCCCACGAACATTTCAACAAATTCAGAAGCTGAAGCCGAGAAAAATGCCACTTTTGCTTCGCCCGCCACCGCTTTTGCCAGCAAAGTTTTGCCTGTGCCGGGAGCGCCGTAGAGCAAAACGCCTTTGGGCAGTTTTGCGCCGAGTTTCTGGAATTTTTTGGGATTTTTCAAAAATTTGATAATATCCTGCAATTCTTCTTTTGCTTCGTCGCAGCCCGCGACGTCTTTAAAGGTAACTTCCTGCATTGAAGGATCTTGTTTTTTGGCTTTTGATTTTGCAAAGTTGAGGGCGCTTCTGCCGTCGTTTCTCTGCGGGCGTATAAACAAGAACCACCACGCCAGTACAAAGAGCAAAATCCAGCCGATGTTCAAAAGTACGCTGTAAATCCAGCTTTTGTCAGCCTGGCCTTTGAACGGAATTTTTGCAGCAGTAAGTTCGGGCACAAGGTTGGTATCTTCTATTTTTACGGTTTTGAATTTTGATTCTTTGCCGTTGTTTTTATAGGTTCCTTCAATGGAATCCTGCGTAATGGTGGCTGAAAGTATTTCGCCTGCGGCTACTTTGCTTTTGAATTCGGAATAGTCCATTGTTTTGACAGGTTCCGAAGTTCCCATTTTAGAGTATATGGCAACCAGAAGTATAAACGAAAGTATCCAAAATATTATCTGGTGTACCGGTACGGGGATTTTTTTATTTGTTTTCATCAAAAACTCCTATAAAAGGCAAATTGCGGTAAAGTTCGTTATAGTCAAGTCCATAGCCTATTACGAATTCGTTTTGTATAGTAAAGCCGACGTATTTGGGTTTTATCGGCACTTCTCTGTTGCCCGGTTTATCAAGCATGGTGCACATTTCTACCGAGGCAGGATTTCTGGTTTTAAACAAGTCAAAAAGATATTTTGCGGTTATGCCCGTGTCAACGATGTCTTCAACCACTATTACGTCGCGGCCTTTGATGTCTTCCCTGAGGTCAAGAATCATGCGAACCTTGCCGCTGGAAGAAGTGCCGTTGTAAGAAGACAGACACATAAAATCAAAATGGCAGTCTGTTTTGATGTTTTTTACGAGATTGGAATAAAACAGTATTGAGCCCCTTAAAATTCCCACTATAAGCGGCGTTTTGCCCGCATAATCTTTGGAAATTTGTTCTGCCAGCTCTTTAGCCCTTATATTTATCTGCTCTTCTGTTATGAGCACTTTTTTAAGCGGCGGATTGTATTGCATAGGTTCTCCTTTTTCCTTCTGATAAAAAACGCTGCGGCCGGCAGCGTTTCCGTTATTTATTTTAAATTTTGCCTAACCGTTTACCGAAAGCAAAAACTTTATTGCCACGGCAATCATTATTATCCCTGATATAAACTGCAGTTTGCCGCCGAGCGTCGTTTTGACAAAAGCATGCCCGTGCGCAAGGCCGAAGGTTATTGCAAAAAAAGTGAATAAAGCCGAAAAGAAAAGAGCGGCCAAAAGCATATTGCCCGATACAAGACATATTGAAAAGCCGAACATAAACGAATCTATGCTTGACTGGACCGCAACTCTTATGAGGTATGTGCTTTGCACTATATCGGTATAGTTAAGGCTGGGGGCTTTTTCTATTGATTCAAGAAGAAGCCTTACGCCTATAAGAAACAAAAAGCTGAACGCAAGCCAGTTTGATACCGAAGCCAAAGACGAAGCGAGCAGTTTGCCCGTTATAAAACTGAGAGATATAGCAAGAAGATTGGCGACGACGAACACAAGACTGGTTTTAAGGACTACAGTCCCCTTATAGCAGCTGCCGAGTTTGCTGCCGGAAACTACCCCGATTGCAAAGCAGCCCGTTGATATTGCCAAAGAAACCAATATTATTGATATTATGCCCATAGTTATAATTCTATTCTATCAAATGTATATGCAAATTTTACAATAAATTTGCTTCCTCCGCTCAGCCGTTAAGGGCTATTTTTAAGCTCAGCAGGATAAGCATTATGCCGCCGGCAAGCTCCGCCTTTTTGCCGAAGCGCTGCCCAAGCTTTGCCCCCAGCAGGAACCCCGCAACCGTAAAAGAGAACACAAAAGCCGCAAGAATGGCGTTGACTTCAATAAGGTTTACCCTGTAAAAAGCCATTGAAACGCCCGCCGCCAACACGTCTATATTGGTTGCCACGGCAAGGAAAATGAGGGTTTTGACCCTTGTCATATCATATTTGCCGCAGGATTCTTCTGTGTGGAATGATTCAACGGCCATTTTGACACCTATATATATAAGCAGGGCAAAGGCAAGCCAGTGGTCCCAGCTGGAAATGAAATCGCGCAGCGTAACGCCGCCGAAGAACCCCGCCGTCATAAACACAATGCCCGTTAAACAAAAAATTAAAGCGGTTTTAAAAACGTGTCCGCCGCCTGTTTTGTTACCGCAGGCGGACGCGGCCGCAACGGCCATATTGTCCATTGAAAGACTGAGGGAAATTATAATGATATCTGCTGCACTCATCGTAAAATATATAGTAACATTTTTAATATGCAATCGCTAAAAGAACTTTACAGAACGGGCATGGGGCCTTCCAGCAGCCACACAATGGGGCCGCGCAAAGCCGCAGAAATTTTTAATAAGCAAAACCCGACCGCTCAGAGCTTTAAAGTGTATCTTTACGGCTCTTTGGCGCTTACGGGCAAGGGGCATCTTACCGATGTCGCCGTCATAACGGGCCTTGAGCCGAAAAAGGTTCAGGTTATATGGGAAGACAAAATTACCCTCCCGCGGCACCCAAACGCTTTGAAATTTGAAGCATTGGACGAAAAGGGCAACGTGCTTTCTTCCCGCACTTTTTACAGCATCGGCGGAGGCGAAATCCGCGACGACGCAAACTTTAACCAGCAGCCGCCTTCCGTTTATCCTTTGAAAAGCCTGCGCGATATCTGCGCTTATACAAATCAACGCAAAATGAGTCTTTGGGAATACGTTGAAGAATGTGAAGGCCCGCAAATTTGGAATTTTCTTTCGGACGTTTGGAAACAAATGCAGGAAAATATTGAAAGAGGCCTCAGCAAGCGCGATATTTTGCCCGGCAGTCTTCAACTGGGGCGCAAAGCAATGAGGTATTATAAGTTGGGCGATACTTCGCCGCGCTATGTCAGACGCACACACAGACTTTTTGCCTATGCTCTTGCCTGCGCGGAAGAAAACGCGGGCGGCGGAAGAGTGATTACCGCGCCGACCTGCGGCAGCTGCGGCGTTGTGCCTGCCGTTTTGAGGATTACAAAAGAAAGTTACGGTTTGGACGACATACCCATAATCCGCGCGCTTGCAACGGCGGGGCTTGTGGGCGATTTGGCAAAGACCAACGCGTCAATTTCGGGCGCGGAAGTGGGTTGCCAGGGGGAAGTGGGCGTTGCCTGCGCAATGGCAGCCGCGGCCGCCTGCCAGTTGGAAGGGGGGAATAATTGCCAGATAGATTACGCGGCCGAAATGGGGCTTGAACATCACCTCGGTTTGACTTGCGACCCTGTGGACGGACTTGTGCAAATACCGTGCATAGAACGCAACGCGCTTGCCGCCAGCCGCGCGCTGGACTGCGCAACTTACGCAATAGCATCGGACAACGACAACAGAGTTTCTTACGACGATATCCTTGTAACTATGATGCAAACGGGAAAGGATATGAACAGCGATTACAGAGAAACCGCAAAAGGCGGCTTGGCCCGCTTTTTTAAAGAAAAGATATTGAGGAGGAAATAAATTTATGGATACTCTTACTTCAATTTTTAAGCGCCGCAGCATACGCAGATTTACGGCGCAGGCAGTGGAAAAGGGGAAAGTTGATATGCTTCTTCAGGCGGCAATGGCCGCGCCGACTGCCAAAAATATGCAGGATTGGGAATTTTTGGTTGTAACGTCAAAAGAGGGCAAAAAGAAAATCCAGGAAGCGCACCCGACGGGTTTTGTTGCCGCAAATGCGCCGCTTGCAATTATAGTTTGCAGCAATTTGGGCAGAGAAAAAATTGCCCCCGGATTCTTTGCGCAGGATTGCGCCGCCGCCATACAAAATATGATGTTGGCCGCTTATGATATGGGCCTTGGCAGCGTGTGGATGGGCGTGTATCCGCGGCAGGACAGAGTGGCGGCAATCAAAACGGCTTTTGATATGCCCGAAGATATTCAGCCCGTTGCGGTGGTTGTTTTTGGTTATGCGGACGAGCAGAAACCGGACCAAAACCGCTTTGACCCTGAAAAAGTGCATTACGAAAAATGGTAATTTTTACGACGGCACGCGCCTGTTGCGCAGTTGCCTCCGTGATTGCCAGATACACCCTAAAATGCTAAAATCTAAAATATAAACGCAGAAAAATGCGGAAGGTATTTTTGCCTTCTGAAAAATGATTTGGCAAAGATTTTGATGAACTTTGTTTGACGGTTTTGAAAACATTTTTTGCTGTTTGAAAGAATATTTGCCTAAGGTTTTGCTTAATGTTTTGCGCGTTTATATTTTTTGGTTTTAATTTGTTTTACGCGGATTTATTTTTGTTTTTATTTTTATTTGAAGTCCGTTTTGCATTGATTTAACAATTTTACGGTGGCTGTGGCTCAGCTGGTTAGAGCGTCGGTCTGTGGAACCGAATGTCGGGGGTTCGAATCCCCTCAGCCACCCCAATTTTTACTAAGCCCTGTTTTTTGGTTGAAAACTTCCATAAAACGGGGCGTTTTTATGGGTTTGATTAAATTATCCTCAAATTTAAAGCCAGCGGGCGTAATCAAACCCTGCACTCTTTGCTTTAAATCCAAATCTGCATTAACCCAAATTTCATCCATGTTTAACAAAAAGCATTTTGAAAAACCCCAGCTTTCATTAATGTTTGGTTGAGAATTATCATCAGACATTAAACTTTCTTTTTCTGCTATTTGTGCATTTATTTTCAAAAGTTCTTCCTGTCCGTCGTGTTCGGTAATAATACCTTTTGCGAGCAGTCCAATTACTCTGCTTTTTTCTTCTCTAAGCCCTGTAATACTCTGCCCTATTTTCTGTCTGTCTTTTCTAAGGTCGGCGGTCTTTTCGTTAAATTTATCAATTACAATTTGCTCAAACAAAGATAAAATCTTCTCATCTGGTTTATTTTGTCGCATATATTCCAAATATTTTGGCTCTATAACTTTCTTCTGAAATCTGGGACATCCCTTAGTAGTGCATTGATAATAAGGCACTTTTATTTTTTTACCCCTTGCATTACAGGCGGTAAGCAGTTTTCCACATTTGGCACAAACTATATAACGCCTTAATGGGAAAAGCGGATTATTCTTTTGTCTGGGGACAATATTAGGCCTTCTGCCGTCAAGTATAGCCTGTACTTTAAAAAACTGCTCTGGCGTAATTATAGGCGCATGTATGCCCTTTATATATTCCCCGCTGTTCTGTTTGTAGTAATCGGGCAATAAACCACAATAAACGGAATTTCTAAGTAGTTTGCTTAAAGCCTGTTTTATGATTTTAAAGCCGTCTTTTTTCATTATCTCTATAATTTCAAGCTGAGTATAAACGCCCTTTTCCGCAAGGTCAAATATCTTTTTGACATGCTGGGCTTCTTCATTCGGATATAGCTGGCGTTTGCCTTGAGCATTTTCTTTAAAACAATATCCTCTAAGAAGCCAAACCCAACGCCCGTTTAATACGGCTTCCGCCATGCCCGCCTTTGTTCTTTCGCTGTTTACATCGCTTTCCCACTCTGCAAAAGAACCGCTTAGATTTCTAGCTAATCTTCCCTGAGCGGTATTTTCATTATTGCCTTCTACAAACATCAAGCGGATATTTGATTTTTGCAAGGCTCTTTCAGCTTGGTTTTGGACTAATAGATTTCTTGAAAAGCGGTCTTGTTTAAGGCAGATAACGGTGGAAACATTATTTCTTTTATCAAAGCAAAACCCTAATAATTTTTGGAATTGGGTTCTATACTCTGTTCTTCCGCTTTCGCCTTTTTCAATAAATTTGGAAATAACAGTAAATCCGTTTTTCTCTGCGAAAGCAATACATTTACGCTCTTGACTGGAAAGGCTTTCGCCCTCCTGCGCCTGCTCTTCCGTTGATACCCTGCAATAAATAACGGCATTTTGTTTCTGGGGGTTATTTTCTGTCTGCATTTTTCTTCCTCAAATATTCGTTTATGGCAATTTCCGCCAATTGTGATAACTCACAAATCAGCTCTTCCTGTGTTTGCTTATCATAATTA
>Ga0183101_1000579_pt2 | contig 22206 bp, 18 predicted proteins | sample Biomet3_FD_127790 | JGI IMG/M metagenome (GOLD analysis project Ga0183101, IMG submission 127790) | Microbial communities from bioreactor (seeded with sewage sludge) at LBNL, California, USA - Biofuel metagenome 3 | ecosystem: Engineered > Bioreactor > Anaerobic > Unclassified ...
ACTTTATATTGATAGGAATAGAAAAACCAGGTGATTTCTCACCTGGTTATAACCCCATTAAAGTTTAAAGTTTTTTATGAGCATCTTTTTCAAAACCCCATAAAACCCCATTAAAGTTTAAAGAGCCAAAAACTCTAGGCCGATTAGACTGGCCTAGAGTTATTTTTTTATCTTAAATAGTCGCTAATAATTGCAGTTAAAGCACGGATTGAATCGTTTTTAACGCCATCATTATTTATGATGACATCAGCATAGACTTGGGAAGGACCAATAATTTCTTCATACATTGGTTGAACAGTATCAAAATATTGGGTCACAATATTATCAAAAGTTCTAGCTCTTTCTTTTTGATCACGTTCAATACGCCTAACAAGTCTTCTTTCTCTTGATGCATTAATAAATACTTTTAAATCGGCTAAATCTCGACATTTTTTATCAACTAGAGCAGTGATTCCTTCAACAAGAATGATTTGTTTAGGAACAACTATTTCTGTTTCAGTTTTACGATTTAAGATAGTATAGTCATAAAGTGGTTTTTCAATTGTTTTATCATTTTTTAGATCTTCTAGTTGTGTTCTAAAAAGTTTCCAATCGAATGCACGTGGGTGATCGTAATTTATTTTACGTCTTTCTTCCAGTGGTAAATCATCAACTTTATTGTAATAATCATCAATCGAAATATGGGTGATTTTATCGGTTCCAATAGCTTTTGTTACTTCATCAATAACGTAACTTTTTCCACTTGCCGACCCACCACCTATAAGAATTATTATAGCCATATTTAATGTGCCCTTTATAATTTAGCACAAAAACATTTTTTGTTTAATATCGAAAGTATCTCTTTTGGTCTTTTTATTACTTTTTTCATCTTTATATTATATGGCAAACACTTTCGTAAAGTAGTATGATAAACAAGTAAATAATTAAAAAAGGAATTAATATGGAAAAGAAAGTGTATGAATTAGAGTTTTACGGAAAAAAACTCGTAGTAGAAATTGGCGAAATGGCCAAACAAGCAGATGGTGCTGTCTTAACTAAACTTAATGATACAACTGTTTTATCAACAGCTTGCTGTAGTGATCAACCAAAAGAAGGAGATTTTTTCCCTCTTACAATTGATTATCTTGAAAAGCAATATGCAGTCGGAAGAATTCCTGGTGGATTCTTACGTCGTGAAGGCAGAAGTGATGAACATTCTACTCTTGTTGCTCGATTAATTGATCGTCCAATTAGACCAATGTTCCCAGATGGTTTTAGAAATGAAGTTCAAATTACCAATACTGTTTTTAGTGTTAATTATGATTGCACACCTGAGATGAGTGCAATGTTTGGTTCTTCATTAGCTCTTGGAATCAGTGATATCCCATTTGATGGACCAATCGCTGGTGTTTATGTTGGAAGAGTTAATGGACAACTTATCATTAACCCAACTGTTGCTGAACGTGAGAAGAGTGATTTAAATTTAGCAGTTGCTGGTACTAAAGAGGCCATTAACATGGTTGAAGCTGGTGCTGCCGAATTAAGCGAAGAAGAAATGCTTGATGCTTTGATGTTTGGTCATGAAGCTGTTAAGAAACTTTGTGAATTCCAAGAATCGATTATTAAGGAAATTGGCAAAGCTAAACGAGAAATTAAACTTTATGCACCAGATCCAATCATCGAAAAAGATATTAATGATCGAATTGGCGAAAAGATGGTTAAAGCTATTTCGATTTTTGATAAACTTGAAAGACAGGATGCAATTGATGCTTTAAAGAAAGAAATTCTTGATGATTACGATTCAAGAAGTTATAAAACTGATAAAGATCATACATTAACTATGTTAATGGTTAATGATATTCTTGAAAATATGGTCGCTAAAGAAGTTCGTAGATTAATTACTGAAGAAAAGATCAGACCAGATGGTCGTAAAGTTGATGAGATTAGACCTCTTGATGCTAAAGTTGATGTTATTCCTCGTGTTCATGGTAGTGCCATGTTTACTCGTGGACAAACTCAAGTTTTATCTATTGTTACTTTAGGTAGTAAAGACGATGAACAAATCATTGAATCTTTGACTCCTGATGAGTCTAAGCGATGGATGCATCAATATAATTTCCCACCTTTCTCTGTTGGTGAGATTGGCCGTGTTGGTACTCCAGGTCGTCGTGAAATTGGTCACGGTGCTTTAGGAGAGAGAAGTTTAAGTTATGTTATCCCAAGCGAAGAAGAATTCCCATATACAATTCGTTGCTGCGCAGAAGTTTTAGAAAGTAACGGTAGTTCATCACAAGCTTCAATTTGTGCATCTTGTATGGCTTTAATGGCGGCCGGTGTTCCAATTAAAGCGATGGTTAGTGGTATTGCAATGGGCTTAATTACAAGTGGCCCACTTGATGGAAAACATCCATATACAATTCTCACTGATATTCAAGGACTTGAAGATCACTTTGGAGATATGGATTTCAAGGTTAGCGGTACGGCTAAAGGTATTACCGCTTTACAAATGGATATTAAGATTAAAGGCGTTTCTCGTGATATTTTAAAAGAAGCTTTAGCTCAAGCTAACAAGGCACGTGCTGAGATTCGTGATGTTATGAGTAAAGCAATTAGCGAACCTCGTAAAGAACTTGCTGAACTTGCTCCAAAATTTGATCAATTCGATATCGATACCGAAAAAATTAAAGATGTTATCGGTAGTGGTGGTAAAGTTATTAATGATATTATCGAAAAATGTGATGATATCAAGATTAATATTAGCGATGATGGTCATGTCGTTTTATATCATTGCAATCGTGATATGATTAACAAAGCAAAAGGAATGATTGAAGATATCGTTCGTGTTGCTGAAGTTGGTCAAGAATATGATGGTGTTGTTACTAGAGTTGAAGATTATGGTGCTTTTGTCAATTTATTCGGTGATACTGATGGACTTTGTCACGTTTCAAGATTAGCTTGGAATTATGTTGCAAATGCTCATGATGTTGTTAAAGTTGGTGAGAAACTTAAAGTTAAAGTAATTGGTCTTGATGATCATGGTAAGGTTAAATTATCACACCGTGAATATATTGAAAAACCAGCTGGATACCAAGAAAAGGATCCTAATAAACATGATTTTTCAAAGAAAGAATATTCAAAACCATATCATAAAGAAGAAAAAGTAACTACCAGTACTCCTATCGTTGAAGAAAAACCTAAAAAAGAAGAAAAGAGACATTTCTTTGACTTCTTAAATAAAGATAAAGATCACGATAAAGACAGATAACAATAAATAGCATCCAAACGGATGCTATTTTGTTATTTTGTATTTAAAATTTTCTTAAAACTTACTATAATAAAAAAGAAGTGAGATTACATATGGATAAAGTAAAGATAATGGCTTTAGGTGGCCTAGATGAAGATGGCAAAGATTTATACGTTATAGAGATTAATGATGCAATATTTGTTGTTAATGCGGGGTTTAAGTATCCAACAAGGATGACTCCTGGTATTGATTTCATTATTGCTGATTTTTCTTATTTAAAGGAAAATAAAAATCGAATTAAGGCATATATTCTTCCAAAAACAAAGAAAAACTCTTTTGGTGCACTTCCTTATATTTATAAAGAATGTCCTGCACCAATCTATTGCACTTTATATTCAAAAATTGCAATTACAAGATTTGCTGAACACTATGAACAATTAAGTGATTTTGATTTTCACCTTGTTTCATTACCATCTAAAGTAATGATTGGTGGCTATGAGTTTGAATTTTTCTCAACATGTGCAAGTGTTCCAATGTCTTATGGCTTATCAATCAAGACGAGTCTTGGAAACATTGTTTATTCAGGCGATTTTATTGTCGAATATACTAATGATAAATATTTTAAATTGGATTTAAATACTGTGGGTAAAATTGCTGAAAATCCTACATTAATTCTTTTAAGTGATTCGAGCAATGCTGGAATCAGTGGTTATTGCTCGCCAGTTCATAAATTATATCCATTCTTTATGAAATGCTTTGCAGATACAGTTGGAAGATGTTTTGTGGCGGTTTCTAGTGATAATTTGTACCACATTAGCGAACTTTTTAAAGCTTGCAATGATTCAAATAAAAAGATTTGTTTCTATGATGATTTGAGCAAGTCAATTTATGATCCAACAACATTCGGTGAGCAAATATTCCCTCCTATTAATGTCGTTTCAATCGATGATATTTTGAGGACGAAAGAAACTGATCTTGTTATAGTCATGGCTGATGAAGATGAAAGTCTCTATGAAAAGATTTCCTTGTTGGCCTCAGGTGAAAATGAAGCTAAACAAGTTAAAATTTCACCAAATGATACATTTATCATGGGTTTAGCTCCAACTGATAATAATGAAGTAATTGCAACATCTACAATTGATGAAATTTATAAGGCTGGATGCCAAGTTAAATATATTAAGAAAAAAGATATTCACAAAATGCATGCTTGTGAAGAAGACTTAAAAATGCTTATTAGTTTATTAAAACCAAAGTATTATTTCCCTATCGAGGGTTACTACGTCAATCTTTTGGCAAATGCAAAAATGGCATTCGATATGCAAATTGGCTTATCGCATAATAATATTTTCTTATTAGATAACGGACAATCTTTAAATATTAATGCGAATGGTGCAACACCAGATTTTAATAGCGACAATAAACATCCTGTTGTCGGTGATGTAATGATTGATGGAATTGGTGTAGGTGATGTCGTTAATGAAATTATTAACGATCGTACTAGATTAAGCGAAGATGGTGTGGTTGTTTTAGGCTGTGCCGTTTCAAAGAGTTCTAGAAAGATTGTTTGTGGTCCAGATGTACAAATGAGGGGTTTTCTTTTCTTAAAGGATAAAGATGCGGACTCAATTATTAAAGAAATTACACAAATGTATGTGACTATGGTAAATGATTGGGTTTCAAATTCAAAAGAGTTTGAAAACAATCAAATTGAGTCAAAAGTTAAAGATGCTATTACTAAATACATAAAAAAACTATTAAATCGTGAACCTGTTATAAGACCAAATATTATAGTGCTAGAATAGTTAGTTCTTTATTAGTATATATTTAGTATATTTTTAGTAATAATATATTTTTTTAAAGTATAGTAAAAAAAGGGATTCTTTTATATAATAAAAGACATGAAGAAATTTTTTGATAAAATAACAAATGAATCATATTTTTTAAAAGGTACAATTGGTGTATTTTTATGCCTATTATCTCTATTTGGAGCATTAAATACTGGTATTGTTTCAAATTTTTTTACATGGATAATTAGTTTTTTCTTTGGTTGGTTTTTCTATGTTTTTTATTTGATTATGTTTCTATTTGGATTAAGACTAATATTCGCACGAAAAGAATTTAAGATTCATTTTAATATAACTATTTTTGGGGTTATTATTTTATTTTTAGGTGCGTTAATTTTAGCGACGAATTCAATAACAAATGATACTTCCGGTTACTTGACATTTAAAAATTTTTATTCAAAATTTTCTGCTTCTGTTCAAGGATTTCCACTTGTTAATTATGATATTATTTCAGGTGGTTTTTTTGGTTACTTATTTGTTGCCATTTTGAATAGTGGCATTACATATATTGGTACGCAAATTGTTGGCTCAATATTGTTAGGAATAGGTTTTGTTCTATCTTTGATTAAAACGGCAATTCGTCTTATCAAAAGTATTCAAGACTATAAAAATCGAAAAATTCAAAAAGTTGATAGTCAATTTAAAATGGCTAATGATCAAACAGCTTTTGAAACAAGTGAAATAACTGGTGCACCAAGAACAACTACCGTTATTACTCCAGACAGTAATATCCCTAAAGAACATACACAATCTATAGCTATTCAAAATCCAAATGGTGGTGTTGGGGTTGGTCTTACGAGTATTAATAGACAGCCTTCTGGTTTAGGAAAAGCAAAGTTTAATCCTAATGATTTTTATACAACTGAAGCTCAAACGACTTCTCTTGAATCTATGCAAAAAAATGAAGCAGCAAGTAAAGTTGAGAATAGTGTCGCTCCGCTCCAACAAAATAAGACTGTTGAGATTAAAGTTGCTGATACTTCAAATGTCGAGGAAAAACAAGTTGTTGCGACACAAATTGAACCAACACCTACTCCAGTTCAAGAAGAAATTCCTATTGCTTCTAAAGCTAAGTTTGTAAAGGAAGCAAGAGCAACCGATGAAGTTTTAAAAATTGCGCAATCAGAAACAATACCTTTGGTTGGTGAAGAAGTTAAAGTAACTAATGCTGGTAAAACAGCAACAAAGAAAAAGAGTTCAAAATATCTTTATCCATCTTTGGATTTATTAAGTGATCGTCAAGTAAGCATTAATGACCCACAAAATATCGAAGTTTGTGAGGCAAGAAAAGCGATTATCGATGACACGCTCAAAGATTTTAATGTTGGTGGCGAAGTCGTTTCTTATACGATTGGACCTTCTGTTACTCGTTACGATATTCAAATGCAACATAATGAATCTAGTAAAGCGATTGAAAAATATGTTGATGATATCGCATCAAGATTAAAAGGAATTTCTTGTCGTTTTGTTTCGGTTATTCCTGGTAAAACTACATCAGGTATCGAAATTCCAAATAAGAAATCTTCTATTGTTAATTTTAAAGATTGTATGGAACATCTTCCAAAGAATCCAGGAAATGAGTTTATGATTCCATTTGGAAAGAGTATTAGTGGAGAATATGTTGAAGCAGATTTCTTAAAATTCCCACACTTGTTGGTTTCTGGAACTACTGGTAGTGGTAAATCTATTTTTATGCATACATTGATTCTTACTTTAATTATGCGTAATAAAATTAGCGATTTACGACTTATTTTGATTGATCCAAAGCGTGTTGAGTTCAATAAATATAAAAATTTACCATTCTTGTTATGTCCTCCAATTAATGATGGTGATGATGCTTATTTAGTTCTTGATGAACTTGTTAAAGTAATGGAAGAAAGATTTACTTTAATGGACAATATTGGTGTTGAAGATTTAAAGCAATACAACAAATATTGTATTGACCATAATATGGATCCATTACCAAGAATCATCGTTTTTATTGATGAATATGCTGATCTTGTCGATGGAAATCGTCATCTTAGTGAGCCAGTAGTAAGAATTGCACAAAAGGCTCGTGCGGCTGGAATACATCTTGTAATCGCTACACAAAGACCTTCAACTAACGTTATCACTGGTGTTATTAAGGGCAATATTCCAACTCGTGTAGCTTTATTATGTTCTTCACCTACTGATTCAATGGTTATTTTGGGTTCTGGTGGTGCTGAGAAATTACTTGGTCAAGGAGATATGCTTGTCATGTCGCCACTATTATCGAAAGATGGAAATACTCGTGTTCAAGGAGCTTTTGTTGATAATTCTGAAATTAAGAATGTTATTGATTTTATTAAAGAAAACAATCCATGTGATTATGATGCTAGATTCTGTGACTTAAAGGAAAAGAATAAGTTAAATACTGATGAGATGAAAGAAGTGACTTTTGATAAAGCTGCTAGTGATGAAGAAAAATATACACAAATTCGACAAGATATTATGGATCGTGAATATTGTTCAATTTCATACATCCAAAGAACTTATGGAGTCGGATTCCCAAGAGCTGGAAAAATCTTTGAAAGATTGGTGGCTGAAGGAGTTATTTCTTCGCAAGATGAGGCTGGTTCAAATCGTGGTCGTAAAGTTCTTATGAAAGGAACAATCCCAAGTAATGGACCTGCCGGTAGTGTTGAGCAATCTACTTTTAGTAGTGATAAAAAAGGATAAATTATGAAAGTTGGGATTGATATGACATACATTCCGAGATTTAGAGATAAATCACGTCTAGCTAAAAAAGTGCTTTCAGATGAGGAATTTCTTGCTTATAGTGATTCAATCGATAAAGCACAGTATTTAGCTTCAAGATATGCTCTAAAAGAAGCTTTAATCAAGGCTCTTGAGTTATCAATTTTATCAGTTGATTTAAGACTTATCAAAACTATTAAAAAAGACAATGGTGCTGTTTATATTGAATTTAATGGCAAAAAATATGAATGTTCTTTGACTCATGAAAATAAATATTGTGTGGGGATTGTGCTAAATGATTAATACATATGTAAGTGCTAAATTAATTGATTATCAAACAATTAGGGTTTTTATTTTTAGTGATATTCGTAAACCTGAAAATACAAAAATTAAATTAATTAAAAACGAAACGATTAGTGATTTAACTATTGTTCGTGAATCTTTTATTAATGGTCTTGAACTATATGAATGTAAAACAAAAGAAAAAATTGAATTAGGAAATGATTATTACATTTCAATTGAATCTTTTGGCTACGTGCCTTTATACGTAAATGATGCGACTAGTTTTCCTGGATTTGATGAGGAATATTATTATGATGGAAATGATTTAGGTTTTACTTATAATAAAGAATTTACGACATGGAAAATTTGGGCTCCATTAGCTTCAAGAGTCATTTTATTTTTAAAAAAAGATGACGAAATTTTTACAACCTATAAAATGGAACGTACCAGTAATGGCGTTTTTGTTATTACTTTAAAGGGTGATTTTGATGGCTATAAATACCGCTATCAAGTAACCAACAGTGGATTAACCATTCAAACGACGGATCCTTATGCCAAAGCATCTACAGCAAACGGGCATGATAGTTGTGTTATAGATTTTGATAAGGTAAAAGTTGACCTATTAAAAAACAATTTGCCAACCTATAAAGAGTATGTTGATACAATTATTTATGAACTTCATGTACGCGATTTTACAATTGATACAAATACAAATATTACTTTTAAAGGCAAATATCTTGGTTTGAGTGAATTTGGAAAAACGACAAAAGGTGGAAATCCTGCTGGTCTTGATTATTTAAAATCTTTAGGCATTACCCATGTTCAACTTTTGCCAATTCAAGATTACAAAACAGTGGATGAGTTAAATCCTAATGAGACTTATAATTGGGGCTATGATCCTCAACAATATTTTGTTCCAGAGGGAAGTTATTCGACAAATCCAAATGATCCATATAAACGAATTATTGAATGCAAGAATATGATTCGTTGTCTTCATAAAGCAGGAATTAAAGTAAATATGGATGTTGTTTATAACCACGTTTATCAATTTGATCATTCTGTTTTTGAAGCGGTGGTTCCAAATTATTATTTTAGGAAGCAAAAAAATGGTCTACTTTCAGTCGCTTCTGGTTGTGGTAATGAATTAGATACCGAACGTCCAATGGTCCGTAAATTGATTTTAGATAGTTGTAAATATTGGGTTGAAGAATATGGGGTTGATGGGTTTAGATTTGATTTAATGGGGTTAATTGATATTGATACAATTAATCTTGTTTATAAGATGGGAAAAGAACATCAATCTGATTTTATGGTTTATGGTGAAGGATGGAACATGCCATCATCATTAGAAGAAGGCAAACGATGCACAATCGTCAATGCTTTTAAAACTCCTGATATCATGTTTTTTAATGACTCATTTAGAGATATTGTTCGTGGTCCTAATGGTTTTGATAAGAGTAAAGAACCTGGTTATTTATTAGGAAATCTTGGATATTATGAAGGTTTCAAATTTGCTTTACTTGGAAGTTGCGTTGATTATTGTTTCCCAAAACGTTTTGCAAATGCAAACCAATCGCTCAATTACGTTGAATGCCATGATAACCAAACATTATATGATAAAATCAAAATTTGTTTACCACAGGCCACAGAAACGCAAATTTTGACTATTATAAACAGTGTTAATGCTTCTATTTCGCTTGCTTTTGGTGTTCCTTTCTATCATGCTGGTCAAGAAATTGCTTTGACTAAGTTTGGTGATGACAATACCTATAACAAAGGTGATAAATACAATAAGTTTGATTGGTCCATGCTCGATAAACACTTCGAAATGTTTTTATTCTTGAGATCAATTATTCAATTTAGAAAGACAATGAACAATTTATCTAGTAGTAAAGAGATTGCTGCCGATAACTTGTTTATTAATTATGATCATAGTATGTTAGGCTTTGAAATTAATCATGTTTCTGGTTCAATAAAACAAGATTATTTATATGTTTTTAATCCAAATAATTTTACCGTAAATTTAGATTTCGACGACTATTACAATGTTTTTGTTGCTAAAGCTGGTGTTTTAAATGATAGTGATGTTTATGTTAGAACTGGTAACTTTATTCCATATCAAATCGAAGGGTTTATTAAGGCTTCAAAATGATTAAGTATTTAAAAGCTGTTTTTACAGCAGGAATTAGAATTATAATTGCTTATTTTGTTTGGATGATTAGATATTCTAACCATCCTGAAAAATATCCTATTGAATTGCGCTTTAAGCGAGTTCAAAAACTTGCTCAGGCAGTTTTAAAGGCGTTTAATGTTGTTTATGATTTACATGGTTATGATGAGTATTATACAAGTAAAAAACCTAATGAGAATCGTTTAATTGTTTGCAATCATTTGTCGGATACTGATGCAATTGTTATGATGGCACTTTCCAAGACTCCTATTACTTTTGTTGCAAAAAAAGAGTCTGAAAAATTTCCTTTTGTTGGGCGTGTAATTAAGAGTTTAAGTGGTGAATTTCTTGATCGTAACGACTTAAAGCAAGAATTAAGAGCGATGATGAATGTTCAACAAAAGCTTACCACTTATAAAAATGTTGATTTTATCATTTATCCAGAAGGTACAAGAAATAGAAATCCTTTGACTGATGCCAAGGAATTTCATCATGGAACCTTTAGACCAGCTGTGAAAGCAGGTATACCTTTTACGGTTTGTTCCATTTATGGAAGTCAAAGAGTTTTAGATATTAAATGCAAAAATAAATATAATCCAATTGAATTAAATTATATAAAAACATTTACAAGTAATGATTACAGTTCATTAACAACTCCTCAAATAGCGATTATGGCTCATGATATGGTGATTAAATCAGTTAACGAGCAAAGAAAAGTTGATCATGCGATGATGCATGACTTAAATAAAAGACATCAAGATGATTAATGGCGTAAGCCTTTTGGATATAAATTTTTAAGTTTATTTCCGACTACATGTACAAAACCTAAATTTATAGATTGATAAGAAACTGGATAAAATCCAGTTTTTAAATTAGTTTCTTTTGTAAGTTCTTCGCCATGAAGATATTTTTTTATTTCATCATCATTGAGTGCAATCGAATCTTTTGAAGATAAGTAGTGCGCATAATGAAAAGATGGAATTAAAATATCCTTCTTATAATCTCCAATAAGTAATCCCTTTCTTATTATCGTAAGATGCTTTAAATTTAGATCGTTATTGAAAACGTATAATTTATCATTTATTCTTTCTTGATATTTAAACCCATATTCGTTAAATTTTTTAGTCACATTTATCTTGTTATTTGCTTCTAAAACACCATCTTTTTTTAGTTGACAAATAAATTGTCCTTCTCCTTCAAAAATATTAGGGAAAATATGAATTGAATCAGGAAGATTTTTTCCTCTATAAAATGACTTGTTATCTGGCAACTTAATTGTTTTAAATTCTTTGTGTTTGTTTAAAAAATCTATTATTATTTTTTCATCTTCTTCATAGCTAAATGAACAGGTTGAATATGAGATTATTCCACCAGGCTTTAGCATATTCGCAGCTTGATCAAGTAGCGAACTTTGTTCATAAGAGCACTTTAAAACTTTGTTATAATTCCAGTCACTTTCCATCTCAGAATTTTTTCTAAACATCGCGCTTCCTGAACAAGGAGCATCTAATATAATTTTATCAAAAGTAGTTTTGTAGTATATTTCTAGTGTATTTATGGTATTTGAGCATACTATCACATTATCAAGTCCCATTTTCTCTATATTTGAAGATAAAATTAAAGATCTTTCGTAACTAAGATCGTTCGAAATAATATTTATATTACGATTTTTAAGGGCGAGAAATATTGTTTTTCCACCAGGTGCTGCGCACATGTCTAGGACATTATCGCCATCGTTTATTGGCATTAGAAATGAAGTCAACATAGATGCAGTATCCATAATATAAAATAATCCGTTATTAAAATAAAAACTTTTCCCAAAATCATAAACATTTTTATCATAAAAATATGCGTTTTTTATAAGGCTATTTTTTATAACTTGTGGAAATAATTTTTCGAATTTTTCATTGCTAATTTTGTTTGTATTTAAAACTAAAGAATTTGTTCTATCTTTTTGCATTGAATCTATTAAACTATCAACAAATTCTTTTGGTAAATATTCCTCTAAATTTTCTTTAAAATTCATATTATTAATAGTAATTTTCTTATCTTTAAAGTTCAATAGTTTTTGAGTATAATACTTAAAGAGGATTATAAAATATGACAATTGAAGAAGTTATTGAGCACAAAAGGGATAAGCAAGTTCTTACAAAAGAAGAGATTAGTTATTTTATTAATGGTTATGTAAAAGGTGATATTAAAGATTATCAAGCAAGTTCACTTTTGATGGCGATTTATTTGAATGGAATGAACAAACAAGAAATTGCAGATTTAACAGAAGCGATGCGTGTATCCGGTGAAGTTTGGGATTTGAGCGATATACCTGGCTTAAAAGTTGATAAGCATTCAACTGGTGGCGTTGGTGATAAAGTTTCTTTGATTTTAGGCCCTATGATTGCAAGTTGTGGAGCTAAATTAGCAAAAATGAGTGGTCGTGGGCTTGGTCATACTGGTGGAACCCTAGATAAAATGGAATCAATTCCTGGTATGTGTATTTCTGAAAATCAAGAACAGTTTAAAAAACAAATTCGTGATATTGGGATGGTTATTATTGGTCAAAATGAGTTAATTGATCCAGCTGATAAGAAATTGTATGCTTTAAGAGATGTCACAGGCACTGTCGGTTGTATTCCACTAATTGCGTCTTCAATTATGTCTAAAAAATTAGCCTCTGGTGCTGATTGTATTTTATTAGATGTAAAATATGGAAGTGGTGCTTTTATGAAAACTGTGGCTGCTGCAAAAGATCTTGCTACGACAATGGTCAATATTGGCAAGTCACTTCATAAAGATGTTCGTGCAGAAGTTACCGATATGGATCAACCTCTTGGATGTGCGGTTGGAAATAACCTTGAGATTAAAGAAGTAATCGATACATTACATGGACATGGTCCAAAAGATATTACTGAAATTTGTTTATCAAGTGGTTCAATTTTACTTCAAATGGCTAAAATTTATCCAAATAGAGATGATGGACGCAAAGCTTTAATTGAAAACATTAATAATGGAAAGGCTTTTGAGAAATTCAAAGAGTTTGTTTTTGCTCAACATGGTGATATTAGTTATATTGATCACCCAGAAAAATTCCCTGTTTCAAAAAATATTATTGAGGTTAAGGCTTTAGAAAGTGGCTATGTTTCAAGAATTAATGCTTTGGAAATTGGCCTTGGAAGCATGCATTTAGGTGGTGGACGTGAAAAGATGGATGATGTCATTGATATGTCAGCCGGTATTATTTTAAATAAAAAGATTGGTGATTCAGTTAAAAAAGGTGAGGTCTTATGTCGACTACATACTAATCATGAAAAATATGACGATGTATATGAAAGTGTTTTAAAAGCATTTGTTATTAGTGATAAAAAGCCTATTGTTGATACTGAAATGACCAAGATGCTAATTGAATAAAAAAGAAAAGAAGAAGGATTAATCCTTCTTCTTTTTTAATTCTCTTAAATTTGAGGAGCGTTTAATTCTAGAAAGTGATCGGTAACTATCGTTCATAACTTTTTCAAATTGTGAATTATCTTCTGGAATATAAAATTTCATATTTTTAATTGGTTCTGGAAGGTATTGGAGTTTTGGCCAAACATCGGGCCTATCATATGGGTATAAATCTTCCTCCGCAACATTTACAGGTGTTAATTTTAAATAATCCATAACTTCTAAAGGTTGTGAATTTATTTGATCCATAGCTCGGTTTACAGCTAAATCTCCAGCTTTGCTTTTTGGAGAAAGTGCGAGTTCAATTACTGTGTCACTTAAGGGAATAATTGCTTCGGGTAATCCTACTTGTAGAGCGGCATCGATTGCAATTTTGCACCTCATACAAGCAGCAGGATTTGCTAAACCAACATCTTCATATGCAGTAACTAATAATCGTCTTGCAACAGATTCAAGGTCATTAACAGTGCATAATTTTGCTAGATAATATAAAGAAGCATCAACATCACTTCCTCTAATAGATTTTTGTAAAGCACTTACAGCATTATAGTGATCATCTTCATCTTTATCACCTGAGTAATTTGGGACTTTAAGAACACTTTTTGTCATTTCTAACGTTATTTTTTGATTTTTATACGTTAAATCTAAGATTTCTAAATAATTTAAAGCAAAACGAAAATCGCCATTACTGGATCGAGCAATATATGATAGAGATTCTTTGTCGATTGTAAATTTATTATTTAAACCTTTTGGATTATTAATTGCTTTTTCCATGCCTTCTATAAGTTCATCTTCAGATAATCGTTTGACTTCAAGGATTTGACAGCGACTCCTTATTGCTTTATTTATTGCGATATAAGGGTTGGCAGTTGTTGCTCCAATTAAGTAAATTGTACCATCTTCAATATAAGGCAAAAGGATATCTTGTTTATCTTTGTTTAAGCGGTGTACTTCATCAATAATAAGAACCATCGGACCAAATAATTTAGTTTGAGCAATAGCGTTTTCAATTTCACTTTTATTCGATGTAACCGCATTAATTTTTGCAAAATGTATTCCAAGACTTTTTGCGTATGCCTCAGCAATAGTGGTTTTACCACAACCTGGAACACCATACAAAATAAAAGATATTGGAAGTTTTTCTTTAATAGAATTTGTTAAAATTCCATTTTCTCCCAAAATGTCTTTTTGACCTATTACATCTTCAATTTTATCTGGTCTAACTCTAAACGCTAAAGGTTGCAACATATATTAAAATTATACACAAAGTCCTAAATATTTTATATAATAATCTGCATGAGAATTATTACGCAAAATGTTCAATATGCTAGTGTTACTATAGATGGCAAAGTTTATTCAGAAATTAAAGATGGATATTTATTATTAGTTTCTTTTACTAATGGGGATGATCGATTAATATGCGATAAAATGATTAAGAAATTAATTAATCTTAGAGTTTTTCCTGATTCTAATGGAAAAACTAATCTTTCAATCAAAGATATTAACGGCTCTTTCTTATCTATATCGCAATTTACGCTTTATGCCGACTGCAAGGAAGGAAATAGACCTTCTTTTATTAATGAATGTTTGAAACATGATGAAGCTAGTACTTTATATGATTACTTTAATGTTGCTTTGAAGAACGCGAGTGGCTTAGTTGTCAAAACTGGAGTTTTTGGAGCTGATATGAAGGTTGCATTATTAAATGATGGGCCTTTTACTATTATTCTTGATAGTAAGGAGCTTTTTAAATGAAAGTAATGCTTGGGTTAAGTGGTGGTGTTGATAGTGCAGTTAGTGCCTATCTTTTAAAACAACAAGGATATGATGTTGTTTGCTGTTTTATGAGAAATTGGGATAGCATGGCTAATAATGACGTATTAGGCAATCCAACATTGAATAATAATATTTGTCCTCAAGAGCAAGATTATTTGGATGCCAAGGCTGTTGCTGACAAACTTGGACTTCCAATGATGAGAATTGACTTTATTAAAGAGTATTGGGACAATGTTTTTACTTATTTTTTAGATGAATATAAAAAGGGAAGAACTCCAAATCCTGATATATTCTGCAATAAGTATATAAAATTTGGACCTTTTTTAGATTTCGCTAAAAAAAATGGTTGTGAAATGATTGCAATGGGTCATTATGCTAAAAGAGTCGATGTAGACGGGAAAACTTATTTATATAAAGCGAAAGATTTATCGAAAGATCAAACATATTTCTTATCTCAAATTTCATCATATCAATTAAAATCTTGTCTATTTCCTTTAGGAGATATTGAGAAGAAAGAAGTGCGAATTATTGCAAAAAAGCTCGATTTAGAAAGCGTAATGAATAAGAAAGATTCAACCGGTGTATGTTTTATTGGAGAAAGAAATTTCAAAGAATTTTTGGAAAATTATTTACCAGCTAAAAAAGGAGATATCATTGATATCGATACAGGAAGAATTATTGGAAAGCACGATGGTGTCCTCTATTATACAATTGGTCAACGTAAAGGTTTGGGTATAGGTGGTATAAGTGGCGAAGTTGCTAAAGGCTGGTTTGTTTGCAAAAAAGATGTTCAAAAAAATATACTATATGTTGCTAGTGGTGATGAAGACGAACATTTATTGGGTGATTCTGCAACAATAGGAATGATAAATTTGTTTAATGGGCGTATTGAAGATGGAACTCATATATGTTGTAAGTTTAGATATAGACAACCTGATCAAGGCGTTACTTTGTATAACAATGAAGATGGTAGTGTTAAGTTGATTTTTGATAAACCATATAAGGCCGTTACTCCAGGACAGGGATGTGTTTTTTATGATAATGATGTCTGTTTGGGTGGTGGTATAATTGATAAAGTTTTTTACAAGGGCACTGTCAGAAATTATTAAAGCAGTGTAGTAAAAATAGCACTTTTTAGTTCAAAAAGTGCTTTTATTTTGGCTCTACTAATTCGGTAAAAGCAATATTTATTCGGTATTTATATATTATTAGTAGAAAATTAGTAGTTAAGTAGTTATTAGTGTGTTTTCATGTGAAAACTTCTTCTATATTTACTTTTCTACGACGTTTTTGTATAATACATCTAGAAATTAAGTTAATTTTTATTCTCAAAGAGAGAGCTGATGGTGAGAAAGCTTAGAAAATAAATTGACAAGCCATTTCTTGAAAAAAGGCTAATAACCCGTTGACCTACGTTACGGTTATAATTAAGTGCTTTATATTTAATTAAAGAAATAGGATGGTACCGCGATATAAATCGTTCCTAGTTGTTATTAGGAACTTTTTTTGTACTTATAAGGAGAAAATGTATGAAAAAATTAACATCACAAGAAATTAGAAGTCTTTGGTTAGAGTTTTTTAAGTCAAAAGGTCATATGATTGAACCAGGAGCTAGTCTTATACCACATGATGACCCTACTTTACTATGGATAAATGCAGGTGTCGCTGCTTTAAAGAAATATTTTGATGGTAGTGAAGTGCCTGAATCAAAACGAATTACCAATGTTCAAAAATGCATTCGTACAAATGATATTGATAATGTTGGAAAAACTGCTCGACATCATACTTTTTTCGAAATGCTCGGTAATTTTTCAATTGGTGATTATTTTAGAAAAGAGGCGATTGGATTCGCTTGGGAAATTTTGACCTCAGAAAAATATTTTGCTTTTGATAAAGAAAAACTATATTTTACTTATCATCCAGCTGATTTAGAAACAAAGAAATATTGGATGGAGCAAGGATGTGCTGAAGATCATTTGATTCCATTGGAAGGCAATTATTGGCAGATTGGTGAAGGTCCTTGTGGTCCAAATACTGAAGTTTTCTATGATCGTGGCGAGAAATATGATCCAAAACACATTGGTATTGATTTATTAGCAAAAGATATGGAAAACGATCGCTATATTGAGATTTGGGGCATTGTTTTCTCACAATTCAATGCTGTAAATGGTGTTGAAAGAAAAGATTATAAGGAATTACCACATAAAAATATTGATACTGGTGCAGGATTAGAAAGACTTACTTGTGTTATGCAAGGAACTGAAACTAATTTTGAAACGGATTTATTTTATCCTTATATATTGGCTACACAAAAACTTTGTAAAAAACCTTATAGTGGTGAATATTTAATGCCATATAGAGTAATTGCAGATCATATTCGTAGTTGTACATTTGCACTTGCTGATGGTGCTTCGTTTTCAAATGAAGGTCGAGGTTACGTTTTAAGAAGATTGTTACGTAGGGCAATGAGATATGGTCAAAAGTTGGGATTATATGATCCTTTCTTATATAAATTGGTAGATGTTGTTTGCGATAATATGAAGAGTTTCTATCCATATTTAGAAGATAAGAAAGAGTTTGTTAAAAAGATGATTAAAGCTGAAGAGGAAAAGTTTATTAAGACTTTGAATAGTGGTGAACAAATCCTTGATTCAATGCTTTCTAAATCTAAAGAATTAAGTGGTGAAGATGCTTTTAAGTTATATGATACTTATGGATTTCCAATTGAATTAACAACCGAACTTTGCGCCGATAAGGGAGTTAAAGTTAATTTAGATGATTTTAATAAATGTCTCGATCATCAAAAAGAATTAGCCCGATCTAGCCGTAAAAATCTTGAATCATTTAACATCCAATCTAAAGATTTATTAGACTTTAAAGATGATTCAGTTTATACATACGATCCAAAAACTATTTCCAGTAAGATAATCGGTTTATTTAAAGATGGTTCTAAAGTCGATGAAATTACTGATGATGGTGAAATTGCTTTCGATAAAACAAATTTCTATGCGGAAATGGGTGGTCAAGTTGCTGATATCGGTTTTATTGATAATAAAGATACAAGAGCGGAAGTCTATAATGTTACAAAAGCCCCTAATAAACAACATTTACACCATGTGAAGGTTTTATATGGGTCAATTAAAAAGGGTGATATTTTCAAACTTGAAGTTAATCAAGAAAGACATTTTGCAATTACGAAGAATCATAGTGCAACTCACTTATTACAAAGTGCTTTGATGCAAGTTGTTGGTGATGATGTTAAGCAAAAAGGTAGTTTTGTTAATGATGAATATTTAAGATTTGATTTCTCACACTTTGAAAAGATAAGCGATGCAGACTTGAAAAAAGTTGAAAGAATTGTTAATGAATATATTCGTGCTGGTTTAAAAAATGACACTGTTATTCTTCCAATTGAAGAAGCTAAAAAGACTGGTGCTGTCTCCTTGTTTGATGAAAAGTATGGTGATTTTGTACGTGTTGTTTCTTTTGGTGATGTATCAAAAGAATTTTGTGGTGGTAACCATGTCAAGAATACAAGTGATATTGGTGTTTTTGTAATCGAGTCTGAAGGAAGCATCGCAAATGGCGTTAGAAGAATTCAAGCCAGAACATCTTTCAATGGATATGAATTACTAAAACAAAGAGAAGAAATTCTTAATGAAGTTAAAGAAATTTCTAATTCAGCTAGTTATAAAGAAACTGAAGATAGAGTAAAAACTATGAGCGATTCTTTAAAAGAATATGAAGATAAATACAATAAATTATTTAAAGAATTAGCCAATGAAAAAGCAAAAGAACTTGTGAAATCATTCGATGAAAAGCATATTTTATGTGAATATTTAAATGGCTTTAATAAAGAAGCTTTAATGAACATTTATGATGATTTAAAGGTTAGATGTAGTGATTATCAAATCGTATTAATCGGTGATGATAATGGTAAACATCCAATCGTTTATGGTCTTGGAAAAGATCTTGTTGCTAAAGGTTTAAAATCAAAAGATGAGTTGAAGAAAGTTACCGATATTCTTGGTGGATCCGGTGGAGGTAGACCAGATATGTCACAAGGTAATGTTTTAAGTGTAGATAAGATTGATTTAGTTAAGAAGAATATTTTAAAATAGTGGCATGAAAAAGTACTTAGGATTAGATTTAGGAACAACGACTCTAGGAATCGCAAAAAGTGATTTAATGGGTTTTGTATTTCCAAAAGAAGAGTTTAAGTTTGATAGAGGAAATTATCGTGCTGCTCGCAAAAGAGTTGCGCAAATCATGCAGGAAACAGGTATTAATAGCATTGTAATTGGCTATCCAGTTCAATTAGATGGTATCGAGGGTGAAAGATGTAAATCTGTTGAGAGGTTTTGTCGCGATTTGCGAGATGATGTGCCAGGTGTTTTGATATTTTATTGGAATGAATCTTATTCCACAATTGAAGCACATGACCGTTTAAGAGATTCCGGATATAAAGAAGATAAGATTAAAGATGTTATTGATATGTATAGTGCGGTTGTAATATTAGAAGATTATTTAAGGAATAAACCATATGACAGAAGAAATTACTAGTTCAAATGTTGTTTCAATTAAAGATGATGAAGGAAATGAATATTTATTAAATATTCTTTTTACGTACCATAATCCAGAAAGAAACACTGATTATGTTTTTGCTTTTGATAAAAGTGACCCCGATACGGTTTATATCATGAAGTATGGTGATAACGAGGAAGTTTTGGAAGTCACCGATCCAGATGAACTGGAAGAAGCACAAGAGGTTTTTGATGCCTTCAATGAAGACCCTAAGATTCAAAGTATAAAATAAATTTATTTATAGAATATATCGTTTTTTTAAGATATAATAATTAATCGTAAAAGGAAGTATAAATATGGCAAAAGATTTAGTATTAACAAAAGAAGGTAAAGAAAAGCTTGAAGCTGAATATAAAAAACTTATCGATGTTGATCGACCAGAAATTCTTGAAGCTTTAAATAATGCTCGAGCAATGGGTGATTTAAGCGAAAATGCTGATTATGATGCAGCCAGAAATAAACAAGCAGAAGTAGAGGCTCGAATCAAGGAAATTGAAGAGATTTTACATAATGCAAAAATTATTGAAGAGAAAAAAGGTAAATTAATTAATATTTCAAATACTGTAAAATTTAAGGATTTATCTCTTGGAGAAATCTTAGAAGTTAAAATTGTTTCTTCGATTGAATCCGATCCATTGAGTGATGCTAAACATATGAAGATTAGTAATGAATGTGAATTAGGAATGGCTTTAATTGGTCACAAAGCAGGCGATAAAGTTACGGTCAAAGCTGTTGAGCCATACGAAATCGAAATCTTAGAAGTTAAGTAATAAAATAAAAGTTGGTTTAAACCAACTTTTTTTATAATATTTATAAATTCCTCCTTATTTATTAATAAAGGAGGTTTTATTTATGACCTTAAAAATAATTTTAGGTGTTGTTATTGCGACGATTATTGGACTAGTTGTATTACAGTTTATTGATCCGAATATGTCAAATTCCTTATTTGGGACAAAAAGCAACGATGAAACTAATACAACTACGGTTGATGAGGATGATACCACAGCTTCATTTACAATTAATGGTTATGTTGTTAATCCAGGTAAGTACTTATTGACTTTTGAAGGAGCCACAATGGAAGATTTAATTAATGCAGCTGGTGGTGTAACTAAAGAAGCTGATGAGCGTTGCTATTATTTGGAAGCGAGTATCGAAAAGGATGAAAATTATTACATTCCGACAAAATATGATGTAAGCAATATTTGTGGTAGTGATGAAATTACAAAAGTAAACGTTAATACAGATAATGAGGAAGCATTACAAACGATTAGCGGGATTGGATCAACAATCGCCGAAGCAATCGTTAATTATCGAAGTATTAATGGAAATTTTTATACCTTAGAAAGTCTTTTAAATGTAACAGGAATTGGGAATAGTAAATTTACGCAAATTAAAAATTATGTAATTTTACATGAGTAGATTTTTTCTATATTTCTTGCTGTTGGTTGGAATTGGCTATCTTTTTAATAGTGATTTTGTTCTCATTGGTATAGTAATCACTGTTTTTTCAATATACCGTTTATTTATGTTATCAAAAAATGATAACCAACTAAAAATAATATCGATTATTATCGTTTTATTTATTTTAATTAAGATATCAATTCCTTTGATGATTCCCTTTGATAAAAAAGAATTCTTTGCGTTAGTTATTAAAAAAAGCGAAAACTATATAATTGTTTTTGATGGATTTCATAAAATTTATGTAAACACTAATAATACAAGCTTAGATTTTTTGGATTTAGTAAAATTTAGTGGAAATTTTGGTGAATTAAATTTTCACCATTTAGAAAGTTCATTTGATTTTGAAAAATATCTTATTAATAGTGGTGTAAGAAAACAATTTTACTATACTTCATTTGATAAAATAATCGATTTTCCATTTAACGTTTTTTCTTTTAGGATTAATTATCTTAATAATTTTAAAAATAATGATGTTAAATCATTTATTGGTGGAATTTTATTTAGTTTTACTGGGAATGATAATTCAAAAATCGAGTCTTTGAAGTTTCTTAATTATACTGTTTTACTGTCTATCACGGGCGTTTATTTAATCTAACAGTAAACAATCGTGTGGTTGACAGATAGACAGTTGACATATAATAGAATCGCCAAATATTGAAGAACTAAAGCAGCCATTTGGCTCAATGTTTGGCGACATCTCCTGCTGG
>Ga0183101_1000037_pt3 | contig 22091 bp, 19 predicted proteins | sample Biomet3_FD_127790 | JGI IMG/M metagenome (GOLD analysis project Ga0183101, IMG submission 127790) | Microbial communities from bioreactor (seeded with sewage sludge) at LBNL, California, USA - Biofuel metagenome 3 | ecosystem: Engineered > Bioreactor > Anaerobic > Unclassified ...
GGTGATAAGAGACCTAACTGCCGGTACATCCGGATAGTCTCTGGATGGATGTTGCTTAACTTTGCTAATTTATTCACTTTCATAGCTTTCCCCTGTTGACTCTGTAGTCGCTACAGGGTTTATACCATAGATATGGTTATTTGTGAAGTTTTAAACAAATAATCTTCGGAGGGGAAAAATGAATAAGAATTGGGCTTCACGGGCTGCTGTTGTCGGTTTGTTTTCAGCAGCGATGATCCTGGGCGGTTTACCAGGATGTGCGAAAAGCACTGGCTTCAAGGCAGGAACGTACAAAGGAACTGCCGCTGGCAAGAACGGAGATGTCACTGTTGAAGTAGTATTATCGACATCCAAGATTGAAAAAGTAACAGTTACAGATCAAAAGGAAACAAAAGAAATTGCAGGTGCTGCTTTAGAGAGTATTCCAGCAGCGATTGTAAAGGCACAATCACCAAAGGTCGATACGGTCTCTGGTGCAACCATTACATCCAACGCAATCATTGAGGCAACGACTGCCGCATTAAAATCTGCCGGCGTCGATGTCGACAAGCTCGGTGCGGCGGAAGCACACAAGAATGTCGCTGTCACATATACTGCTGGTACCTATACAGGAACTGGCAAAGGATACAACGGACCAATCAATTTAGCGGTCACCTTCTCAAAGGACGGCATCACAGATATTGATTATTCCGATAACAAAGAAACAAATCATATTGGCACACCTGCCTTCGACTATTTAGTCGATGACGCAAAGAAGGCCAACGGTTCCGGCATTGACTCGGTCTCTGGCGCAACCTTTACTTCAAAGGGATTCAAGGATGCCTTAAGTGATGCGGCATCTCAGGCAAAGGCTTCCGATCTCGACGGTTTCAAATCCAATACATACGAGCATGAAGCACAGAAGGCCATCGATGAGACGTATGATGTCGTTGTCTTAGGTGCTGGCGGTGCCGGCATGTCAACGGCAGTCCAGTCTGCTCAGAATGGCAACTCGGTCGTTGTGGTTGAAGAGAACGCAGAGATTGGCGGTAACACCGTTGCCTCTGGCGGACAGTTCCAGTCCGTACAGAAATATCTGTGCTGGGAACAAGACAATCCAGACGCAACAACAGGTGAATACAAGGGCGTTTCCTATGACAAGGTCAAGGAAGCAGCTGGCAACATCTCTGTATTGAAGACTATCCTGAATTGGAATGAAGATGCCTTCAATGGAGATTACTTCAAGGATAAAGAATTCGTTGCGGGTGATATCGCAACGTTATCCAAGGCTGGTGTACATGCGGAATATCTGCCTACCTTACAGGCATTAAAGAAAGAGATCCAGGCATACATTGACTGGGCACAGCCGCAGTTAGATGCCGGCAAGGCAGAAACAGAACTGCCATTATTCTCAACCGTTAATCTGCACATCTTCCAGACATACTATGGCGGACTGCGTCAGAATTCTGATAAGACAGAATGGATCTACGGTGATTACAGCTTAGTATCACAGTTCATCAACGGCGGACAGGATCTCAAGGGATGGTTGGAAGATCAGGGTGCTTTATTTGATGAAGCAATCCAGCCTACGATCGTCGGTGCTCTCTGGAATCGTGAGAACGACTTCAAGGGCAGTGATCTCGATGGTGACGGCAAAGCCGATGCAGATGGAAAAGTTGCATCCGGCAAGACCGTGTGGAGCACTTACTTCGCACCGACCAAGAACACATTAACAAAAACAGTCGCAAATGCTTCTGACAATAAGATCATGCTGCGGACCAAGGCAGATTCTCTGATCATGGAGAATGGCAAGGTCACCGGCGTGAAAGCAACTGCTTATGATGGCACAGAAGTTACCCTGCACGCAAAGAAGGGTGTCGTTATGGCAACCGGCGGCTTTGCGGCAAATATTGACCGTGTCATGGCAACAAATACATACTGGGCAAAGGACGCAATCACATCTTCAACGCAGACGACCAACCGTTCTTCATTAGTCGGTGATGGTATTGATATGTCCACCGCAGTTGGTGCAGGCACGACCGGCATGGGCTATACACAGTTAATGCCAATTTCCTGGGTCGATAATGGTGACCTGGCATTCGGCGGCGGCAACTATGCCATCTACGTCAATCCGACGACTGGCAAGCGTTACGTCAACGAGACTGGTGAGCGTGATGTTCTCTCACTCGGTGAATTCAACAATGGTGTATCGTTTGACGGTTCCAATGGGACAGTCATTGAAATTGCGAACTCGAATCAGGCAATCCCTGGCCCATATCCATATGGCACGCCAAAGGATTCTGATCTGACCAATTGGGAAAGTGATGTTGAGAATCGTCAGTATACAAGAACCGTTGATCAGCTTGGCGACTTGTTCAATTCGCTTGGCTTCAAGTGCACCGAAGAGGAAATCCGCAGCACAATTGAAGAGTATGACAAGGCATTGATGGCTGGCACTTCTACTTCTCTGTCTCCAGCAAAAACTGGCTGGACCGCATTGATTGGCAATGCGCAGAAGGATGCCAACGGAAACTATGATCCATCTACCTATACATTAGATGGTGTGAAGTTGAAGATCCGTTTATTGGCACCTTCTACACACCACACCATGGGCGGTGTCACAATCGATGAGAACCGTCATGTCTTAGATACCAAGGGCAACATCATCAAGGGCTTATACGCAGCTGGTGAAGTTACCGGCGGCATCCACGGCGGCAACCGTTTAGGCGGCAATGCCATCGTTGAGATCTTCGTCTCCGGTCGTACCGCAGCCAATGCGATTGTCGAAGACAACAAGTAACATGCATGCAGAGGGCAGGACAAACGTCTTGTCCTCTTTTCTTATGAAAAAATGTTCTGCCGATCATTTCGACAGAACATTCTTTATTTTCGTTTTGCGACTTTCTTCTGACATTCCGGACAGATACCGGAAAATAAGAAGACATGATGAATATCCGCATAATCGCTCATCTTCGTGACCATTTGATCGGCACCGCTCCGGATTGGACCGACATCAATCAGTTTGCCGCATTCACGGCACAGCAGATGGTCATGATCTTTCATATTCCATTCATAGCGGTCACTCATGTTCGGCATACGGATCCGGCGGATCTGATTCTCTTCCGTCAAGATCTGTAAGTTGCGGTAGACCGTACCACGGCTGACCCGAGCATCCTTCTGATGAATGCATGCATAGACTTCATCCGCCGTAAAATGCTTATCATTTTTCTGGATGACTTCAAGTACTGCCTGGCGCTGTTTTGTATTCCGACGGATCATCTGTTCACCTCGTTCCTTTCTATTATAACGGTATGTCGGAATTTGCGTTGGATTTTACTTCGGCATCGTTGCGGCAATCAGACCATTGTTGTCTAATTTTGCCAAACGGTTCACTTCTTCAAGATCCAGATTCAAAGCCTTTGTCATACGGGTACCGTATTCTTCGTCTGCTTTCATGCAGTGTACCGCATGACGATACTTGATATTGTCAGTGACACCTTCCATATTGCGGGCCGTGTTGTCAATCAGAATCTGTCGTTTATCTTCCGTCATAACGCGGTATAAATCGCCGCCAGCGCGGAAATTATCATCGGTAGGGTCATCCTTCGGATCGAAGCGCCACATCGCTCCTTCGAGGTCTAACGGCGGTTCTGCGACTTCTGGGGATGGGACCCAATAGCCATAACTATTTGGTGTATAGGCTGGGGCATCGCCATAGTTGCCATCTACCCTCATAAAGCCGTCACGGTGATAGTCATTGACTTCAACCTTGGCACGGTTGACCGGAATCATATTGTGATTTACCCCAAGACGGTATCTCTGAGCATCGCCATAAGCGAATAGTCTGCCCTGTAAGAAACGGTCTGGTGAGAAGCCAATTCCTGGCACAACATGTGCTGGTGAGAACGCTGCCTGTTCCACTTCTGCGAAATAGTTGTCCGGCCAGCGGTTCAGTTCCAAGACACCGACTTCATGGAGCGGGAACTCCTTATGACGCCAGATCTTCGTGATATCAAATGGATTCTCATAATGATTTCTTGCCTGTTCTTCCGTCATGATCTGTACATACATCGTCCACTTCGGGAAGTCCTTGCGAGCAATCGCTTCATACAGATCTCTGCCATGATATTCCCGGTCCATGCCATTGATCTTCATTGCCTCTTCATCACTTAAGCATTTGATTCCCTGCTGTGTTAAGAAGTGGAATTTGCACCAGACACGTTCGTTCTTTTCATTGTAGAAACTATACGTATGTTCGCCATAGAAATGCATGGTGCGGAAACTTGCAGGAATTCCACGGTCACTCATCGTGATTGTTCTTTGATGGAAGCTTTCCGGCAGTAATGTCCAATAGTCCCAGTTGTTCTGGGCAGAACGCATACCTGTACGCGGATCACGCTTCACAGCACGGTTCAGACCAGGGAAGTTATGGACATCACGTACAAAGAAAGTCGGAGTGTTGTTGCCAACCATGTCCCAGTTGCCTTCCTCCGTATAGAATTTGACCGCAACACCGCGAATGTCACGTTCGCAGTCCGCTGCTCCTCTTTCCCCTGCTACGGTTGAGAAACGAATAAACAAATCTGTCTTCGTGCCTTTCTGCAATACTTTTGCCTTTGTCCATTGTGAGATGTCATGCGTACAGGTAAATGTACCATATGCGCCCCATCCTTTTGCGTGCATGCGGCGCTCTGGAATCACTTCACGGTTAAAGTGAGCCATCTTTTCCAACAGCCATACATCCTGCAGTGCGACCGGTCCACGCGGACCTGCGGTTATCGAATTTTCATTATCTGGAATTGGTGCGCCTACCTCATTGGTAAGCTTCTTGACAGTATCTGCCATAATTATCCTCCTGTCCTTATTAGGACTTTATACTATTAAGATAGCAGATATTTTATGACATGCGAGCAGAATGCTCTAAAAAAATGATGAAATCTATTTTCACAATACAAAAACAGACGGCATTACACCGTCCGTTTTACTTGTTTTCTTCTGCAGGATAGCGGAAAAACAGAATCCAGAAATTCACCCCAGCCAGCATTAATGCACAGCCGAGACCCGTATAGAATACCGCAATGAAGATGACCGGAGCCAGACCGGAAGCGCGCAGCCAGATACCGCCGCCCATCATAAACGCCATAATCACATACGATTTTAAATCAAAGAAATGCCAGATCGGTTTTGTCTGCTGCGGATACCCTTTGATCCGTTTGCCATGCTTCACACTCATACGGTTGAACATCCAGCCAAATACCGCAAAGACCGCAAGGGACAAAATCACATCCAGCCAGCGCACCCGACCCAGCTGTTGATAGGATAAAACGCCTAATCTTGCGACATTGAATCCAGCGGCCAGCCAAACAACGCCGGCAATTGCTAATAAGTTTCTTTTCTTTACGTGGAAATACGGACAGTCTTTTGTCATATTCTGTTTCCTTTCATCCGACATATGTCTTCATCATGAACATTGTTCATGATGAATGATTTCATACTGCTTGTCAAGATACATGCATAAAAAGAACTGTTCTAGGAACAGTTCAGATTACTTCTGAATGCTAGTGAAGACTGCAGGCTTGTGGCGCACCAGTATTGACCACTTCATATTCTGGATGCTTTGCCAGCCAGGATACTGCATATGGACAGGTTGCCGCCAATTTGTATCCTTCTCTTAAGATCTGATCAACGGCTGTTTGTACCAGCTGTCCTGCCACTCCCTGGCCGCGTAAAGATTCATCGACAAATGTATGATTGATGGTAGCGATACCGTCTTTGACTGGGAAGGTCACTTCCGCAATCACTTTGCCTTCCGCATTCTTGGCAAAGATTCTTTCTGATTCATATTGGAATTCCATTGTTGTGTCCTCCTAGTTTCAAAGTACCATGGCTTTTCTACTTTTACCATTCAAATGATTTTTGAATGACCCGCTTAGTTTACTTTGTACCGGTCCGGCCGTGAATTTTATCTTTTAGAGACTCTCGACAGTAATTGCATGCACATTGCCAAAAACTAACAACTTTTTTAAACTCGAGCCTTGATTCGATTTAAAATTCTAAGTTTGAATTCCCTGATTTTCATGGCGTATCTGCTCGTGAAAATCACGCCCACAATCATCATGCCAACTGTGACACCTAGACATAAACCACCCAAAAAATTATCTGCTTTCTCTGTAAAAAATAATATAGAATACACCAAGGCAGCGATTGCTCCAACAATAAATAATATATGCATTCTTTTGGTAAGTTTCTGTTTTTCTTCATTACTGTAATCTGCAACTTTTAGTACTGTCTCTTCTAATTCTTTATCCATTTTCTCGCCTTTCCTTTCACCATCCAGTAGTTCTCTCAAGTCCACATCAAAGTATTCTGACATCTCAATCAAGACATCCATGTCTGGCAGATTGCTGCCAGTTTCCCATCTTGATACTGTTCTTCTAGAAACTGAGAACCTCTCTGCAAGTTGTTCCTGTGTAATATTTTTCTCACTGCGTAATTCTTTTATGAAATTGCCCATTTTTATTAAATTCATATTTCCTCCTTCCCTAGAGACAGAATAGATTACAGCATACTGAAATAACAGGACATAAAGCGAGCAATGCCCCTGTATTTCTCTTTGTTTTCCCTTATTTTGCATCTATTTTTAAGGGATTCTATAGAATCTAAGGGATTTTAAGCGATTTCTTCCTTACTTGAATATATCATTTCACATTAATCATTTTTTTCTATATTTGCGAAATGACATTTGTGATTTTTAAAAAAAGCTTCCTTGAACGGGGTATTGTTCAACGAAGCTATTTAGGTTAAATGGTGGTTCCTGCCGGGTCTAAACGACGGCCCACTGATTAAGAGTCAGTGTGATTTTATTCCTATCGTCAGCAATTGCAAGTGGATCAGAAAATGTTGACAACTTTCTGCAAACGTTTTGAATTATAACTTGTAATTTTCGTCTTCAACATCCGATGCCCATTCTAGTATTCATTGTCATTATCAAGACAAAAAAGATAAGCTGGAATTACATTGATCTTAACACCATCTTTTTCTATGATATCTTCTTCATCGTAAGTAACAATGATGAAACGTTCTGCGTCTTTCATATTCTTTGATAATTTTACTAAATTATCAATTTCTCTATCTCTCGATGTTGCTGATAATTCATAAGCAACCTGCACAGCTGTTTTTATTCCTGGGATATAAAAATCAACATCAATATTTGTTTTTGATGACTTCAAATAATACAGATCATCTTTATATTTATTTTTTAGAGTAACTGCAACAACATTCTCTAGCAGAATCGATTTCTTATCAACCAAGAATAAGTTTACAAGTCCGTTATCATAATAATAGTATTTTGGATTGCTTTCTTTATCCGCCAGTTTCGCAAAATAATTCTGTATATCAAATAGAAGAAATGCATCTTTCGCATTTTCTACATAATTAATAATGGAATCCTTACTGATTTTATATCCAATATTTGTAACAATGTCATGTAGTTTCGTATAGGAAAGTGGCTGGCCGACTGTTTCCGCAATTTTCTTCATCATAATCCGCAAAACATCATCATTGCGGATTCCATTTCTTGCCACAACATCACCAAGCAGAATCTTTTGATATATGCTGGAGACATATTCACGTTTTTCCTTATACAGTAGACTTTCAGGAAATCCGCCAAAGATATAATATTGGTCAAAACAAGCTTTTACTGTACCCATTGTCTTTGTTTGGTATAAATCGTTTTTTCCATGATTAATTTTATTTGCTGTTAAAAATTCGCGGAAATTATATGTCGATATATATTTCGACAAATAGCGGCCACCAAGTGTTTTCTCTATATCCTTGCTGAGCATCTTTGCATTGCTGCCTGTGATACAGACATGTTCTTTTGCATCAGCTAAACGTCTAGCAAATTTCTCCCACCCATCAACATTCTGGATTTCATCAAAGAAGTAATATCCCTTCTTATTCGATAGCTCAGCCTGCACTGCAAGTATGTTATTAAAGTCAGTTGTCTGGAACCCTGTTAAACGCTCATCTTCAAAATTAATATAAATGATCTGTTCCCAAGACACACCGGAAGCAACTAAGTCCTGCACCATTTTGTATAATAAAGTGGATTTCCCCGCACGCCGAAGACCAACAAGTACATAACTTCCATTTGCTTCAAAAGAATATTCTCTTGGCACAATGTTGAATTCTCGAATATTCTCACGTTGATCAAAAATAACATTTTTTAGAATATTATTTGAAATTGTCATACATAATCTCCTGTCGACTATATACTACAATATAGTATTATTTTTGTCCAGTATACTAGACATTTATTGCAACATTTTCTAAATATATTGATTCTTCTCAATCACTAATTTATAAAAAAGGCTTCCTTGAACGGGTTATTGTTCAACGAAGCCATTTAGGTTAAATGGTGGTTCCTGTCGGGCTCGAACCGACGACCCACTGATTAAGAGTCAGTTGCTCTACCAACTGAGCTAAGGAACCAACTTAGGTGCTTGATTATTATATGATAACCCCTGTTTGAATGCAACAGTTTTTTCTATTAGATTCCATCTTTTTTTACAAAAAAGATACCTTCCAAATAGAAAGGTATCTTCGAGGTTTTCTCACCATCCCTCATAGGTATTGATTTTGTACTGAAGAAGCTTGTATTCATAGTTCTCTGGATGATTCCGCCATTCGCGGGTCGCCATACCAACATACTTACGGAAGTTGCGCTGGAAAGTCGATACCGAAGTGAAGCCTGTATCATAGGCTACATTCCGGATGGACTTATCGGTGCTGCGCAGGGCAACACACGCATTATGGATCCGTACGGAGTTGATATACTCCAGCGGAGATAAATGGATACATTCATTGAACAGCCGGCGGAAATGCGTCTCAGACAGTGCACAGGCATCCGCAAGAGTACCAATATAGATTTCTTCCATATAGTGCTCCTTGATATATTGGATGGCTGGGCGCAGACGTTCCGTTTCCGGATTCTGTGTATCTGTCGCATTGAGATCAGCGTTCTTCAATTCCTTGTATGCGCCGTCTTTTTCTTCACTGACTGCCGCAACATTCTCTTCGGTATATTCTTCGGAAACACGCACCACATCCAGCAGAAGCAGCGTTAATAACGCATTCGTTTCAGCCTTATACAATGGTTTCTTATCTTCCAGCTCTTTAAAGAGCTTTTCAATATACTCCAGCAGTTCCGGATGTTCTCCCGGTTCAAAGAAATAGGCACGGCGATACAGCTGTTCCAGGATCTTACGGGACATATCCGGTTTGTCTTTACTGATCATATTGATCAGACCATCGGCATCAATGAACAGATATTCCCAGAAACCATACGTTCCTGGAATGGAGTTGGTCGTATGCGGATAGTTCGGCGGAATGATTGTAAAGCAGCCTGGCTTGAAGGTGTAGGTACGGTCATCATAGATCATATCCCCGGTACCGTCATGACAGACACCGATTTCCATATAGTTATGGAAATGGAGGGATTCAATTCCTTCTCCGTAAATACGGATCCAGCTTTTTCCAGTTAAAGCGAAGACATAGGAATCTTCCGGCATCTCATAATACCGGTACTGCATCTCCTGTTTTTTCTTCTGCATGAATTCCCTCCTTTTCTATTTAAATGCCTTTAAATTCAAATGCAAAGTGCAGCGGCTTGTTCGATGGGACAAGATACTCTTCGTGTGTTCTTGCGCCCCAGCTGTCATCGCCAGCCACTCCCATATGTTTTAGTATACAACGAACAACGGTAAATTGGACCTTTGGAAGCTCATACGGATGCATCGCTTCTTCCATCTGTTCTGGTGTATATGGAATTGCGGAGAACTCCATGGTGCCTGGACGGGATGCGAATGGATCCTTGGAATCCGTAAAGTCAGCAGCACGGAATTCCATGCCTCTGCCGCGGCGGTCGGTGACCTTTGCCCAGCGGACACCAGTACGGTTGCCTGTTTCCTGCGGTACCAGATAATGTTCGACATTATCCTTTACTTCTCTCGTATAGACGCCTAAACGGGCACCTGCCGCACGGTCACAGTAATTCTCTTCCGGGCCAAGGCCATAGTATGTCACACGGTCATAATCCGCATTCAGCTTGAACATGAAGCCAAATTCCGGCATTGGGGACAAACCCTTGACCCCTTCATAGTCCATGGACACTCTGACTCTGCCATCTGGTGTAATGTGATATGTCACAAGACACGTAGACTTTGGCACTGTCGGCAGGAACTTCTTGAAAGTAACTTCCACAAATTTCTTTGTCTCCTTGATGATTGGATACGTTCTCGCATCCGATCCCGGCAGAGATGGGTCTTCGTCTGGATTGATGAAGTCCTGATACAAGCTGGCAAGTTTCCACTGACCATATCTTGCGGGCATCTTGTTGCCCATATCATTATCATTTGGTGCACGCCAGAAGTTTGGCCGTGGGATCCACTCAATCAGTTCTTTGCCGGCATACCGATACGATACAATGCCGCCCTTGAGATTGGATAACAGGATGTCAAAATGATCGCCATAGACACCGACATTGACATAGCCCTTTACTACACGCATCGCACCTGGTTCCTCTGCGCATTGGACCGACGTTCCTAATTCAACTGCGCCATGATTGACTGCCAGATTTTCTTCTTCGTTTCCAGCAACCTGATAGACACCCTGGCCAAAGGCGACTTCATAGCCCTTTTCTGCCCATAAGCAGTCTTCCTTCAAGCGGAAGGAGACATTGACCGTATATTCGCCAGCTTCCTTTGCCTTCTTGAATGGAACTGCATAATCCTTTTCGGATAATGGTGCAACATCCGTGTCCATCTGTACTTCACAGAGTTTCTTGCCTTCACGTTCTAACGAAACATAGCAGTCATAAACAGAGGTCGATACAAACAGATTCTTATTCTTGATATGAATGTTTTTTGCATCCACAGTGATCCGCAAGGTCTGATAGTTGAACTTGATTTCCTGGGTCTTGCCATATGGACGTCTCGTTCCATCCACGATGCCATTTCCCGAGAAATTATAGTCGGTTGGACGTTCACCGCAGTCACCGCCATACGCCTGATACTCTTCGCCATACCGGTTCTTTTTACGGACTGACTGGTCAACGAAGTCCCAGATGAAACCACCCTGATATCTTGGCTCGCGCTCTGCCAGTTCAATGTACTTATACATCGCACCGTTGGAGTTGCCCATCGAATGGGTATACTCACACAGAATGAATGGCTTATCGGTATGTTCCTTCAGATACTCCTCAATTTTCGTGACTGGAGTATACATCTGGGAGACCATATCGGTCGTTGCCTGATACTTTTCACGGTCATCATGCGCAACCCCTTCATAGTGCACCATACGGCTGCTGTCCAGTTTACGGAACTGATCTGCCATAGCAAGAATATCTTCGCCGCCATAGGATTCATTTCCACACGACCAGATGATGATGGATGCATGGTTCTTATCACGCTGATAGGTTGAATTGATGCGGTCCAGCAGCATTGGCAGGTAACGCTTGTCATCGCCTGGCACAACATCCTTCAGCTTGATTTCTTTTCTCATTAACGCATCCCACATGCCATGGGTCTCCATGTTGTTTTCCGCAATCATGTACAGACCATATTCATCACAGAGATGATAGATCAGTTCGGCATTTGGATAATGCGATGTACGCAGTGCATTGATATTGTTTTTCTTCATCGTGACAATATCACTTACGATCTCATCTTCATTTGGCGTACGGCCGGAATCGGTTGAGAACTCATGACGGTTGACACCGTTAAAGACAATACGCTTGCCATTGATGCACATCAAGCCATCAATCATTTCAAAGCGGCGGAAGCCAACACGTTCCGGAACAACTTCCAGAACATTGCCTTTCGCATCTTTGATTGTTAACAGCAGATCATACAGGACAGGAGTCTCAGCACTCCAAAGAGAAACTTCCTTCAGCTTTTCCTTGAACTTGACCTTTGCCTTATTATTGACGGTGCCGGAGGCAATCTCTTCCCCGTCTTTCGATAGTATATACTCTGTTGTTCCGCTTTCCGTATTGCCGCTCAGTTTCATTTCCACGGATAATACAGCGTTGCGGTAACTGTCATCGACATCTGTTAAAATCTTCAGATCCTGCAGATGTGTCTTTGGCTCACAATAAAGATAGACATCACGGAAGATGCCGGACAGACGGTACATATCCTGATCTTCCAGCCAGCTGGATGCTGTCCACTTAAAGACCTGCACCGCAATCCGGTTGACACCCTTCTTAACAAATTTTGTCAGATCAAACTCACTTGGTGTGAAGGAGTCTTCGCTGTAGCCAACATATTTCCCATTGACCCATAAGGCAAAGCCAGAATCAACGCCCTGGAAGGAAACACCGATCGGCATCCCACGCCATTCCTCCGGAACCGTAAAGAAAGTCACATACGATCCGGTTGGATTGAAGACGGTCGGAACTTCTCCCGGCAGGATCTGTTCTCTGCCATCCCATGGATACTGGGTATTTACATAGGCTGGTGCATCATAGCCTTCCATCTGTATATTGGAAGGCACATGGATCTCATCCCAGCCGCTGACATCAAAGTTCTCTGCTTCAAATCCTTTCACTGCACTCTCATAGTTTTTCGCATAGGAAAACTTCCAGAGACCATTTAAGGATCTGCGGTAGGACAGCTTTCCTTCTTCCATTTCTTCCACGTTCCGGTAGACGGTATGGGCAGAATGAGCAGGGAGGCAGTTCACTTTAAATGTCTTTAAATCCTTGACAATATCAAACTTAAATTCGTTCATAAATCTCAGAAAACCGGGTACTGTGAAACGCTATGCGTCTTTTCGTCCCCGGTCTATCCCCTCTCTATCGTAAGATTCGATGATTGTGATGCATGTTCACATCACAGTATGGATAATTACTTTACAGAACCGGTGATACCTTCGGTGAACTGCTTCTGCAGGACAAAGAAGATGATCATCGTTGGAATGGAGCAGAATAAGACACCCATCATCAGGACACCGTAATCAATCGTGTATCCTGCAGCGAGGTTGGCAATCAGCATCGGCATGGTCTGTGCCTTTGGATCAGTCATAACGACCTTCGGCCACATATATGCATTCCATGCATTCATGAAGGTGATAACAGCGGCTGCTGCATACGTTGACTTCATGACAGGCATGTACATCTTATAGAAGATCTTGAATTCACTCAGTCCATCCAAACGAGCAGCTTCCATAATATCGACTGGGAAGTTACGTGAGTTCTGACGGAACATCATGATCATAAACGGTGTTGAGATGGTAGGAAGGATGAACGCCCAGACGGTGTTCAGCAGATGCCCTGCCGATACAATCTTGAACAATGGAATCATTGTTGCGACGCCAGGAATCATCATCGCTAACAGCAGGATGCCGAACAGTCTGTCTTTGCCTTTATCATGATACAGTTCGAAACCATATCCAGCTAAAGAACAGATGGCTAAGCATAAGATGGTAAGAACGGTAGAATAGACAAATGAGTTTGTCATATCCTGCAGCAGAGGTTCGCTCTGGACCAGCTTTGTGAAGTTGTTAATGGCTTCACCGCCGAAGACAATCTTACCAGTGGCAACATCCAATGTTGTGTTCGTTGCGGCTGTAATCATCCAGTAAAGCGGGAATACTGAAATGAATGACCAGATGATCAAGAAAATATAGTTAGGAATCAAACGTCTCTGGATTGCGGACGAGTTATTTTTCTTTTTAGTCACGTGTATCACCGACTTTCAAGTTGATCAATGCAAGAACTGCAACGAGGATAAATACCACGAAGGACATAGCGGATGCGTAACCGAAGTTCGCAACACCTTGTCCAAAGGAGTTATTGAAGATATAGTGCGACATTGTAATCGTCGAGTTCGCCGGACCGCCCTTGGTCAAGTTCACAGATTCATCGAACAGCTGCAGGGTTCCATTGATTGACATGATGAATGTCATGATGATGACTGGCTTCAGTAATGGTACGGTAATATGCCAGAATGTCTTCCAGCCGCTCGCACCATCGATCTTCGCAGCTTCATACACAGAATACTGAATATTCTGCAGACCAGCCAGATAGAAGACCATGTTGTAGCCTGTCCATCTCCAGATCAGAGCGAGAATAATGACAACTCTTGCGGAACCTGGATTTCCAAGGAAATTGTAATTTTCCGTAAAGATGCCTAGATTCACGAAGATCGTGTTGATCAAGCCCTGTGTTGCGAATAAGGATTTAAAGATCAAGGAATACGATACCAGTGATGTTGCGCATGGTAAGAATACCAAGGTCCGGAACAATCCTCTGAACTTCAGATCACGGTTGTTCAACAGCTGTGCTAAAAGGATTGCCAAGACTAACATGATTGGTACTTCAATGATCAAATACAGGAATGTATTTCCCATGGAAGTCTGGAACAGCTTATCTTGAAGCATTCTTGTATAGTTAAATGTTAATGGGTTAGCCCACTTCATACTGGCACTGGATCCTGTTTTGAATGATGTCAGGAGCGCCTCGATCATCGGCCAGAAACTCATGACCATGATAAATGCAGTTGCCGGGATTACGAAGCCCCAGCCTGCGCGCTTTTGTTTTGCCAAAAGTGTACTGCCTTTCTTTTTCTTTTCCAAAATCTGTTCCTCCTTCAAAGAAATAAGGGAACCGGCAAGCATTCACCGATTCCCGCCTAAATCTTATCTTTTGTTTTCTGAAATTACTGCTGCATTGCGAACTTCAGCTGATCTTCAGCATCCTTGAGGGCCTGCTTCTCATCTGTTCCGCTGATGATGTTCTGGATTGCGGTAGCAATCTGTGTTCTGCATGTGTAATGATAATCACTCTGCTCAACGACCTTGACACTTGCGCCCCATTCAACGATCTTAGCGTAGATAGCCTGATTGTTGAAGTAAGCAACACCTGCCTGATATACATCAGACTTGCCTGCTGTTGTAGAGCATCCGATGACGCCGCCATTCTTCAGAGCTGCATCATATGTTGTTGTCGAACCTGCGCCGAATGTCTTAGCTAAGAAATCCTTAGCAGCTGCTGCATTCTTGGACTTGCCTGTTACATACAGAGAAGAACCACCATTAGATGCATAACCTTCTTTGCCGCCAGCCAGTGTAGGAAGAGTTGTTAATTCCCACTTACCAGAGTTAGCTGTAACCTTTTCGATTGTAGGGATGATCCAGTTACCATTCATAACACCGGCAACCATGTCGCCCTGGATTGTCTGATCTGTATAATCGGACCAGTCATTTGCAAGATATAAAGCGTGAGCATCAACTGCTCTCTTAATTACATCGATGACCTTCAGCATTGTTTCATTATCTGAAATATATGGCTTGCCATCCTTGAACTGTGATACACCTTCTGCCTGAAGCATCATGTATGGCAGATCGTTTCCGTTGCCATCCATGGACATCAGATATTTGCCTGTTTTCTCATAGACAGCCTTGCCGATTTCAATCCACTTGTCCCAGGAAATTCCTGTTACATCCTTGATTGTGTAACCAGCTGCTGCAAGAAGATCTGTTCTGTAAGCAAATACGGCTGTTCCGTTATCAACTGGCATACCATAATGTTTGCCGTTGATTGTGGAGAATGATAATTTTTCTGTTCCGAAATCAGACCAGTTAGCGCCGGAATCTTCAAGATCCTGCCAAGCATCTGGATAATCGGAAACGAACTTCTGAATATAGTGGTCCTGGAAGAGGACGATATCTGGAAGAGTGCTGTAGTCACCAGAAGATGCAGCTAATGTAATTGCATTTTCTACATCGGAGGACTGGCTCTCTTCAATAATGTTCAACTTGAAATTTGGATTAACGTTCTTCTGATAATCAGCTTCTGCTGCTTTTAATGCTGGGATGTTGAAGTTCTTATCCCAAGCTGCTACAGAAACTTCGACTGCGTCGGTGGAAGATGCTGCTGCGGATGTTGTTGTTGCTGCTGTGCTTGATGAACTGCATGCTGTCAAAGAGAGCATCATTGTCCCAGCCATCAAAGCGGATAATACCTTTTTCATAACTATTCTTTTTCTCCCTATTTTTTGGCAAGTAGAATTCAGTCCGGACTGCTTCGTTGCGTTACCTGTATTCTAACAGGCTTCATTTTCAAAAAATGCATAATTTTGCCTGTAATGTAAGCGTTTTCGACCAATTCAGGCAAAAAATAGCGTTTGTATGCGTTTTCATTGCACTTTTCATTCAAATATTCACAATATAGTATTCATTTTCGACCATTTTATAACCGAAAATGGTCTTTTCCAGTTTACAGCCACTAAAAGCAAGACCATTTATATAAATTTTTCATTTTTACGCTATAATTGGGCATTTTACGCACGAATAAGCAAAAAAAAGGCTGAATGATACGATGAATCACCATTAAGAGGGATGTTGATTCACCGCAAAGAAGTTCATTCAGCAGGCTTAGAAGACAGCGATCATTTATCAATGCTTAATGCGAATAAACACAAAGCTTTTTGACAGCTGCCGGTACAGTTCTTCTGGTGTAAGAGACTCCACGTCAACTGTTTTTACTGTCTCTTTTGGTTTCACCGACCGATGTTCGTACGGATTCATCTGGCGCCTTCTTTCCCGGCCTTTTCTGACCGCATCTTTACTATAGAGAAAGAAATACAAAGTGCTGTACACAAATAGGTACTCTGATACAAATTTCTTAAAAGGCTTAACCTCCAATTTGGTGATTTTCAGTCAAAAAGTCCAATATTCTGTGGAATCACCGATTGATCCATCAAAAGGATTGATGAAATGATCGGCCATCCCTTTTCTTTCATAAATTGCAGTAGGGTCTTCAAAGATATCTTTATCCCTGATATCTCGAACGAAGAAATAATGCATATATTTTGAAATCTTCTGGATGAGCTTGAGAATGATCTCCTGAAGATCACAACCGGCATATTGCTGCCATATGCTGAACAGAGCGGCATACCTGTTGATATACACTGTAGCGACTCCGCGATAGTTCCGGTACCACTCAGCCATCCTGCTGTGGAGCGAGTTCACGGTATTGAGATGGTTCTCACTGTCATATTCTTTATGATCAGTCAGTATCTTGAAAGGGCAGCGCTTGTCACAAAGCATTTTCGTATAGCAGTTCTGCCCATCAGTCCAGGCAAAGATGTTATCACTGATATGTTTACCAAAAAGCGTGGCGTCTTTTATCGTTGGATGCCCCATAGAATAAGCCTGGATATATGATCCATTTTCGCGGTCAGCCCCACAGATCAGACTGACGAATTGATGTGAATAGGCGCCTCCTGCTGCAGGCATCTGTCTTTTTCTGCCTTTGACATTGGACAGCCGATATCCCTTATGGGATTCCATGAATACCTTCTCATCTATCTCCACAGCTTTATCGATTGTTTTCTCTTCGGTGATAAGGCTGAGGAAAGAAAGAAATTTATGCCTCATGCGGAAGGCAGTAGACGGGCTGACGTCGATGAGGGCAGAATTTGTAAGCAGTGAGCCGTGTTCCAGAGTACTCTTGATGAACATTGACCATTTGTCATAAGGCTGATGAGAATACCAGGTCAAATGCCCATTATCATAAGTAAATCGCTTATCACATTCTTTACAGCGATACATCTGCTTGCCAGAATGTGACATCCCGCCTTTGATCAGACGGGGATGAACTGCACCGCATTTTGGGCACATATAGAAATTATTCTTCTTCTCAGCCATATTGAGAGACTGATAATCAATGATCTGTCTCTCAATATTCTCAATCTGATAAGGATATAGTGATGAAACAACATTCTCAGTTATAAATTCCATAGAAAGTGAGCCTCCAATGACCTGAGAATATACCGCAGCCTGATCTACTGCTGTACTTATTCATGTACAATAAGATGTCAAGTCACCAAATTGGAGGTTAAGCCTCAGCACTTATCTTGAAAAGAGCGATCTATTTTGCTATAGTTACAGTGGTTATGATGAGTGTGGCATATGTATGTGAATGGATGAACATACTGTAGCAGGATTTATAAGTTACTTTGTTATCTTCTTTGGCATTTTCATAGTAGTCTGGGTAGTGCAATATATGATTTTGAAAAGAAGAATTTCAAGTTTGAAAGCAAAGATTGAAGAAGACAATAAGTAGGAAAATAGAAATTTTATCTCTTTAGATTCTTTGTTTAAAAATAGCCCACTTTCAGATGAATGTTATTTTGGATTAATTGAAAAAGTAAACGCAGCTAAAAGTTGAAATTCTAAAATATGGAAATTAACTTATCACATAAAGGTACAAATCAATGATATATAAAGATATTGACATTGTCATGTTTTATGCCAGATTGTGGTTGTAAACATATATGTTTGTGCGGGGGCAAATATGAGTTATCAAAATAATGCAAGGTATAAGAACGGTGACATTTAATCTTCCATCAATAATATTCTGAAGGAGATTTTATGTTGAAAAAAATAGTATTCGTTTTAGTAATTCTTCTTCTATCGTCATGTAGTAAAAGCATGAAAATACCTTTGGATCAAAGTACTATTGACAAACTGAATTTGGATGAAACATCCGTTCATTTATATGCAATCACTATAGATCAGTTGACGAATAACTCAAATTCTAAAGGTATTAATGGTTATGTATTTCTGTTGAGACCGGATTGTAAAGGGTGTCAAACTTTTGTGACAGAGTTTAAAGAATACACATCTTCAAATAAGATAGATTCGGATATTTACGTGCTTGATACTACAATATTAACTGATGAGGAAAAAGAAACATTATTCACTGTATATTCAGTGACTTCTGTTCCTTCAATTATGGTGTTTAAAAGTGGCAATTTCATTTCATTAGAAGTGGGAATTTTTTCGAAGGAACAGCTATCAAGTATTCTAAAATAATTGGAGGAAAATTTATGATAAAGAGAATATTTTCTGTAATATTAATTATTACCCTTTCGTTCACTTCTTTTATTCCAATTAGTGCTAAAACTTCTATTTCTTCTGAAAATGAATTTAAAGAAATTGTTGAAAAATCTAAATACTATAAAGATTATGCAGATGAAGTTGTTCAATATGATGTTTTACGTAAAGTAGAGACGGATGAAGGCACAAGATTTACCATTGAGTATAATCTCAAAACTGAAGAAGATGAATATGTACGAAATTTGGTTTTTATTGGAGATGAAAATGGTGAATTCCTCGAAGTTCTACTAACAATTGGCAAAGATGATTTGTTATCGGCTGTTGATTTAATTCGCAAATATACAACGAATGTACATATTGAAACAAAAGGCCGTGTCTATCAATGTACAAAATATACATGTAAAGCATGGACTTACAAACCAAATTATAGTCCTCAGCAAGGATGCTCGGCAGTAGTTGGCCAACCATGTAATGCTCTTGCATTATATGGTAAACCAATTGCAGCAATAATCTGTAAAGTTGGAGTATGGGCAGCGTGTAATATTAGTATTGATAAGGTATGCACCAGTTATTATGAAACATTGGATGTGTGTGAACTATGAAAAAGATTAATTATTTAAAATATATTGGAGTTTCAGTTGTTACATTTACATTAACGATGTTTGTTATGACATATTTAACAGATTATTTGTTAGGATTGATGAATGCTCAAATGTCATTTACATTGTTTGATATGACGATGGATTTCGTTGGTTTTCAATTGATAAGTTCTTTATCGTTTGATTTGATTTGGACAGTAATATTGGTATTTATGTTAAAGCATTTTGTTGAAAAATGCAGAAAGAATCCTGGTTACTTAAGTTGGAAATTAAATGATCTAGAAAAAGAATGTTGGTGTTGTTATATGGTTGTATTAGTCGCAATACTAGCAGGATTTATGTTAAAGAATCCAGTATTTATTATCTTTGCAAGTTTAGCTATTGTTATCTTAAATACAATTTATAGTGTTATCTTAGTGCTAAAGAAAGATTTAAAGAATATAGCTGTTTCAAAAGTTGTTAGTTGAAGAAAAAATAGTGTTTTACAATTGAGTGATGTTTATTTTACCTCAAACAACTTGGAAACTTAAGGCTCAAGAAGACCAAATGGCCAATGAGTTGCGTTATAAGGGACTCCACCAAGTTGTGTGGACCCAGAGAAAAATGCCACCAAGTAGTGTAGACCAACTCCACCAAACTCTGTGGATAAAGTGAAAGGCAACCCTGTTATGATCCGACCACTGTCAAGTGGACACATTAAATAACGAAATGATTCATGATGCCTGGCTGAACGATCAGTCAGGCTTTTTATGCTCTGGCAGCTAGTTCTGCCAGGTGCTCCTTATACTTCATGATGCGTTTATTCTCTTCGATTGGAAATACTTCCGGTGTTTCAGTCTGCAGTGCAGCCATTCTGACCTGCATTGGTGATTGACTGTGGAAACGTTCCTGAAGTCTTTCGTAATTGTAGAAGCGGATATAATCTTCAATTGCTCTGCGAAGAGATTCTTCATCATTGATCTCATACATCTGATACATCTCTGTCTTGACGATCCCCCAGAATCCTTCCGTAGGACAGTTGTCGATACAGTGGCCAACGCGTGACATGGACTGTTCCATTCCCTTGTCTTTGAGCTTCATCTGGAATACTTTTGTCGTATATTGGAATCCTCTATCGGAATGGAACAGCGGTGAGGCTGTTGGATTCAGATCGACAGCTTTCTGGAAGGTCTCGAACACAAGCTTATTGTCGTTTCTTCCACTGATCACATAGGAAACGATAGAGCGGTCATACAGATCTATGATTGCGCTCAGATATAGCTTCCTTGTGTCATGAGGTATCTTGAACTCGCTGACATCAGTTGCCCATTTTTCATTTGGTGCCAGTGCCAGAAAGTCTCTCTTCAATAGATTGTCAGCTGTCTCTTCTGGCCTTGAATAATGATATTGGTATCTTGGCCTGCGTATCACAGCGTGGATGTGAACGATATCCATGATTCTCTGGATACGTTTCCGGCTGTAATTGGTATGATTGAACGCATTGATGTACATGCGCATCCGTCGGTAGCCGAGGATGTGATGGAACCGTTCATCGTATTCAGTGACCCAGCGTGCGATCCGCTGGTCCTCGAGCTCTTGTAACGTCTCTTTCCGATTCAGCCATTTATAGTAAGAAGATCTCTGCACTCCGAGCTTTCCGCACATCCAATGGATGTTCCAGGAAGGGTGTGCATCTTTGCATTCCTTGATGGCTATGAATTTTTGTGTGTATCGTCCTTTGGTGAATATCGCCTCCCTTCGACTTCCTGTAATTTTTTTAACAGTTCATTCTCCATCTGCAGTTCTTCGTTCCTGCGTTCTGACAATCTGAGTTGACGTTTCAGCTTCTCCATCTCATCCAGTTCATTGTCTGCTTTATGTACGCCACGCTTGTCATTGAGCCCATCTTCGCCTCTGGATAAGTACTTCTGTACCCAGCTAAAAATCTGGCTGTAGCTGCACTCATATTTAACAGCAGTACCTTTATAGTCCCTGCCATGCTTGATACAGTACTCCACAATCTCAATCCGTTCTGCTTTGGTTTTCTTATTTCTGCTGGCCATGGTATATACCTCCGGCTGAGGATGATAGTCCTTCAGTTCTTCAAGACCAGTATACTTCTTTATCCAGCAGCGCAACTGTTCACGAGATTGCAGACCATATTGATTAGCTACATAAGTTAGTGATCCTTTCCCTTTGAGATAATCCTGTACTGCCTGTTCTTTTAGTTCCTTGGTATATGACTTGTTATGATGCGCTGGCAGTAATGCCTCAGGCCCGTGTGCTTCAAACTTCTTCACCCATTCCCAGACTTTCGAGTCACCACATACTCCCATTTCAAGATTGCTTGCTATCTGTTTCATGCTATATTTGCCGCTCTTATAATCCTTGCAAGCATTGATCTTCTGTTCATATGTATACTTTTGTTTCCTTGACATAATAAAATCCCACCTCCGTAGATTTTGGTTATTTACCGTGTCTACTTTGGTGGGATCATATCATTATGGGATTGCCTTTTTGCATGGTCCAATTGGTCAATTATCCGATCAAGAATTGATCCTTGTTCACTGCATACATGATTCTCTTCTTTCTGCGCTCGGAGTTCCTGATTCCTCTGGTGTTGAAAAG
>Ga0183101_1000412_pt6 | contig 22070 bp, 16 predicted proteins | sample Biomet3_FD_127790 | JGI IMG/M metagenome (GOLD analysis project Ga0183101, IMG submission 127790) | Microbial communities from bioreactor (seeded with sewage sludge) at LBNL, California, USA - Biofuel metagenome 3 | ecosystem: Engineered > Bioreactor > Anaerobic > Unclassified ...
TGCGTTAGAAATAAAGTTCTCTTCAACTGCGACAAGAGAGGAGAATGAAAAATTTACTCAGGCAATTTCATGTGTGAATTCAATAGGGTTACCCAGATCGCCACGGATATTGAGATGCAGTTTTTCTGAGCCACCTAAATTAGCAGCGTAACTTGCCGTTACTCTTTGTTCAAAAGTAAATTTATTATCTAAAATAATTTTATACCTGTAGTATCCCGGTTCGACAGTTATTTCAGGCGAAAAGATTTCATCCTCAGGATTCATTGTGTAGTTTTCTTTAAATACAGATTTATTATAGAAATCAAAAAGCTCGATATGGATTTCATGGCTCTTTTTATCACTATTCCTCAGGGTAAATTCTAATGGATCTAACGAATGATGTTTCTTAATTTCTTCCTCTCTTCCTTCATTATAATACCTCCACAGAAGATGGACAATCTTTCCATCATACTTCTCGTCAGTTGAAGCGATCCCATATGATTGATTAAAAAAATCCACATTGATACAACCGTCAATTGAATCGCCTTTTACTGTGAAAAAAACACTACTTTGCGGCTTTCCGGCAATGTATCCCATATAAGAATTTACATTTGGTTTTTGAATCTCTCTTTCTTGAAGTTTAAGTTCATAGTCCTCTCCCATGAGGTCCAGATTTACAGTTTCGTTCGAGGCTAATTCCCTGAACTTCGCAGGGTTCACTATTACAGTTTCAAAGCTATCACATGATTCAGGAGCCTTAATTGAATTCCTGCCAAATTTTATTTCTTTAAATATATAGTTCTCATCAGTTTCCGACAAATTCTTCTTTGAATTTTCACTAACAGAGGTTTCCCTTATTTTGTCGATATCTGATGTTACCATTTTAAAACCGCTCCAATCTATAGGAGCCTCAAGAAAACTGCTATTATTCTCTATTTTTAGAATCAGATTTTTATTATCAGAAATGACCTCGCTGTTTGAACCAGAAGGAACCGAAAAAATTACAATTCCCAACAAGATTAGAGCTGCAGTAATCATAATTATAATACGCATAACTTTCCCTCATAAAGTAAGTAGTATTGTGATATATATCAAAGTTAGTCTATAAAATATAAAAGTAACTTAAATCTTAACTTTATAATCTTTATAATAAAAAACTTAAAAAGTAGATTAATACCTTAGATTATATAAAGTAATATATATAAAGATAATATGCAGCTTTACTTTTATAGCTTCATATTACCCTTTATACGAGTTACAAAAATTTACTCAGGCAACTGTAATTCCGAACGTAACAGGGTTTTCTGGATCATCAGAAATGTAAATGTATAGTGTTTCTGAAGAACTAACATCAGCTGCGTAATCTGCCTGTATTTTCTGTTCAAAAGTAAATTTATTGTCCAGAATAATTTCATACCTGTATTGTCCCAACTCGGCATTTATTTTCGGTGAGGAAATCTTTTCCTCAGGGTCTATTGTGTAGTTTTCTTTGAACACGGACTTATTATTAAAATCAAAAATCTCAATAGACATTACATGCTTTTTGGAATCACTGTTTATGAGGAAAAATTGTAAAGGATCGATTTCCATCTTTTCCAGCCTTTGCTTTTCTTTTTCCCAATCTTGCATAAATACAATGTAAACTGTTTTGCCATTATATTTCTCATCAGTGGGTCCAATGTTATATGTCACATTCCTGGGTTTACCCAGCCCAACAGACCCACAAAAACTGTTTTTTTGTAAATATAAGTCAGCTCTACTCTCATTATACCCTACAACAGGTCCCGCATAAAAGTATTCATCCTCAGTGTATCTGGACGCCTCCTGGATTCGAATTTCATATTCTTCTCCCATTAATCTAAGAAATACATGGCCACTGTCTGCGGCTTTCCTGAGTTTATCAATATCTATGGTTACTGTTTCAAAACCATCCCAATCTTTCGAGAACTCAAGAAAACTTCTGTTGTCAACCTCTATTTTTTGAATTATGTCATTTTCGTCCGGGATGTCTTTGTTGCTGGAGCCAGAATAAACAGAAAAAACGGTAATCCCCAATAAAATTAATATTGCAGCGGCTAGAATTTTAAAACGCATAACATTGTCTCAAAAGTTACTAAGTTACTATCTGTATTTGGTAAAATGTTTATCAAATTATCTAACAAACAAAAAGAGTTAGAAAAACAGAAAATATGCTATAAAGTAACAGGAACACAAGTTAAGTGCTATTCTGCTAAAAGGCTCTTTTAAAGGTTATTTTTTCGATTTAAATTGTTAAAAGGCATTTTTCTTTTTGGGAGTTATTTCTTCAAGCCTCGAAGCACGTTCTGCAGAAAGCCCTTCTTTTCAAAATACTGCTGATGATATTCTTCGGCCATATAGAATTCCGAAACCGGCACAATCTCAGTAACTATCGGGTTTTTGAAAAACCCTGATCGTTCTAGCTTTTCTTTTGAAGCTAACGCCGCAGCTTTTTGTTTCTCGTCATGGTAAAAGATGACCGAGCGGTATTGTTTTCCGACATCAGGGCCCTGTCTGTCCTTTGTAGTAGGATCATGGATTTTCCAGAAAACATCAAGTAAGGTTTCATAAGACACCACTTTTGGGTCGAAAATCACTCGAACTGCTTCGGCATGCCCGGTATCGAGGGTGCAGATCTGTTCATAAGTAGGGCGTTCAAAATGCCCGCCGCTGAAGCCAACCGCAGTTGCAACTACACCTTTAACCTGCCTGAAAGCCTCTTCAATGCCCCAGAAGCAACCTGCAGCAAAGGTTGCTTTTTCCAGGTCGCTTCCGGGATTTTCAAAAAAATCAGAATTTAATTCAGTTTTTTGATTTTCTTCCACTCTTTTCCCCCCATAAGAAAATCATTTTTTTCTGTATTTCCCCATCAACTCTCCTTCAGCAATAATATGTCCTATCATTTCATTTTCAAGTTCTTTTCTTCCTGCCCCTGCTTTAAGATCCAGATTCTTGTCCAGAGCATAGACCCGGAAGAAATACCTGTGAGTACCTGAGGGTGGGCATAGCCCTCCATATCCAATTTCCTTGAAATCGTTTAAACCCTCGACCCCAGGTATACTGTCTTCTTCTATTTTCGCCACAGGCTCTATGTTCCAGACAATCCAGTGTGTAAATGTCTTAGTGGGAGCATCAGGATCGTCTACTATGAGTACTAAACTCTCAGCCTTTTCAGGAATGCCTTCGAATTCCAGAGGCGGATTTATATTTTGTCCATCACAGGTGTACTTTTCTGGGATACTACCATTAGATGTAAATGCACTGCTAGAAACTTTTATACTTTGAATGTTCATGCTTTCATCCCCTTTACCGGTTTCGGGAAACTCCTTATTTACAGGTGCCTGGGCTTTCTCATTTTGGACGCATCCTGAAATGAAAACCATTGCTGCAAACAAGAATATCAGAACAACTGCACCGGTTTTTCTGTTCATAGATGGCACCAGCTCCTGACAGCAGGAAAACTGCTCAACACTGAAATATTAAAGCTAAAGAGATATAACTTTAAGGCTTAAAGCTAAGGCTGGGCTATAATTAATTCCAAAAGACTGGTTCCTGCAGTACAGTTAGAGACCTGGTTTGAAATGTATCCTCTTTCAGTACTCAAATTTCAAGCAAGAACTTCGGCAAGTACGAGGTTGGCTCCTCCGCTAACCTCGTCATAAAGCCTTACATTAAATCTCAGAAGAAAAGCCCTGCAGCCGTCTCGGACCTGCGGACTGATGCCCTGAGAGAAAAACATTCAGTCTTCCACATCAAGGGATTGAATAATATCGTGGACTGTAAGTTCTCCTTTAGCTACGCGCTGAACAAGTGGATATATATATGAGCAATCGTCCATTGCAGCCCAGCGTGCTTCTCCTACCCGTCTTACAACTTCATCCAGTATTTCACCACATTTCTTGCAGTATCTTCCTTCACTCTCTGCTCCACAGCTTTCGCATTTCATAAAAATTCCCCCATAATCTATGGGAACGTAGGAAATAAATAAATTATGGTAATATGTGAGCATATTTATACAGTCAGGATAAATCAGAGGTAATAAAGGGAAATCGGAATCCGGACAAAACAAAATTACTTTAGAATTACTTCAAAATTATTACAAGGCTGTTCACTACAAAGCTGTTCACTATAAGGCTGTTAATTATAGGGCTGTTAATTATAGGGCTGTTAATTATAGGGCTGTTAATTATAAGGCTGTTAATTATAAGGCTATTAAATCCGCTAAACTCGTATATTTAATATTTTAAATTCAAGCGGCAGGAAATTCGATTATTTGATTTATTGAAGCATACAGAGAGACATAAATAACTGATTTTTCCTGCCCTGTTATCTCCACTGAACATTTCCAGAACGCAATCAAGCAAGATTGGCAAGAATTTCTTCGATTTCCTCAACCCCTGAGCTTTTCACAGTTATTTCTTCCCTGCCGCGTACCCCTAACCCAAGTTCTACCGCCCTTTTTATCTGGGACTGAGCCCATACTGAATTTTCCTGGATTTTCGGAACCGTACCAAGAGTTTTCAGGAGAGCAAGACCCACAGCGTCATTTGCGACCACATCCGAGCTTGCCATTACAATGCCAGGCTCTCTGAGAGTTCCAAGATCCGGGCCTCCGGTCACAAAGCACTTTGTAGCATCCGAAATATAAAAATCCGGCTTATAAACAAGATTTGATTCGGCAATCATATTCCCAAAAAGTACGTCTATGTGTTGGCCGTGAGGAAGCTGTCTCCTGTCCGGGTCTGCAGTTATGCTTATCTGTGATTTCAAGCCCATGGTAAAGGTTGCAGTCCAGTGAGTCTTGATTACAGGAAGTGCAATCACATAATCCACCGAATCAAGAAATTCGGGAACATAAAACCCTACAGGCCAGGAGGAAGCACCATCGGGCTTCATATGATAGCGTTTCATGCGATCAAAGGTAAGGATTTCGTCTGCTCCTTCTGCTTCCGCAGCCTGCCAGAGACCAAGCTTCCTTAGTACCATTTCGGTATCCAGCGTGGTCATTGATTTCTCAGCAACAATAATTTTTTCGGGATTGCACTTTCTTGCTTCCCGTATAGCTCCCTTCAGAATTTCGGGATTTGTCGAGCCAGGAGGCGGATCTGCAGTATTTGCATTCGGCCTGATCAGTACAGTAGACCCTTTTTTAATCCCAAGCCCTCCTGCAAGCTCTATTGCGATTCTTAAAGATTCCATAGTGTCTTTATCTCTTGAAAGCCCAACAACTGCCATACTCAAAACTCCCACATAATAATATGTAGCCAGAAATATAAAAATAAGGAAGCTGGTTGAGCCCTCAATAAGGAAGATTGTGAGCTTCCAAAAAAATTACAAATCAAAAATAGTAAAATAAAAAATTTGTAAAACTATTCAGAAACTTTCATTTCAGGTTATACTTCCTGTGAATGAGCCTGCTCCAACAGCAGGAAAATCTGGAAATTGCCAGGTAAAAGGATTACTGGTTCAGTTTACACTCACACATCTCTATAAGCGCTCCTTCTCCAATCCTTGACCCGCGTGCAATAAGCGTATCTCCTGCCTGAACAACCGTATTGCCTTTCGGGGCGTAGACCCAGCGGTCAGCCCTTTTGATTGCCATTACATGCAGTCCGGTTTCTGTCTCAAGCTTCAATTCAGAAAAAGTCTTCCCGACTATAGGAGAGCATTTCTCGACCTGGAGCCTGGTTATAACCTCTTCGGAATTTCTGACTGCGAGGGTGATAATAGGGTGGAGTTCTATGTCTCTAAGCACGGTATCCGCAATTCCGTAGGCAGCATCGGAAATAGCTTCAGAGGCACTTGCAAGGTGGAGGATTCCCCTGAGCATGTTCACATCTTCAAAATGCTTTGCGGTTTCAAGCACCCAGTGCTGAAGTTCGTATTTCATAGAATCCATTTCGGACTCCAGGGCACTAACCTCATACGCTATATCTTCGTTGTCAAAAAGAATAGCAGAGTATGCAAGCCCTACCGAGAGTTCGGACATATTCTTCATGTCCACGATAATATCCACGGCATGCTCAAGATCTTTTAAAAGCTTATTGTGCTCGATCTCCTTTGGTACGAATTTCTTTGTTGTGGCCATCTCGAAAAATAGCGTGACTCCTTCATCATGACCTCTGGCAATCAAAACATCTCCCTGCCGAAGGCGAGTTTCCTTGTCGGGATCATAAATCCAGTCCTCATTTCTCCTGATAGCAATAATCCACATACCTGTCTCGATATCAAGTTCGAGGTCACCAAGCGTACGTCCTACCATTGAAGATTCTGCGGCGACTGTTGCCCTGACGATGGTCTCTTCCGCTTCCCTGAGAGCAACTTTCAGTTCCATTGGAATTCCCATATTCATAAGAACTATCTTGGCAATGTCGCCTGCGGCATTAGCGATATTTTCCGAACACGCAGCAACCTGTAAAACTCCAAGGAGGCCTTCGGCCTCATCAACCCTGCGTGTGCTTAACATCGCGGCCATCTTAATGTGATAATCGAGGGTATCCATCTTATCTTCAAGATTGAGTACCTCTTCTGCAACGTCCTCATCATCGTAAATCATTGCAGAGTATGCAAGGTCTACCATGAGTTCGGAAGTATCCTTCATCTCAGTCAAAAGATCCTTGAGGTTCTTTGGGCTGTATCTGAATTCTTTAGGGAACATGGTCTCTAGATCAACTCTACCTTATGCTGGTGTATATGAGTATATACTTAATAGTAATTATTAATTATTACTTTTTGATTATTCAGGTTTTAAGAACCTGGATAAAATATTATAAACCAATTATATTAGAACTAACATTTAATTAATATGTTAAAATGTTTTTATAAAATATTTAACAAGTAAAGGGCTACAAAAATCCCCGTAACCCCAACGAGGTCTCCAAGGCTTGCAATGAAAGGAATGACCGTATCATCAGGATCTATCCCGAATCTGTGAGAAATAAAGGCTATGGCGACAGTTGCAGAATACACGACGGCGAGTTCTATGATAACGGCAATGAGGCTGATTTTCAGAAGGGTGAGATAAGGCATCCCGAACCCCAGGAAACTGCTTGCCATAAAAACCAGTATGCTGACAGAAATTGAAGAAACAAATCCTACGATTGCAGCTGCAATAACGCTATTGTGTACGACCGGATTACTCCTGATATTGTCTCCAAGCCCCATATGGAAAGCCGAAGAAAGCCTGGCTCCAAGCATGCTGCCGGTATCTCCTCCTATCTTGATAAGGGAGGGAATAAGAATCAGTATCGCTGGCATAGATATAAGGCTTTTTTCTCTTGAGTTCAGGATCTGCCCTACAACAATTCCCATCACACATGTAACTATAAGTACTGGTAACCCGCGCTGAATGATACCGTTTATTGTGTAGTAAGGAGTCTGATGCCCTGTTTTCCTCAAAACATCACCACCAGTTTTGCCGAGAGGAAAAGCATGAGCATAGAAACAATATCCCCGATAGTTGCAATCGAAGGCGTAACAACATTATCAGGATCAAAACCAAATCTAAACATTCCTACAGCCAGTAGAGCTGCAACAAAAGAGAGAATTACCCCGGATGTAAAGGCTGAAATCACACAGATAAGGGTAAGTTTTAAGACTCCGGCACTTTCAAAGCCCAGAGCAAGAGTTACAAAGTGACCGAGGATTCCGAGAATAAAAGCGGTAATAACACTCAGGATCAGGGAACCGGAGATATTATTCATGAGTTCGGGATTATGCCTGTCGAGATCTGTAATCAGCCCCAGGTGAATTGCACTGCCAAGCCTTGAACCAAGGGTCGAGGAAATATTTCCCCTGAGCCCGAGCACCCCGGGATAAATCACAAGCAGTCCCGGGATCATTCCAAGTTCATCTGTCATTCCCGAAAGTATAATTCCTGCAACTACTCCCCCAACAGTAGCAATAAGTTCAAAAGGCAACGCCTCACGTACTATTGACGAAACACTAGCGTACTCGCTCAGATATTTATCAATATACTGGGACTCGAAAATATCTTCGTCCCTGTGAGACTCTGAGGGCATGCGCTTGTATTATACACTAATAATATTAAAACAATCGCTAACTTCAGAAAAAGATGTTTAGATATTTTCATCAGGATAAATTATTGAATTCGATGATAAATTAGTAGAAAAGTAAAGGCATTATAGAATGTAAAATAAAGCACCTTCTTCAATTTATCTTTAATTTTATTTAGGTTTATATAAGATTACTATACCTCCAGAGTATAGTGGTAATAACTCTGATTAATTGAATATGGCATTGCTGTTCTTACCTTTTTATGATTTCAATCTTTATGTACTCAGAGACCAAAAGCCTTATGGAAGTAGAGTGGCAGTATTTTTGTACTTATTATGAGTGTAGGCTGAGTGATTAAGGACCTCTAATTTCTTTTAAAACTGTGGAAATTTCATCATAGCTATTTATCCATGTAGATTCTATCCCAAAAGAATGGGCATCCTGTTCTTCAAGCATCTCTACTTTATTAATAAAAAGATTCTTACAAGTTTCTAGTATCTTCTTTTGTTGTTCTTTTTCCAAAATTCCATTTTCTTCGCATGCTTTAGATGTTTTATCTATAAACTTTGCCTTACCTTCAAGCCTTTGTTCATCTTTATGCTTTACGAGCATAAAATGAGGGATTGATTTTTCTTCTCTCAGTCCTTTTGCTACATCTAAGAGGCGCCTTAAATTAGGATCAGTCAAAGAAGTACCTATGAAAAGACATGTATTATTTGTAAATTTGTTAATTTGTATAATATTGTTCCAACAATAAACGTCAGTATAGAGTTGGTGATATAATTCTTCGCTCAGAGTTATTTTATATTTTGAATTAAGTTTGCCTTCTCTTGGTAAAAAGCCATGAACATGATAAATAGGTAATTGCCCTGCTTCAGGTTGCGTACCAGTATCATAAATTGTTTTAATTTTTCTACTTCCATTTTTTTCCAGATATTCATCTAATATATCATCAAAATTATACGTGATAATTGAATCTAAATTATTCATCATATTTTTTATCTCTTCAAAAGAGTCATATCCTTTAGTATCATCAAATTTTTCGTAAATAACATCTCTGACAAATTCTTCAAAAATCTGACCTTCAGAATTATTCTTGAAGTTCTGATAAATGTTTCGTACTAAAACAGTAAAATTTGAGTTATATGATATAAGAAGGTCTGCAATATTATCTATATAATTAGATTCTACAGATTTGGCTAATTGTTTACTTAACAGTTTTTTAGATAGAGTTTCCCAATCAGGTAAATGATATGGTTGTGATACACCTGAACCCAATACCAAAACAAGTTTTCTTTTTCTGTATGACTTTCTTAAATTTTCTAATTGTTTTTTTGGATCTATCTTTTTAGGAGAATAATCTGGATCAATTTGTAGAATCTCTAAAGACTCCCGAATGGGCTTAAATGCATCACTAATTAATTTAGCATTATCATTACTTATAGACTGAAGCATGTCTCTAATTAATTTAGTATTACGATCGTTTATAGACTGAAGAGTATCATTAAATAATTTCATCTGAGAATTTCCAAAATCGTTAAATGCTTTGCTTACCCCAAGCATGGGTGTAAATGCTTCAATAAGTGCTTTAGTTGTAGGTTGAAATGAATCAGCAAGTGCTTTAGCTGCATCAGTTGCAGGTTGAATTGAATCAGCAAGTGCTTTAGCTGCATCAGTTGCAGGTTGAATTGAATCAGCAAGTGCTTTAGCTGCATCAGTTGCAGGTTGAATTGCCTTAGTAGGTTTTTTAATGTCTTCATTAGAATTAGAACTATTATTAGAATTAGGCATAAATGTCTAGATAACAAATGAATGTTTATACTTTACGAAATTGTTGTCGAGCCTATCCCAAAACCTTGAATTTTGAATGATCGCTCTAATTTCTAATATGAAAATATTATAATAGATTTGGGAATGAAATTGGTCTTGTGATGAGCTCATCGACTATTTTTTTCGTTATCATTTTGAAACCGACCTTCTGCAGATGTCTTGAAAAAAATAACATTTTTCCTGTTATTGTTTTTGTCCTGAAATTGAATTGCCGGACAGCCTCTAGAGAAAGGGGTATTCGTGACCCTCCGCGCCCCGATGTAATAAATTAAAGAGTAGAGGACCAAAATCAGTTATATCAGTTTTTTTCGGTTTTCGGAAAAAAGATAAATAACTTGCAGCCGTTACCTTATATACATGGTAGTAGGGATCACAATGATAAACGTGCTGCCAGGTTATGAAAAGGCAGCATACCGAGAATTGAAGAACATCGAGGGAATTAAGGATGTTTACCATGTCTTTGGGGAGTATGACTTTGTAATAATAATAGATGTTGAAGACATGACTATCCTGAACGACGTGGTAGATAGAGTCAGAGAAAGCGAAACCGTAATAACCACCAAGACAATTGTCGGAGCAGAACTTTAATTCTCCGGCTTAAAAATTAGCTCATCTTGTCAGGATAAAACAGAAGGAACGACAAAACGAAAGCAACATATTTTTTAGCAGGTCATGGCTTTCTACCTTAACCATTTATTGAGACCAAAACTGTTGAAAGTTACTCTTTTCTATATTTTTTGAATGATGCCCTGCTTGAAACAATTAGTGATGCAGAAAAATATTTTAATAAGCAGATTTTGTGTTGTATTCATAAAGTTAGTTTTTATATTGTGGAACTGTTTTTCCGTGCTAGAAAAGTATTTTTTATGTTGTGAAACTATTTCCCTATATTTTAAAAGATACTTTAAAAAATATGAGATTATTAAAATCTACGACGTAAGGAAGCAAAATACATAAAATACACAAAAGTCATGCTGTTGTCAGAAAGTAGTGAAGCGCTAAACCATTAAAGCGTTAAACATTAAAACGCTAAACATTAAGACGCTAAAACATTAAAGCGCTAAACATTAAAACGCTAAACATTAAAGCGCTAAGAATAAAAGACCAGAACAAAGGACACTAAACCAGTTAGCACTAGATAACAGCAAAACGCTAAAATCGCAAAGCATTAGAATAGCAAAATGGTATAAAAGTAAAAATAACGATGAGATTACTTTTAAAGCAAAAATTCCTGCTTTAGATATTTGTAACAAATATTTAAAGCGATATAAAGTTACATTGATTTTTCAACCTGAGGTAAATTTTCATGGAATTCACCATTGCAGAAGAACTTGCCAAAAATCAAAAGTCAATAAGCGTTGCAGAATTTTTTGAAAAAAACCGACAGATCCTGGGTTTTGACTCGGCTCCTCGAAGCCTCATAACAACTGTAAAAGAAGCTGTTGACAATGCACTGGACGCCTGCGAAGAAGCAGGAATTCTGCCCGATATTCTTGTCCAGATTGAAAGAACCGGACAGGACTACGTAACTGTTATTATAGAAGATAACGGGCCAGGAATTGTAAAAGAGCAAATTCCCAAAGTTTTTGCAAAGCTTCTCTATGGTTCCAGGTTCCATGCTCTCAAGCAAAGCAGGGGACAGCAGGGAATAGGGATTTCCGCAGCCGTGCTCTATTCTCAGATGACTGCGGGCAGGCAGACGAAAATCCTCTCCAAAACCGGCTCCGGTAACCCTGCACATTATTACGAACTTATGATCAATACCAGCACGAATGAGCCCGATATCCTGAAAGACGAGATAAAAGACTGGTTCCGCCCGCACGGGACTCAGATCGAGCTGGAAATGAAGGCTGCCTACGTAAAAGGAAGAAGGCAGTCTATTTACGAGTACCTCAAAGCTACTGCAATTGTGAATCCCCATGCAAGAATTACACTTATAGAACCTGACGGTAATGAAGAGGTTTTTGAAAGAGCTACGGATAAGATGCCCAAGCCAGCCGAAGAAATCCTTCCCCATCCTGAAGGTATAGAACTTGGCACTCTAATGAAGATGCTCCATTACACTGAGCGCCAGAAACTTGCCCCGTTCCTTCGATACTCTTTTTGCAAAATTGGGCTGTTAACTGCCGAGGAAATCTGCAAAGCTTCAGGGCTTGACCCTGAGATCGACCCTCATGCCCTTGGCCGCCACGAGGCAAGAAAGCTAATTGAGGCTTTTGAGAAGGTAAAGATCATGACTCCTCCCACAGACTGTCTGTCCCCAATAGGAGAAGAGCTGATTTACAGGGGACTTGAAAAAGAAACGAATGTGGATTTCATTGCCACAAGCACACGAAAACCTGCAGTATATTCAGGAAATCCTTTTGTGGTGGAAGTGGGACTCGCTTACGGAGGAAAACTTCCAAAAGAAGAAAAGATCAGCATAATGCGTTTTGCTAACCGTGTGCCTTTGCTTTACCAGCAGGGAGGCTGTGTGACCACACATGCCGTAGAAGACATTAAATGGAAACAGTATGGTTTAAACCAGCCCGGAGGAGGAGTTCCTGTAGGACCGGCTATTCTTCTGATACATGTTGCTTCCATTAATGTGCCTTTCACTTCAGAATCAAAAGATGCTATTGCTGACATTCCTGTAATCAAGGACGAGATTGACCTTGCGATCAAAGATGTTGCAAGAAAGCTCAAGCACTACCTGAGCAAGCAGAGCAACCTCAAGAAGCGACGGGAAAAAGAGATTATAATTACAAAGGTACTCCCGAAGATGGCTGTAAAGGTTGCTAATATCCTGGAAAAAGATGTCCCTGACATTAATCCAGTTGTTGCAAAGATTATGGGAAACCTGCTAGTACACAGAAAAGTGAAGAGAAACGAGGATGGGACTGCAGACGTTGTAATAAAGGTCAAGAATTTCGGAACCTCTGCCTACTCTTTCAGGGTTCACGAGATGCTGCCCTGGACGATCCTCGGAGCAAAGCCCGAACCAAAGGTTGTGACTCTGGGCAATGATTACGATTATGTATGGGATATCTCCGCAGCAACTGGGTCTTCAAAGGTGCTCAGCTACAGGATAGAAGATGCAACCGATAAAGAACTTGGAAAATTTCCTGACCTTGTTGTGGAAGGGCTTGAAGAAGAGCTTGTAACCGGGGCAAAAGCCTTTAAGGGGGTATAAAATGGCCAGAGAAATAAATAATAAAAAAGCTCAGAGAGATGTCCTGGCAAGGGAAAAGCTGTTTGGGCTTGCAGAGAAGATTTACAACCAGTTTGAAGATGAGGTTGTCCCAAGCATCAGCCTTCCAAGCCGGACAAAGTCAAATCTGGAATATTCCGACGAGAGCGATGTTTGGGTCTATGGAGACCGGGAAAGCGAGAGGAGTGCAAAAACCGTAAAAGGAGCATTCCAGCTCCTGAAAACTACTTACGCCACCGAATTTCTCATAAACGAGCACCTTGCCCAGAGCCGCGGTTCAACGCTTCGAGAACTTTACTATATCTCGGAAGGCTGGGAAGCTGCGAAATTCAAAGAACAGGCTGAGAGTGACCGTCTGATCGAAGACCTTGAACTCCTCACAAACCTTCAGAGAGAGTATTTCCATATGCGCCCTGAAGAAGACGGAGCTACCATGTTCGGGCCTATTGAAATTACAGAGCAAACAAATCGCGGAGAACGGAATATCCACTGCCAGAAGGACGTGGGAGAAGGAGGGTACCAGATCCCCTTCAATGTGGAAAATATTGAATTCAAAGCCCATGATGCAAGCATTATAATCGCCATAGAAACCGGTGGTATGTACGCACGTTTGATGGAAAACGGATTTGATGAAGCCTACAATGCGATCCTTGTCCACCTTAAAGGTCAGCCTGCCCGGTCAACCCGCAGGATTATCAAGCGCATGAATGAGGAATTAGGTATCCCTGTAGCCGTTTTTACGGACGGCGACCCATGGTCTTACAGGATCTATGCCTCGGTTGCCTACGGAGCTATAAAAAGTGCTCATCTTTCGGAATTTATGGCAACTCCCGCAGCCAAGTTCCTTGGTCTCCAGCCCTCGGACATAGTCGAATACGAGCTCTCGACCGACAAGCTTACCGAACAGGATATAAATGCACTGCGGAGCGAACTTTCCGACCCACGTTTCGAATCCGACTACTGGAAAGAACAAATCCAGCTCCAGCTCGATATAGGGAAAAAGGCCGAACAGCAGGCTTTTGCAGGCAAAGGACTTGATTTCGTAACCGAGGTATACCTGCCCAATAGGCTCAAAGATATGGGTATGCTGTAACGCCCGAGTCCCGTCTCGGGAGGACGGTGCCTTTTTCACTACCCGAGTTCCGTCTCGGGAGGACGGTGCCCTTTTCGCTACGCTACGCTTCGCTCAAGAGGGATGAATTAGGGATAAGAAAGGCTACATTCTCAACGAGGCTCAGGTTGATTTACCCGAGTTCCGTTTTAGACTATGTGGTGGGCGTGGTTACAACCCTCTTTTAAAGGCTTGAGCGAAAAACACGGCTACACCTAAAAAGTCTTACGTCGTGACGTCTCGATCAACTGACTCAATAGTTGTGGGTTAACAGTTGAAGCCCAATACTTGCTGGTTAAGTTTATATAGAAACATTATAAACTAACGTGAGAAGATATTGTTTTTAAAAATGCAAGTAAACCCGATCGGGGATGGTACATCAGGATATCCAGGCAGTACATCATGATAACTAAAAAGCATTCCAAACTGCTATTTTATTTGGGAATTGCTTTTTGAGTTTGGAAAGATACCCTGGAACTGTATATGTAAAAATCTGCTGATTAACAGTGTAAATGCCGCGACTACTGCCCTGAATCCTTTTGAGACACGAATTTTGCGAGCGAAACAGCAAATATTAATTTAAACTAAAGACGTATTAAAAAATTAGTATGAAAAGCGCATATTTGGGCATAAAATTATGCTAAAAATTACCTGTTTTGAGAGGATTGATACTGAAAAATCTTGTGTAATTTTCAGGGAATCTAAAGGCTTAAAATGTATGAGCGCATATTGAATTTGGTTCGTGGTAGAAAAGATAAAATTGATATATAAAAAGCAGTAAATAAAAACTGTAGTCTTATTGGATTGATACGAATTCTAAGATCTATTTTGACAAAAGTTTCCCCGCGAATTTTTTAAAAAAAATGTAATGTTACGTGATTTAGATAACTCTACTAGATTTTTATGGAGAATCAACTAAGATGAGTGATAAACAGGTTTACGATGCTTCGCACATCCAGGTGCTGGAAGGCCTGGAGGCTGTCCGGAAGCGTCCCAGCATGTATATAGGGAGCACGGATGGTCGCGGGCTCCACCACCTAGTCTATGAAGTAGTAGACAATAGTATTGATGAAGCTCTTGCAGGCTTCTGTACCAGGGTAAATGTTACAATCAACCCGGACGGTAGTGTGACAGTCCTGGATAATGGAAGAGGTATACCCATCGACCTCCATCCATTTCACAAAAAATCAGCTCTTGAAGTTGTAATGACTGTTCTGCATGCAGGAGGGAAGTTCGACAAGAACACCTATAAGGTTTCAGGGGGACTGCACGGAGTAGGGGTTTCTGTTGTAAATGGACTTTCGGAATGGCTGGAAGTTGAGGTGTCAAGAGACGGCAAGAAGTATTTCCAGCGCTATGCTCGTGGAAAACCTGAGGCTGACGTCCAGGAAATCGGAACTTCAGAAACTACAGGTACGAAGACTACTTTCAAACCGGATGCAAAAATTTTTGAGACATTGGATTTCGATTACGAGATCCTGTCAAACCGTTTGAGAGAACTCGCTTTCTTGAATAGAGGCCTTACTATCAGCCTCAAGGATTTAAGAACACCAGAAGGGCAGGCTGAAACTTTTACCTATGAAGGGGGAATTGTGGAGTTCGTGAAGTACCTGAATGCAAAAAAGCAGCCTCTTCACGACCCGATTTATTTTGAGCGGCAAAGGGACGACATGGTAGTAGAAATTGCAATGCAGTACACAAGCAGCTATACCGAAAATGTGTACTCTTTCGCAAACAACATCAATACCCACGAAGGCGGAACTCACATTATCGGTTTCAAGACCGCACTGACAAGGGTCGCAAATGACTATATTAAAGCTAACAAGCTTTCCAAAGAAGACATAAAGCTCACAGGCGATGATGTAAGGGAAGGATTGACTGCAATCATCAGCGTCAAACTAATGGAACCCCAGTTTGAGGGGCAGACCAAGACAAAGCTTGGAAATAGTGATGTCAAAGGAATTGTGGACTCCCTTGTAACTGATGGGCTTGCGGAATACTTTGAGGAGAATCCCAAGGTTGCAAATGTTATTCTTGAAAAAGCCCTCCTTGCCCAGAAAGCCAGAGAGGCTGCAAAAAAAGCAAGAGAACTGACCAGAAGAAAAAATGCTCTCGAAGTCAGTACCCTTCCCGGAAAACTTGCGGACTGCTCGGAAAAGAATCCTGCAGCCTGCGAGATTTACATTGTGGAAGGTAATTCGGCAGGTGGCTCGGCAAAACAGGGTAGAGACAGGAGTTTTCAGGCTATTTTACCTCTCAGAGGTAAGATCCTGAACGTGGAAAAATCCAGACTTGCAAAGATCCTGAAAAACGAGGAGATCATTTCCCTAATCACTGCCATTGGAACAGGAATCAGTGAGGACTTCACCCTGGAAAGTGCCCGCTACCATAAGGTCATTATCATGACTGATGCTGATGTGGACGGAGAACACATCAGGACTCTTCTTCTCACGCTGTTCTTCCGTTATATGAGGCCTCTGATTGACGAGGGATACGTATACATTGCCCAGCCTCCTCTCTACCGCATAAAGAAAGGCAAAGCTGAGTACTACATACACTCTGACAGGGAACTGGAAGCAAAGAAGAAGGAACTCGGGGAAAAAGGACTTGGAATCCAGCGTTATAAAGGGCTTGGAGAAATGAACCCCGAACAGCTCTGGGAAACCACCATGAAACCTGAGAGCCGGACTCTTTTACAGGTGACCCTGGAAGATGCTATTCGGGCTGATGAGATCTTCAGAGTCCTCATGGGAGATGAGGTTGAGCCACGCCGGAACTTCATAGAAGCGCATGCAAAAGAAGTCGTAAACCTGGACATCTGAGGTGGCTAAAAATGGCAAAATATGAAGACGAGAAGAAATCTGAAGATGAATTGAAAAAATCTTATCAGTCTACCCTTATCCCCGAAAATAAAGATGAAGAGTCTGAAAATGAGGACGGTTCAGTCGCCCTTACACAGGAAGATTCGGGCAAAAAACTGGAATTAAACGTATCAGGCCCTGCTTCAGACGATCCAGAAGACAAAGGTATAGAGCCAGGTCAGAGTGGGGTTACTTCCATCCTTATCGAAAATGAGATGAAACGCTCTTACATCAACTATGCGATGAGTGTGATTGTTGGAAGAGCTCTTCCCGATGCAAGGGATGGTTTCAAGCCAGTTCACCGCAGGGTTCTTTTTGCCATGAAAGAGGCAGGGATCACGCATGACAAACCATACAAGAAGTCAGCCCGTGTGGTAGGAGACGTGCTCGGTAAATATCACCCTCACGGGGATACTGCAGTCTATGACACTATTGTGCGTATGGTCCAGGATTTCTCCCTTCGTTATCCTTTAATTGACGGACAGGGAAACTTCGGGTCAATAGATGGTGACTCGGCTGCTGCCATGCGTTACACTGAAGTCCGTATGGACAAAATCGCAGAAGAGATGCTGGTAGACATCGACAAGGAAACAGTTCCCTTCATGCCAAATTACGACGGGTCAATGGAAGAGCCCGAAGTCCTTCCTGCAAAACTTCCGAACCTTCTTGTAAATGGGTCCACAGGTATTGCGGTAGGGATGGCAACAAACATGGCCCCTCATAACATCGTGGAGGTCATTGACGGCATTCTTATGCTTATTGAAAATCCTGACATCACAATTCCTGAGCTCATGACCGTAATCAAAGGGCCGGATTTTCCTACAGGTGCTCATATTCTTGGAACAGCAGGCATAAAATCGGCTTATATGACCGGAAGAGGGGCTTTAAAAATTAGGGCCGTTGCCGAGATTCAGGAGTTTAAAAAAGACAGACAGCGAATTATCGTAACCGAGCTTCCTTACCAGGTAAACAAAGCCAGAATGATTGAAAATATTGCCCAGCTGGTTCGGGATAAGATAATCATGGGAATTTCCGATCTTCGTGACGAGTCTGACAGGGAAGGAATCAGGGTAGTTATCGAGCTTTCTCGAGGTACAAACCCAAAGGTTGTTTTAAACCAGCTTTATAAGCATACTCAAATGGAGACCACTTTCGGGGTAATTAATCTGGCTCTTGTTGACGGAAAACCAAAAGAGCTGAACCTGAAGGAACTTCTTGAGATCTATCTTGAATACCGGATGGAAATTATCCAGAAGCGGACACTTTATGACCTCAAGAAGAGCGAGGAGAGAGCTCATATCCTTGACGGGCTCAAGATCGCTCTGGATAACATAGACGAAATAGTCGCTCTGATAAAAGGCTCGGCAAACGCTGATGAAGCAAAGCAGGGCTTAATGGAGAATTTTGCTCTTGACGAGATTCAGTCAAAAGCCATCCTTGATATGCGCCTGCAGCGCCTGACAGGACTTGAAACCCAGAAGGTGCTTGAGGAGCTGGAAGGGCTTGTAAAGCTGATAGGTGAACTTAGAAAAATCCTTGAGAGCGATGAGCTCAAGTATGAAATAATCAGGAATGAACTTCTGGAGCTCAAGGATAAGTATGGAGATGCCCGCAGGACAAAAATCGTGCAGTCTGCTGCCGAAGTTAGAGAAGAGGATCTGATTCATGAAGAGGAAGTTGTTGTCACGATTACTAATGGAGGCTACATAAAGCGCATCCCACTCAGGACTTACACCATGCAGCGCCGTGGAGGCAGGGGTATAATCGGCATGGAAATGAAGGAAGAAGACTTCGTGGAAAATCTCTTTATTTCCTCAACCCATAACTATATCCTTTTCTTCACAAACCTTGGAAGGCTCTACTGGGAAAAAGTATATGAGATCCCTGAAGGCTCCCGGCAGTCCAGAGGCAAAGCCATAGTAAACCTTCTGGAGCTTAAGGAAGGCGAAACAATTAATGCAATGATCCCGGTCAAGGAGTTTGACAAAAACCACTATCTGCTTATGGCAACAAGGGCAGGTACTATTAAAAAGACTCCTCTCTCGGAGTTCAAGAACCCGAGGAAAGCGGGCATAATTGCAGTCACCCTTGATGAAGATGACGAGCTCGTAAGAGTTCTCCTTACCGACGGGAAAAAAGAAGTACTGATGGTTTCAAAGAAAGGCAAAGCTATCCGCTTCTCTGAAGAAGATGTCCGCCCAATGGGCCGAACTGCAAGAGGGGTCCGTGGTATGACCCTTGACGGCTCGGACGATGAGGTTGTCAGTCTGGATATTGTCGGTGAAACCACGACTCTCCTGACCGTAACTGAAAACGGCTTTGGCAAGAGAACCGAGTACTCTCAGTACCCTGCGCACCGCCGTGGCGGAAAAGGCGTGATAACAATCATTACCAACGAGAGGAATGGCCCGGTCTCAAGAGTCCGATCCGTAGCTGATGACGATGAACTTATCTTTACCAGTGCTGACGGCATCATTATCCGCATCCCTGCGAAAGATATCTCTATCCAGGGCAGGAACACCCAGGGCGTAAGGATCATTAATCTCAAACCCGGCGACAAAGTCGCAGGTGTAGCAAGAATTCAAAACGGAAAAGCCGAAAAGAACCTGAAACTCACAGCCTTCAAAGGTAAAGAAACCACAGAAGTAACTGGGGCTGGAAAGGAAGCCGAGGTTCCGGAGGGCGAAGCTGAAGATCTCGATGAGTTTGACGAATTGGAAGACTTTGAAGCTTCCAACGAAGCAGAAGAAACCGAGGAAATCACAGAAATAGGAGAGGATGAAGCAGAAGAGGATGAAGTAGAAGAAAATAAAGAAGACTGAATAACACTCTTGGGTGAAGAACGATAATTCTTCACTCAAACTGCTGCCGGATTCATGATTTTTTAGGGCTCATTTCCGGCGGCGGACTTTTTGTCTGGAAGGGAGCCGGACGGTGAACTTATTTTTGTGGGGTGGTTTTTTTGAATAGATTTTTTGAAAGACTGAGTACCGGAAGGTATAATTTTTTGGAATTCTTGGAAACCTTGTGCTGCGGATCTAAAAGTTTATTTATATAGCTTTCGTTGGCATTTTACTAGTACTGGGATTCCAAAGTAAGTTCATAAAACTTGACTTTTTAATAGATTCGAAGATCACGGATTTTTCCAGGAAATAAGGAGTTGATTTTGGAATCGAAGCACTAGTATTTATAAATGAATCTGAAATTGTAATGTAAAGTTTAAAAAGAGATATCTAAGTTTGAATCCTACATTCCGCAGTATTTTTTCGAAAATCAATATTTTTCCTGATAGCGTTTTTGGAACAGGTGCAAATAATTTGGATTTTTAGTGGCATTTGGTGAAAATTGAGTGATATCGTTTTTTGCCTCTAAATACACCACATAGTTTCTTTTACCTACTACATAAAAGTCCAATAAATCCACGTTTGATTGAAAATCGATAGCGGTAAAAATATGAATTTTCGAAAATTTACTGCGGAAAGTGAGATACAATATTTGTAAAATGAATAAAATTCATGTGTTAATCTATGAAATAATACAAAAATAGAATATATTAAGGACCTTGGTTAAAAAGTGTAACGTCAAAAAATATATAAAGTTTTTAGGGTTTGATTAAAAGCTGTGGAACATATTTCAGATAGCTTTCTTTTAATTCGATTTGAGTAATGTGGTCATAGATGTCTATGCCTTCCTAGAGTCTCCCCGGAGTTCCGGTGTTATGGGCCTGGGACAACCTGCAAACCTATTTCAAGTATCTTTATTATAATTCAACCATATTGAGCGAACGAAGTGAGTGAAAAGGGCCCCGTCCTCCCGAGATGAGACTCGGGTGACGGAACTCGTACACTAGATGTTCCAGTCTTGAATTTAAAACTTCGATTTTTTTCACCGAAATTTTTCTACCAGACATTCACTTGCCGGAGCTATTTGAAGAGCCTATAAAGGGGAAGTCTTTGTGAGACGTTTTCTTATGAAAAATATGCTTTTTTAAATTTAATTCAAGAATCTGCAGGTGATACGAGATGACGACCAGAATAGGCAGCGCTATGAAGATAAGGATGACATCATGCAGGATTGGACTGCTTATAAAGTGTGTCCCTGAGTTCCAGAGCGCCAGAAATGGTCTGTGGAACAAATAGATACAATATGAAGCTGTAGCGACATATGTAAACACAGAGCTCAGGTAGCTTGAAAATTCATTGTTGATAAATTTCATTGCAAACCTGTATTCCAGAACACAGAATATTATTACGAATAAGTTAAGAAGCACAGAATCAATAATGAATTTTAAGGTAATGTAACTCAGGCCCAGTGAATTTGCCATACTTTCTAGCATCGATATTACCATAGAAGACCCTATGGTGCCGCTACTTGCAGATTTAATACTGAATGACGCATTTTGATCCAGGAGAAGGGTTGTTCTTGAGCCCAAAACAATAACCAGTACAAGCATAACAGGAAGGGCAGCCAGCAGTATCTTGACAAAAGGATTTTTCCTGTTAATTATCATTGTCTTTTCAAATAGGCTTTCTTTACAGGTAAGAATCCCAAAAACAAATATCGGGAAAAACGTATAAAAGCGGTACTCAATAATGTTAAAAGTTCTCGAGACTAGCAAGCATCCGAGAAATATGAGAGAAGAATAAAGTAAGATCTGTTTTGAACTTTTTGAAAGCATAATGATGAACGGGTAAATTGTATAGAATACAATAATTAAACCTACAAAATATAATGTCAGCATCGGGGATACATATGCAGGAGCAAGGAAAATTTGTAATCCCAGTATATGCATGATTAGATTATGAAAACTAAACACCTGTTCGGCATTTGGGAATTCAAAACCTGAGTTTAGCCTTGGAGCAAATATAAAGAACACAAGTGTAAAAGCAGCGAGAGCTGCCCAGTAAAGGGGAAAGATCCTCAGGAGTCGTTTCCTGTAGAAAGACAATACGTTCTGGAACGAGTTTATTGAATGGTTGTTATAATATAACAAATATCCACTCATAAATATAAAAAGTCCCAGCCCCATATTTGCAACAAAAGGATCAACGGCATAAAGGGCTAA
>Ga0183101_1001463_pt1 | contig 22049 bp, 17 predicted proteins | sample Biomet3_FD_127790 | JGI IMG/M metagenome (GOLD analysis project Ga0183101, IMG submission 127790) | Microbial communities from bioreactor (seeded with sewage sludge) at LBNL, California, USA - Biofuel metagenome 3 | ecosystem: Engineered > Bioreactor > Anaerobic > Unclassified ...
TATTTTTCCACGAAATTTTGGGGCACAGGCTTGAAGGACACCGCCAGAAAGACGACGACTTCGGGCAGACTTTCACCCAAAAATTAAATAAGCCGATAACCGCGCCTTTTATAAGCGTGTACGATAACCCGCTGCTTGACAATTATAAAGGCACAGACCTGCGCGGGCATTATCTGTTTGACGACGAAGGCGTCGCCGCACAAAACCTGCCGCTTGTGCAGAACGGCATACTCAAAAACTTTCTTATGAGCAGAAGCCCGATAAATAACTTCCCCCAGTCAAACGGACACGGAAGGAAGCAACCGGGCAAAACCGTCGTGGCCAGAATGGGAAACACAATAGTTAAAGCCGATAAAACCGTAACCTATGACGAACTGCGCAAAATGCTTATTGAAGAAATAAAAAAGCAAAATAAGCCTTACGGTTTGGTAATTGACGATATTTCGGGCGGATTTACAAATACAGACACCTTCAGCCCGCAGTCTTTTAAAGTTAAACCTCTGCTGGTTTATAAAGTTTATCCCGACGGACGCCCTGATGAAATTATCCGCGGGGCGGACCTTGTCGGCACTCCGCTGACCAGTTTTGACAAAATACTTGCCGCCGCGGACGATGACGCCGTTTTCAACGGCACTTGCGGCGCGGAATCGGGCTGGGTGCCCGTTTCGGCAATAGCGCCCAGTATATTGATGTCCGATATAGAAATAGAAAAAGTTGATAAAAGTTACGAAAATCTCCCCGTTTTGCCCCCGCCTTCCTTCGGGAAAACGGAAGAAAAGGAGGCCAAATGAAACGTTTTTTAATCTGCGCTCTTGCGCTTTTTATTGTTACGCCGCTCTTTGCACTATCGTCGCAGGACCAACAAATATTTAACGCGATGCAGGACGAAATGACCCGCACGCAAAAAGAACTTAAAATGCCTCACATGGCAAAACCTTATTTTACGGTTTATAAAGTAATAAACATAAAAAGTTACGATTTTCTGGCCTCTTCAGGCACGCTTGCCAAACAGGAAGAAGAAAATCAAACCGTTGCAAAGGTTATGATACGGGTCGGCACGCCTAAAGATGATAACAGCTTTTTTAAAGAATCTGTAATAGCAACCGCGCCCGTGCCCGACGCAGGGGACAATTATTACAGCCTTCGTTACGCCTTGTGGGGTCTTACAGACAGCGCTTACAAGCAGGCTTTGGCGCAGCTGGCCAAAAAAGATGCTTTCAAGAAAAACAAAAACATCACGGAAGTTTATGATGATTTTTCAAAAGCCGCAGCGGCGCAGGATATAAAAGAGATTTCAGAAAAAACAGTAGACAAAGCTTATTGGGCCGATATGGCAAAGCAGCTTTCGGCGCAGGGCAAAGGCAAAAACCTTGACGAGTTTAACGCCGAAATAACAATTTACCTTAAACCCTCATACTTTTTGAGTCAGGAAGGCGCAAAATATCTTAAAGACGATTATTCCGTAACCGTTTCTTTTGAAGGCAAAGGCAAAACCGCAGACGGATTTCCGATACGCGAAGGCAAATCTTTAAGCTATTTCAATTTTAAAGATGTTCCGCCCGTTAAAGAATTGGCAAAACAGGCCTCCGAAATAGCCGACCGCGCTCAGCAAATGACAAAAGCGCAAAAAGCCGAACCGTTTATCGGCCCAGTACTTTTGGAAAAAGACGCCGCCGCGGCATTGTTTAACAAAACTTTCAAAGAAAATATAATCCGCGTAAAACAGGTGCGTTCTTCAGATGATAATAACGATAATTCAATGGGCGAATTTGCGCAAAAAATCGGCCTCAAAATAATGCCCGTTGACTTTGACGTGCTTGACGACCCGACGATAGAAACATTCAATGGCAGGACTTTAGGCGGATATTATACGGTGGACGACGAGGGCGTCGGCGCGGAAAAATTGCTTTTGGTAAAGAACGGCAAACTTGTTAATCTTCCTACTACAAGAAGCCTGATAAAGGACGAAAAAGTTTCCAACGGGCACGCGCGCGCCGCGTTAACGGACCAATCGCTTTTTGTCCAAACTTTTATAAGCAACCTTATATTTTTGCCGCACAAAACGGTTGAAGAAAAGAACCTTAAGACAAAACTTATGTCTTATTGCCGCGAAGAAGGCCTTGATTATTGCTATATAATAAAAAGCAATCCCGCGGCGGACGTTTTTACGGCTTACAAAGTGGATTCCAAAAGCGGAGCCGAAACGCCCGTTTACGGTATAGATAAAATAAATTTCACCACCAGAAGCCTGCGCGATATCAAATTTGCGGGAGACGATTTGGAAGTTTACGGTTCGGCTAATATTAACAACCCGTCATATTCAATAGTTGCGCCTTCGGTGATACTCAGCGAGATTGAACTCAAGCCCACACAAAAAACGGGGTTAAGCAAGCCTTTGGTTCCGCGGCCTTAATTCAAACTGACGCCAAAAGCCCCTTGCGGGCGCGGCGCCGCCTTGACGCCGATACCAATGGTTTTGTACTATATATATCTAGGTATGGCCACGCAAAATAACAGTATCCCCGTGATACTTAACAAAAAAAGAACCTTTATTATCAAAGAAAAGATTTCCAAACAAGATCTGGTTGAGAAACTGGTCAATGCCATTTGTGATGATTTGCCGGAAATTGACAGGAATGACGTTCTGGCGGCAGTTCTTAAGAGAGAACAAGGCATCAGCACCACTCTGGATACAGGGCTGAGCATTCCGCACGCCAGGATTGAAGATTTAAACGCTTTTGAAGCCGCAGTTGCCGTTCTGCCCAACGGTATAAGCGACGAATACGGACTTAAAATTAAGGTTATGTTTTTGTTCCTTTCCCCTACAGGGCAAAATTATTTTTCGCAGCACTTGAAACTTCTGGCCTCTCTGGCGGAAAAATTCAAGGCCTCTTTCATAACGGAGCTTGCCTCTTGCGCCGACGAAGAAGAAGTCCTCGGCAAAATATCGTTTTAAAATCATATGGATAAAGAAAACACCATAAGAATGCAAAATAACCCTTTTAAGGCCAAAGGGATTATAGTCATTACAACCGCAATGCTTACGTTCATAACGTTTTGGAAAGCGGCGGCGGTAGTGCTTTGCGACTTCGGCTCAAGCGCATTTTACGCCGGCGGCATAGCAATGAGGGCATTCGGCCCCGCATTCCCTTGGTATATTCTTGCGGTTATGTTGTTCTCGGGCCTTCTTCTGATGATGTATATAGAAGCTTGCTCGCTGTTTACGCGCGGCGGAATCTTCCCCGTGGTCAATGCGGGCCTGGGCGAAAACGCGGCAAAAGCCGCCACCGCGGCAATACTTTTTGACTTTGTACTTACCGGACCTATCAGCAGCATTACGGCAGGGCAATACCTTGTCGGCCTTATCAACTCAACTTTAGAAATTTTCAAGATACATTTTACACTCGCCCCCAACGGATTTTCAATGGTATTTGCGCTGGCGGTAACTTTATACTTTTGGTATCAGAATATAAAAGGTATAGAAGACTCCAGCGAAAAGAGCGAAAAAATAATTCGCTTTTCAATCGTAATCTGCGTTGTCTTATTCGTATGGGCGATAATAACAATTTTGCAAAGAGGAACTTTAACCCTGCCGCCTTTCAGGCCGCAGCTTAACAAAGAATCCATAGGCTGGGCTGTCAATATGCCTTTCCTGGAAAAAATCGGCTGTATAGGCGTGCTTATGGCTTTGGGCCATTCCGTTTTGGCGCTGAGCGGTCTTGAAACTTTGGCCCAGGTTTACAGAGAAATAGAATATCCTAAAATTAAAAACCTAAAAAAAGCCGCTTGGATAGTTTTCATATTCGCATTCGTTTTCACTGGCGGGCTCACATTTATTGCGGCAATAATAATTCCGCCCGATCTTATAGCTTCGCGCTACAGCGACAATCTGCTCTCGGGCCTTGCAATGCAGCTTTGGGGGCCGAACGTCCTTAAACTTATAATGCAGGCGGCTGTGGTTATAGCGGGCGTGGTAATGCTTTCCGGCGCGGTAAACACGTCAATCATCGGCGCAAACGGCATAATGAACCGCGTCGCAGAAGACGGCATTTTGACAGATTGGTTCCGCAAAATACATAAAACCCACGGAACTACTTATAACATCATCAATATGATATGCCTGCTGCAGATTGCCGTAATTATTCTTTCCCGCGGCGACACTTATCTTATAGGCGAGGCTTACGCTTTCGGCGTCCTTTGGAGCTTTGTTTTGGAAATGTCCTCAATCGTCATACTGCGCTTTAAAAACAGAGAGCAAAAACGCGAATTTATGATGCCGTTTAACATTAAATTTGACCACTATTATATCCCTATAGGCGGCATTTTGATAACGCTTGCGGTTATTGCCCTTGCGCTGATAAACCTGATTACCAAAAAGACGGCGACCATAGCGGGTATCTCTTTTGCCGTATTCATCTTTTTATTGTTTCACATCTCCGAGAAACTTAACGCAAAGAAAGCAAACGTAATTTTTGAAGAGGGCCACCGCGAGAAACTTAACAAAACGGAAGTCAACAATCTTGATAAAGCCATTGAAGGGCTTGAGGGAAGCAAAAGGCTTGTCGTTGCGGTTAAAGACCCGGATAACCTTTACCATTTGGAACACATTTTGCAGGGCATCGGCAGCGACGACACCGACGTCATTGTGCTTTACGCAAAACCGATAGACAACTGGAGCGTCGGCAAAACGACGGGCTCAAAGAAAACAGACGAAAACGAACTGTTTACCAACATCATTCTTATAGCCGAAAAATACGGCCACCCCGTTTTACCGCTGATAATAAACAGCAACGAACCTTCCTATGCTTTAACGCAGGTTGCTCAGGCGGCAAAAGCTCAGGAAATTATAATGGGAGTATCGGGGACTTACGGCGCAAACGACCAGCTTGAAAGACTTGTGATGGCCTGGGGCGCGCTTAACCAGGGCAAAGAAAATAAATCTTCCATAACGGCAAGAATTCTGTGGGAAGGAAGAGAGGTTTCTTACAAATTTTAATATGGCAATACTGAAAATATATAAATACGGAGAAGATATCCTCAGAAAAGTGCCTCAAAGAGTAAACTTTAACCTGATGGAAAAGAAACTCCCCAAAATAATAAACGATATGACGCATACCTGCCTTGCCATGCGCGGGGTGGGGCTTGCCGCGCCGCAGGTAGGATTGGATTTATCCCTTGCGGTAATTATGTTCCCCGTCAACGAAGAAGAAGGCAAAGAACAATTCAAACGTTATGTTTTGATAAACCCGGAAATTTCCTTGTATAAAGGGACAACAGTAAGCACGGAAGGCTGCCTTTCTTTCCCCGGGTTGGAAATACAGGTGGAACGCGCAGAACAAATAAAAGTAAAATACTTAAACGAAAACGGCCTGCCCGTAGTTATGACGGCAAAAGGTTATCTGGCAATAATATTGCAGCACGAAATAGACCACCTTTACGGAAAATTATTTATAGACCGTCTTAAAGGGCAAAAACTTGCGGAAGCAAAAAAGAAATTAAAAGAACTTTCCGCCGATTGGAACTGAAAATAAAAAAACCGCTTAAAAACAAGCGGTTTTTTTAGGCCTTAAAATACACCGCGCAGAAAGTTTCTGCCGATTTCGCGCCGTCGTAAAAATTCTTCTTTTAAAGGGATTTAAAGGGCGGTCTTGTCCGAGCAAAAACCGATATGCCTTTACCTGCCGCCTTTGTCGGTTTTTGCAAGTTGCCGCCCGCCCGCAAAAAGAAGAATTTTGGCGCATATGAGGCAAAAACTTCCCGCGCAAAAAACTTAATAATAAAATTATATTTCAATTTAGTATGCGCCTTATAAGGCGGTAACTTCGGCCCATAAAATAAAAAAACCGCTTAAAAACAAGCGGTTTTTTTATGTAAGGTAAAGCCGAAGTTAAACTTTGGTTTTTTGTATTGTTTCAAGCTCGCTTATAAGGCTGTAAAGCGTGGGCTGAAGTTTATTAACGTATTCGTTTTCAAATGTGCTGACGCGCTGCTCTATTTTAGAAATTGACGCCGCATTTTCGCTGTTGCGTTTTTCTTCCAAAAGGCGCAGCTCTTCTATACGGTAATGCAGTTCTTTAAGTTTATCCTTAATTTCGGCAATATCTCTTGCCGAAGCTCCGCTGCCGCTTTTGCCGAAGATGCGCTTTGCATCTTGGGCCGCGCTGGAAGCAACCGAAGAAACCTCGTCCAAAATATCAAGGTCTTCTCCGTCATCTTTAACGGTATCGGCTTCTCTGTACTTAAAAATGAAGTAGAAAAGAAGTATCAGACATACCGCAAAACCTGCAGAACTTGCAATCAAAACTGTTGGCATATTCGTATAATACCATATTTTTAAAAAGCTGTTAACGCCCTAAGACGTTAAAAATCTTTAACCGCTTTAAAAACCTCAACGGCTTTTTCAAGCTTATCAACAACCATAATAATTTTTACGGGGCAATTTTCCGCCGCGGTAAAATAAATGTTGGTTATGTTAATATTGCTCTTGCCCAAAATTTCGCAGGCGCGCTGGACTTTATCGCAGGAAGATAAATCAAGGCATAAAGCCTCTGTCTTTATGGACGTATATCCCGAGCCGCTTATTATGCGGCTTGTTTCGGGTTCTTTAGGCCCGGTAACTATAAATTTGACTACTGCGGCCTCGTATCTTACGTCGGAAGATACCCCCGACATACTGAGCCCCGCCTGAGAAAGAACTCTTGCAAATTTTTTAAGAGCTCCGGGCTCGTTCACCAAAAATACGCTGTATTGATTGACAACGGATATTTTCATTTGTCCCCCAAGGTTTCCCTAATAACTTTTATCATTTGTCCGTGAATCTTAGCGTTGCTCGCCACGGTCTGAGCGCCGTAAGTTTCAAGCCTGCGCCAAGGTTTACCGTCAAAACCGCTCACCCTGCCGCCTGCTTCTTCCAATATCAGTTTGCCTGCGCAGACGTCCCACGGATTCAGGCTGAATTCCCAATATCCGTCCAAACGTCCCGCGGCGGTCCAGCAAAGGTCAAGGGACGCGGCCCCTGTCCTTCTTACATCGTGGCATATCATAAGAAAATTTTTAAAAACGGGTATATGCACAAATTCTATATCCTTCCTTTCAAACGGGAACCCCGTAACCAGCAGACTGTCTTCAAGTTTCGCAATTTTAGAAACGTGTATCTTTTTGCCGTTCAAAAATGCGCCTTTGCCTTTTTGGGCATAAAACATTTCGTCGCGTGAAAAATCAAGAACGCCGCCCAAAACAGGTATACCTTTATCCGTCAGCGCGACCGAAATCCCGCTGTGCGGAAACGTATGCGCATAATTTGCGGTGCCGTCTATAGGGTCAATAACCCACTTAAAACGGCCTTCACAGTTAAGCCCGGGCTGTTTTTCTTCCGCCAAAAAAGCATGCGAAGGGAAAGCCGAACTTATTATCTGTGTTATTTTCTTTTGGCTTTCAAAATCAGCTTTTGTAACAAGGTTTCCGCGGCCCTTTAAATCGTAACCTATTTTGCCGTAATATTTCTTTGCAATTTTGCCTGCTTCGCCAAGGGCTTCTTTTAAGACTTCAAATTCTTTATTCACGGTATAAACACCTCGGCTTTTTTAAGGTTATCTTCAACAAAAAGCATAGCGACACAGTCATCTTCGTTATACATAAGAACTTTTTTAAGCAAAGATTCTTCGCCGGTTTTAAGCCACTCGGTAAAATAAACCATGCTGTCCATGGCGCCGCAGTCGTCCTGCCGCCAATGGAACCCGAAAGCCGGCGCCGCCGCCTTCAAAGACAAACTGGGAGCGGGAATATAAAAAGCTTTTTCAACTACAACTTTCAAATCCGTGCAGGCACCGATAAGCTTTTCCAAATCGTTTTTTATATTCGGATATTTTTCGCACAGAGAGCGCATCTTTTTTACTTCGTATTCCGTCCAGTGGTAAAGCGCGCTTTCCCCCGCGGGGCCCGCATAATCCGCGAATTCTTTAAAAATCTTTTCTTCTTCGGCTTCGCACTTGGCGACAAAAGGCACAAACACATTCTTTTCTTTATCCCACACGCCTATGAGATAAACAAAAGAAATGCTGTTCTGCGTAAAAGTTTCGGTAACTTCAAAATCAAAATAAAGGTTGCGTTTTTTCTCGGGCGGCGGAAATATCCCCGCGGCTCTCTGAACGGGTCTGTGAAGTTTGAAAGCAACCGCACTCCAATAAGTTCCCTCGGCAAGTGCTTCTGTGCCCAAAGGTTCTTTTAAAATTTCTTTTATTTTAGCAAGTCCCGCATCAGCGACTTCTTCATAAGTATTTATTTTATTTTGGCGCAGCACATTGCGCATCTGTCCGCTTAAATGCGGCAGAAGAGCAATGTCTTTCTTCTCAAAAAGATATTTGTTTGCATAAACGCGCCACGGCGGCAAAGCGGCCTTTGGCGGTTTTTTGGCGTCGGGGCAGAAAGAACCGTCTTTTATTGCCATCCAATCCTGTATATGCGCGCGTGCTTTTTGTATAACCTTATCGCAGTCAAGCGTTTGCTCTTTATCGCGCAGAATAAACAAAGCGTTTTGCGTATGCTCGCCCTGGATATCGCAGAGAATGGAATTCATTACGGCAGTTTGCATGATGTAATGCTCTTTTAATTCCCCCGCGCGCTTAAGCTGGATAATTTTATAGTGGTAATCACCGAAGACGCTTTTGCCTTCGTTGACTCTGTAAAGCAGGTTCACGCTTCCGCAAAGGCCGGGCTTGCCGCGCAAATCCCAAAGGACCGCGCCTATTATTCCGTCCGCGCCCTCAGCCATTGCCTTCAGCGTGGCTTTAAAACGTTCTTCGTCGCTTATGCCGCTTACGGCAACGATATTTTTGCAATGTTCTTTTATCCAAACGTCGCGCGTTGTGCGGTCTGTTTTGCCGCGCATATTTTCATAAAGGTTAGGTTCTTCCACGGCTTCTTCTTTAGGCGCATGATAATTGCACCACATTCCAAAGGGGTCCTGTAAAAGCAGAAACATCTTGCCGGCATGAAAATCATTTTGATCCGGATGGCGTCCCGCAGAAAATTTTTTAAAAATTTCGTCTGTCATCGTTTATATTTTATCTTTTTTTCCGTCTGTTTATCTCTCAAATTTTAAGGAAGCACAAAAAAAGAGGCTTTTTAAAGCCTCTTTTAAAATCTATTGCGCGCCCTGCTGCCGCGCCTGATTTATCATATCTTCGTATTTGCGCGCTTCCTGCAAAAGTTTTTCGTTATGCTGGGCGGCGGCCAATTTTTTTGCCTGTTCTATATCCTGCAAAGCCTTTTCCGCATTATTTTGCTGTGCATAAAGAACGCCGCGGTAAAGCCGCGCGGCCCCGTCCTCTTTATCAAGAGAAATAGCCTTATTAAAATCTTCCATGGCTTTATCATTATTTTTATTATTGATGTCAACCATACCGCTCATTGTATACGCTTTTGGATTATTCGGGTTTAAAGCGATGGCTTTATCAAGATAATCTTTTGCCTGCGAAGTTTTTTGCTGTTGCAGCAAAATATTTGCCGCTCCCAAATAAGCGTCTGGCATATTGGGGTTTCTCTTGATTGCGTTATTATAATCTTTCATTGCTTCGTCTGTTTTGCCCAAAGCCGCGTTTGTTATTGCTCGGTTATAATAAATCTCGGGCACGTTAGGCTGACGCTGAACAAGTTCGTTAAACTTCTGCAAAGCGTCCTGATAATTGCCGCCGTTATATAAATTTGTTCCTTCTTTAAGTAAACGCTGGGCATCTGTATCGGTTCTTTGAACACTGACATTTTTGCCCGAAATCGTATTTGCCATATTGCGGCTCTGTTCGGCTCCCTGTTTGTTGCCCTGCTTATCATAAAGATTTTCCGCCGCGGCCAAATCTTTAAGCGCAGCTTTATTATTGCCAAGCAAAGATTCCTGCGCCGCACGCTGATAATAAGCCGCCGCATTTTTGGGGTCTGCGGATATGGCGCGTCCGTAATCTTCAATGGCGGATTTATAATCTTGCATCTGCGCGCTTGCCGCCGCGCGCTGGGCATACAAATTGCTGTCTTTGGGCGAAAGTTCTATTGCCTTATCAAGTGCTGTTTTGGCACCTGCAAAATCCCCCGTTGCAAGTTTTTTCTGCGCTTCGGCTCTGTAATCCAAAACAGTTTTGGGCATTGAAGTCTGCTTCGTTCTGAGGTCGTTTGCCGCCGCATTTATGGAATTTTCTATACCCGCGTCGGCAAAATCAGCACCGCCGCGCGCGGCTTGCGCCGCTCTGAATTTTTCAAGCGCATTCTTTGCGCCCGCACCGCTCAAATCGGCCAAAAGTTCACTTTTATATTTACCTGAAGACGCATTCATTTCCGCCTTAAGCTGTGAAACCGCCTGCCTGCGCTGCGCCTGCGGGGCCGCTTTTGCAGAAGGTGAAGAAGATGTTTTTACATAATTGTTTACGGTATTATAAGCTTTTGCCGCGTCGGCATAAGAAGTTTTGTCGCCTTTTTTGGCGAATAATTCCGAAGCTTTTGCAAAATCTGCAAGGGCGCTGTTAAGTTTCATCAGATTTACATTTGCAACGCCGCGGTTATAAAAAGCTTTTCCGAATTCGGGGTTAAGAGCTATTGCGGCGTTAAGATCGTCCTTTGCGCCGGAATAATCCTGAAGCATAAACTTTGCGACGGAACGGTTAAGATAGGCGCGCGCGTCGGAAGGGTTTAAAGAAACTGCCTGATTATAAGTTTCAAGAGCATTTTTGTAATCCCCTAGTTGGGCAAGCAAATCAGCTTTCTGCAAATAAGCCTGCGGGTCCTGCGGACGCAGAAGAATAATTTTATTTAAAGCGTCCAAAGCGTCCTTCGGAGTCTGCGGGGCGGAAGCCTGAGCCGAAGAAGCAAGCTGAGCCAGATTTTGAGGCGCGCTTTGCGCGGCAGCCTGCTGCGGCTGCTGTTGTTGGGAAGCATATTTTTCAAGCAGATAATATCCGCCCACAAGACAAACCGCCAGACATACAATAACGCCGACGGCGATTCCCGCAAAGAACTGGAGCTTTTTCATAAATTCTCCTCTTTTTTAACCGAGCTGAAAGGACAGCGGTTATTCATAAGGCAAAACTGGCAATGTTCGGTGTTGGGGTCAAATTCCATATTTTCCATTTTTTTGCCCGCTTCTATAAATGTTGTCAAAATTTTATTTTCGTCAAAGCTGTCAAAATCTGCGGATATTTTTTTGTCAAGCGTTACAAAATAAATGGTGGCTTTGCCCTTTTGAAGATTCCACGCTCTGCGCGCGCCGACGCTGTAAATGCCAAGCTGGAGAGAAGATTTTATGTCGTAATTTTCGTCAACGGCAGCATCGGTTTTGTAATCTATAACTTCCCATGTACCGTCGGGATATTTGTCTATGCGGTCTATTTTGCCCCTGAAAGTCCAACCGTCATAATCAAAAATAAATTCTTTTTCTGTGGCTTCAACCTCGGTTTTGCGCTCCGCTTCGTGCTTGGCGTAAACTTCTAAAAGGTTGCGCCCCTTAAGATAATATTCCATCTGCTCGCCCGCGCTGGAATAACCCGCACCAAGCCAAAAACGGTTATAGTATCTCAAAATATCTTCGGGGTTATTGCTGTTTGCGTGATATTGTTCAAGTGTTCTGTGCACGGACACGCCCAGAGAAGTGGCCGCACTTAAGCCTTCTCTTTTGCCTTCAACGTATTTGAGTTTATAAAGGTAAGGGCAGTCAGAGTAAGTTTTTACTTTTGAATAATTAAGTTCTCTTTCGTTATTTGGAATCATCTTTTCTGTGTCTCAGAAAATGAATTATGGTATCGCCGTATTTTTCTTCGCGGAAGATTTCTAAACCCGCGGGCACGTCAAACTGTTCTGTCTTATGGTGCTGCAATATTATAACGCCGTTTTCTGCCAGAAGTTCCGCTTTTGCCACCGCGGACAAAACAGGACCGCTGAATTTTAAAGGAGTATTTTTTATATCCCTGTAAGGCGGACCCATAAAAATAATATCGTACTTATCGGGGCCGCTGTAAGCGCCTATCCATTTAAGGTCTTTAAGCAAATCTCCTTTTAAAACTTTGCCTCTGTCGGCAAAGCCGAGGTTCTGCAAATTGCGCGTTGCGGCCTTAAGACAGGCGGGCTCTTTATCAACCATAACAGCTTTAAGAGCGCCGCGAGACAGCGCTTCCATAGAAACGTTGCCCGTACCGGAGAATAAATCCAACATTATCGCGCCCGTTATGCGCGGGCGGATAATGTCAAATACCGATTGTTTCATTCTGTCCGAAATAGGCTTTACGGGCAGATTCTTTGAAACTGATAAGATTTTGCGGCCTTTGGCCGTGCCTGCTATAACTCTCATTTAAATGTGCGCTATGCCTTCCTTGATGGCATACCTTATAAGTTCGGCCTGTTTATGAATTTTAAGCTTGCGCATAATATTGTTTCTGTGCACGTGAACGGTGTTAAGCGAAAGCCCGAATTCGGCCGCAATTTTTTTGCTGCTGTAACCTTCGGCAATAAGCTGAAGGACCTCTCTTTCCTTGGGGGTCAGAGTGCCTTTGGGTTTTTTGCCCGAAGATTTATCCAAAAAGCCTTCCACCACGTATTTTGATACGCGGGAACAAAGGAAGAATCTGTCTTTATAAACTTCTTCAATGGCTTCTATAATTTCGTCAACGGTTGAAACTTTTACCACAAAGCCTTTTGCGCCGGCTTTAATGGCTTTTTCAACAGAAATTCTGTCGTCATACATACTTAAAATTATTACTTTTGCGTCCGGTTTAATTTTAAGAAGTTTCTGCGTCGCTTCTATACCGTTTAAAAGGGGCATAGATATGTCTACAAGGTACACGTCGGCATCGTTATCTTTGGCATATTCAAGCAATTCTCTGCCGTTTGAAAATTCCGCCGTAACCTGCATATCTTTATTTTTTCTCTCAAGCACTGCACGTATTCCGCTGCGTACCATTATATGGTCGTCAGCCATTACAATCTTTATCATAATTTCCTCGCATAGGATATTTTCGGGCAAAGGACGGAAACGATTGTTCCTTTTCCGGCCGCGCCCTCAATCTTTATCTTGCCACCAAGGTGGGATATGCTTTCCTTCATACCGAGTATTCCCAGACTGTTAACTTTTCTGTGCTGCTCCTCCGAATACCCGATTCCGTCGTCTTTCACTTCCAAAAATATATTTCCCCCATCTTCGCTAAAAGTTATCTTTACGTTTTTTGCGCGGGCGTGCTTGAGAACGTTATTTATGGATTCCTGCACAATTCTGTAAAGAGTAATTTTTACCGTATCAGACAGTTCCGCATCTTCGGACACATTATATTTATAATCAAATTTCAGGCGGACTGTCCGGCTTAGATTATCCAAAAATTCCTTTACCGCGGAATTAAGCCCCACTTCCGCTATCTGCGGCGGACGCAGGTTAACTATAACCCTTCTTATCCTTGCTATGGAGCTTGTAACCGCTTCCTGAACATTCTTTACATTTTCAAGCGCGCTGTTTTTTTTGCCTTCCAAAATATCCTGTTCAAGTATACCCAAAAGCGAATTTATCATTACTGCAGCAGAGCCGATTTCGTCGTGCAAGGCAGAAGATATCTGGCGCTTTTCTTCTTCTCTGGCGTTAATCATAAGATGTATAAGTCCGCGCCCCGAAGCGCCTTCCGCCACGGCAAAATTTTTATTTTTTAAAGCAAGGGTTTCATCAAGAATACCTACTATGCCCAAAATACCGCTAACTTCGCCTTTTTCGTCGTTAAGAGGAACAAGCGTGCTCTGGCAAAAAGTTGCGCTGTCGGTTCCGAAGAACCATTCGTACATAACCTTTTTGCCCGCAAAAGCTTCGGCATGGGCCTTTTTGTGGAAGTCCATCGTAGTTAAATCTTTTTTGAATGTCGGACAAAAACTTCCGCTGCAGCCGTATATAAAAGCATATTTGCTCTTCTTATCCAGAAGGTACACGCAGGCATACTTTGCATAAGAAGGAATTTCGTAAAAAGCACTGCCGTCCCGCGCCTGTTTAATTTTATAAATGTCTTTGTCTTCAAGGCTGCAGGATACGCCGTAATTATGCTTTTTATAATTGGCCATATATCAATTCTACTAATTTTGGAGACTTTTTAAATCTCCTTTCAGACTCTATAAATTGATATAATTTGTTATATGAGTATAATCAGATCCAAATTTTTCATATTCTCTTTTATAATTGCGGCGGTTCTGTGCATAGTGGGCACGGCGGCGTTTACATATTATATATTTTCGGGTATGCCTCCCGTGGAAGACCTTGAGGAATATTCCCCTTCCCTTTCAACAAAAGTTTTTGACAGGAACAACAATCTTATTTACGAGTTTTCGGTGGAAAAGCGCCAGCTTGTACCTCTTGAAGAAATCCCCGTGGATATACAAAACGCCGTAATAGCCATGGAAGACAGAGACTTTTTTAACCACGCGGGCTTTTCAATTAAAGGTATTTTCCGCGCGCTTATAAGCGATATCATTTTGGGCAAACCCGCCCAAGGCGGCTCAACGCTTACGCAGCAGCTTTCGCGCAGCATATTTTTGAGCAATGAAAAGAAAATTACCAGAAAGATAAGAGAAATTTTCCTTGCCGTACAAATTGAACATTCCTTCAGCAAACAGGAAATTTTACAGCTTTATCTTAACCAGATTTACCTGGGGGAAGGCTCATACGGCGTCAAAGCCGCGGCCAAAAAATATTTTGACAAAGAATTAAGCGACCTTACTCTGGGCGAAAGCGCAATGCTGGTGGGTATAATCCCGCTGCCAAACCGCTATAACCCGTTTAACAGCCCGCAACTTGCAAAAGAAAGACGCGCTGTTGTGCTTAACGCAATGAAAGAAACAGGTTATATAACCGCCAAAGAGGCCGAAGACGCAGCCAAAGAACCCATACCGCAAAGAAAGGTGTACGGTTCGCGCCCGGGTCTTTACTTTATAGAGTACGTCAGAAGAATGCTTGAGCCAAAATACGGAACGGAAATGTTCTGGAAAGGCGGGCTTAACATTTATACGACAATAGATATAAACGAAGAAGCCGCGGCCGAAAGAATAATGAACGCAAAACTGCGTGAATACGATATAAAAATTGCAAAAAACCTCGGCATAGAAGTCGTGGATAAAGATATTGCCGAAGAAGATACCGGCGAAGACGACCAACAGCAAAATCAGGATAACCAAAAGAAGCAAAACAAATATCCCGAACTTCAGGGTGCATTTATGCTGAGGGACGTTAAAACAGGGGCAATCCGCGTTATGGCAGGCGGAAGAGATTACGAAGAATCCCGCTTCAACCGCGTTACGCAGGCAAAACGCCAACCGGGGTCTTCTTTCAAACCTTATGTTTGGATGGCCGCGCTTGAAAAAGGCTATACTCCCGCTTCTCTGATAAAAGATTTGGAAATAGTTTTCTATTATAACGGCAGAGAATGGAAAGCATTTGACGACGCAAAAGACCAATATTCAATGCAGATGGCTTCGCAGTCGTTTATGTACGGAAAAAGTTTTGATATTTGGGCGCCAAAAAACTACGGCGGCAAATCATCGGGCATAGTTACGATGAGAAGAGGCCTTGAACTTTCAAAGAACCTCGTTGCCGTAAACCTTATTAACGCCGTGGGCATAGATAAAGCCATTGACGTGGCAAAAAGAGCTGGCATACAATCTTCTTTGACAAACGCCCCCGCGCTGGCTTTGGGCGTTTCCGAAGTTACCATGCAGGAACATCTTGACGCTTTGAGCACATTTGCAAACGGCGGCATACGCACCGATGATTACGCCGTTGAAAAGGTTGTAGACAGAAATGGCAAAGTGCTTGAACAGCATATTCCGCACGAAGAAGCAGAATTTTCCCCGCAGGATTCTTTCCTGCTTATAAATATGATGAAAGGCGTCGTACAACGCGGCACGGGCGGCGCGGCGCGTTCTTTGGGCAGACCTATAGCCGGCAAAACCGGAACTTCGCAGAATCACAGAGATATGTGGTTTATAGGTATGACACCCGACGTTGCGGCGGCAGCGTGGATGGGATACGATGATGATACCTTCCAAAAAACGGCCAACTGGACGGGCGGCGGAACCGTTGCCCCGTGGTGGACCGCTATCATGAGCGAAATACTTAAAGGCCAGCCCGTTACGGATTTTGCGGTGCCGGAAGGGATTTCTTTTGCATTCATCAATCCCGACAGCGGCAAGCTTGCAACGCCAAGCGACAGAAGAAAATTTCTTGAATCATTCAAAAAGGGGACGGAACCTGGTTCATTTTAAAGTCCGTCAAAAAGTCGGACAATTTGTTTAAAGACGTTATTATATGCGCATTATTACAGGACTACCAAACACTTCGGCCGCAGCTTTTTTTATATGCAACAACATAAAACAAAAAGGCGGAAGGCACATTTATGTCTGTAAAGACGAAGACGCTTTGGAAGATTTTTCCGCCGCTGTAAAAACTTTCTGCCCCAAAGATGCGGCAACCGTGATAATGGGCGAAGATAAATTTTCTCTTTACGGCGCGCTTTATGATATCGCTGAGGCAAAAGGCCCGCTTATCGCCGCAACAACTTATGCGGACGCAGAGCTGCCGCTGCCCGGTAAAAAAGATTTTTCGGAAAGCGTTGCAGTCATCAAAATTGCGCAGAGCGTTTACAGAAACGATTTGCTTGCCAAGCTTGAAAGCGCGGGATACGAAAGGAATGATTTTACCGAAAAACCCGCCCAATACGCAGTGCGCGGCTCGGTGGTTGATATATTCGGCATAAACTACGATATGCCTTTCAGAATATACTTCAGCGGCAACACAATAACTACAATTTCTCTCTTTGACATAGAAACGCAGAACACCAAAACAAATCTTTCCGAAGCGGCAATAGTACCCGTAAAATACGAACAGGAACTTTCGTCTTTAAAAAACTGGACCAAAAACTTTGAAATATATCTTGATAACCCGCAGGAAGAACAGATAAAAAATTTTGACGGAGAAATAAATGTTCTGAGCGTTTTGGGCGCACAGAACGCTTTTGACGCGGGTATGCGCGGCGGCCTTAATTTCAACGCGAACTTAAAACTTTTTGACCAGGAAGCGGGACGCCTTAAAAAAGAAAATTATAAAACAACTTTTTTCTGCTTAAACCGCGGAGAGCTGGACAGACTGCAGGAAGTTTTTCTTGATTATAAAAACCTTAAAGATATGCCTATGGCAATCAACCCTTTAAGGCAGGGTTTTTACAGTCCGTCGCAAAAATTTGCCTATATAACTTCGGGCGAAGTGCTGAACAGGAATTACCGCTCTTCTGTTCTGGTACGCAAATTTGACGATATGCAAACAAAGCGCGTCCGCTTTAAAGAGCTTGAAGCGGGCGACTATATTGTGCATCAGGAGCACGGAATAGGCCGCTATATAGGTATGCAAACACTTGAAAACGACGGCATACCGGTTGACTGCCTTATAGTAGAATACAAACGCGGAGAAAAACTTTACGTACCGATAAGCGACTTTAAGAAAATACAAAAATATATCGGGCTGAAAGGCAAAGCGCCCAAAATATCATCGCTTAACGGCAACACCTGGAGAGAAGTCAAAAAACGCGTGAAAGAAGACGCGCAGAAAACCGCAAAAGAAATACTCAAAATGGAAGCCCTTAGAAAAGCCAACAAAGCAAGACAGCTTTTCGGCGACGAAAGACTTGAAAGAGAATTTGCAGATTCTTTCCCCTACGAACAAACCGACGACCAGACAAAAGCAATATCGGAAATACTTTTGGACATCACACAGGAACGCCCTATGGACAGAGTGCTTATAGGCGACGTCGGGTTCGGAAAAACCGAAGTTGCCATGAGAGCGGCGCTGCAGGCAGTTCTGAGCGGCACACAGGTGCTTGTTCTTGTGCCGACAACCGTTTTGGCCGCGCAGCACTTTAAAACTTTTACCGAACGTATGACGGGCTTCCCCGTACGCGTTGAAATGTTAAGCCGTTTCCAGACAAAAAAAGAACAAAAAGCCATAGTAGCCGATATAAAAAGAGGCCTTGTTGATATTGCAATCGGCACGCACAGACTGCTTTCAAAAGATATTGAATTTAAAAAACTGGGCCTCTGCGTTATAGACGAAGAGCACCGCTTCGGCGTCAAGCAAAAAGAAAAGATTAAAGCAAAAGCTTTGGGCGTGCACACGCTTATGCTTTCCGCAACGCCGATACCCAGAACGCTTAACCAGTCGCTTTCAAGCCTGCGCGATATGTCGGTAATAGAAACCGCGCCGCAGGGCCGCATGCCAATAAAAACGCGCCTTATGCCTTACAGCGACGAAGTTGTTGCGCTTGCAATACGTGAAGAAATCGGAAGAGGCGGACAAATTTTCTATCTTTATAACCGCGTTGAAAGTATGAGGGAAAAACTTGTAAAGCTGCAAAAACTTGTACCCGAAGCGCGCATTTGCATGGCCCACGGACAGCTTGAAGAGCGCGAACTGGAAAATACGCTCTGGGACTTTTACAATAAAAAATATGATGTGCTTTTGGCCTCAACTATAATAGAATCGGGCCTTGACGTTACCAACGCTAACACTCTTATAGTTGAAAACGCGCAGGACTTCGGCCTTGCTCAGCTTTATCAACTGCGCGGAAGAATAGGCCGCGGTAACACAAAGGCCTACTGCTACCTGCTGCACCCCGATTGGCTGTTTAAGAAAAAAGAAGAAGATTATTCGGTTGATTCCTTCTTCGGTAAAATACGCAAAGCCGAAAAAGATACCACAGAAGACGCAAAGAAACGTCTTAACGCACTTATGGAATTCAGTGAGCTTGGCAGCGGCTTCAAACTTGCTCTGCGCGACCTGGAAATCAGGGGCGGAGGCGAACTTTTGGGCATAAGGCAGCACGGGTACGTAAATGAAGTAGGTCTTTCTTTATATTGCGATTTGGTTTCAAACGAGGTCAAAAAACTTAAGGGCGAACCTGTTGAAAGAAAACTTTTTGCAACTACAAACCTGCGAATTCCCGCTTATATACCGCCCGATTATCTGCCAAGCGACAGCGAGCGTCTGCGCCGCTATAAAGAATTTATGGAAGCTGACAGGCAGGAAAAACAAAAGCTGCTTGCCTCGCTTGAAAACATCAGCGGACCCGCACCCAAAGAGGTCAAAAATCTGCTTGAAGTTTTGCAGCTTTCCGCAGATGCGGGCAAGCTGAATATACGCCACGTAGAAGGCGGGGACGGATATACCGAATTTTTCTTTATCAGGGGTTTTATACTCCCCTCAAGCGCGATTACGGGCCTTTTGGATAAATTCAAAGACGCAATCAAATTTATACCCGCGCCTAACGGGGACGGTTTCAGAATTTATCACAATAACAAAAACCCGATATCCGCAGCGGATTTTCTGCTCAGGACAATAAGCGGCATTCTGGGGGCGGCCTGATTTTAGGGCAGGCGGGCTTTATTGCCTTGACGCCTTATAAACTGCTAAACTTAATTTATGAAGAAATATCTTCCGCTTTTTATTTCTCTTTTGATTCTGGCGGCCTGCGCCAAGCAGGAACAGACTCCCTCTTCAACGGTGCTTGCCAAAGTCGGCGGCATAGCCATAACCCAGGAAGAATTTGACGACGAAGCAAAACTGCTGGACAAAGATTTTTCGCAATACCTCAGCACAAAAGCGGGAAAAGACGATTTTTTGCAGTTTATGATACGCGAACGCCTTCTTGACGAAGCAGCAAGAAAAGAAGGCATAGAATCCTCACAGGCCTATACCGACGAAATAGAAAAAATTAAAGAAGAACAGGCCAAAAGCCTTGCCCTTGCGCGCGAATTCACGCTGAGGCGCATGCTCAGCGAAAAACTAAGCAAAAACGGCATTTTGAACGTCAGTGAAGACGAAATTCAACAATATTATTCAAAATACCACTATCAAATTTATATTATGCAGATTTTGCTTTCCGACGCGGACGAAGCCGCAACCGTTATGCGCGCGGTACACGGCATCACTTCACCGCAGGCTTTTGCCTATGCCGCACAAAAATATTCCATAGACCCGCAAAGCAAAGATAACGGCGGCAGGCTTCCGCCATTTATACCGGGCGAATATATGCCGCAGATAGAAGTGCCCGCGGCAAACGTTCCCCCAGGCAAGGTGCAGGGATTTATAAAAACGGGACGCGGATTTCATATAATAATGAAAGTGAAAGAAGAAAATCTGTCTTACGCTGAAGCCAAAGACAGAATACATGCAATTTTGGAAAAACAAAAAATGGACGCCTATTTAAATTCATTAAAAGATAAATACGGCGTGGAGGTAATAAATGAAGGTCAATAAATATACCGCGCTTGCGGCGCTGTTGGTGTTTGCGACTGCGTTTGCCGGGGCGAAAGTTATGGATTCAACCGTAGCAACGGTTAACGGCAAAGCTATTTTAAGTTCAGATTACGAAAAACTTAAACAATCCGTTACCGAACAATACAAAAAGAACGCTCCCCAGCTCTTACAGAACCAGGAAAACGTAAACAAACTTAACAAAGAAGTTCTTAACCAAATGATTACCGACGAACTTCTTATACAGGCGGCAAACGAACAGGGCATTAAAGTTAAAGACAGCGAAGTTGCCCAGGGAATTAACGAAGTCAAAGCCCGTTTCTCCGTTGACGAAAAAGGCAATAAGCTTGACCAAAAACAGGTAGAAAAAGCTTTTAACGACGAGCTTAAAAAAGAAGACCTTACTTATAAGCAATTTGAAAGCAGAATTAAAGACCAGATAGCCGTAAGAAAGGCCGTTGACGCAATAGTAAAAGCCAAAGTCAAACAGCCGACCGCCGATGATACGAAACAGCTTTTTAACGATGTTCAGCTTGTTTTAAAAGGCGACAAAGAAAAATATAAAACTTTACCCAGAGAAAGACTTGAAGTCGCCCTCCCGCTGGCGGCAAAACTGAACCAGCTTACGGCAGAACAGGTCAAAATATCTCCGATATTTATTAAAGCTGACAAGGGTTTGTCCGCAGCTGCTTTAAAAGATAAAGAAAAACAGGCAAAAGACGTAAGAAAGATGATAAAAGAAAATAAAATCACCTTCCTTCAGGCAATAGAAAAATATTCTGACGACAAATCCGCTTTGGCAACCGGCGGCGAACTTATTTTGGTCCGCGGCGTTATGCCGAAAGAATTTGACGACAGAGTTTTCTCCACTCCCGTAGGCGAAATCAGCGAGCCGATAAAAACCGATTACGGTTTTTACGTAATAAGAGTGAACGAGAAGAAAGCCAAACAGGAAATTACTTACGCCCAGATAGAAAAAGAACTGGGGCAATATATCGCAGCCGTAAGAATGCAGCAGGCAATGGTGGGATATTTGCAGACATTGCAAAAGAAAGCCGATATCAAGATATTGATTAAGCTTGAAGGTCAAACCCCCGCCCCGAAAACAGCGCCCGCAGCTCCGATAAAAAAATAAGTTTTAACAAAGGGCGGGTTTAACAACCCGCCTTTTTTTATATATGAAAACAAAACGCATAATAATAACCGCAGGCGATCCGCTGGGCATAGGCCCGCAGATTACCGTCAAAGCCTTAAAAAAAATTAAGGCCGAAGGCGCGCGTTTTATTGTGCTGGGGGAAGCCCAAAGCCTGCAAAAATACGGCTGGAATAATTCCCTGGGGACGCTGAAAGAAATCAAAAGTTCTTATAAAAAGCCTTCAAAACCATGCGCCTCCGAATATGGCGGAGATATCTCTTTTAAAGCTTTAAAAACCGCAATTTCAATGATGCTTAAAGGCGAAGGCGACGCTTTGGTAACCGCACCGATTTCAAAAGAAGCGTGGGCAAAAGCAGGGATAAAATTTACGGGTCATACCGAAGTCCTGCGCCGCTACGCCAAAAAAGACGGCGCGCTGATGATGTTTACGGACGGAAAAATAAACTGCGCTTTGGTAACAGAGCATTACGCCATAAAAGATTTGAGCGCGCAGATTACAAAAGAGCGTATAATTAAAAGCGTAAAAATGTTTGCAGGCGTCTTGGGCAAAAAAGCAGAAATAGGAATAAGCGCGCTTAACCCGCACGCGGGCGA
>Ga0183101_1000319_pt3 | contig 22048 bp, 18 predicted proteins | sample Biomet3_FD_127790 | JGI IMG/M metagenome (GOLD analysis project Ga0183101, IMG submission 127790) | Microbial communities from bioreactor (seeded with sewage sludge) at LBNL, California, USA - Biofuel metagenome 3 | ecosystem: Engineered > Bioreactor > Anaerobic > Unclassified ...
ACCATCCGGAATGCCAACAAGATCCTCTATCTCGAAGGCGGGGACGTCAAAGAGACGGGGACCCACGAGGAACTGCTCAAGAAGAACGGGGCCTACGCCCGGCTTTATCTCTCACAGTTCAAGCAATGAGAAAGATACCTTGGACCAAGGCGTCGCAGCTTCGGGGATTTGGGGAGAAACTTTTCTCCCCGTTTTCTCCCCAACTGCGGGCGAATTGCTGAAACGATTTGAAACACAAAGGAACAAGAACGACACATTATCTTGACCAAGTTTTCGGATTCGTTGATATGGGAATTGGGGATCGTTTTTTATGGTTTCAACGCACGATAATAAAGGCGTACTTCCAATTTGTTGTAGCACTTTTAACAACGCCCCAGGCCAGTAAAAAAGCACGTTATAAGCGAATAAATAGGGATTGTTAATGCATTTAACCTGCTCTTCCTTAATTTCGGCCTCCTTCAATCCGTTTATGCAATGAGTAAATTCTTTTCCGTTTTTTGACGATTTATGAAAATAGAAGTTGTGCCATGATTTTCGAGTTTCTATGAGATAACGGTCGACTAGTTTATTTTCCAATGCCTTGTTGGACTTGCTTCGAATGAGAAAAATTCCATATGCCATAAAAAGGCACGTCAAAGAGACTCCACTCGCTTTGCCCCGCTGTTGTAAAAAGGCTGAATGAAGTTTTCGAAAATATTTTTTAGAAATATTGCTGGCAATTTCTTTGTTTTTGCAGAACTCTGTTATGTCTTCCGGTGTTTTGTAGACATCTAGGGACAAAAACTCGTTTTTGTGGAATTCTTGTATTCTATTTTTGGTCTTTTGGTCAAAAATCATCTGATGGCTTTCTAAAAAGAAGAGATTGTCTTTGCTAATAATTGCATCTTCTGCCTGAAACAATAACGGCATCCATTTTTTCTTCAACTCTTTTGAAACATATTGTATTCGGATCCAATCTGAAATCAGTTTTACTTCCTCGCCCCGATCATATAAATTCTCCCTATTTCCTGCTGTTTTGAGAAGCGAAAGCACGAAATTAAGATGAATCTCAATGGCGGCATCAGAGGGTTTTCTTTTATATAGGTAGTAGTCAATTGTTTCTATATATAGCAAAGCCTCGGGGAACGATTTGAACTCTTCCTTCATGGTATTAAGGGCATTTTCGGTCCACTCTGATATGTCTGGTATGGTTGTTCCGTTGGAAAACGAGGCATGCGGCAGGATTTTTTCATCATCTGCGCCGATCAAGAGCATGTCGAATAAATAGTTTTCTGGAAGATTGGTGCGTTTGCGCTGAAAAATTGAAAAAGATGATCGATAGAAAAATCGCCTTTTTGTTTATTGAGATAATTGATATCAATTTGGCTTTTAATTCCGGCCGTGTTGTTTTTGAATACCTGTTTTATTACTTCTGATTCTTGGATTTTTGAACTTTCGATAAATGAAATAATTGTTTTTTGATCTTCTTGTAGCGCGGTCATTTTCTTTATTTCAAATAGATTTTTCGTAATAAGCGGAGAATAACTAAATAAATAATCTGATTCATTATTCGTGTTTATGTCTTTTGCGATTATTGCGGTGGCCGAAAGCATATCTATCATTGGATCAAAATAAAGGAAGACTTCCTTGTCAACGCGCCCATTTAGATACTGCGCTATTGAATCGAGACGTTTTAACCAAGGCAACGAAATTGAATAATGAGCATTATCTATTTTTGGATCCTTAACAAGAAACGAACAATATCGATAACTTCATTGGCGGAATCCATAAACTCTTTCCAACTTCTGACTGAACCCTGGTAATCAAAAGATGATTCAAGTTGCTGAATCCACCATTGCCAATCGGTTTTTTGGTCCAAAATTCCATCTACAATTTTTTCTCTATTTTTTAAACTGAGATTAATGGACGTTCTTTTTCTCCCAAATAAAAGATGGTTTTTATGAAAGTGACAGCGTTTTTTCGGAGTATTGATTATTTTTATTCTATCAAAAATAAAGCATTTTTTGAAGATAATGGCCGTCTTTTTGTGGTGTTTATCAGATTTACGAGTTTTTAGTGTCAATGATTGGCTTTATTTTTGGAAAACTTTGTCATCGTTGTTGCTGATTTATAAGAAAAAATGCAAAATGCCTTTACATAATGTATTATTAATATATTAATGTATGCAACCTTGGGGAACCAATTATGGATTTAACTGACAAAAGTCCTAATCTTCCGCTGTATCTCCAGATTAAGAATGATTTAGACGAAAAGATCGTGAAGGGAGTTTACTCCCCCAACGAGCTTTTTCCGACCGAGAAAGAACTCGCGGAGCAATATAAGGTTTCCCGGGTGACGATCCGCAATGTGATGGGTCTATTAGCCAAGGAAGGCAAGATTACCCGCAAGGCCGGATATGGCACTATTTTAAACGGTGATTACCAATCGATGAAGAAATTCACGATGGTCAAGTCCTTTACCACCGAGATGAAAGAAGCGGGGGCCGAGACTCAGACCCTGGATTCGTCGCTGTCGATCGTCTTTGCTGGCGAGAACTTGATGAACATCTTTAAGTGCGCTTTTAGCGACAAAATCTACGAATTAAAGCGTCTTCGGGGTGTCGGTAAGAAACCGATTAACTTCAGCGACACCATGCTCTTATTGCCGATTGAGTTACCGACCACCAAGGAATTCCTTTATGGATCCTTGTATGCCTTCTTGGTCTCCAAGAATATCTTCTTCTCGAAGTTCGAGGAGCAGATTGAGGCGGTGATGCCCACCAAGGAGATGGCCGCTCTTTTGTCGATTGATAAAGATGCCTGTGCCTTAAAACGTATTCGGTGGGGCTACGACCAGAATGGCAAGCTCATCGAGTACACCGTTAGCTACTACGACGCGAAGTTATATAAGTACAACATTGAGATTGGGATGAAAGGCAAATAAGCCTTCTTTTCCTTATTCCTTTATAGGGTAGGGGCGTTGCCCCAACCCTTTTAAGACAAGCGATATCCGGTTTGACAAAAAACATTTGACATACAATAACGAAAATTAGGGTCATTATTTGATAGTCTTAAGTAAATAAAATGTAGCCTAGTTTATTGACATACTAGATACATTTATGATACAACTAAGGCAAGAAAGCGCTTTTATGGCATACATCGAATTCAAAAATGTAGGGAAGACCTATCCGAACAAGTTCGTTGCCGTCAAGGGTTTTAACCTGGAGATCAACAAAAACGAGTTCATCGTTTTGGTTGGGCCATCGGGCTGCGGCAAAACCACGACGCTTCGCATGGTAGCGGGCCTCGAAGAGATTACGACCGGCACCATCAGCATCAACGGCCAAGTCGTCAATGACTTGGAGCCGAAGGATCGCAATATCGCGATGGTGTTCCAGAACTACGCTTTGTATCCGCACATGACGGTGCTTGACAACATGACGTATGGTCTCAAGTACCACCATATTGATAAAGAAGAGATTAAGCGGCGGGTCGCTGAGGCCTCGAAGATCTTAGGCTTTGATGATTACCTCTTAAAACGCAAACCGGCCGAGTTATCTGGCGGCCAGCGCCAGCGGGTCGCCCTTGGACGGGCCATCATCCGTCATCCGGCCGTGTTCTTGATGGATGAGCCGTTAAGTAACCTTGATGCCAAACTCCGAGTCCAGATGAGAACGGAGATTTCGAAGATCCACGACGAAGTGGGGGCGACCACGATTTATGTCACCCACGACCAGACCGAAGCGATGACGATGGCCTCAAGGATCGTCGTCATGGATAAAGGCGTGATCCAGCAGATCGATACTCCTGAGCATATGTATGACTACCCTTATAACTTATTCGTCGCGGGCTTCATCGGCGCCCCGGCGATGAACATGATCCATTGTGTCTATCATAAGGATGGCGTCTTGAGTTTGGACGATGGCCGCAAATTGACGATCGGCGAAAAAGACCGGCAATACTACGAGAAATACGACAACAAGAAAGTCATCTTGGGCGTCCGGCCCGAGAACTGCCATCTTACCAAAGAAGGCCATGATCACTTATCCGATGATTTTGCCCTTGATGGCAAGGTCCGCCTCATCGAGTTATTGGGTGCCGAATCCTATGAGTACATCGATTGCACGGGCATTTCGATTACCACCCGCACCATCCACAAGAATCCGATCAACAAAGGCGACGCGACCAAAGTGTATTTCAATCAGGTCCTTTATGCCCTCTTTGACGAAGAGACGGGCTTGCGGATCCCGCGTGAGGAATAAAAGAATATGGCTAACACGAACGGGAAGCTACGCTACAGTGCGGCCAGCGCCCCGGAATGGGACGCGCTCTTTGTCAAGCACCAGCCCTGGGGCGGTGGCGATGGCATTTATTCGTATCTTATCGATCAAAAGTCCGATCGTCGCCTCGTTGTTTTCGGCGATACCTTCTATGGGAGCTTAGGCAAGGATTTGGTCCGGCTCGCCCCTTTGGCGATGCCACACAATAGCCTGATCTATCTTCAGGGCAAAGAGCCCGAGGAATCGAAGCTGACCTACAACGTCAAAACAGGCGAAAAAGGTCGGGTTCAATCCTACTTTGTGCCCGAGAACGAACTCAACCAAGCCGGCACCGGCGCGGGCAATTTGACGCTTTACCATAACCCCCTTTTCAATGATGGCTGGTTATCCGCTTATGCCCCCAAAGAGGACATCGAGCTGATTTTCTATTTCCGTCATCCTGAAACCATCGGTTTCATCGAAATCGAAAATTATCATGTCGATGGCGATACGACCCACGACTACGAAAAACGTGGGATTCACGAGCTGAGTGTTCGGATGGGTGGTCACGAAGAAAAAGTTACCCTCCAGCCTTATGACCCTAAGCATCCGGTTCAGACGATCAAGATTTCCGGCAAAGTCAGCCAAATCAGTTTCATCATTCCGGCAACTGTCGGGGTGGGTAACTTTGGTGGGGCGATCCCCAACGAAGCCCTCTTTGGCTTACGAAAAGTCCGCTTCTTCAGCTGCGAAGATGGCTATTTGGATGATGTGAGTTGCTCCGCCTCCTCGGAATTCATCTCCGATGATAAACATGCCTGGTTCTGGCTGCAGGATGGCCTCATTGCCAATGAGCATTACTATTCTTTGCCTTATGTCGGCATCCCCGATGCCAGCCAACCCGAGGGCTTCCAGTTCCGGATTGAGGGCATCGCCTTAGTTGAGGTGCCGTTATTAGACGGCAAACTCGATACCGATCATATCTATCAACGAGCGACCAACTTGTATTGCCAAGAGGCTGGGGCGAGTTACGCCTTTGGCGCGGCCGTGCTCGATAACAGTGAGCGGGATGGCTTCGTCTACATCTATGGCAACTATACCAAGCCGAGCGAAAGCGACAAAGGCCGCCGGATGATCGTGGCCCGGGTCGTGAAGAGTGAGTTCGCCGATCTCAATAAGTGGCGTTATTTCGATGGCAAGAGTTTCCAACGCGATATCTTGGCCTGCGCGCCGATATTGGATCACGTGAGCAACGAATGCTCGATTTCTTACGATGAGGATAGCTACGTCGCTCTCTTCACCATCGATACCCAGGGCAAGGATATCGCCTATGCCTTAGGCAAGACTCCCTATGGGCCTTTTGAACAGCCCGAAGTGGTCTATCATTGCTCCGAAAACATCTGCCCGCATCTTTACCAATATAATGCCAAAGCCCACCCTGCCTTATCCAAAAAAGGTGAGTTATTGGTCTCCTACAACGTCAATACCTCGGACTTCAGCGAAAACATCCATTTCGGCGGCTGCTACGGCCCCCGGTTCTTCGTCTTAAGAAAGGCGGGTAAATGATATGGCACATCGTTCCACGATCCATGGCCGCTTAGTCCGCGAGAAAGTGGTGGCCTACATCTTAGTGGGCATCGCCTCGATCTTCTTTCTCGTTCCGTTACTTTGGATGGTCCTAACCGCCCTCAAGAGCAGCGAGGATCTCGCTTCGGGCGTTTTCTTTCCGAGCAAACTCTATTGGGAGAACTTCAAGACCGCCGTTACCTCGATCCCCTTTGCCCAATACACCCTCAATTCCTTGTATTACGCCTTCTTCGCCACGATCGGCGTCATGTTCTCCTCGACCCTAAGTGCCTACGCTTTCTCCAAGCTCAAGTGGCCGGGCCGCGATAAGTGGTTCCTAGTCATGATCGGTACCTTGGTCATCCCTTCGCAGGTCGTGCAGATTCCGCTTTTCATCCTCTATTCCAAGCTCGGTTGGGTCAATACCTACAACCCCTTGATCATTCCGTCTTATTTCGCCGTCGGCTGCGCCGCGAACATCTTCTTGCTCCGCCAGTTCTTCATGGGCGTCCCCGATTCCTTCAAGGAGTCGGCGATGATCGATGGGGCCAGTGAGTTCAGTATCTTCTGGACCATCATGCTCCCGATGATCAAGTCGATGGTGGTGGTCATTGGTATCACCGCCTTCATGGGCTTCTGGAATGACTTCTATAATCCCTTACTTTATATCTCCAATGGCGACTATTTCCCATTAGCCTACGCCATCCGGACCTTCGCGACCCAATACGCCAACCAGAACAACCTGATCATGGCGGCTTCTCTCATCGTGACGATTCCGACCTTGGTTCTCTTCTTCATCGCGCAAAAGCAGATCGTCAATTCGGCGGTCGATTCGGGGGTCAAAGGATAAAGCTATGCTCAAAGCTAAAAGAATGACATTCAAGCTCGTCACCGTTACCTTGATGGCCCTATCGCTTTCCTCGTGCGTCCCACCCTTATGGTTCATTAGCGATGCCGGGGCCAGCTATGGCACCCGGCAGAAACTGACCTTCATGAACCTCTCCCAGCGTGGTTCCACTTACTATCAAGATCTTTCCGATTTCATCGATAGCTTCAATGACACCGACATCGCCAAGAGCCTCAACGTCTATGTCAAAGGCGAAGGCATCAACTTCTGGGACTATTGGGACAAGGTCAACCTCTCGATTTCCGGCGGCGATGCCCCGGATATCTACCTCCAGGCCGTTTCGACCACCCCGACCCGCAAGAAGTACTTACTGAATTTGACCAATATGTACAAAGCCGATATCGCCGCGGGCAGAGAGAGTCTCGATGCCAATACGATGTTCTCCTCGTCGCAGATCAACGATATTTCCCGTTATTACGATGGCGATATGGATGCCTGGCCTTTCTCCGCGACGGTCCGGGTGGTCTATTACAACAAAGACTTATTCGCCGCGGCTGGTATCACGGAGTTACCGAAGTGCTGGGCCGATATGGAAGAAATCTCCAAAAAGCTCACCACCTACAAGACGCCGGGCGATGTCACCAGTGGCTACGACGTGCTCGGTTACGACCCCTTCCTCGCCGAAGGGCAATACTCCCACCAATGGGGCTGGCTTGAGGGCCATTCCTATTGGAGCACGGGCAATGATGGCAAGCCGGTTCCTCATTTCAATGACGATGACTTAAAAGAAGCCTATACCTATCTCTTCAATTCCTATGTCCGGCGGGATGATCAGGCCAGAGCGAACCTCCAGAAATTCAATTCCGAGTTCACGATCGCCAACAAGAATCCTTTCTGCGCCGGCAAGGTGGGGATGGAGATCCAAAACGAAGGCTTATACACCACCCTCAAAGAGGCCAATGTCTCGTTTAACTATGGCGTCTTCGAGATTCCACCCCGTTATGTCGGCGGGACTTACAGCAACTGGTCGTCTTCCTTCTCGATTGAATGCTACGACAACAAAAACCGCGAAGGTCTCACGGACGATGTGATCACTCAGCGGAACCGGGGCACTTGGGAGTTCCTCAAGTACCTTTATGGCGAAAAGGGGCAGGCCCTGATCTCGAAGATGGGCTTCATGCTCCCCTCGAAGACCTACTACAGCGAATTCGTCGATAACGATCCGATGTTTAGCGCTCTTACCAAGGCGATCGCCCACACCAAAGAGGCGGAGTTCATCGATGCCGCCCCGAGCTGGACTTCCGATATCCAGACCTACATCAACAACATCTACAATCTGAAGATGAGCATCTCCGATGCCTTCGATAGTTGCCAAACGCTGATGAATAGCAAGATCGCCCAATACTATGGGACGCACTAAAAGGAGGGGAAAGAATGGATGCTACTCAAGTTCAAAAACCTGTAACCCCCGCGAATGAGCCCGTCAAAAAGGCCACGCTCGCTCAGGATGATTTGCCGCGTCGTTCCCCGAAGTTCCACCTCAAACGGAAGAACAAAGAGGCGATCATGGGCATCGCCTTTGCCTCGCCTTGGTTCATCGGCTTCTTCGGTTTCACGATCTTCCCGTTGCTGACTTCGCTTTATTACTCCTTCACCGACTACAACCGGGTCGATGCCCCGAACTGGGTGGGCTGGACCAACTACAGCTATTTGTTCACCCAAGACACTTTCATTTGGAAAACCCTGGGCAACACCCTCTTCCAAGTCGTCTTCGGCACCGCCTTCTCCATCATCATGGGCATCGTGATGGCCGTCATCCTCAATAAGCCGATCAAAGGCATCGGCATCTGGCGGACCATCTTCTATCTGCCTAACGTCGTCTCAGCCGTGGCGATGGGCTTATTGTGGACTTGGATCTTCAATAAGGACTATGGTCTCGTCAACGATGTCTTAGGGGTCTTTGGGATCCATGGGATCGATTGGTTAGGCGATGAGAATCTCGTCAAGATTTCCCTGATCTTGATGTCGGGCTGGGGCGCGGGCATCACCGCCCTCTTCTTCCTCGGCGCGATGAAGAGCATCCCTCATTCGCTTTACGAAGCCGCGGAGATCGCCGGGGTATCGCCCTGGCATCAGTTCTGGAGCATCACCATGCCGTTAATCACCCCGACGATCTTCTTCATGCTCGTCACCTCGATCATCGGCAACTTCCAATACTTCACGATGGCTTACATCATGGTGGGTCGGGGCACCAACTACTCGGCTTACTACTTAGCCTATTACCTCTACGATAAGGCCTTCACCGACTACCAACTCGGCTACGCCTCGGCGATCAGCTGGTTCATGTTCGTGATTGTCATCGCCCTCGTTCTGGTGATCTTCAAGACCTCCAAGAAGTGGGTTCACTACATGGGAGGGGAATAAAAACCTCAAGGCAGCATACAAAGGGGATACGGGACGAGACGAACTGAAGTTAGGTTTTTCTAAAACATATACAAATAAAGGAGAAAAACACCTATGAAGAAATCCGCTAAAGTACTTGCCATCCTTGGAGCCACGGCCGCCGCGGGCATTGCCCTTGCTTCGTGCCAGATCGCTCCGGTCAATTCCGAATTGACCATCACCGACGCTTCGGGAGCGGGCAGCAAGACCATTCGCTTATTAGCCTTGGTCGATGGCTCCGCCCAAATGGCCGCTGATACTTCGTTTGCAGGCAACACGGCCTATTACTACATCGACGACATCACGATGACAAATGTCACCTACACCCAGAAGACCGACGGCGCGAAGGTCAGCTACGTCGATGCCGGCGTCTTCACCAACCCGAACAAACTCGCCACCAAAGCGGCGGTCTGGGAGGAGTGGAACAACTACATCAAGTCGATCATCCCGACCGGCTTCGATTTCTCGATCTCAACCATCCAGTCCTCGGGCTGGCAGGATTCGATGATGGCGAATGTCACCGCCGATCCCTCCTTCAACCAGTTCAAGGCCTATGTCTACACCTTGACCTACTCCTTCAAGTCGATCGATGAGTACATGAGCAAGACCAAGACCCTGATTGGCGATACGGCCTACAAAGTAAGCCAGCTGGCCGATATCGAAAAGGCCGGCTCGAAGTGGGCCACTCTTACCAAAGGCGATAAGGATCTTTACACCTTCAGCGAAGCTTGGTATGTCAACTATTGGTCGGTCTATGGCTTAACCGATATCGCCGACCACTCGAAGTACTTCAACCTCGCCGCCTATGGCGCGGGATATGAGCTCACCACCGACAACCTCTTCTCGGTCTCGCAGAACTCCTACAAGATCGGCGAAGGCGATGTCGTCAAGATGAAGGTCGACAACAAGACGGGCACCGATTCCTCGGAGCTCGGCGTCAAGTTCATCACGGCGACCGGCACGATCCCGACCAAGACGAACGTTGGTCTGATTGTGGGCTGCTGCGTTGGCGCGGTGGTCGTCATTGGTGCGGCGGTGGTGATCACCCTCGTCATCAAGAAGAAAAAGGCCGCTGCTCCGAAAGCCGAATAGTCCTAGGATAAACTCATGAAAGGTTTCGCGAAGGTCATCTCGACGATTGGGGATGTCGTTATCCTCAACTTCCTCTTCCTCCTAACGGTTGCTTTAACCGCGGGGTTAGGGATTGGGGTGGCCTTCACGGCCTTACATGCTTCCTTATTCGATCTCAAAACGGACGAAGAAGGCTACTACGCGAAGAACTACCTCAAACACCTCAAAGACGACTTCAAGGGTTCCTTTGTGGCGGGATTATTTCTTCTCGCTTCTTTAGGGATCAGCTACTTATCCTTCCTCATCTGCGGCGCGATCAGTGATTCGACCGCGAAACTCCTCCTCTTTTCGTTTACCTGCCTCATCGAGCTTGAGATTCTGATGACGATGAGTTTCTTCTTCCCCGTGGTCGCCAAATATAACGGCGATTGGACCCATCATCTTTATCTCGCCTTCTGGGAGGCGAACCGTTACTTCTATCTTTCGATTCTCTTTGTCATCCTCTTTATCGGGGGCATCTACTTATGCGTCTACGTCGGCTACTACTTCTTATTCTTCGTCTTCGGTGCCGGGGCTTATCTCCAAAACCTGATCTTGAAGCACCTATGGAAAAATGACAGCTATGAAATACCTCAATCATCCTTCTGATTTCGATAAATTCCCTTCGAGCAAAGCCGACGGCGTCGCCTACGAAGGCTACCCCGCGTTAGTCCACGAGCTTTCCAAGTCATTAAAAGAAGAACCGCTCGTGATTTTTGAGATGTACCCCGGCTGCAACGAAGACGAAATCAAAGACCATCTCATCGCCCAACTCGGCTTTGATGAGGTAGTGGATATTGAGGATTATGCCAAAGACGAAAAGACCCTGAATGAATGGCTCCAGCCTTTCCTAACCGAAGACCGGGCCTTTGGGATGATGACCCATTTCCAAATTCAGCAATTCTACGAAATGGCGAAAGTCGGCGCATTAAAGGCAAGAATTGCCACTTCGAATAAACGGATTGCGGTCTATGGCTTCGGAGCGAGTCTCATCAGCAGCAAGGCTCCGATCGTCTATTTCGAGATGTCGCGTTGGGAGATCCAACTCCGTCAGCGCCAAGGCCAGCCCAATTGGCATTGCCATAATAACGAGGAGGATACCCTCAAGAAATATAAGCGCGGCTTCTTCGTCGAGTGGCGGACGGCTGACCGGCTTAAGAAAAAGGTCTTGCCCTTAGCCCGTTATCTCGTCGATACCACGCTTGCCAACGATCCCAAGATGGTCGATGGGCCCACTTTCTTTGCGGCCTTATCGACATTGCCTTATCGTCCCTTCCGTCTTGTCCCTTACTATGATCCGGGGGTCTGGGGTGGCCAATGGATGAAAGAGGTCTGTGGGCTTGACCCCAGCAAAAAGAACTATGCCTGGTCCTTCGATGGGGTGCCGGAAGAGAATGCCCTTCATTTCGATTTCCATGGGGTGATCTATGAGTTCCCGGCGATTGATTTGGTCTTCTTTGAGGCTGCGCCTTTACTCGGCGAGAGGGTCTATGGCCGCTTTGGCAATGAATTCCCGATCCGTTTCGATATGCTCGACACGATGGAAGGGGGCAACTTATCGCTCCAGTGCCATCCTTTGACGAGCTATATCCAAGATAAATATGGGATGGCCTATACCCAGGATGAGTCCTATTTCATCTTGGCGGCCGCGCCCGGCAGCTCGGTCTACCTTGGCGTGAAAGATAACGTTGACAAGGCGGCGATGTTCCAAGATTTGGAAGAGGCGGAAAAAGGCGAGCATCCTTTCCCGGCCGAAAAATACGTCAATCAGTTCCCAGCCCATGCCTTCGATCATTTCCTGATCCCGGGCGGGACCATCCATTGTTCGGGCGCCAACACGATGGTGCTTGAGATTTCGGCGACTCCCTATATCTTCACCTTCAAGATGTGGGATTGGGGGCGGCTTGGTCTCGATGGCAAGCCCCGGCCGATCCACGTCAAAGAAGCGGAGGAGTCGATCCAGTTCAACCGCGACACCACTTACGCCAAGAAAGAGTTGATCAATCAGTTCGTCAAGATCAGCGACAAAGAAGTCCACACCGGCTTACACCCCTTGGAGTTCATCGAGACCCGGCTCTACACCTTTAATGACAGTGTGAGCCTAAATAGCCCCGGCTCCTTCAGCATGTGCAACTTAGTGGCGGGCAAGGAAGCCCGCATCGAATCGGTGGATGGCTCCTTTACGCCCTATACCGTTCATTACGCCGAGACCTTCATCATTCCTGAAGGGGTGAAGGCGTTCCGGTTTGTTTCGCCAAAGGGCGACGAAGTGAAGATCATCCGGGCTTACGTCCGCGGATAAGGAGAGAGTATGGCCAAGGTTTATCAAGATCCCAAAGAAGAGGCGATTTACGAAGAAGGCAAAAAGCAGGGGGCCGATGATTTCTTTCAGTTGCTTCTCGTGAATGTCTACGCCCGCAAAGTGCAGGATTTCCATAACTACAACACGATGGCCCGCAAAGGGGGCATCGTCTTCTTAGGCGATTCGATCACCGACAACTACGATGTCTATGAGTATTACCATGGCTACGACGTCTATAACCGCGGGATCGGCGGCGATACAAGCGAAGGGGTCTTAAAGCGGCTCCAGGAGTCAGTCTATGAGCTCGAACCCAAGGTGGTGGTCCTTTTGATCGGCACGAATGACTTCCAACTCTGCGAGAATCACCAACCCGCGGATATCCTCGCCCGGATCAAGCTGATCTGCGAGAGCATCCACGCCCATCTTCCGAAGACGGAGATTATCTTGGAGTCGATCTATCCGGTCTATAACGGAGAGAATCCGAAAGTGGATTCCTTATCGGTCGGTTCCAAGACCAATAGCGAAATCGATAAGACCAACCTGCTCCTCAAAGCCTACCAGCAACCCTACATCCATTATCTCGATGTCAATTCGGCCCTCAAAGGCCCGGATGGCAACGTCCAACTCGATTACACGATGGAGGGTTTGCACACCTCCACGACCGGCTACTTCGTCGTGACCCGCTTAGTGAAAGAAGCCCTCAAAGAATTGGGAGTGGTTTCCCATGAGCGATAGGCTGCTTTTCCGCGGCAATCTGAAACCCAACACTCGGGTGGATTTTGGCCGGATTTATCCTTTAGGCACCATCAGTGTGGTTTCTTTAACCACCCTCGAAGGCTCGCTTGATGGCGTCCACACGTTCAAACTGGTCCCGGGCGTTCAGCACGAGGTAAGCTGCCGTTACATAACTGGCTCCGCCGAAGGGCTAAGCGTGTCTTTGGGGCATGGCTATTACGCGGTCGAAAACCCCGCGATGACGGCGAAGTTTGTTTCCCGGCATGGCTGGAGTGGGGCCGATGGCATCTATTCCTTCAATATCGGCGATGGGAAAGATGACTATGGCAACGCCGATAAAAAGACCCTCTTCGTCTTTGGCGACACCTTGGTGGGCGAAGTCGCCCCTTCGGGAAGGCGGATTGAGCCGGTGGCGATGGTCAATTCTTCCTTAGCCTATTTCGAGCACGGGAAAATGGATTTCGTCCTGAACCGCGGGAACAAGGGCGAACTCAAATCGCTCTTTGAGGTACCGCTCGAAGTCAAAGAAGAGGGCTATCTCCCCAAGAATTTGGTGGATTACTCCTCGGATAATCCCAGTCAAAAAGGCTACGTGTGCGCGTTCGATGAAAAGCGGGAGATCACGCTGATTTTCGATTTGCACGGCGTTCATCCCCTTTCCCAGATCGGCCTCAGCAATTTCCACGATGACAATCCCGAGATCGATTACTCGCGCCGCGGGGTCCAAGAGCTTGCTCTTTCTTCCTCGCTCGATGGGGTGAGTTACCGTGACGGCAAGGTGATTCATCTCAAACCCTATTCTCCGAGTTTGCCCGAAGAGCGGGTGGATTATCGAGCGAAGGCCCGTTACGTCAAACTTAGCTTCCATCCCGGCCCCCAGTTTGAGCCCTTGAGCGAAAGTGATCGTCTTTGTGGGCTCAGCAAAGTCCGTTTCTACGATGAGGCAGGCGAGCAATATTACGACGTCCATTGTTCTTCGAATAGCCTCTTTTTCCCGGAGGTTGCCAAGAAATGGTTCTGGCTCCAGGATGGGGTGGTCTATCAGCATCAGTTTTATATTTTTCCGGTCGTGGTGGAGGAGGATCTCCACCAAGTCGAAGGTTACCAGTTCAAAATCAGCGGGGTCTGCGGCATTAAGTGCCCGATCGAAAATGGTGGCGTCGCCTTCGATAAGGCCACGGTCCGTTCCCTTCCTTTTTATGGCCGTTACGAGGGGAGAGAGTACATCTTGCCTTCCGCGATCTACGACAACCATGAGCAGGATGGCTATTGCTATTTCTATGGCTATTACTTCGATCCGAAGGTGTTTTACCGCCACCTGATCGTGGGCCGGATCAAGATCGACGAGCTGGACGATATGAACAACCTCCGTTACTTCGATGGGAAGGGATGGGTGAGGGATCTTCACCAAGCTAAGCCCATCTTGGAGCACGTCTCAACCGAGATGTCGGTTCAGCCGATCGTCTCTGGCTTCTATCAGGGCAAGTATCTGGCGATCTTCGATTACGACACCAACACCAACGCGATGGCCTATGCCATCGGCGATTCCTTGGTGGGTCCTTTTGGTAAACCCCAAATCTTCTACGTGGCCAAAGAGGCCTTAGAGCACAACAAAGAAACCTATACCTACAATGCCAAATCCCATTTGCACCTCTCGACCCCCGAGGAGATATTGGTCAGCTACAACTGCAACGATATGATCCTCGCCCACAACAAAGCGGACTTCACCCTTTACCACCCGCGTTTCTTAACCCTATTGGAGGCCAAGGGCGGCCATGAAGGTAACTAAAAGAGAGGATTACGACGCCCTCTTTACGAAAGACCCGCTTTGGCAAGGCGCGGATGGCCTCTATTGCTGGCGCTTCGGCTCCCGCCTCCTATGGAGTTTTTGCGACACCTTGGTAGGTGAGAGCAAAACGATGATCCATAATTCCTGGGCCGCGAGCGATTTCGCCCTCTCTCCTCTTTCTTTCCATACCGAATCTTATCTCAGCCAACCCGGTTTCTATGATTGGCCGCAGGATGGCTACTTCGATTGCAAGAGCCTTTATCTTTTTTCCCTGGTCTTGAAAGATAACACTCAGGAGACTTTTCCCTTGACGGGCGTGGAGATTAACCAAGTCGTCTATCAGAATGGTAGCTTAAAGCAAGTCGCCCGTTATCCCCTCATGGGCTTAACCTCTCCTGCGATTTTCTTAGGTTCCGAGGTCTTGGAGGAAGGGGACTATCTTTATCTTTTTGGTTACACCGTTAAAGGTGCGAGCAAAGAGATGGTGGTGGCCCGGATGACCAAAAGCGAGTTCCCGAAAGGCCCGCTTTATTTCTTGACCCAAGAAGGCTGGAATCTTAAGCCCGAGCATCTATCGATCTTGGCCCACGACATCAGCCCCGAGTTCCAGATCGTCTACGCCCATGGCTCGTATTATCTCGCCTATATCAAAGGTTCCATCAGCGGTGAGATCTACCTGTCGTCATCCCCCAACTGGCTCGGCCCTTTCCCCAAAGGCAGAAAGATCTATTCCTGCCCCGAGCAAAGTAAGCGAGCGATCTGCTACAACGCGAAGATCCTCTCCGCTTTATCGGATGATCAGCATTTGCTGCTCTCCTATCACGTCAATGCGTTAACTAACGAGGACTTGCTCCACACGGATTGCTATCGTCCCCATTTCTTGGAGGTAAGTTTATGAAAAGAAAACAGGCCGTTCTTGCCCTCTTTGCCGTCTTGCTCCTCGCCTCGTGCGACGGGGGCACTTCCTCGTCCATTACCAGTGAGGCAAGTAGCGAAACGCCCATTTCGACCTCGCAATCCACCAGCACGCCAAAGGCCTCCTCGACGATCTATAGCGGCACCGCCCGAACGGATTTGACCAATTTATTCGTCCGTAGTGACGGCTGGAATGGCGCGGATGGGGTCTACACCTTCCGGATCGGCGAGAAGATCTTATGGTATTTCTCCGACACCTTCGTGGGCAAGGTCGACGAGAACCGCAAACGGATCGCTAACTCTTTCATCAATAATTCTTATGCCGTCAGCGACCTCGATGGCTCGAATATTGTCTTCCATTATGGTGAGAACCCGATCAGCTCCGCTTTCAAAGCCCTGGAGGGCTCCTACTATTGGCCCCAGGATTCCTACGTCAAAGACAACACCCTTTATATCTTCGCCCTCAAGATGAAAGCCGCTGGTGGCTTAGGCGATATCTTAGGGGTCGACATCGTGAAAGCCACCTTCGATGGGACAACTCTCACCGAAGGCGAGATTATCCCCCTTTCGGGGTTACAGAGTTCCGATACGGCCCTCGGGGCTTATCTCTATGGCTCCTACGTCAAGAAGGCCGCGGATGGCTATTTGTATATCTATGGCTATCGGACGATCTCTAACCGCAAGAACATGGTGGTCTGCCGGATGCTGGAGTCGAGCTTCCCTAGCGGTTCGCTTGAATACCTCAATAGCGAGGGCTGGTCGACGAGCGTGACGAGCTTAAAAGAGTTAGCGAGCGACATCAGCCCAGAGTTCCGGCTCTATCATGTCGGTTCGAAAGTCTATCTGGTCTATATCCTATCGACTTGGAGTGGTAAGATTTTCCTGTCCGAAGCCCCGACTGCCTTAGACGTCTTCCCCCGGGGCGAATATGTCTACTATTGCCCGGAAGAGGTCGCGATTACCAAGAACACGATTTGCTACAACGCGAAGATCCAAAGCGTCTTCTCTGACAGCAACAAACTGGTGATTTCCTATCACGTGAATAGCTTAACGAGCGCCGATAATGCGAACGCGGAGATTTATCGTCCTCGCTTCATCGAGGTGAAGCGCACGGATGGAGGGAGTCTATAAGGCCATGAGCGACAAAGTTTATCTCGGAATTGATGGCGGTGGGACCAAGACTTCTTTTTGCGCGGTCGACGCGAAGGGTAAGCTGCTGGCCCGTTCCCAAAGCTTAGGCACCTCGATTGACACCGTGACGCCCGAAGAAACATTGATGAGACTTAAAGAGGGCACCCTTGCCTTAAAACAAAGCCATTATGATGGCATCTGCGCCTGTCTTGGCGGCATCTTAAGCCAAAAGGACAAAGATGGGGTGATTGCGATGTTAAAGCAATTGCCGGGTGTGGGTAGCGAGACGATCTACCGGGCGGAGAACGACGCGGCGAATGCTTTTCGGAGCGTCTTCGCCAAAGAGGGGATTGTCTTCATCGTCGGGACCGGCTCGGTCGCGATGGGCAAGGGCAAGGATGGCACTTTCCTTCGGCTTGGTGGCTATGGCTACAAAGAAGGCGACTTAGGGAGCGGCTATAACTTGGGCTGGGAGGGACTACGCGCCCTCGCCCGTTATTTCGATGGCCGCACCGGCAAGAGCCCGCTCGATCAAGCCTTGATGGACGAGCTCAAGATTTCGAATAAAGAAGAGTTGGCGGTGGTATTCAATACCTTTAGCCGGAGCCAGATTGCCGCCTTAGCCCCCGTGGTGGTGGCGGAACGCGCTTCGAACGATGCCAAGGCGATTCTGATCGCCGGGGCCAAGGAATACGCCGCGATGGCGGCCACTCTTTGCCATAAGCTGGGCTTGCAGCAAAGCTCTTACGCGGTGGTGGGCGGGATCGGCAGCAAGACCGCCTATCTCGACTTCATCCAAAAAGCGGTCAAACAAACGTGCCCGCATCTCAGCTTTGTGACGCCGGTGATGGATCCCGAGGTTGCCGCCGCCTATCTGATCCACGAGCCGGAATGTTGATCTTCGCCTGCTTAGAATCCTTCGTTTCCTGATTTTCCAAGTGGGCTCTTTATGAAAACATTGGTGTCGTTATTCTCCCGTAACCGCGAGTTATTGCGCTTATCTTTGCCCGTCTTTTTGGAGCAGGCCGTCACGACGTTATTGGCCTATCTTGGCCAGCTGGTGATTTCCGGCGATGGCCTTTCTTCCGAGAACGGCACGATGGGGCCTGAGAAAAAACGCCCCGATTTGGAACGCAATGGAACGTCGTGGAACATCCCGTCCTGTGGCCTTGGTCGATTTGTAATCAGTAGGTCTTCTCTCCGAATCCGGAAGGCGGCACCAAAACAAGAAATTACCGATGCTACGATGGCATCGGTTTTTTGTTGGCTTTGCAAAGAAACATTCCTTCTCTCGTCGTCATTTATCTCGTCTCGCTTATCTTCAATCAATTCATCTGCAATCCCTTGCTAAGTTACGCTTTCGTTGGCATCAAATGCGCCGTGGCCTTTCTCATTTGTGATGCTGCCATCGGTTTGATTAAAAAGATGAAACGTGAGGCCTTCCAAATCATCGTTTTAATTTTGATCACCGCCATCATGATTCTCTTTGATGTTTTCTCGATTAACTTCTCCTCGATCTACCTGATTCTCATTGGGGAAGTCCTCGGATTGATCTTTTACTCGCTCATGGCTCTTCGCAAGAAGAAACCGGGGGCGAATGGGGAGGGCAAACAATGATTTATTGGGAGCTCTTCTAAGAATTCTTCAAAATTGGTCTCTTCACCTTCGGAGGAGGCTACGCGATGATTCCGCTTCTCAAAGATGCGGTCCTTGGCCACAATTGGCTTAGCGAGGAAATGTTTTATGACTTCATCGGCGTGACCGAAAGCACTCCGGGCCCGATCGGGGAATATGGCAACCTACGTCGGATCCACCCAAGCGGGAATCCCGGGAGTGTTGCTTTCCACGTTTGGCGTTGTTCTCCCAAGTTACATCATCATTCCTTTGTTGTTTTTTTACTCTATTTAACGATTTGGTTGGTAACCATCGTGTTTATTGGCAGTCTCACAAGAATTCATGATTTCTTAGTCCTGATCGATACTTTCTGAATAAAGTTAAACGAGATTGGGATTTATTGGTAGGTTTCCCCCGAACATTGCAAAACAATTTTTCTAAATAAAAAGCGAGAAAACTCGAGTATCGCCAACCGTTTAGTTAAATAGATTAGATTTTTTACATTCCCTGTTATCATTACCTTATAGAAAAATGTCGTTGAAAAGGTACGATTCCTCTTCCATCCTTAACTCGTATAGCCAGCGAGAAGCCAATCTTACGATTTCCTATGTTATCATCGAAAAAGACAAGACAACTTTCTATGGCCCGGAGGAACTTCTTTTCGAAATTGGCTCTAATGCCAAATTGCTTACGGGGGCCATTATTTCCAAAATAGTTTTTGAAAAGAAGATTGACCTTAACGAAAGGGTGGATCGTTATTTCGATTTCATGCCCATGAAACCCCAGCCCACGGTACTGGATTTATTGACACAGCATGGTTATCGCCCTCTTATTTCTTCGCGTTTCCTTTTCAACTATGTGTTCAAACGTTACACGATGAGTCACAATATCTATGATCGTTACACTAACGAAAGCGTGTTTCTCTATATTGCCCAACACCCCAAGAAACACCGTCGTTATTTTTATTCCGATCTAAATTTTGCCGTGCTGGGTCTCCTCGCTGAGAAGGTCACTCATAAGAGCTATGCCGAATTGTTCAAGGAAATCATCCAGGATGAGCTTGAATTGAGAAACACCTTTCTTGAAAGCGAAGTGCCACCTTCCTTGCCTTCTTATTACCATAAGAAAAAATCGGTAATCTCCATTGGGGGAAAGGCAATCCCTTTATCCCCGCGGGAGGAGTGGTCTCTTGTGCTTCGGATATGGCCCGTTTCCTTTCGTTGAATCTTCAAGAAAGTTTCCCTTATCTTACGATGATGCAAAAGCGGCAGCGGAAGATCCTTTTCAACCATTCCAAGATGGCGATCGGAGAAGGCTGGCATATGTTCGCCTCAGGAGATTATCTCTTCCATAAGGGCGGGACTTGTTGCTATCGGAGTGTCCTTTTATTAAACCTTCATAAAAAGATAGGCGTGGCCTGTTTATCCAACGCGATCGGGGATCGAAAAGCCAACGCCGTCAGATTCAGCATGGCCCTATATCGGGAAAGCAAAAGAAAACAAAGCAAAAATAAGACGCCACCGATATCAGAAAAAAGATTCTAAAGGCATTTTACTCTATTAAACAATTTTGCTGATAACCATCGGATTTTCCCTCTTGGCTATATGATGCGATGATGGCATCGGTTTTTTATTGGATTTGCAAAGGAATTTCCATAATTCAAAAGATGTTAGATTTCAAAATTATGGGCATTTTCCTCCCCATTTTCTCCCCACAAGCAAGCAAAAATGGATTATTTTAGGAAATAATACAAAATGCTTTGTGCTGATTAAAATTTGATATTTGACATCTTATAGGGTAACCAAGAAACATCAATATCAAACAGTTTTTGCTTGCTGTTGGACAGCGATGATTTTAGAACCCCGTAACTTTCGAAAGCGTTCAGGATCTTGAGGGCTCCGACCTTGCTCATGGTGGTCAGGGTGAATTTCTCAAAGTCCTTGAAGCTGAACTTCCCTTTGTAGGAGATGAGGATTCGCTTTAAATAATTTTCTTGAGTGGAAGTCAAGGTAATGTCTTTGTTTTGGAGTGTCGTTTCGATGCTTTTGATGTTCTTGTAGCAGTAAAAATAATCGAGGGAAACCTGATAGATATAAATCAGGAAATACGTTAAATCATTGTGGGCGTCTCTAACGTCTTCAAAGGCGTAGTAATAACCGGATTTCCGCTGATTGATGGCTTCGGAGATGAAGCAGGGGAAAGAGGAGGCCGCTTTGGAAAGAAGCGAGATCCAGAGAGAAATCATGCGGGATGTTCTCCCGTTGTAATCAAAATAGGGGTGGATGTAGACGAGATAATAATGGGCGATGTGCGGCAAGAGATAGGTGTATTTCGGATTGGACAGGTTCTGGTTGACGAAAGCGAATAGGCTGTCCATGCAACTCTCGATTTCCTCGACCGGGCAGCCTTTGTAGCCATCGATTTCGACATCGTCGTTCCGATAGAAAGCGTCGGGGGCCAATTGGTCTTCTTCATCGAGGCAACCATGGCTGAGGATCTCGTAAAGTTTTCGGAGGTTCTCCTTGGTGAATTCAGGCTTCTCCGAGACGAATCCGATCGCGCTATCCATATTCAGGATAATGACGTCATTGCGGTTTTCGGGTTTGATTTTCTGGGCGATGAGATCCGCTGTCCTCTTGCGGGTGGTGGGGACGTTTTCGATGTTCACGGATCCCTCAAGTTCCGAATAGACGCGGGAACGGGTGATTTCGTCGCTATGCCGCATCGAAAGAGGAACAGGGAATTGCGAAGCGTCGTCGTTCACGGTTCTCAAATAGTCCTTTTCCAAGGCAAGAAGCTCTTCGCAATTGGCGTAAAAGATAAAATCGGAGCTGTAGGTTTTTAAGGGCAAACCTTCTAATTGCTTTTGAGTGGGATCACGGAGCAGACCCGCTTCGTAAGCAAATAAAGAATCCATGTCTTGCGGCGACAGAAAATATCCTGCTTTCGTAGAGTATCGAAGATCTTGGATGTTGTAGTAGGTTGTTTTTAACTGCCCTTCAAAAACGAGTGATGGTTCCATCTTCTTTAATTCCTTACTAGGATTATAAACCAAATCGTTAACCTAAACAATTAATATAGTAAACCAAATCATAAACCTTAAATTAAATGCTAGTTAACTGTTTTGTTAACTGGAATAAAATTTGGAGCATCTTTAGTGGGTTTTGCTTAGTCTTCGTCGCAGCTATTTCTCTTTCTTTTCGACCTTCTGCGGGGCGAGATGGAGGGCAAAGCGGGTGAGGAGCCGCCCGTATTCCTCGGGGTCTAAAGCGGGGCCACGGCACAGGACGTCATAGGCGGCGGAAGAATCCCGCGCGACGTATCCGGTCTCGCTGAAGCCGTTCCTCTCGTCGAAGGCGA
>Ga0183101_1000030_pt14 | contig 22023 bp, 20 predicted proteins | sample Biomet3_FD_127790 | JGI IMG/M metagenome (GOLD analysis project Ga0183101, IMG submission 127790) | Microbial communities from bioreactor (seeded with sewage sludge) at LBNL, California, USA - Biofuel metagenome 3 | ecosystem: Engineered > Bioreactor > Anaerobic > Unclassified ...
GAAAAAAGGCGGGCAGTAGGTGATATATTACGAAAATTGTGTGAGTGGAAAGACGTAAAAATATTAGAAGCAGAGTGTTGTCCTGACCATATCCATATGCTCCTTGAGATACCTCCAAAAATCAGTGTGTCGAGTTTTATGGGGTACTTAAAAGGTAAAAGTAGTTTGATGCTCTATGAGCAATTTGGCGATCTCAAGTTTAAATACCGCAGCCGTGAGTTTTGGTGCCGTGGCTTTTATGTAGATACGGTAGGCAAAAATATGGCTAAGATCCAAGATTACATAAAGAAACAGCTGGATCGGGATAAACTCGGTGATCAGCTGAGTCTCCCGTACCCAGGAAGCCCGTTTACGGGCCGCAAGTAACAGAAATGCAAATGTCAGATCGTGCATGCGCCTGCTAGGGCGCAGCTGGTAAGAGAGCCTTACAGGCGCATATGAAAACCCCCCGGCTATGCCGGGGGATATTTATTGTATGAAGAAAACCCCCCGCTAGGCGGGGGGTTCCGTAAAGCTTAAAGCTATAAGCAGGTCAGTAAAACTCCTTTTGATTTGTTACAAATTCTTGCGGTCTGGCAACTGCAAGCGAAACAAATCAAAAGGAGGTCACAATGGGTGACGCCAAAAGTTTAGCTCATACAAAGTGGAACTGTAAATATCACATTGTGTTCGCCCCAAAGTACCGTAGGCAAGTCTTCTATGGTGAAAAAAGGCGGGCAGTAGGTGATATATTACGAAAATTGTGTGAGTGGAAAGACGTAAAAATATTAGAAGCAGAGTGTTGTCCTGACCATATCCATATGCTCCTTGAGATACCTCCAAAAATTAGTGTATCGAGTTTTATGGGGTACTTAAAAGGCAAAAGCAGTTTGATGCTCTATGAGCAATTTGGCGATCTCAAGTTTAAATACCGCAGCCGTGAGTTTTGGTGCCGTGGTTTTTATGTAGATACGGTAGGCAAAAATACGGCTAAGATTCAAGATTACATAAAGAAACAGCTGGATCGGGATAAACTCGGTGATCAGCTGAGTCTCCCATACCCAGGAAGCCCGTTTACGGGCCGCAAGTAACAGGAATGCAAATGTCAGATCGTGCATGCGCCTGCTAGGGCGCAGCTGGTAAGAGAGCCTTACAGGCGCATATGAAAAACCCCCGGCTATGCCGGGGGATATTTATTGTAGGCGTAAGCACCCCCGGCTATGCTGGGCAATGCTTATTGTTTGCGGGGCTTAGGCGTGGGCGCGTGATTTTTTGAAGCGGATGAAAACTTCGCGCAGCTCCTGGCGTGAAAAGCCCATAACCGGCGGCAGGCTCAAGCAAAGAACGGCCACCGCCGCCGTGTAGATAACGCCGGAGAGCAGAAAACGTGGCAGGGAATCCGCATCGCCAATGCCCATGGCCAGCGTGATATGGCGGCAGCCAAAGGCCAGCAACAGCAGAATGGCCAGGCTCCATATCTGGTGGGCCACGTTGCGCCAGAATTTGAGGGGAATGAAGCGCGAGGCCAGCCACAGATAGACGTTGACCGTGATGATCTGCACGCACACGGTTTTCAGCGCCAGCCCCACAGCGCCAAGGCCAAGCCCCCAGTATTCCGGCGGGGCCAGCAAAAACCAGGCGGTGCTGAAACCATACACGCATTCCAGGGCCGCCATGTTGCGCAGCACCTTGGTGCGGCCCGTGGCGTGAAAAACCGAACCAGCCAGCTGCCCATATGCCTGGTGCAGGGGATACAGCGCCATGATCTGCACCGGCAGGGTTGCGGCCGCAAACTGCGCCCCGCCAAAAAAGTTCACCAGCGCCGAACCCTCGGCCAGGGTGAAGCACGAGAAATAGGCGGCCACCACATAGAGCAGCGGGGCAAAACGGGTCAGCAGGCGGCCCATGGCCTCCGTGTCGTTATTGCCCCAGGCGATGGAAAGTTCGCGCATGATCAGGGGCGTCATGGCCGAAACAAAAAGAAAACAAGCCATGCTGACTTTTTGTGAAAGGGCAAAAAAGCCCTGCTCAACGCTGCCGTCAAACCATTGCAGCAGCCAGCGTTCGGCAAAAAGCAGCAGAAATGACAGCAGCGCCTGCACGAAGAGCGGGTGGCTGTAGTCAAAAAATTCCCGGCCGTAGGACCGCATCTGCTCTTTGTTGAGGTGAAAATGCAGGGGCGCGCCGGTTTGCCGCCAATAGGCGCGGGTCACCAGCCAGTAGCCCAGGGCCGTGGCCCCCAGCATGAGATACTGCTGGGCAAAAAGGGTGTGGATGTTCAGCCAGTCGGCCCAGAACATGATTCCCAGCAGCCCCACGGTGAGCAGCGAAACCGCCGTGCGCACCATTTCAGAAGAAACAGTGGCTCCCGCGGCGTCGTTCATGGAGCGCAGCACGCGCCCCCACCAGGTCAAAAATGCCCACAGGGCGGCCAGAGGGGCCAGCCACAAGGGCACGTCGGGCATGAGCAGCTCGCCCGCCACGGGAATCTGCAGCAGCAGGGCGGCCAGCAGAATGATGGCAAAGACCACCGCCGTTACGCGCATGTAAAAGCCGATGAGCCCTGTTTCGTTTTGTCGGCGCGAAAGGGAATTATAGAAGCAGGTGGAGGTTCCCATGTCCAGAAAGCCGGAGAGCTGCTGGAACAGGTTGGTGGCAAAGCTGTAGTTTCCGTACATCTTCGGCCCGAGCGCACGGGGCAGAATGGCCTCCATGGCGAGATACACCGGAACGGAAGCGATGTTGGCCACAAGCTTGAAAATATAGCGACGGGCCAGGGTGGGGGTGGGGCTTTGCATGTGGGGAAATTAGCTCACTTCGGCGGCGCGCTCAAGAGCGGCAAGCGGTCTGCGCAAAAAATACCTTGCTCCGGTCAGGATTTCAGCGGGCCCGCTGCGGCCGGCGGGGCTGATGCGGTAGGGGCGGCACGGCGTTGCCCTCGTTTTTCGCGGCTCGTTCCCTTTCTTTTTGCCCTGCGCCTTGCCGCGCGCTGTTCCGTTCCCTTGTTCCGGTTTTGCGCCCTGCCCGTCGCTGGCCCCTGTTTCCAGCGAGAACCGCTCCCGCCGGGCATATTTACGGGCGCGGTTATTTGCCGTAACGTAAACCTCCCGGTTGCGGTCGCGCCGGAACTATTTGTTGTTCATACCACAAGGAAACCGCCATGGATGATGAAGCACGCAGCAAAAAAATGAAATCCGGGCTTGAGAAAGCCCCTCACCGCTCCCTGCTCTATGCCCTGGGCCTTACCAGGGAAGAAATGGACCGCCCGCTTGTAGGCATCGTCAATGCCGCCAGCGAAGTGGTGCCCGGCCATATGCACCTGAACAGCCTGGCCGACGCGGTAAAAGCCGGCGTGCGCATGGCGGGCGGCACGCCCTTGCAGTTTCCCGCCATCGCGGTATGCGACGGCCTGGCCATGAACCACGAGGGCATGCGCTTTTCACTGCCTTCGCGCGAATTCATTGCGGATTCCATTGAAATTATGGCCCGCGCCCACGCCTTTGACGCGCTGGTGTTCATTCCCAACTGCGATAAATGCGTGCCCGGCATGCTTATGGCCATGATGCGGCTGAACATTCCCTCGGTGCTGGTTTCTGGCGGCCCCATGCTGCCCGGCGATATCGGCCCCGGCAAGCGCGGCGACCTCATCACCGTGTTTGAGGCCGTGGGCAAGGTGCGCAGCGGCGCCATGACCGAAGACGAGCTGGAATACATGACCGAACGGGCCTGCCCTGGTTGCGGCGCGTGCGCGGGCATGTTCACGGCCAATTCCATGAACTGCCTTTCTGAAACCATCGGCGTGGCTCTGCCCGGCAACGGCACCATTCCGGCGGTGAGCGGGGCGCGCATTCGCCTGGCCAAGAAGGCGGGCATGCGGGTGATGGACCTGCTGCACAAAAATATTCGGCCGCTCGACATCGTAACGCCCAAATCCGTGGCCAATGCCGTGGCCGTGGATATGGCGCTGGGCTGCTCCACCAACACGGTGCTGCATTTGCCCGCCGTGTTCGGCGAGGCCGGGCTGCCGCTGGGCCTGGAAATTTTTGACGAGGTGAGCAAAAAAAGCCCCAACCTCTGCAAGCTTTCGCCTGCGGGCAAGCACTATATGGTCGATCTCGACAACGCGGGTGGCATCCCCGCCGTGATGACCGAGCTGGACAAGCTGGGCCTTATCAACAAGGACTGCATGACCGCCACGGGCAAAACGGTGGGTGAAAACCTGAAGGAAATGAAGGCCCGCGTGCTTGATCCCGAAGTGATCCACAGCGTGGACAACCCTTATTCCAAGCAGGGCGGCATTGCCATTCTGCGCGGCAGCCTGGCCCCCGGCGGGGCTGTGGTCAAGCAGTCGGCAGTGGCCCCCGAAATGATGTGCCGCGACATGAAGGCCCGCGTTTTCGAATCTGAAGAAGACGCCATGAAGGCCATTCTGGACGGCAAAATCAAACCCGGCGACGCCGTGGTCATTCGCTACGAAGGGCCGCGCGGCGGGCCGGGCATGCGCGAAATGCTTTCGCCCACGGCGGCGATCACCGGCATGGGCCTGGGCAAGGACGTGGCCCTGCTGACCGATGGCCGCTTCTCCGGCGGCACCAACGGCGCGGCCATTGGGCACATCTCGCCTGAGGCTGCCGACGGCGGCGTTATCGCTCTGGTGCGGGAAGGCGACGTGATCCACATCGACATTCCGAACCGCAAGCTGGATCTGCTTGTGGACGAGGCCGAGCTGGAAAAGCGCCGCGCCGCCCTTGTGACGCCCAAAAAGGACTGCCCTTACCCGGTGCTGCGGCGTTATGCCTACCTGGTCAGCTCGGCGGCCAACGGCGGACGTTACAAGGATATTTAGGAATCTGCTCAAAATGATTTAAAAAACCCCCATGGGCCTCGCCTGTGGGGGTTTTCTGGCCCTTCCGGAAAAACGTGGTGGGCCGCTCTGCAAGGATAAAAGCACATGGCGTTTCTGCATGCGTTGGGCGGTGTTTTGGGGTTGATGCTTCTGGGCTTTGTGGGATTTATGCTGGCGGCAAAAAAATGGTTTGGCGCGGAGACGCGCATCGTGCTGCCCCGGCTGATCACGCAGATCGCCCTGCCGCCCTTTCTTATGTACACCATCATGCATTCCTTCCACCGGGATAACCTGCTGATGCTGGCCAAGGGGGCCTTGCTGCCGCTGGGGTCGGTTGCCCTTACGTTCGTGTTGGCCATCTGTCTTGCCAATCTGGCGCGCATTCAGCGGCGGCACCTCGGTTTGTTTTGCGCCAGCGTGTCCAATTCAAACACCATTTTTGTTGGCATTCCGGTCAATCTGGCCCTGTTTGGCGAAAGCTCCATTCCCTATGTGTTGCTGTATTATGCCGCAAGCACGGTATTTTTCTGGACCGTGGGGCTGTATTCCATCACCTGCGATATTACGGAAAAAAAGAAGGAAATTCCCTGGCGCACGCGCCTGGGGCAGGTATTTTCGCCGCCCCTGCTGGGGTTTATGACCGGCGTGGCGCTTACCCTGCTGGGCGTTGAGCTGCCGCAGTTCTTGCAGGATGTGGCGCGCTCGCTGGGCAACCTCACCACGCCGCTGGCCATGATTTTCATCGGCATTTCCATTTACGACATGGGGCTGCGCAGCATCAAGGTTGGCAAGGACATGGTGCTGCTGGCTCTGGGCCGCATGGTGCTTGGCCCGCTGGTTATGTCGTGCCTGCTCCATTTTTTCCCCGTTCCTGCGCTCATGGGCAAGGTGTTCATTATTCAGGCTTCGCTGCCGGTGATGGCGCAGGCCGCCATTTTGAGCGCCCACTACCACACGGACGCCGAATTTGGCGCGCAGGCCGTGTGCCTGACAACCCTGCTTTCCATGCTCACCATTCCCCTCTACATGGTCATTTTTTAGCGTCACTCTCTCTGCCCCAAAAAACAAAAAAGGCCGTGGATCGCATGCGATCCACGGCCTAAAACATGTTGTAAAACCAGCTTATTTAGCGCTTTCAGCCAGCACGTCCAGCATCAGGGCCTCGGGCTTTTTGCCGCAGGCGTCCAGATATCCTTTAAGGGTATCGTCGCTGGAAAGCACGGAGGCCGGCTTGCCGGTCTTGCCGCGGTTATAGCCGTCAAGCCAGATAACAAAGCCGCTGCCGTCGTCGGTGTTGGCCGTGTAATCCTTGCACGTGGTTTTATCCGCGCGCCAGGTGCTGCCCGTGTCTACGGGAAAGGTTTTGCGCGCATCCTGCCAGACATCGATCACTTTTTTGGTGGGATCAGCCTGGCAGGCGGCATAAGCCTGGCCCAGCACCGGAGGCAAGGTTTCCGGGTCGGCAATGGTGTTTCCGGTTTTGGCGCTGACATAGCCATCAATTTGCAGGGCCTCAAAGATGGGCGGTTGGCCCCCTTCGGTCATGGGCTGGGTAACCAGCTCGGCGCAGATGTAGGCGGCGGGATCAATTTTGTCGTTGCCTGCCTGGGCGGCCACGGGCAGCCCTAACAACAGGCAGCAGAGGACGAGCATTTTTTTCATGGATACTCCCTTGAAGAAAGCGTTGTACTTCCTTGACTCACAGTGCCCGCCCTGTCAACTGCCGTTGCGGTTTTGAAAATGGGCCGCAAGGGTGAAAGGCGTGCCGCGCGCAAAACGCGGGTGTTCGCATAAGGGCGGGGCGGCCCCGGCATACGGAACCGCCCCGCGCCAGCAAAAGCTGACCGGCCGCCGCAGCCAACGCGCGTGCGCAGGCTGCCAAAGGCGGCCATGGGCCTATAATTCAGGCGGCAGGTCTTGCAGATCCTTCCAGGTGAACACAGGGCCATCCACGCACACGTAACGCCCGCCGATGTTGCAGCGGCCGCAAATGCCGATGCCGCACTTCATGCGTTTTTCCAGCGTGGTGACGATGTTCTCGGGCGCGAAGTTGAGCTTTTGCAAAGCCTGCACCGTGAACTTGATCATGATGGGCGGGCCGCACAGCACGGCCACGCAGTTTTTCGGGTCCGGGTTCAGTTCCAGCAGCACGTTGGGGATCAACCCCACCTTGTGCTCCCAGCCGTCGAACGGGGCGTCGATGCACAAGGTGCAATCCAGGTCATCGCGGCGCAGCCAGTCTTCAGTTTCATAGCTGAAGGCCATGTCGCGCGGCGAGCGCGCGCCATAGAGCAGGCTAACCTTGCCGTAGTCGGCCCGGTGTTCCAGAATGTGCAGCATGATGGTGCGGATAGGCGCCATGCCGATGCCGCCGCCCACAAAGAAGATGTCCTTGCCCTTCCAGTCCGCATAGGGAAAGAAGTTGCCCAAAGGCGCGCGCACGCCCACCTTGTCGCCGGGCGAGAGCTTGTGGATGGCCGAGGTTACTTCGCCCGCCTGCATGACGGAGAACTGCAAGTAGCTTTTCTGCGACGGCGGGGAGTTGATGACAAAGGTGGATTCGCCCGCGCCGAACACGGAAAGCTGGCCCACCTGGCCGGGCTCGTAGCTGAAAGACTTCATGGCTTCTTCGTCGTCCAGCACAACCCGCAACGTTTTGATGTTGCCGGTTTCCTGAATAACTTCCGCCACCGTGGCGGGCATGGGCATATACGGGTTGCCCTGCATCATGGGCCGGGCCGTTATTTCACGCAGCATGCCGCCGTTGGGCGCGGGCTTAAGGCCCGGCTTGGGCGTCGCCTTGGTTTCCTGGGTCACAGCGTTCTCCGTGGGCGCGCTTTTGGCTGGAGCGCCCTTGGCTGTATCGGTTTTGCCGGTAGTTTTTTTGGTTGCCATGTCCGCTCCTACTTGTCCGTGGACGGTTTGCCGTTCTTGTCGTCATTGCCGTCGTCCATAGCGGCCAGCACGATGGAGCGGATGTCCAGGCAGACGGGGCAATTGCCGATGCAGCGGCCGCAGCCGCTACAGGAAAACGAGCCCCAGTTTTCAGGATAGGTGGAGTATTTGTGCGAAACACGGTTGCGCATGCGGAAGGCCTTGAGCATGCGGGGGTTGTGCCCGCTGGCCTCGCGCGTGAACAGCGAAGACATGCAGTTGTCCCAGCTGCGCAGCCGCTGCCCGCCCTTTTCGCTCAGCCCTTCGCCCTCGTCGGTGATGGTGAAGCAGTAGCAGGTGGGGCAGAAGTAGGTGCAAGCGCCGCAGGAGAGGCAGCGGTCCGTCTGGTTTTGCCAGAACTCCGTGTCATTGAAGCGCGCCGCGATTTTTTGCGGGGCTTCCTTGAGGTTGGGAGCAGGGGCAAGGCTGGCCCAGGCGGCCTTGCGGGCGGCCTCGGCCTTGGGGAACATGTCCGCGCCCTCGGCCAGCGAAGAAGCGGCCAGCAGTTCCTCCCCCTTGGGGGTGATGGCCTGCAGCACATAGCCGCCCTCGATCTCGGTCATCAGCACGTCCGAGCCTTCGGGGGAGGTTGGGCCGCCGCCCACCCAGTGGCAGAAGCAGGTGTTGCAGCCGCTGCCGCAGGTCAGCGTAACCACGGTGAGCTGTTCGCGCCGGGCCTTGTAATACGGGTCGGCGTACGGTCCCTTGAGGTAGGGGCGGTCAAGCACAACATAGCCACGCGCGTCGCAGGGGCGGCAGGCGAAAACCACGGTGGGCTGGGCTTCGGGCGTATCGTCGAGGCTCATGGCCACATGGCTCGGATTTTCCGGGTCTTTGGTTTTTTTGTAGCGCACCAGGGTTTCACACTGGGGCAGCACCGCCTCTTTGGCGGGAACGGTGGCCTTTTCAAGGGTAAAGGGCTTGCCTTCCTGCCAGGGCTCGAAAACCACAGAGCGCTTGTTGGCCGGCTTTTCCACCGGAACCAGCACGCGGCGGCCATTCTGCGAGAGGTAGGCGAGAAACGCGGGCAAGCCGTCGGGAGTTACAAAGCGGATCATGCTCATTTCCAGTCCCTCTCATGAATGTTCTTTTCAACCACTTCATAGCCCAGCAGGGGCGGCACGTCGTCCGGGTTGAGGCCGGGCTTGTAGCCGTCGAAAAGCTGCGCGACGGCGCGGGCGATCTGCTGGCGCAGGGCCAGAATGGGAATGCCCACGGGGCAGGCGCGCTGGCATTCGCCGCAACCGGTGCAGCGGCCCGCCAGGTGCAGGGCGTGGATGGTCTGGAAGAAGAGTTTTTCCTTGGGCCCGTCGTTCTGGGTCATCCAGTGCGGGTCGCGGCTGTCGGAAACGCAGTAGTCGCGGCACACGCACATGGGGCAGGCGTTGCGGCAGGCATAGCAGCGCAGGCAGCGGTCCATCTGGCCGCGCCAGAAGGCCAGCCGCTCATCCAGCGACATGGAATCCAGCAGCGCCAGCTCCGGCGGGGTTTGTGCCTCGCCTTCCACTTTGACAGGCTGGCCCAGCATGGTGTCGGCCAGCACCGCCGAAGGCGTGGTGCAGCCGTAGCATTTGCCCTGGGCAAAATCCGTCATGCAGAAGCGGTGTTCCTTGCCGTCGGCGGTAATGGTCACCCCCGCCTCGTCATAGGCCACGCCGTCGATCTTGTTGTAACGGCCCAGTTCCTGATTCACGCGCGCCATGTCCAGCGTGCCCTCGCAGGGCAGGGCGAAAATGGTCACGTCTTCGCGGCGGATGAGGTTTTCCTGCAACTGCTCCACCACCGAGCGCGAATCGCAGCCCTTGACAACGATGCCCACTTTTTTGCCCTTGAACGAGGGCAGGTACACGGCGGGGTTGTTGACGTTGAAGGGCCCCCACACCAGTTTGTCCACGTCTTCGGGGGTTTTCATGAACAGGGGCACGGTGTGCGCCGCGTCATAGCCCTGCTGCCAGCCGATAACGCAGTCAAGTTCCGGCAGCTTGGCCTTGATGGCTTCTTTCAGTTCGCCCAGGGCGGCATTTTGCCCCGTGCCCAGAGAGCGCAGGGAGGTTAGCGCCATGTCGGCGATTTTCAGCAGCGGTTCGGGGTCTTCCAGCTTGGGCGCGGGCCCGAGCTTGTGGATGCGGTCGGTGAAAACCGTGACCACCTGCTGCCAGCGCTGGCCTTCCGAGGCCGAAACCCAGGTGTATTCAAAGCGGCGTTCGTCAATGCCCAGCACGGGCAGGAACTGCTTGAGCACCTCAAGGCGGCGGCGGGCATAAAAGTTGCCTGCCGCATAGTGGCAATCACGCGGGTGGCAGCCCGAAACCAGCACGCCGTCGGCGCCGTTGAGCAGCGCCTTGACGATGAACAGGGGGTCGATGCGGCCCGAACATGGCACGCGGATGACGCGCAGGTCGGTGGGTTGGGTGGCGCGGGCCACGCCGGCCGTATCAGCGCCGCCGTAGGAACACCAGTTGCAGAGAAAACCCACAATTCTCAGTTCTTTGCCGTTCAGCACTGGCATAAGGCGTTTACCTCCGCAAGGATCTGGTTGTCGGTGGCGTGGGAAAGCTGGATGGCACCCTGCGGACAGGTGGACGTACACAGGCCGCAGCCCTGGCAAACGGTCTCAATAACCTGGGCTTTGCCCTCGCCCCTGATTTCCACTTCCTTGATGGCCCCGAAGGGGCAGCAGCGGATGCACTTGCCGCAGTTGACGCAGCGGCGAATATCCACCTGCGCGATCTGCGGGTCGCTTTCCAGTTTATCTTTGGAGAAGAGCGCCAGCACCTTGGCGGCGGCGGCGGACCCTTGCGCCACAGAGGCGGGGATGTCCTTGACGCCCTGGCACACGCCCGCGAGGTACACGCCCGCGGTGTTGGTTTCCACGGGCTTCAGCTTCACATGGCTTTCCATGAAGAAGCCGTAGCTGTCGTAGGAAATGCGCAGCTTTTCCGCCAGCTGCGGGGAGCCCTTGCTGGCTTCAACGCCCACGGCCAGCACCACGAGGTCGGCCTTGATTTCCACGGGCTGGCCCAGCAGGGTGTCCACGCCCATAACGGACATCTGCCCGTTGGCGTCGGGGTAGATCTGCGAAACGCGGCCACGGATGTATTCCGTGCCGTATTCCTCCATGGCGCGGCGGGTGAACTCGTCATACATTTTGCCGGGCGCGCGGATATCCATATAAAAAACAAAGGACTTGGAATCGGGGATGTGGTCCTTGGTCAGAATGGCCTGCTTGGCCGTGTACATGCAGCAAAAGCCGGAGCAGTAGGGGCGGCCGATGGATTTATCGCGCGAGCCCACGCACTGCACAAAAACGATGTTCTTGGGCTCCTTGCCGTCCGAGGGGCGCTTGATGTGCCCGCCCGTGGGACCGGAGGCGGAGAGCAGACGTTCATACTGCAGCGAGGTGATCACGTCGGGGTAGTTGCCGCCGCCGTATTCCTGATAGACCGTCCAATCCATGAGGTCATAGCCTGTGGCGGCCACGATGCTGCCCACCTCTTCGGTAATGACCTCGTCTTCCATGTCATACTTGATGGCCCCGGTGGGGCACACCTTGGCGCACACGCCGCATTTGCCCTTGGTGAGCTGGCGGCAGTATTGCGGGTTGATGACGGCCTTCTTGGGAATGGCCTGGGGAAAGGCGATGGTGATGGCCGTGGTGTCGCCCGTCAATTCATTGAAGGCGTCGGGCGTTTTTTTGGCCGGGCATTTTTCGGTGCAAGCGCCGCAGCCCGTACACAGGCTCCAATCCACATAGGTGGAACGTTTGCGGATCTTGACCGTGAAGTTGCCCACATAGCCCGAAATGTCTTCCACTTCGGAATAGGCATACAGCGTGATGTTGGGGTGCTGGGCCACATCCACCATCTTGGGGCCCAGAATACAGGCCGAGCAGTCAACGGTGGGGAAGGTTTTGTCCAGCTTGGCCATTTTGCCGCCGATGGTCGCCTCGCGTTCCACCAGCACAACGGGCACGCCGCCGTCGGCGCAGTCCAGCGCGGCCTGAATGCCCGCCACGCCGCCGCCGATAATCAGCACGCGCTTGTTCACGTCAAAGCTTTTGGCCACAAGCGGCTTGTCGTTGCGCAGCTTTTCCACGGCAAGGCGCACCAGTTCGGCGGCCTTGTTGGTGTTGGCTTCCTTGTCTTTGCCGATCCACGAAACGTGTTCGCGAATATTGGCCATTTCAAGCATGTAGCGGTTCAGGCCCGCGCGTTCCACCGTGCGGCGGAACGTGGGTTCGTGCATGCGCGGCGAACAGGATGCCACCACCACGCCGTCCAGCTTGTGCTCGTGGATGGCCGCCTCAATGGCTGCCTGCCCCGGCTCGGCGCAGGTGTACATGGGGTCGTCGGCATAGACCACGTCGGGATAGGTGCGCGCGATGGCCGCCACCTGGGCGCAGTCAACGGTGCCGGCGATATTGCTGCCGCAGTGGCAGATAAAGACGCCTATTCTCATTATCTGCCTCCTTCAGCGGCCTTGGCCTTCTGCTCTGCGGCCTTGGCCGCGTCCGCGCGGCGCAGCTCGGCCAGCTTGCGGATAAGGCCCTCGGCGCTGACGCGCAGTTTGTTCAGGCCCAGCTGGGCCTCGGGAAGATCAAAGGCAATGCCCATCATCTGGGTGAAATAGAGCACCGGCATGTGGAAGCGGGTTTCCGCCGCCGCGCCGGCCTGTTCCTGCCGCAGGTCCAGGTTCATCTGGCAGAGCGGACAGGCCACAATGATGGCGTCCGCCCCCAGGCGGGTGGCCAGGTCGAGAATGCGGCCCGAATTTTTGGCCGTCATGGCCCGCTCGGGAATGCCGAACGAAGCGCCGCAACAGGCCGTCTTGAGCGGAAAATCAAGCATTTCCGCACCGCAGGCGGCCAGCATGCTTTCCAGCAGGGTGGGGTTTTCCGGGTCGCCAAAGTTCATGATTTCCGCCGGGCGGCTCATGAGGCAGCCGTAATAGGCCACGAGCTTCAGCCCCTTGAGGCTGGTGCGCACGCGTTCGGCGATGGCGGCCATGTCGAACTGCTGGGCGATGCCCTGCATCACGGAAGTGACGGGCGGAAATTCCTTGGCCGAGGGGCCGTCCAGCAGCTCGTCAACGCGGCTGCGAAACGCGGGGTCTTCCATGCGCTTTGAAGCCATGCGCAGGTTGGAAAGGCAGCTGGGGCAGGGCGTCAGCAGCACTTCGGCCTTCTGCTGGGCGGCGATGTCCAGGTTGCGCACGCACAGCGCGGCGGAAAGTTCCGTGTCCACGGCGTGGGCCGGGGTGGAGCCACAGCAGTTCCAGTCCGGAATATCCACAAGGTTCATGTCCAGGGCCTTGCACACGGCCTGGGTGGACATTTCATAATCCTTGGACGAGCCTCTGGCCGAACAGCCAGGGTAGTAAGCAAAATTCATGGGCGCACCCCCTCGCGCTTGGCGCGCTCCTTATAGCGCTTGAAAATGCGCGTGACCGGGCCCGCGCCGTTGGGCAGCACATGGGGCTTGAGGCCCAGCTTGCCCTTTTTGAGCGCTTCGGGGGCCAGGTCCACGTCGGTGAACACGCGTAGCGAGCGCATCATATACAATGCCATGGTGCCGATCTCGTGGGTGCGGCCAAAGGTGCGCACCGTATCGAGGAAGGAGAACCAGAATTTTTCCACCTTGGGCACGGTGACGCGCCCTTCCTTGCGGGCCATGTGCCGCAAGGTTTCCATAACGCCCGCAACGTCAATGTTGTTGGGGCATCGCTGGCTGCAGGTGGAGCACGACAGGCACATCCAGATGGAACGCGAATCGAGCACCGCGTCCTTCAGGCCCAGCTGCACAGCGCGCATGATCTGGTTGACCTGCAAATCATAAACGAAACCTGCCGGGCAGCCGGCTGTACAATTGCCGCACTGGTAGCAGGTGGACATTTTTTGGCCGCTGAGCGCCTCCACTTCCTCCGTAAAGGCGGGGTCGCGCATTCGGCTCAAGTTAATGGCGTCGTTCATGGGAACTCTCTGGTTAGAGGCTGATGGGGTGCCGCTGTCATAATACTGTGAAAAAGACTACAGCAGAAAAATCCAAAAAGCTAGGCTCGCAGTAATGCAAATCAAAGGCTTTGCATTACGCCCGCGCCTCGGCGGCTTTTGTTGCCAGGGCATGGGCGGCTCGCAAGCCCAGAAGATAGCTTTCCACGCCGAACCCGCAAACGCTTCCGGCGCACACCGGCGCAAGCACCGAAGTGTGGCGGAAGGCCTCGCGCGCGTGCACGTTGGACATGTGTACCTCAACCACCGGCACGGAAAGAATGGCCAGGGCGTCGGCAATGGCATAGCTGTAATGCGTCCAGGCCCCGGCGTTGATGACCACGGCCGCCACATTTTCGTCAAGGGCGCGGTGGATGCGTTCCACCATGTGCCCCTCATGATTTGTTTGAAAGCATTCGGCGGTCGCCTTCAGATCGTGGGCCAGCGCCTGAAGGGCCGTGTCGATGTCCGCCAGGGTGGCCGTGCCGTATTGGGAGGGGTCGCGTTTGCCGAACATGTTCAGATTAACGCCGTGCAGTACCAGAATGTGCATGGAAACCTCGCTTTTCATACCGGCTTATTCCGGCTGCCCGCCGCCCAGCGCGGCCTCCAGGGCGCGCCGCGACTGGGGCGGCAACCCCTGGCCTGTCCACAGGCGAAACTGCGCGTCGCCCTGACCGAAAAACATTTCCAGCCCCGAAACGCAGCGGCGGCCCGCTGCCCGGGCCTCCCTCAGAAAGCGTGTTTCCAAGGGGTTATACACTATATCATAGGCAAGGGCTGTTGCCTTAGCAGCACAATTCGGAAAATTCGGTTCCGGAGCCAGGGAAAAATCATAGGGCGTCGCATCCTCGGCCTTGCCGCGCATGCCCAGCGGGGTGGTATTGATGACCAGCAGGGCCGGAGGATCGTGCCTTTCTTTCCAGAGCAGCGGCTCAAGGCCGAATTCTTCGGCCAGGGGCAGGTGCGACTTGTCGGAAGGCGTGGTCACGAAAATGCGGGCGGCCCGCGCCGCGCCGCGCAGTGAAACAAGACCGGCCGCCACGGCGCGCGCAGCGCCGCCCGCCCCCAGCAGCAACACGTCCGCGCCCTGCAGCGCCACGTTTGCCAGCGGGGCCAGAAAACCGGCCACATCGGTATTTTCGCCGCAAAGCCGCTGGCCGTTCCAGTAGATGGTGTTGGCCGCGCCCACCTGCCGAGCCAGCGGGCTGACCTCGTCCAGCAGGGGCAGCAAGCCCACCTTGTGGGGGATGGTAACGGAGCAACCCCTGATGTTCAGCAGGCGCACGCTTTCCACAAACGCGGGCAGGCGTTCGGGCGGCACCTCCCACCGCAGATACAGGGCATTGATGCCCAGGGCCGTAAAGCCCGTGTTGTGCAGCAACGGCGAAAGGCTCTGGGCCAGCGGCCAGCCCGTGACTCCATAAAGAGCCGTGCCCTCGGCAGGGGATGCGGCGCTCATGTGCTTCCTCCCGGTGGAAACGTAAAAAGCTAATTTTTTCACAAGGTAACAACAAAATAAGATACCACTTTACCCTATGCCACGGCAAGGAGCAATGTTGGGGGGTATGGCGGGCAGGCGGCAGAATGAAACGCCCGGCGCACCCGCCAACGCGGACGAACCGCACATGAAGCCCGGTGGTCTTGTGATGAAAGCAAAAAGGCCCCTGAGGGGGCCTTTTGCGCTGAACAAGGGGAGCGTGCGCTATGAGCGCTTGAGCTCCATGGCTTTCTGCAGCATTTGGTCCGCAGTGGTCACCACTTTGCTGTTGGACTGAAAGCCGCGCTGCGTAACGATCATGTTGACCATTTCAGAGGCCATGTCCACATTGGAGTTTTCAATATTATAGGCGTTGATCTTGCCGTAGTTTTCCGTGCCGGCTGTGCCCATTTCCATGGCCCCCGCATCGTCGGTGGCGGAAAAAAGGTTATTGCCTTCGCGGCGCAGCCCGTCCTCGCTTGTGAAGCGGCAAACGGGAATCTGCCACAGGTTGGCGCTTTGGTTGTTGGAGTATTTGCCCACAACCGTGCCATCCGCGGTTATGCTGATGTTGCTGAGCGAACCCTCGGGATAGCCATCCTGGGTGCTCACACGCGCCACAGGCGAAGACGTCGTGTAGTTGGTGGTGGCGTTCGTGGCCTTGGTGTAGGCGGTGCCCATGCTTGCCAGCGCCGATGCGTCCGTGCCCACGCTGGCGGCATTGCCGGGCGAATTTTGCCAGCCGCCGGTGGCCGTAATGCCCAGGTTCAAGGTGACGGGGGAGCCGTTGACGGTCATCTGGGGCTTGCCGTCCGCGGAAAGCGTGGCTGCATTCCAGTCGGCCAGGTCCGTGCTGCCCTCCGTTGAAGGCGTGTAGGCCGACATGCCCGTGATTTCGCCGTTGTTGCCGAAGCTGAGCGTGCCGGCCATGAGGGCCTGGGCCGTGCCGCCATTCCCATCGGCATCGGACGAGACGAGGTATTCCACCGTGGTCCCCGAGGAGCTTGACGGCGCGCCATCGAAATAGATGGTGGCGGAGTGGGCGGTGCCGTCTGCGTCGTACATCGTGACGCTTTGGCTATAGCCATAGTTTGAACTGCTCAAGGGCGGCGAGCTTGAGGCGTCATATTGCTCCAGCATGCTGAAATAGGGATTGGCGGCGCTGACGCTGTGGTCCGTGGATTGCCCGAGGTTCAGGCGCATATCCACGGCGGTGGTGGCCTTGGGGGCCATTTTGGCCGAGGTGGCTACGGTGACGGGCTGCAAACCGCCCTTGGTGCCGTCGTCATTGTATTTATACCCCATCAAGGCCATGCCCGCCGGGGTGCGCCACACGCCCGCGTTATCGGGGCGAAAATCGCCCGCCCGCGTATAAAAGGCGTCGCCTTCGTCGCTCGTCACCTGAAAGAAGCCCTTGCCGCTGATGGCCATGTCCGTGACCGTGTTGGTGGGTTCCAACGAGCCCTGCGTGTACCGCGTGAGGATAGAATCCACCTGCACGCCCTGACCAACCTGCCCCAGCGCCACATAGGAATCCTGCTGCGCGCCCCACGAATCGCCAATGCTTCCCTGCTGGGCATAGAAAACATCGGAGAACAGAATGTTCTGCTGCTTGTAGCCTATGGTGCTGAGATTGGCGATGTTGTTTGAGACGACGTTCATGCCGTCGCTCAAACTTTTCATGCCTGTGGCGCCGATATACAGTGACGAGTTCACGGTGCTGCCTCCTGGGGAGGGAATAATTTTCCCATGCCCTGAAGCGGCGTGCCGTTTTTCCTGAGGAGAAACGACGCCGCTTTTCCGCGCCATGGCGCGGAGGGTGCGCGGTGCGGGCCGATCACGGGGTGCTCGGCGGCGCAACGCAAAGAGCGAAGAGGAAATATCTTCCTCCTCGCTCTGAATAAAAGCAGAATCCGTGCCAGTCTGTAGGCCTGTGCGCAGGTTACTTTTCTAGCGGCAGCCCGGCCTTTTGCCAGGCGGTGATGCCTTCATGCATGTGCAGAATGTTGGTCAACCCCGCTTTTTCCATGGAATCCCGCGCGGCGGCGGAGCGGTTGCCGGTGCGGCAATAAAGCAGCACCGGCGCGTTCTTGGACAGGGTGCGAATTTGCACGTCGAAAGGCCCGCCGAAAAAATCCATGTTTTCCGCGCCGGGCAGATGCCCCTGGCGGAATTCCTCTGGCGTGCGCACATCAACGATGGTCAGCCCTTGCGGCGGGTTGCGCAGCAGTTCGGCGGCCTGCTGCACGCTTATGTCCCCGGCCATGGCCTGGGTGGCGAGCAGCAGAAGCAGACAGAACAGAGCGGCCGCAAGGCGCGCGGCGGCACGCTGGGGGTGGGGCGCGGCGTGGTGGGGGTGCGTCATGGGGCTTCCCTTGGTGGCGCGGGCGGCGTTGCGTGCGTTGAAGCGCGCCGCGCCGCCCACGGAATCTGGTTATTTTATGGCGGCGCGGGCTTTGGCGAAACCTTCGGCGGCGTTGCGGATGACGGTTTCATCAACGCAGAACGCCAGGCGGAAATAGCCGGGGCAGCCAAAGCCGGAGCCGGGCACGGCCAACACGCGCTCTTCAAGCAGCCTGTTCACAAAAGCCACATCGTCCCCGCCGGGGGCCTTGGGGAAGAAGTAGAAAGCGCCGGCGGGCATCAAAAATTCATAACCCGCGTTGGTGAGCACCTCGCCCATGGCCTTGCGGCGGGCGGCGTAGATGTTCAGGTCCACCTGGCTGTCCAGAGCGGCGGCCATGATGTGCTGGCCCACAACCGGGGGGTTCACGAAGCCGAGAATGCGATTGGTGAGGGTAAGCCCCGCCATAAGCTCGGCCTTTTCGTGCAGCAGGGGCGACACGGCCGCAAAGCCCACGCGCTCGCCCGGCAGGGAAAGGCTTTTGGAAAACGAGCTGATGACCACGGCATAGGGGTAGAGCGGCAGCACCGAAGGCACTTCCGCGCCGTCATAGGCCAGAAAACGGTAGGGTTCGTCAGCGATAAGCCAGATGGGCTTGCCGTATTCCTGGCTCTTGTTTTCCAGCAGCTCGGCCAACGCCTTCAGGTCTTTGCGGCTATAGATCACGCCCGTGGGGTTGTTGGGCGAGTTGATCAGCACCACGCGGGTTTTGGGGGTGATGGCCGCTTCCATGGCCGCGATGTCGGGGGCAAACGTGTCCGGCTTGCTCATGACGGCGCGGAAGGTGCCGCCGTGGTTGGCCACGTAAAAGCCGTATTCAACAAAATAGGGGGCAAAGCCCAACATTTCTTCGCCGGGGTTGATGACCGCGCGCAGAAAGGCATTGAGCACGCCAGCCGCGCCGCAGCCCAGCAGCACATCATCCGTGGTCAGGGCAACGCCCTGCTCTTTGCTGAGGTGGGCAGCCAGTTTTTCACGCGCCCAGACAAAACCGCCGTTGGGCATATAGCCGAAGGCGAAAGGCTCGTCGGCATGTTCGGCAAAAGCGCGCAGGCCTGCGCCCACCGCAGGGGGGGCGGGCAGATCGGGGTTGCCCAGGCTGAAATCGTAGACTTTGTCCGCGCCGAAGCGGGCCTTGAGCTGGCCGCCCGCCTCAAACATGCGACGGATCCATGAAGCGTGTTCCAAAAACCCCGAAATGCTGTCTGCAAGAATGGACATAAACTATACTCCCAGTGGTGGTTGTTGTATTCAGCGTGACTATTGGTTATGCTTCCAAAAGCCGCATAAAGCAATTGTCATCTGGAGGCCCTGATGCGTCTTGATTTTTTAGGTAAAGCCCGGCGCGTGTTGCTCCCCGCGCTGTGTGCGGCGGCCCTGCTGCCCGCATGCGCATCCAAGGAGCCGCAGGAAGTTCCCACCGGCATGGCCGTCACCGCTACCCTGCGCGATGTCCACCGCTGCTCGCGCATCTCCCCTGAAATCCAGGTTGCCGACGCCCCTGGCGGCACGGATTATTATGATGTGCGCTTGCTGGAATACACCGGTGATTCGCAGGAGCTGTTTCTCGGCGGCGGCACATGGGAAAATGACGGAACCGGCATCATTCCCGAAGGCGGTCTGACGCGCCACTATCGTGGCCCCTGCCCGCCCACCGGACAGGCCAGGGATTATGCTTTTGTCGTTTCCGCCATGAGCCGGCAGAGCATGCAGCCCCTTTCGGTCCGGCTGTTCCGCTTCACGCAGGAATAATTTTTTTAAAAATTTAGGCCCCCGGTCCGCCCATTCATTGGCGGCTCGGGGGCCGGTGTGGGCATTTGCTTTGCCCGGAATTGCCGCGCGGTGTCATTGACCCGCGTTTTTTTTTGCGCTTGGCGTCGATGCCGGGCAACATTTGCGGCGCTTTGCGGCAACGCAACCCTGGCCGTTCTGGCCGGTCCATGCAAAATATCTCATACGCGGCACGCGCGCCGGGCGGTTTTGTCCGGCGCGCGTGTTGCGCGTTTTTTATTCGTCTTCGTCTTTCAGTTCCGGCGGCACGGCCACAGCGCCAGTGATGATGCGTCGCCGGGGGGCGGCGGCGCGTGTTTCCGGCGCGGGAGCCCTGTGGGTGGTCGGTTCCGGCAACGTGTTGTACAGCGCCCAGAAGGCCGGGTAGAGACCCGTCATGATGCCGGGGTTGCCGAGCTTTTGGTGGGGGCTTGCGCAGGCCGCCAGCGAGAAGGCCATGGCCCAGACAGGGTCGGGCGCGTTCCAGCCCGGTCTGACGCCAGATTGTTCTTTTTTGCACAATCTGCCGTTTTCATCCTGTTCCAGCCCCACGGCGGAAAGAAAACTTTCTGCCGTAATTTTATCGGCTCCAGAGGGCAGGGCGGGCATGGCGGTCTTGTCGCCGCGCAGGGCGGCGCAGGCGGCCAGAGCCAGCGGCAGGGGCGTCCAGTCGGCGGGAAAGCCCGCCGGAAGGTCCGTCAGGGCATAATGCTTGAAGGGCGCGGCCGCACTGGCGGTGATTTCGCCGCCATTCTTGCGGGCATCGCGGCGCAGGTCGAGGCCCAGCTTCTGCAAAAGCTCCCAGCCCGCCTCGGCTGCGGGCAGCGCAGGCCAATGGCCGTCAAGCAGCGCCTCGCCGCCAAGGGCCAGCGGCAGGGCAAGAAGAAAGAGGGCCAGTTCCGGCTCAATGGGCGCTTCGGGCTGTTCCGGAAGCCGCAGCGGGCCGGGATTGACGCGCACAACGGCGCCTTCGGCCTGCACATCGGCCCCGGCGGCGCGCAGCACGGGCAGCGTGCGGGCCAGGATGAGGCGCTGGTCGGGGTGCGCTGTTAAATCAAGGGTCAGCGCCCGTTCATAGCCGGGCGCGGCCAGCAAAATGCCCTCGGCCAGCTCGGCCGGAACATCCTGCGGCAGCTTGATGGAATCCGGCAGAATGCCCGAGCATTCAAGGCGCGCGGGCAGGCCGTCGCTCTTGGGCACCACATGCACGAGGCGCGCGCCCATGGCGGGCAGAAAATGCCGCACGGACGAAAAGTCGGCCAGCTTCAGGCTGGTTTCGCCCGTAAACTTAGCCCGTGAGGGGCGGCCCAGATAGTGCCCCAGCAGCATAAAAAAGTTCCAGGCGCTGTCGCCGGTGTAGATAACCTTGTCGGGCGCGCCCAGCATGGCGGCGGGCCGGGCGCGAACGCCCTCGTCCTCGCGGGTCAAGGAGGCCCCGGCCTGGTTGAGCATTTTCACGCAGTCAACGATGGGGTCGTTCATGAGGCAGGGCGACATATGCAGGGGCTGCCCGGTGGCCGCCGCGAGCATCAGCCACGCGCGCGTGGCGCGGCAGGCCAGCGGGGCCTGCATGTGCAGGCGCACGGGCTTGGCGGGCGGGGCAAGGTTGAACGCCGTGCGCGGCGCTTCCTGGGCGGCCGTGGCCCCCGTTTCTTCATCGCCCTCGGCGCGCGCGGCGGCGGGCCGAGGCTGGAATTCCACTTCCTGCATCAGCGAGAAAAAATGGCCCGAAAGCCGCGCATCACGGCTGATGCGCGAAACGGCGGCCTCCCAGGATTCGCGGATGGTTTTTTCCTCCGCTGAATCAAGCCGGGGTTTGTCGCCGCGCATGCGGTCCAAAATGTTGTTGCGGCGAAGCAGCAGCCGCAGAATGTCGCGGTCGATTTCGCAGACCACCTCGCGCAGAGGCTTGCGGGCCCGGCCTTCACCGGCTTCGTGGCCGTTGCGGCGGCCGCGCGGGTCGTGCGCGCCCCGTGCTTCGCGCACGTCGCGGGGTGCGCGGGAATCATAGGAGTTGTCGGTCATGCCATGTCCTGTACTGAAGATAAGAAATTTGGATATGAGGGGCAGCCCTGCGGGCAACAATGAAAAAACAGCAGGTTGCCTTCTCTTGGCGTGAAATGCCAGGGGGCTTCCCTTATCTGCCCAAGCGTGTTAGCTTGAAATGAGCTCTCTTGCAAGGGTTGCGCGGCAGGCGGGAGCGAATGCTCCCAGCGTTGCGGCAAGAATGCCCAAGAGCGCGCAAGTGCTGGAAAAGAGAAATATATTTTTTTTCACAAGAGAGATAACCTGCTTTATTTGCTGCAAATTTGTGTGACGTGTCTGTGAAGTTTCCACGAAATTTTGCAGAGGGGGGTTGACTCGAAGGGTAGGTGCTTGTTACGAATTGCGCAAGCCATACGCCCAACCTTCGTTTGTGGAGGCGCTCGGCTAACCCCGGCGTGACGGATTTGCCGCGCGCCTCGCCGAACCCGGCGGGTTTTTCTGTAACACTTTTAAGAGTTGGAGGATACGTATGCCGACGTTTGTCGATCCGTCCAAGTGCGACGGCTGCAAGGGTGGCGAAAAGACGGCCTGCATGTACATTTGCCCCAATGACCTCATGATTCTTGATCCTGAGGAAA
>Ga0183101_1000037_pt4 | contig 22011 bp, 16 predicted proteins | sample Biomet3_FD_127790 | JGI IMG/M metagenome (GOLD analysis project Ga0183101, IMG submission 127790) | Microbial communities from bioreactor (seeded with sewage sludge) at LBNL, California, USA - Biofuel metagenome 3 | ecosystem: Engineered > Bioreactor > Anaerobic > Unclassified ...
AGTTATAAATTCCATAGAAAGTGAGCCTCCAATGACCTGAGAATATACCGCAGCCTGATCTACTGCTGTACTTATTCATGTACAATAAGATGTCAAGTCACCAAATTGGAGGTTAAGCCTCTTAAAAAGTATTTAAAACAAAATTATTCATGGAATCTTCATTAAGTACTTGGCAGATTACGGTATAATACTTGTGGAGGTTTTCCATGTCATCCTTGATAAAAGAAACAACTGAATTACATAACGGTATCGTGATTCCACGCATTGGATATCGTATTGATAAAGAACATCCTGAAGAAATCTATGATCATGTACGTACTGCTCTGGATGCTGGGTTCCGCCATTTTGATCTGCCGGCAGACAGTGAAGCAGAGAAGCAGGCAGGCAAAGCATTCCATGATGCCGATGTCGCAAGATACGAATTGTTCCTATCGGTAAAGCTTGCCAACGAAGACCACGGCTATGATGCCGCCTTACGTGCTGTTGATCATTCCTTAAAGCGGATCCAGACCGATTACGCTGATCTGTACTTAGTTGACTGGCCGAATCCAAAGAAGTTCCGGGCAAAGTATGAAGACATTGCCAAGGATACCTGGAGAGCCGTCGAGATGATGTATAAGAATGGGACCGCGCATTCCATTGGCCTTGCCAATTACGAATCCCGTCATATTGAATTCAATCTGGAACATTCGGAGATTTCCCCAATGGTCAACCAGGCACGCATCTATCCTGGCTTCCCATTTGAAGATAATCTGAACTGTGCCAATGAACATAAGATCCAGACAGAGGCATTCTTACCGGCAGCGTTTGAACCAATCATTCAATCCAAGGAGATTCAGATCTTCGCGGAGAAGTATCACGCAACTCCATGGCAGATCTGCACCCGCTATCAATTGGAAAAAGGATGCATTGCCTTATGCCAGTGCCCGGATGTCAATGAATTAAAGAAGATGGAGAATGTCTTTGGTTTCCATATTGCCAAGGAAGATATGTTGTTCCTCGACAGTATGAAGAATTATGGACCAGAGAATATCAATCCGGATAACTGTGATTTCTAAGAAGAACTTCGGTTCTTCTTTTTTTCAAAAAAGGACTGTCAATGACAGTCCTTACCATTTCACATAGGCCGAAGGGTGATATGTTCCCTCTTACGTAGAGGTGGGCATCCTTAGTTCTTCAAAGGATTCTCGGACGTACCGGGCGTTCACACAGAAGACGCTAGTCAGGATTCCCTTATATCAAAATGTAGGAAAAATATTTGTACCTTCGGCACCTTTAATATAACATAGGTAGCCCGAAAGAACAGTCTTGACACTCCAATTATTTTTTATGGATTTTTATGTGAAAATATTTAGTCACTGTACAAAAAAGATTCCCTGCGGAATCTTCTTATGCCACAATGACTTCTCTGCCGCCCACCAGCGGATCCACCAGTTTGGACAGCACTTTTTCTGCTTGGGTTCTTGCCTGGTTCTTGAGGTTGTCCAAGTTGGCATGTTCCTCGGCATCTTTCCGAGCAGCCGCAATTGCACTGCCGATATCTTCTTTATTGGACCAGTTGAAGATGGCAAGTTTCTCATCATAGAAACGCAGCGTTTCTGTATCCACTTCAATGCTCTGTACCTGTGTCTCGGGCAGATGAATTGTCACTGTCTTTGGTGTCACTTCCACTTTTGCCTGAGATAGATCAATCCCTGCACGAATGTTCGCCTGATAGATCATCGAGAACGCCTTCTTCGTGATTAGTGGAATGGAACCTTCACTGTACTTGACGAGATCAACATAGACTAAATTACATGTTGTCAGATCACTGCAGTCTGCCAGACGGGATTCAATCATCGTACTATTGATACTCGTTTTTTTCTTTCTTGACTGCAGGAACCATGTCAGTAAAACACCGCATAAAAACGAAACAAGTGCCGTTACAAAATATCCCATAAAATCTCCCCTTGAAAACGCTTTTTCTTCTATTTCTTATTATATAATCATTCCTGCAAAACAGAATTGTGAATTTTCACGTGTAAACCGTGAAATCGCTGGCGTAGAGTGATATATTATAGCAACATGACCAAAGAAGAACGACAAAAAAAGACGATTGAAGCAGTCAAGAAGATTGTTGCCGAAAAAGGAATGGATGGTTTCTCCATCCGTCAGGCAGCCGAATTAACGGGAATCAATGAAGCATTGATCTACCGTGATTTCTATACCAAAGATCAACTGCTGGATATTTGTTATAAAGAAGTCCAGGATGAGGTTGCCCAGATCTACGGCACCATCGGTCCTTTGACTTTGAATACAGAGGAACAGACCATTTCAGCGATGAAGCATATGTGGATGGCTTCCTTCCAATACTTATTGGATCATCGTGACAACACTCTCTTCCTGCGGAACTATCGGGAATCTTCGTATCGGCAGAAATTATTGGAAGCCAGTGAGAAGCGGGAGCCAAAGTATTTCTTTGACGCTAGAGATAAGTTTGCGATGGTACTGCCATCCGATATTGATATGCACTGCACCTGGGTCTATGTCATCGACTTTTCTATTGAATTTGCGATGCGCATCCTGACAGGAGAATTACCGCTGGATCAGAATTCGGTATCTCATATCTGGCAGCTCATGTTCAACGGATTATGCGCAAATATATTAGCATAACAAAACAAGGAGCGAATCATCGCTCCTTTTACTTTACTGCTTTGATCAGAGATTCCATCTGTTCCAAAGACAGACCATTATCTGTACCGGGATTGACAGTGATACTGTAGACTCCCACACTGTTCTTCCACTCTGCTTTATTCCATTTCTTCTGATTTCCAGCAAGTGTCACATTATCTTCGTTGACCGTAACAGTTGTCGTTTCTTCATAAACGTTATAGTCACCGCTGATACTATCGAGGTCACTGGAGGTGCTCTTACGCAGATTGATCTCCTGATCACTGCTGCTGTACCGTACTTCAATGGTTCCCGTCATCCAGCGATAGATCACGTTATCATAGGCAAACGGGAATGGATCCGCAATAGTAAAAGAAACACCGGATCCTGCAGCAGCTTCCTGCAGGGTGCTGCCTTCACACCAAGGATTTGCCAAGCCCAGCATGCCGCCGGTCTTTGTCGAAGCCGAAGGAGATGATGATGCCGCATGAGAACTGCATCCTGCTAGGAACAAGACTGCTAAAAGCAGGCATGTTTTCTTCATACCGTCTCTTCCTCCAGTGCCTTACGGCGCTTTTGATCATTTGCGATCCACTCATCTAAGGTGAGCGGCTGATAGTCTGAGAACATACAGAAACAATTGATCATCTGACAAGGAACTGCTTTTGGTTCATCATCATACTTCGATTTCACTTTTGCCTGTCTCGTCTCGAGAATGAAATGATTCAACAGCTTTTCATCCTGTGTGTTATGGACATGTCCATACAGCATATATACCGATGGAACCCCATCCTTACGATGATACTGCCCGTTATAACAGAAGGTCGGATAATGCGATAAGACAACGGTCCGTGCATCATCATGGATCTCCGCATACGGCTTGATCCATTGGAAACGAGTCCGGTCAAATGCAGGATCATTCAAGAAGGCATCATGATTGCCAATGATGTAATAGAGTTTGCCATTGAGCTGTTTCACAATCTCATTAGTCGCAATTCCCTTGGCAATGGATAAATCGCCAAGAATATAGACTTCATCTTTCTTCGTGACTTTCGCATTCCACTGCTGGATCATATAAGCATTCATCGCTTCATGATTCTTAAAGCCGCGGCAGTCCATCTGTTTATTCAATGCATTATGATAAAAATGCAGATCCGAGATATACAATTTCCGAGATGGAATCTTGTTTGTCTCACGTAACTTATGAAGCAGTTCCTTCTTTTCTAATTCCGAGTACCACTGTATTTCTGCAGGGTCTAAAGAATGCACTACTTCCCCGAATGTCTTTATTAAGACGTCCCTCTTTTTCTGACAACATAATTCCGGAATGGTCATGCTCCACTTGGCAATCCTGCGCATATGCGAGTCTAAGGACTCTCCATGGTTCAATGCCTTCTGTAATGCATGGACTTCTTCGGCATGGTTGCATGCCGGATTCATCTTTAACACAAGATCACAGATCTTGATTAAATTCTTTTTTTCTGTTGTTGTGAACTGACTTTCCATCCGCATCCTCGTATTTCTTTATTTCTTTGATTCACATTCCGCAAAGAACTTTTCGACTGCTGCTTCATACTTTACAGGATCAATGATATGGGCAGCCGCATGTTCCGCACCTTCAATCCAGACAAGGTCTTTCTTAGATGTGCATACATCATAATTAATTTGGCTGTTCTTTGGCAGAACGAAATCATCCGCATTTCCATGCAGGAAGAGCACTGGCAGTTTTGCATGTGCTAATGCCTTCTTTGGATTTGCTTTATATAAAGAGAAATGGCCTTTGACTTTGCACCAGAAGGCGACAAACCAGACCAGCGGATATCCCGGAATATGAAACCAGCGCCATGCCATCGAAGCACAAATATCTTCCATTGATGTGTATCCACAATCACCGATGATACCAGTGACCGAAGCCGGCAGTTTCTTGTCACTGCAGGTCAATACTGTCGCCGAACCTAGAGAAATACCATACAGATAAATTGGCAGCTTATGATCCGTCATTTTATCCAGCCAGGCACTCCACAGAATCACATCCTCGTGTTCATGCGCGCCAAAGGTATAATACTGGCCTTCACTCTTGCCACAGCATCTTTCATCAATGAACAGAACACTGCAGTCTTTCATCAGCCATAGTGCAGCACTGCAGAAATCACCGTCCCAAGTACCATGATATCCATGTGCACATAGAACTGCCCGCTTCGCATTCTCGTTCTTATAGTAATGACCATGAAGCTTCAGCCCATCCCCAGATAAGATTTCAACTTCATCCAGTTTCTGACTATTCAGCCACGCTACTTCCTGGCTATGTTTCGGCTCATATTTCGCCCATGGAGATTTCGAAGCATCATTATCGGACGCAAATACTTTACTGTCCTTATCCAGGCCGAACATAAAGAACTTATATCCCATCACAAAATAAACAACAATTAAAATCAATAATACAATGATCAATACCCAAAGCCACGTTGGCATAACATCACCTGCTCTCTGTTGCTTATTATACTACAGCGTCTTTGAGATACTCTTTTTCTTTCGGCTTTGCGACAAAATGCATATAGAAAAGGCATAGGATGACCTGCAGTAAAGAAGAGGCCGGGGTCGCAAGACCAATCTTGAACAAAGATACCGGCTGGATCTTTGACATAAAATACGATACCGGAACACGGACGCAGAAGGCGCCGATGATGCTTTGCGCCATAACGAATCTTGTATTTCCACAGCCGTTAAAGTAACCATTCATGCAGAAGAAGATGGAAGTCAGGAAACAGTCAATCGAATAGGAACGCAGATACTGCCATCCAGCAGAAATTACTTCCGGATCCTTCGAGAAGATACCGCACAGGATATCTCCATGAAAGAAGGAAGCCCATGCCATAACTGTACCAATCCCAAGCGATACTGCGATGCCATACCGTAATGCTTTGTGTGCACGTTCCAATTTCTTAGCACCATAGTTCTGCGCCACAAACGCTGCCATCGATTGGCCAAAGGCACTCGGTACCAGCATGATAAAGGCACATACTTTTTCGGCAACACCAACACCAGCGCTTGGAATGACACCAAGTGAATTGACGATTGCCATGATGATCAAAAAGCTGGCACCGACTAAGGCATCTGCTAAAGCAAGCGGGAAGCCGAAGTGGATAATGCGGTTGTTGATTTTCTGTTCAAAACGAATATCCTGCTTCGTTACCGTAAATGGAAGCTTGATTTTCAAAATGATGATCAAAGAGATGGCGACTGAGATTCCCTGCGATGCCACTGTCGCAAGTGCAGCTCCTGCTGCGCCCATATGCAGTACAGCTACGAAATATAAATCGCCAAAGATATTGATAACCGCTGCAACCGCTACTGCAATTAATGGAATCTTAGAATTGCCAAGGCCGCGAAATAACGATCCTAATAAGTTATAGGCAACAACAAACAGCATGCCCCACGAACAGATACGAATATAATCGCAAGTTGCAGAATACGCCTCTGCCGGTGCCTGCATGATATTTGCAATATTGTTTACGTTCACCAGCATGACGACACTGCAAACCACGGCAACGATACCAAAAAAGATTACAGATGCACCCATCGTATGGCCGGCATCCTTTGGCTTCTTTTCACCAATCTGCTGTCCTAATAGAATGGTCGTTCCCATCGACAGACCCGCGATAATATTGGTCAATGTACCAAGCACCTGTGATCCAGTTGCGACAGCACTGACATCTGCACTGCTTGCATACTGGCCAACAACCAACAGATCTACAGCACCATAAAGAGACTGCAGAATCATTGCCAAGATGACTGGTATCGCAAATTTCATTAATGGTTCTAGTATCTTTCCTTCGGTAAAACTTCCATTTTTTGACATATTCTTCCCCTGAATGTCTGTTCATCATACACGAAATAACAAAGATAATAAATGATGTGAATCCAGTCACAAAAGTGAGATGACATCGTCATCTCACTTCATGTTATTCACTTCTTTTCCGATAAATCACAGCTGCAATAATTGCCGCTAGAGATACACCCAGAGCAATTCCCCAAGGAAGTGTATTTGTATGATCACCAGTATCCGGCGGTACATAGTCATCATCTCCAGAAGGAGTCGGTGTTGCCGGATCATTATGCGTATTGGTAAATTCAATCTGATAACCATCCGCTGAACTTCCAGTGATTTGGCCAGCATTCTTGGTATAACCGTCCACATCAAATTCTTCTACGGTATATGTAATTGCAGTGCCATTATCATCTACAATTGGCATGTCATAGAATGTATCCATCCAATTATTATCTGCATTCAGTAAACCTGAATATACAGATTCCCCATTTGCAAGCAGTGTTACTGTAACAGAATCTGGCCAATCAGATTCACTTTGTACACCGTGATTCCATATCTTGCTAACTTTAAAGGTCGTATATTTACTCGTATTCGTAATCGTCTGAGAATATCCATTTTCAGCGTTTCCGTTTACAGTTCCATAGGAAGTCGTGTAATCGTCGAGTGTATCTTCATATGTCTGATATACAACGGGCACTGGCGAACCGCTAGTGTAAATATAGGATGGAAGATTTGTCCATTGATAGCTCCACCCGCCCTTTTCAGTCAGTGTTGCCGCTCCATCACCTGTATAATCAAAGAACGTTTTTCCACCATCTATGCTTTCCTGAAGGTGAACAGTTGCGGATGCAGGATTTCCTGTCCCACTGTTATTATCCCATTGCTTATTAACGGTATAGGTTGTGTATTGATATGTATTATCCAATCCAACAAATCCAAAGTGATCGACAAATAATTTATCATCCACAGCAGCATATCCCTTCAGCGGGGTGCCATCTGGAAGAGTTTCTGTTACATAATAATTCGATTTATCGGCATCTTTTGAAAGCAATGAAGGCCAGACATAATACCATCCATTTTCATCGTTCAAAGTCACCGGATTTGTTTTTGATATATCATTACCCGCATAATCCTGCGTAACTTTCTCACCATTCTTATTGTATAGTGTCATCACAATCGAGGAAGGCCGATATATTGAATCCAGATCTGAATCTGTCCAATACTTCATAACAGCAATTGTCTTTGTCAAATCAGAATTAAATATATTCGTAATTGTTGAATAGAAACCATTGTCAACACTGCCGCTGGCCTGACCTTCACCATATATAGAATATAGCTTTTTAAAATCATCAAATTGCATTCCATCAACTGCAGTTTCAAAGACATAGTAGTACAGTGTTGAATCAACGTTTTTAATTATCTCTGTCTGATCCGTCCATGTAGTAGAAGTAGAACCTGTTACAGTTAAAGTTTTCGTGTATAGCGGCGAGTCCGTACCGGGGGTATACGACCGATTTGGTTTGCTTAATCCATATACGCTCAAAGTGACTGATGTTGGATGAGCAGTAGTCGATCCGTTCATATTCCAGATTTTTTTCAAGGTCAGGTTTGTTGGATGATATGTATTTGTAACCGTTTGCGTATATCCATTCACCGTAGTGCCACTTACCAAACTATATGTAGTGTCATATCCTCTAATAGATGTTTCTTTGACTTGATAAGTCTTTGCTGGGTCCAGTCCTTTCCAAGTATATGACAGTGCGCTGCTGGTATCATATGTAACCGGATTGATCAATGTCATTCCTGTTGCGGTCTGTGTAGATTTTTGCCATGTTTTCCCATTGTCGCTGCTTTCCTGCAACGTCATAGTAACGTTTGTTGGGTTAATATTTACCGCATTGCCTAAATTGTCTGTCCTGCCAGTATTAATCCACGTCTTTGTAACAGTAAACTTTGTATCCTTCAGTTCAAATGACCAGTTATTTAAAGATACAGCTCTGTTATAGTCAGCCCAAAGATCCAATGCACACTGATCGCCATCACCAGCCAAGGTCAAGCCCTTCTTATTATTGACTGTATTTGTATTCGTGAATGCCATGGCACCATTGGAAGAATCTACACCATCCGTCGCATCTTGTTCGCTTCCAGCCGTCCAGTTCTTCTCTACTGTCTAGTCTCCAGTTGTCTCTCCTGCATTTGAAGCAGAGTTGTTAAAGTATACTGTTGAATCATTTGGATTCGTTCCGTTCAAGCGTGTGACTTTTACACCATTCAGATTCTGTTCAACATCTAGCAATGGGAAGTGCACTTCACCACCCTTTAATACAATACTTGCATTGACCGTCGAATATGTCCCTGCACCCACGACTTTTCCATTTGCATCTTTGCCATCCCAGGAGATTGTATTTGTCGCATTTTTCTTCAGATCATTTGAAAGTGTGACAATATTGTTCGTATCAAACTTCAATCTTAATTCATATGAAGTTGCCGAAATATCATTACTTGCGAAAAAGCTGAATTTGCCGCCCTCTCCTACATAGCCTTGATTGTTGCTTAATGCATTATTTGTATTTCCATTTCCGGTAAATTTAAACTGGCTAATATCGCCTTTGCCTGAAGAAGGATCATAAATTCCCAGAGCATACTTTAATGTATCTGCACTTGGCTTCTCATAGAACATATTGTATGTCTTATCTTCAGATGTTGTTGGATCCGCATTTAAGATAATGTTGTTCTTTACGAAATCGGATAGAAGGTTATTGTCACTGCGGGCACCATGATACAGAGAAGAAGTATTTCCTTCACCATCTTTTGTTAACATACCTCTGCTGTTCGCAAAGAAAACAAAGCCATAAGGATCCATGCCATTAAAATCCACTTTATATTGATAACCATCATCTGTTACTGCATAAATATTAGAATACAGAGCTCCGGTTCCTGCCTTTTTCTTGTATGCATTATTGCCCATGTTGATAAACAATGTTTTTGTAAATACACGACCGGATTGTTTTACTCCATTGTTGTATACAGTAATATCCCAAGAGGCAATGGTACTGCCCTTTTGTGCAGATTCAAATGGTGTTGTCTTATCCGAGAGCTTCATCATGCTTGGATTATCTGCCGTTAATTTACTGGAGAAGAACACAACCGAGTAGACACCATCCGATGGTGCTGTAAAGCTGTTGGCATTTGTCTTGGTTCCACTAGCTACATTACCAACGGTGCCTAATGTATTTGTATTGTTTACTTTATAACCGGTACCCGTACCATCAAAATCAATTCCACCGGCTTCCTGTTCGCCATTATAAATAAATCCAGGTGTCGTATTTGTCGCATTGGATGGAATATCAATTAAGAATGCATTTGTATTTCTTGCATTGCCTACATATGGCAGTGATGTTGAATCCGTAATTTCGGCACCGGTTCCTTTATAGACCCAGATATCTGCTGAGTTTAAATATTTCAATTCCGCATCACTGAAGTTGGTGCCCATTTCCGCATTGGTAAATAAATAGCCGGATGCAGTTGCTTCGTTATAGAGTGTTCCTTTGGAAACAGATGTACCAAAATATACTGTCTCACCTGCTTTCATGTATACCTGCATGTGAGAAAGACGTTCCTGGCCAAAAGTCTTCGCTTTGTTTCGCTCGGTATATGGACGATATCCATCTTCGCCTTGATCTTCCGTACCAAGATCAGTTGTTCCTTCGGCATAGACTTTCTGCGTCAAAAAGAAGGTGCCTAGAAAAACCAGCAGGAACATCATACTGATTCGAATGATATATTTCAGCCTAGAATTATGCATCATAGTTTCCCCCTACTACTTAAAAAATGTTACATGTCAATTATAGTACATTACCGCATTGAGGTCACAAAAAGGAGCGGTCATCCGCTCCTCTATTGAGTATCTTAGAACAGTCCCTGGGACATCATTGCGTCTGCTACTTTTAAGAAGCCGGCAATATTTGCGCCCTTGACCAGATCATATCCAAAGCCATATTCTTCTGCGCACTTTGCACTGTTGTCATGAATGGACTTCATGATCTCTTTCAGCTTGGCATCTACTTCTTCAGAAGTCCATGACAGTCTTTCAGAGTTCTGGCACATCTCTAATGCAGAGACTGCAACACCACCAGCATTGACTGCCTTCGCAGGTCCGACGATGACACCATTCTTCTGCATGTATTCAATTGCTTCATTGGTTGCAGGCATGTTTGCACCTTCGAAGTAATACTTTGTACCATTGGCAACAATCTTCTTTGCTTCTTCCATCGTAACTTCATTCTGGGTTGCACAAGGAATGCATACATCACCCTTTACGCCCCAAGGCTTTTCACCTTCATGGAATTCACAGCCAAACTTATCTGCATACATCTTGATGTTTGCATTACGGCTTGCGCGCATCTCCAGCAGGAAGTTCAGCTTCTCTTCGGTTGTAATGCCTTCCGGATCATAGACATATCCATTATGGCCTGAAATGGTAACAGCCTTGCCGCCCATTTCAGCAATCTTCTTGGCAGCACCCCAAGCAACATTTCCATAACCGGACAGGATGAATGTCTTTCCCTTTACAGAATCCTTTTCATGCTTGAGTACTTCATCCGCATAATACATGACACCATAACCAGTTGCTTCCGGACGGATCAGTGATCCACCATAGGATAATGGCTTGCCTGTTAAGACACCGTTATCCCAAGAGTCTCTGACTCTTCTGTACTGGCCATACATATAACCAATTTCTCTGCCGCCGACACCAATATCACCAGCAGGAACATCCGTATTTGGTCCAATGTGTCTCTGCAGTTCGGTCATGAAGGCCTGGCAGAAACGCATGACTTCTGCATCACTCTTGCCGTGAGGATCAAAATCCGATCCACCTTTGCCGCCGCCGATTGGCAGTGTTGTTAAACTGTTCTTGAAGATCTGTTCAAATCCTAAGAACTTTAAGATCGATAAATTAACGGACTGATGGAAACGTAAGCCGCCTTTGTATGGGCCTAGCGCACCGTTGAACTGGATACGGTATCCACGGTTGACCTGTGGCTTGCCGGCATCATCGGTCCAAGCGACCCGGAACATGACCTGACGTTCTGGTTCAACCAGTCTTTCTAACAATGCAGCCTCTTCAAATTCTGGATGCTTGTCCATGACAGGAGCTAAACTTGTTAATACTTCTGTAACGGTCTGCAGGAATTCTGGCTGATCTGGATTCTTCTTCTTTGTGTCTTCGATGACTCTCTCTACATATGCATTCATATTTAATATTTTCTCCTTTTATATTCGCTATTTTTCTACAAATAGTTGCTGACACGGCATTGCCTGATGTCATAAAACTCATTTAGCCGCTGAGTACCTGTTTTTAAGCACTTTGGCATCAAAATTATAAAGAAGCATCCTAGACCACTAATATTCTGTTCATGGTGCATTGCCGAAAATGACCCATAAATACCGCATCTTTTAGATTTCTATAGTTACAGCAACTAAACATTGAAAAATAGCGTTTATATTTTTATAAATGTACGAAACGAAATACGAATTACTTTATAAAGAATTGATTCACCACATCCCCAGGGTAAGATCTCTGTACTCTGGTTCCTTTGACGCGGCCAAAGAGACTGTAGGAATACATACGTAATGTCGAAGTGTTCTGTTTCGCTTCAATGCGTTCTGGACTCATCACCAATCCCCTTTTCCACATGTATTTTATACTTATCTTCCTTGGATGAAAAGATTTTCTTTTAAATGTAAATATTTACATTTATTGCAGGTAAACAAAAACCGGTCTCCCGGTTATTTGAGCAAATAAGTTCCCTGTCCTTCTTCTTGGAACGACTTGGAGAAAAATTCCTTCATTGCGGTAATTAAGTATGCGGTATCCTTGGCACCGCATGTCTCATAGCAGCTGTGCATTGCCAATTGAGGTAAACCAATATCCACGGTATTTAAAGAAACATGTGTATTGGAAATGTTGCCCAGGGTGGATCCGCCGCGTGCATCACTGCGGTTGGTGAAGACCTGTAATGGTACATCTACGTTGCTGCATAAGGAACGGAAAATGGCAGCACTGATGCCATCAGTTGTATAGTGCTGGTTCGCATTGAACTTGAGGACAATGCCTTCATTCATATGCGGCTGATTGACGGGATCTGCCTTCTCCGGATGGTTTGGATGAATGGCATGAGCATTATCGGCACTGACCATGAAGCTGGAGGCCGCTGCCTGTGTAAACTCCTTGCCGAAGCAGGAAGTGATCCGATGCATGACATCTTCTAAGAACGTACTGTCTGCACCTTGCTTTGTCGAGGAGCCAACCTCTTCATTATCAAAGATGACCAGCATTGGAATCGAAGCACTCTTGGATGCCTGTAAGAAGCCCTGCAGGTCACCAAAGCCGCACTGCAGATCATCTAAATGCGGTGCACTGATATATTCCTGATTCACGCCCCAGGAAGTACCCTGTTCTCTGACATACAAGAACAGATCATGACCGATGATTTCTTTTTCTTTGACACCTGCCGCTTTCGCAACTTCCTTCATGAACTTGCCTTTGCTGGAGGCATCCCCAACGATCGGCAGCATATCGGTCTGGGCATTCCAGGTATGATCCTTATTTGCATCACGGTCCATATGGATGGCAAGACTTGGAATCATACAGAAGTCCCGGTCAATATTGACTAGCTTTGTCACAAAGGAAGTTCCCTGCTGTACGATGACACGTCCAGCCACACTTAATGGACGGTCCAGCCATGGACTCATTAACATACCGCCATAGCCTTCCACATTCAGTTTCACATAGCCATTAGCAACAATCTCCGGATTCTCTTTGACTTTAAATGCTGGGGAATCACTGTGCGATGCGCCAATCATAAAGCCCTTGAAATCTTTCTTTACTGTACGGAACGCAATCACAGCAGATTCATTTCTCACGACAAAGTACTTCGCATTCTCCTTCAGCTTCCAGCTGTTTCCTTCACTCAGTTCTTCGTATCCATTCTTCTTTAATAGACTGCGGATATAGGCAACCGCATGGAATGCAGTCGGGGATGCGTTTAAAAAGTTTAATAATTCTTCATTGATCTTCATATCTTTTCTCCTTAGAAGACAAAGCTTCCATGACGGAAGACAGGAACACTTTTACCATCTTTTGTGATGCCGTCCACATTCATCTCACGTGTTCCAAACATGAAGTCGACATGCTGGACCGAATCATTAGCGCCACGCTTGTGCAGTTCTTCCTCACTCAAATTAACACCATTCTTCATATTCTCTGGATAACATGCGCCGAATGCTAAATGACATGCAGCATTCTCATCATATAAGGTATTAAAGAATAAGATATTCGACTGACTGATTGGACTATCATAAGGAACTAAAGCAACTTCGCCAAGATGACGGCTTCCCTCATCAAAGGAAAATAACTTCGTCAATGTATCCTTCTCTGCTTCGGCCCCATAATCGACCACTCTGCCGTCCTTGAATTCAAACCAGAAATTCCGAATGACCTTACCGCCATATGACAATGGCTTGGAGGCATAGACCTTTCCATTGACACCATCCTTATGCGGCATGCCAAAGACTTCTTCGGTCGGAATATTCGGATCAAAGTAGACACCCTTTGGCGTCGTATCTCCACCGCCGGCCCAGACATGATCTTCAACCAGCTGTACTGTCAGATCTGTACCAAGTTCACTGGTGAAATGCATGGCCGCAAAGTCATATTCATTCAGCTTCTTGGCATGAGCAATCAATTCCGCATCATGTTTCTCCCAGTTCTCTAATGGATCTGTATCTTCACTGACGCGTGATGTCATCAGGATTGCGTCACCAAGTTTCTCATATGCTTCGTCTTCCGAGAAATCTGGGAATACAGTATGCGCCCAGCCAATGGATGGCAGGCCAACGATGGACCACTGTCCTTCATTATTCATTGTATATTTGCGCAGATCCTTCATCTTCTTGGAATATGCCATGCGATAAGCAGAAATCTTTTCTGGATCCACTTCCTTCATGCCATTAGGATCATCCGATAAAATATGCAGAAAGCACGCACCATCATGATTCAATCGAGCATTTCGATCATAAACATCCTGCGGAATATTCTGCAGTGTCTCCATACTTTGATAGGCATAGTCCAGCTTGCGGACATTCGCGTCCTGCCATTCTACGGTGACATAGGAAGCTCCTGCTTCATATGCTTCTTCCACGCACATCTCGACAAACGCATAATCTTTGACGGATGCCGTGATAACCAACGGCTGTTGTTTCTGTACATTGACGCCTCTGCGTACTGCCAGCCTCGCCAGCTTTTGATACATTGTTTTTGTTACCATTAGGAATTCCTTTCTGTTTTCGGAAGCACAAAATCTTCCCGATATCCTTTCGAAGAAGTAATCTCTTCGACCATAGGCAGTGTCAGAGCATACGGACGCGGTCCAAATGGATCAATGACCATCCCCGCAAAACCATTCTTTAAAATATCCACAAGATGTGGAAAGTCCACAACCAGTGTAATGCTTTTCTCTCCATTCACAATATCTTTCCAATTCTTCAAGGCATACCAGTCGGTAAACGCTGGCAGCAATTGTTCTGTACAGCCAGATTGGGATACCGAAGAAAAGCCGATATCCGTGCGGTTCTCCGGCACATCCATGATATCGCCAACCACTTTTTTATTCTGTACGGTTCCCGCGACCAGATAACTGGCATGACAGATGGAATAGTACAGCAGACCAACATAGTTACGGTCTTGATGCAGATTTGTATACTCCATCAATACCGCGCTTAGATATGGATTTTCAACATTATTCACACCATCCGTGATCTTTGAATAATAAGTTGCCACGCTGCTGACAACCGTATACTTTGGAATATCGGTTGGTTCCTTTAGCCCATATAAAGTGACCGTTGCACGGTCATTCTTCACACTGTGGCATGCATGGTCATTGGCACTCAGGTGTTTCACGCGGATTTTTGTGATTGCCTCTTTCGGAGACAACAGATATACTTCATCTCCGCTTTTCATTTCTCCACGGACATTTCCACACACTACCAATTCTTCTTCGTTCTTGATCACTTCTTCAATCAACAGCGTATATCTTCTTCGATAAGTTGTTGTATTGGCATACATCAGATCACGAATCTTGACACCAACATCTTTTGTCTTGTGATACGTCAAAACATACAAGAATACCGCAAGACCCACTGCCGCAAAGCCAAGCATTTCAATCCATGTCAGATTCGTCTGACTGATTGAAATTACACCCTGATGCTCATCCATATAGAAGACAACGAGCACATACACTGTCAGCAGTCCAGCAAGGATTTCATTTCTTGACCAGCGGCCTAAGAAACGTTTCTTTCCCGCATACCCTGCCGCCCGGTCATACCAGCGGTTCAGTACATTCATTGCAGCAACAGATACTACACAGAATATAAGAGCTGTCACAAAATCTAAAGATTCAAAACCTTCCTGATTTGCCCCGATTAGTTTAGAAGCAAGTGTCTCAGCCCCTACAATCGCAGACAATTCAAAACAAAGACTGTTCAGGATAACTAAGATGACAATACCAATTTTCTTCATTACCGTTTGATTCATTCCTACATTTTATTACATTTACTGTGTTCTATCTATAACCATGCGTGAAAAAGAAAAGACACAGTATCATTAGATACTGTGTCTTCCTGTAATTCGTTTACTTGGTAACCTTTGTGCCATTCACGTAGCATGTATCAATTGAACCAGTCCCGCTTTCGCAGAATTGTGAAGCACTCGATGCAAGCATGCTGCAACGAGTAATTGCTCCATTGTTTACGGCCGCAAAGAATGGTTTCGCAATCACTGCCGGAACAGCTTTTGACCCTAACGTGACATTTGTGATATTGGCTGTGTCATTCTGATAGACAAATCCATAACCACCAGAAGTGTAATTGGTTATCGCTAGATCTGAAACGTTTGCTGTGCCTGTTTCATTAGCAGAATTTCTACCAATGAATCCATACTTTTGTAATGTGGTCGAGCTCGTCTTCACCGTATTCTTATCAATTGTGATTGTATCAATTACACGAGTTGTCTTACCAGTGTTATTGATTGTTCCTACAGCATTGTAGCCAAATATACCAACATATATAGGATCACTTGACGTTGATTCAGTGAAAATATTGTTCACTACCTGCACACGATTTAAATCAAAGTCCGTAATCGATCCAAGATTCTTTCCAAAAGCTCCATACGCGAATTCATTGGAAGAAGTCACTGTAGTAACAGCTTTCGTAGAATCAACACCGCTAATTAGAATATCATTGAAAGCGCTGTTTTTAATGGTAGCTTGGTTATAACCAACAACACCCCAATATGATGTATACAGCTTCAAATTTTCCATTGCAAATCCATAATTCTTATCTACTGGTTTTGAAACGGTAACTCCATCAACAGTGCCTGCATAAATTGAAGCAATCATACCAAAGGATTGTCCGGTTATCGTATTCTTTGTGGTTGTATCGTTGTATATATGTACATTTGATATTCCTAGATTTGTTATATTACTGTACACATTTCCAACGATGCCTGCAGTACCAACTTTAGAATTTAAATTCAAAATATCCACATTGGAAATCGTTGTGTTAGTAAATGCTGCAGAATATCCGACGATTGGAATAATTCCGAAGGAGCTGCTCGTGTTAGAAGTAATGCCCTGCATTGCATCAATTGATTTGTAAAATACATTTAAATTCTTCCAACTGATTGAATCAATGGTTAACCCATTTGATGTTCCTGTGAATAGGCCAAAGAATCCTGAATAATCTGCAACAATTGTATTTGATGCCCAATTAATATTCTTGATTGTTGTATTGGTCAGTTTTGATTTGTTTCCAAATCCAACAATACCTACATTAGTACCAACAAGTGTATTATTGCTCAGCATTGCATTGTTTGGATCAGTATCACCCTCAACATACAATCCTGTACTTGTGGTAACTGATCCACCTGCCTCATCCAGTATTGGCATGAGTCCAATGTTTGTCGCGTAGATTGTATTACCATCCCAATGAGGTTTAATGAATTTAACATCTGTCAAATCACCACCGTTATATCCAATAACACCAAAGTTTGTCAGACTTGATTTAGATGTGCCAAACTTGCAGTTAGTAATAGTATTGTTAACAAAGTTCACATTACTCAAATCACCAAAACTCTTGCTGATAAATGTTCCATAGTCGTCACCTGATGTCACTGTAAGGTTGCTGGTATTAATGGTAACGTTCAGGTTCTTAATTTTGCTTCCGGTAGTCACATTTGCAAACATTGTTGTTTTCAATCCGGACAGAGTCGGATACGTCCCGGTTGCATCTGAGAACTCAACGCCTTGATAAACCATACCTTTTGTTTCTGATATTGCCTTCAACGTACCAGCATTTGTGTAGCTAGACATATCAATATTTAATTCTTGATTAATGCCCCAACCATTGCTGGAAAGCGGCCAAGATGCATTCCAGTTCTTACACGTCACATTGCCATCATGAAGAATAATTCGATATAGCTGAGAAGCCGTACGAACTTTAGGAGAAATATCTTTTAACGCATCTCCCGTATTTGGATTTTCTACTGTGACACTATCTGCATAATATTGATTGAATGCATATTCTCCAATTGGTGAAGTTTTAGTTGAAATACCACCCCAGGCATTAATGTACGGTTGATCATAACCGCCTTTTATCCACGAATATTCACCTTTCGTCCAAATTGTATCCCATTGCGAATAATTCGAGCTACTTGCTTTATCAAAATCGAGTCGATATACGCGACTCCCAGTAATCCCCATAGATGCTCCAAGAGTCTCTGTAACATCTACAATATATTTCTTGTCTAACAAGTATTTTAAAGAAACATTTGGAGTATACGAATATGAGCTGTCTAAGCATATCCATAAGTGACTCAATGCATCATCTTCGCCATATGTATCGACAGCATAGTCATAATACGCGTTTGCCATGACATATAAGTATCCATCATCTGTAACTTTTGTCTGCTGCTTATGAGGGAAATCATCTGATCCAACTTCCGTCGTATTATAGTAACCGTGTATCTGATATGATCCTCCCGTACCATATTGTTCGAAATAGATAAAACCAGAGTCGTAAGCTTTATAATGATTTGAACATGTAAGATCGAGAGTCCAATTTTTATTCTGCAAAGTTGCAGTTGCAGATAATCCGGACTGATCTCCAATTGTTTTGCCAGCCGGTTGTTTATTGTTTTTATTATAATTTGCCTGTGACCATACTGTGTTAAAAGGATTGCTTGAATTTGATACAAAATATTTTTTAATATCATCGTAATAATTACTCTTTACATATTCAGTAAATGTATATGTTGTATTTGCATTTGATAAATCAAGTTTGTCAACAGGTACAGTAATTGTTACGCTGTCACTAGTCTGATCTGTAATCTCACCATCGCTTAAATACAAGTAATCCACGTTCAAACCATAAGACACCTTAAAATAAGTTGCCTTCATAATCAGTGAAATCAAATCATCTCTTTCGTTCTGACTTGCAAATGGACTGTCAAAATGAATAACTTTCTTAAATTCAAGAGATTTTGATTCTGTAGTATTGACCCAGTCACCATAATGAGTAATTGCATTGTTATCGTTCGTGGAAATTACAGCAGGGTATGGGAATACACTACCTTGTAGGTCTGAAAGATACGGTTCCGTATCACTAAACGAAGCATTTGATAGTTTCTTCAATCCATTACTATAAAGTTGGCTGATATTCGACTCACCAGTCATTGTTCCTTTTCCACAGTTATCAGCATCCGATAAACCCGCCTGTACATATGAAGTGCTTGTAACATTCAAAGCACCGGACGTTACACATTGTCCAACAAATAGTCCCGTTGCCCTTGTGCCAGATGCGACTGCATTTTCTGCGTATACATTGGAAACTTGTACAGTATTACTTGAACCGCCCGCAACACCAACGAACCCACCAGAGATGTTATCTCCATCTACCGAAGCGGTTGTATATGAATTTGTAATTGTTGTTGGTACATTTTCTGTGAAGCATACAAATCCACCAGCATAGTAACCAGAAATATTATTTGTGTATTTCCCATAACTAGTAGTTGTCTGAGCTTTGCCACCAACATAGCATTCATCGATTATAACCGATGTACCTGATACGCCTGTCACATCATGGATATACCCAACAAGTCCACCTGCGCTCTGATTTTTATTTGGCGCATATACGTTTACAGATGCAGAAGAATTTATGATTTTTACACTCTTATTTTTTGTAGAGTTTTCAATAAATCCGATCAAACCGCCAGCGCAGCTGGTTTCTGACCGTACGCCATAATACTTTAAAGAGCCATCCGAATTCTTAGTATCTGCAAGACCGTAAGTATCCGCTGGGCTAGGGGAATTGTATACATGTACGTTATTAATTTCCGCCGACTTATTCACATCAGCAACAACAGTACCTGCCTGTTTTGAACTACTTACATTGAAATCCACTAAATCAACATTCTTAATTGATAAATAAGCAGAACCAATTTGGCTAAACAGGCCTGACATTTGGCTTCTTGGTGCAACATCAAATGTTTTTAAAGTATGCCCTGCACCATCAAAATACTGCAGCGTAGTGTTATAAATGGATAAGAAATTGTAGTAATCTACCGTATTGACTGGTGTCGAATAGTATGTGACGTCGTAATCTGCATTATATGTATTTGTACTGTATTTTTCAGGGAAGAAAGCACTCCAATCAACATCAGCAGTCAATGAAGCACCCAGCAGCGTAAAACCATTCTTCGTGCCTGTATATCCAGAAATATCCTGTGATAAATTCTGTAAATGACGAGCAGTACGGATATCTGCTGAATAGAAGCCTGTTGCACTGGTTGAAATCACATTTGTGTTCGTTACATCTTTGATTGTACTGTCAAATAAAGAGTTCGCGTTTTTCGAAACAGCATATACGTCTGCCTGACCGCCATAATGAACGGCAGCTTCAACAGTAATATCTGTTCCTGGTGTAAATAATGGGAACAGATTTGTAAAATGTCGGAAATCACCAGTAATATCATCCAAAGAAATATGGTATTCAATCCCGCCGGTAGCAGATGCTTTTGTCGATATCACATTCTTCAAATAATTTTCCGTGACATTTGAGAAAGAATAATTAGTCTTATTAAAAGATAGTGAACCTTCGTTATTAGTAACGTTCGTTGGTGACATAATGGTAAAAGTCGCCGTAGGCAGTGTTCCTGTTCCTGATTTCTGGGAAATCTTAACGGTCAGAATGGTCTGCTTTGAACCTGCGATATAGTTCGGATCTGTAATGACTGCTTCCAATGAATTCTTGCTGTTCAGTGTAATACCATTCGGCTGGTTTCCATCAATATCCACACCATCATTAAAAATTTGTACGACGGGATTCTTCAGTCGATTGACTTCATTCTGATACGCTTTTGCACCGCCATAATAGCCCATGGCTGTCGAAATTTTTTTAGATGTGTTCGTAGAATCTGTAATCGAGAACTGTTCACGTGCCGTGCTATCTTTGCGTAAGTTGTTTAAATTTGAAAGATCCGCACTGGTAATGTCACCTTTGTCTGTATAGAAGACGCCATAAATTGATTCCGTCTTCGCATCAAACTCAATGACATAGCTTCCCCCCGTACGTATTGTGTCATCAATGGAACCATACGGAAGCAGCTGTTGTAAGACACTGTTTGAATTCGTCAATGCTTCTGCATATGTCGTCTTGTTATAGATGACATAGTAGAACGCATGTGTCTTTGTATCTGTCTGTGCTGTGGAATATACTGAAGTATCATCCGAGTAATCCGTGAAGGCATAACCGACTGCATTCTGCCAATCACTTGTTTGAATGTTGATACTTCCATCATTTTTTACGTAGGAAGCATTCCAAATACCATTGGTCTGAGAAGATGTGAGATGATTCTGAGCCGCAACAAAAATCTCTCTAGCAGTATTGTCCATTTCCGTGCGTTTCAGTTTCCGCTGAGCCTTTGCGACTTCAACGAAACCAAAGCTCGCCAAAATACCGGTGATTGCAATGACAATCAACAGTTCTGCCAGGGTAAATCCCTTACGGTTATTCTTTTGTAGTTTTCTCAGAATTTCTCTCATGTATTTCCTTTACTTTGTTGTTGTAGATGTAGAATCGGAAGAAACCGTAATCAGTCCTTCGGTCGATGCAGCTCCCTTTGTTGTTTCAAAGAAAGTTACCGTCAATGTAGCCGTGCAGGAACTGTTCTTCTCATCATTCGATACCGTGATGTTACTGATAATGTTACGGTATGGATTATCATTGATTGCTTGAATCAAGCTGCGAGCAGATGCATAATCTGTTGTTTTGAAAGAGATGCCAGCCTGTCTTCTGACGGTTGTATCTGTAACTGTTGGAGAAGACCAGGTAATCGATACATTCTCTGCCGGATTATTCAAAATGGAACCTAATGCATTTACTTCATTTGCTAAGTTGTTGTAGACAGCGATGGTTCC
>Ga0183101_1000983_pt1 | contig 22005 bp, 18 predicted proteins | sample Biomet3_FD_127790 | JGI IMG/M metagenome (GOLD analysis project Ga0183101, IMG submission 127790) | Microbial communities from bioreactor (seeded with sewage sludge) at LBNL, California, USA - Biofuel metagenome 3 | ecosystem: Engineered > Bioreactor > Anaerobic > Unclassified ...
AAAATCGTTAAGCGTAGCGATGATGTCAAAGGTTTTCAAGTACTTCCTCACAGATGGATAGTAGAACGTACATTTGGATGGCTGGGAAGATATCGACGTTTGAGTAAAGACTACGAAGGGTTAACAGAATCAAGCCAAGCATTAATATATGCTGCTATGACCCATATAATGATTAGACGGCTAGGTAGGATAAAAAACGTAAGAAAATAAGAGAAATATAATATTCAGACAGCCTCTAAGATAGATTTTGCACATTTTGTTAAGGCACTTGTAGAAAGGAATTCGAAAACAAAAACTATCCGTTTGGTCATGGACAATCTCAACACCCACAAAGAAAAGTCGCTTGAAGAAGCTTTCGGAAAAGAAGAAGCAGAAAAGATTCTAAAAAATGTAGAATTCCATTATACTCCTAAACATGCGAGTTGGCTGAATGCAGCAGAAATAGAGATTAATGTCATGGATATAGAATGCACTGGAAGGCGGATTGGTGACATGGGTACTTTGGTTCATGAAGTAGATTCCTGGACTAAGAGGAGAAACGAACATGAAAGTAAGATAAACTGGAAGTTTACTCGAAAAATTGCTGACGAAAAAATGTCAAAATACTATGCACCATAATTAAGTTGCCAAGACACTAGCTAAAGCCATTATTTATCAGTAGAACTTTGTTATGTTTTAATGTTATTGGTCTAAAGTTATTATTACGTTTCCCCTTTTATGTCCTTTTTCGACATAGCTGTGCGCCTCGGCAATGTATTCCAGAGGGTAGCGCTTATCTATGACCGATTTTATCTTTCCGGCCTCAGCAAGCTCTTTGAGGAAGATAAGGTCTCTAGCTTTTTTGCTTGATGGCCTCAAACCTGTGGCCGCAAATATTGCCTTTTTCCGACTAAACTTCGATGTCCATAACATCTGAAGCATAACTCCCGGTGAAGGGAAAGTGGTAAGATAGATTCCACTTTGATTTAGCGAATTTTTACAACGTGAAAATGAGCTCTTTGCTACAACGTCAAAAATGATATCATAAGTTTGACCGGTTTTAGTAAAATCCTCTCTGATGTAGTCGATTACCTTCTCGGCACCAAGAGATTTGACCAGTTCCACATTCGGGGTACTGCATACCCCGGTTACTTCCGCCCCATAGTACTTAGCAAGCTGTACTGCAAAAGTACCTATCGCCCCGGAAGCGCCATTGATAAGGATTTTTTGTCCACTCTGAATGTTTGCCTTGTCTCTAAGGAAAGGCAATGTTGTTAATCCCGCATAACAAACAGCTGCGGCCTCTCCGTAGCTCAAATTGGCCGGTTTTAATGCCAGCACCTCTCCTTCGGGCAGACATTTGTACTCGGCATGAGCACCAAAAGTTGAACCGCATGATCCAAAAACCCGGTCTCCCTTTTTGAATACTTTAACGTCTTTGCCTACTGCCTCAATTTCCCCGGCTATCTCATCCCCTGGTATAAATTTGGGTTTTTGAAGACCGGAGAAAAATCTCGAAATAAATGGCTCACCCTTTCGAAAGGCGCAGTCCGCAGGTGTTACCAATGCCGCATATACTCGTATCAGTACTTCATTGTCCCTGGGAGTAGGTTTTTCGATCTCTTTGAGTTGAAGAACATCCGGCGATCCGTATTTTGTGCATACGATTGCTTTCATGAGTATTTATACTCCTTTTATTTTAATATGACAATGTCAAGATAAAACTAACTGGTTTTGGATGAACTCAATATAAACTGTGGATTGACTGTATTCCAAAATTGTCAACCAATAGTATCCAAGAAATTAACAGGAATGTATTCACGAAACGAATATTTGGCTATGCAAGACTATTAAATCTTCTATTATAGGAGTTTCAAATGGGAGTACTTTAGGAAATCACTTTTATTTCTGTTATTCATACCCTTAGCAGCAATCGTGGGTTATTATTTGTTAACATTTCTTCTTGGTGGCTCAGCAGTGGATAATTTTTTTTGAGTTAAAAAACCATAATGTAGGGACCCACAAAGTATAGGTTGAAATATTGGATTCTCATAATGAATCAATGCTTGGGGAATCATACAAGCTCTGTCCAGACGAATCAATCTCAAGAATAAAGCCGTTTAATTTCAAGAACTCTTTTGAATCGAAAAAAGATACTTTTTAAATTATATTAGATAAGGGAGTTGCAAAGGAAAAGACTTCAATATCTCTGGACCACTGGAGCACAGCTACTATAGATATATACTGGGATTTATTGGGATTTATTGGGATTACGAGACTCTGATAATTATAGGAATAACTGCGGTTTAAAAGGACAAATTCCTACATTTCCATAAGCTTGTCAGTTGTCGAATTTATATTTGCCAGGCTTTGAATTTGAATTTGAATTTGAATTTATTACTTCGTCTTTGAAGGGCACGGTTTTGGAGATAAATAGTCGAGATAACTGGATGGAATAGATATCCTTACAATTTGATCTTTTTCTTTTTACAGTTTTCCATTTGAAATGGCAGAATATTAATATTACTTTATTAATATGACCTCTCAGGTTTAAATCCAGATCTTTCAAGTTTCAACAGAATTAATTTCCGATAAAACTAATCTAGCCGTTGTTAGCTCTTCAAACTACGATTTTAACTTTTTAAATATCTTTGATTTGTAAATCTCATTAAACTCTGAATGCTATTAGTAAAAACAGTTAATTTATGATTGCCATGACAAATGCACCAAGGCTTATCGCATGGGAACTGACTGCAGGATGCAACCTGAACTGTGTACACTGCAGAGGAGCCTCCACTTCCTCGGTTCCGGCAGGTGAACTTACAACCGAAGAAGCGAAGCACTTCATTGATGAAGTTGTAGGGCTTGGAAAACCCATTCTCATTCTGAGCGGAGGCGAGCCTCTGACCAGGCCCGACGTTTTTGAAATCGCACGTTACGGCACTGATGCCGGGCTTCGAGTCGTGCTTGCAACAAACGGGACTCTTCTTACGCCTGAAATTGTTGAGAAATTAAGAGCTGCCGGAGTGCAGAGGCTCAGCATTAGTATTGACGGAGCAACTGCAGAGACGCATGACAATTTCAGGGGCATGCCCGGGGCTTTTGAAAGAACGCTTGCAGGCATTGAAGTCCTTAGGAAAGCCGATTTTCCTTTCCAGATCAATACTACGGTTTCAAAACGCAACCTTGAAGAAATCCATAAGACTTTTGAGCTTGCAAAAGAGCTTGGTGCAATTGCATATCATGTCTTTTTCCTTGTACCCACAGGCAGGGGAGAAGAATCCGATGAGGTGTCCCCTGAAGATTACGAGCGCATTCTACACTGGTTTTATGAGATGCAAAAAGAATCGAAAATCCAGTTGAAAGCAACCTGCGCTCCCCACTATTTCAGGATAATGCGCCAGCAGGCAAAAAAAGAAGGCATTGAAATCTCGGTTAAAACCCACGGCTATGAAGCAATGACAAAAGGCTGTCTTGGAGGTACAGGCTTCTGTTTTGTATCAAGTGTGGGCAAAGTATTCCCTTGTGGCTACCTGCCTGTGCTTGCCGGCAATATAAGGGAACAGCCCTTCAGTGAAATCTGGGAAAACGCCGAGGTCTTTAAAAAACTTAGAAATCCCGACGAACTAAAGGGAAAATGCGGGATCTGCGAATACAAAAAAGTCTGTGCTGGCTGCAGGGCAAGAGCCTATGCTGCTACAGGCGACTATCTCGAAGAAGAACCTTACTGTATTTACAGGCCCCGAAAAAATAGTAGTGATCAGGATGATTGACATTGATAATTTAAAAGATCAGCTCAAGAAAGAGGCTGCCGATTTTTCCTGTGATATGGATCTTAATGACAGGGAAGTTCCGGTAATAGAACTAGATGAGACCGACAAGAAAATCCTCAACCTTATCCAGCAGGAAGTCCCCCTCGAAGTTGAACCTTTTGCAAAGTTAGGCGAGATTCTCGGGCTTTCCGAAACCGAAGTAATTGAAAGGCTGCGAGAACTTAACAGGAAAGGGGCAGTAAGAAGGGTAGGTCCTGTCCTCAGCATGAGAAATATGGGGGGTGTAAGTACTCTTGTAGCTCTGAAAGTGCCTGAGTCCCGCATAGAAGAAGTTGCTATTTTTATTAACGAGTATCCCGAGGTTTCCCATAATTATCTCAGAAGTGCTTCACAATATAATCTCTGGTTTACACTTTCTGCTCCAAATAAAAACAGGCTTGAGAGGATTATCAGCGAAATTCGAGAGAAAACAGGCTGTCCTCTTCTTGATCTTCCTACAAAGCACCTGTTTAAGATTCAGGTAAAATTTGATATCAGGTGAAATAAATGGATAAAACGGATGTAAAACTGCTAAAACTCGTGCAGGACGGAATTCCAATCACACATTCTCCTTTCAAAAGATTTGCTTCTGAACTTGGAATCAGTGAACAGGAGGTTGTTGACAGGCTTAAAGACCTCCAGAAAGCCGGAAAAATCCGTCGCTTTGCGGCTTCAATCGGGCACAGAGCCATAGGCATAACAGCTAATGCAATGTGTGTCTGGAATGTTCCTGATGAGCAGATCGAAACGATAGGGAATATCATGGCTGAATTTCCCGAAGTAACACACTGCTATGAACGCCCCCGCTATCCTGACTGGCCATATAATCTGTTCACTATGGTTCACTCTTACACTCCAGAGGATTGTGAAAAAGTAGCTGTCAGGATCTCGGAAGCTACCGGAATTAAGGATTACACCCTCTTTTTCAGTGAAAGAGAATTCAAAAAAACCGGGGTCAGACTGTAAAGTTCCAATATTAAGATAAGTCCAAATATTAAGATTTTTATTGCGAGGTTCCTTGCTATGGCTGAAACAAACAATTTTCTCCCGCTTATTCTTGACCTGTCTGGCAGGAAAATCGTTATATTTGGGGGAGGCTCGGTTGGGGAACGCAAAGCCAAACTCTTTTCCGGCTGTGCAGATACCCTTGTTGCCAGCCTTGAATTCTCCCAGGGCCTGCAGGAGCTCGGAGCTTCAGGCCAGGTGCGGCTTGTTCGGCTCGACTTACTTACGGCTTCTGATTCTGAGCTCCGGGAACTGATTTCAGGAGCTTTTCTTGTCATCCCTGCAACAAGCAATTTTGAACTTAACCAGAAGATCACTGCTATCGCACGGGAGAGCGATATTTTGATTAATCAGGTAGACACTTTAGGTAGTGTCGTAATCCCATCAGTGATAAAAAGAGGAGACCTCGTAATCGGGATTTCCACTCTCGGGCACAGTCCTGCAGTCTCAAAATATACCCGCAAGCAGATCGAAGGCCTGGTTACTCCTGAATATTCCGATATGATCCGGCTTCAGGATGAGCTCAGGAGTTACCTCAAGCAGCATGTGGCAGAACAAAGAAAAAGGAAAGAAATCCTGTGGAAGGTCCTTGAAAGCGAGACTGTTTGGAACGGTTTTTCCGAGTCTTATGAAAAAGCAGCTGAAAGTGCGTACGCGATAATTTCAAGTTACTTGGAAAATTCCGACAGATAAAAGCCTGAAAGGAATCGAAGAGGCTGGATAGAAATTATAAACGTTAAGAACCTTCAAAGTACACCCTTAATTAAGTACTCTCAAAATCTCAGTAATCTTAAAGTCTCAGTATTCTCAAAATCTCAGTAATCTTAAAGTCTCAGTACTCTCAAAGTCTCAGTATTCTCAAAATCTCAGTAATCTTAAAATCTCAGTAATCTTTTAAAGTCTCAGTACCTTCAAGATCTCAGTAATCTTAAAGTCTCAGTACCTTCAAAATCTCAGTAATCTTAAAATTTCAATACTATATGAATCTCAAGACGACCTGAATCAAAATATTCTGCAAATGGAAGCTTTAAATAAAAATAATCTGTAAATAAAATTCGTTTGTGAAAAAAGGCTTAGGAGTTATGACAAAGTTTAATTTACAGCTCCTTATATTATTACTCTATTCCTGTATTCATTCTATCCGGAGGCTCTCTGTGACAGAAATCTCAAGTATGGTTATATCCCATAAGAAAGCAAAAATTGAGGAAATGGAGTCCGCCTGGCACGGAGATCTGGACGGTCTGCTCCATAACCTGTATAATTACGAATATATTCATGAATGCGTTGTCTTAAAAACCTGCAACCGTGTTGAAATTTATGTTGTTTCCCCCAGTAGCAGTGTACTTTTCTCTTTTGCAAAGGAAATGGGAGCTTCCACCCATATTATCGATTTCTATGGGCATGATGAATCTCTTGAACACCTGCTCAGGCTTGCCGGCGGGCTTGAATCTATGATTGTTGGGGAAGACCAGATTTTAGGGCAGATAAAGGAACTCTACGCTTATTCCAAAAAAGCGGGAACGACCGGAAAAATCCTTGACACTGCCTTTGATAAAGCTATTCAGGTAGGAAAACGTATCCGTAATGAAACCCGGATCAACAAAGGTTCGGTGTCCATAGGTTCTGCGGCTGTGGACCTTGCAGAGGAAATTCTGGACGGGCTCACAGGAAAATCCGTGCTCGTGATAGGAGCAGGGGAAATAGGAGTCCTTGTAGCAAAGGCCCTGGCTGCAAAGGATATCGAGGCAATCTACATTGCTAACCGTACCTTCAAGAAAGCCGAAGAACTTGCCTATGAACTTGGAGGGCACGCAGTCAAGCTCAATGATGTCCAGACTCAACTTAAAAGCGCTGATGTTGTAATTAGTGGTACAGGTGCTCCTCATTACATTTTAACCCGGGAAATGGTTGAAAAAGCCATAACAGACCGGGATAAAACTCGTAAACTCCTCTTAATTGATATAGCAAATCCCAGGGATATCGAGGAATCGGTTGCTGAACTCGATAACGTGGAACTGTGCAATATTGACAATCTAAGGGTGATCAGTGAGAAAACGCTTAAAATGAGGAAAGAGGAAGCTAAAAAAGCCGAAGCTATAATTCAGGAAGAGATCAAGCTTTTAAACCTCCAGTATAAACGCCAGAGAGCCGATAAGATCATATCTGAACTTTACAAGCAAGTGTATGATGTAAGGATACGGGAGAGGGAAAAAGCAGTTAATAGGCTCTGTGCTTACCATACTATAGGAAAAATCGAAACTGATGTTCTTGATGACCTTACCCATTCCATCGCAAACAAAATTCTTGCCGAGCCTACCAAAGTTCTCCGCCAGGCTGCAGAGCTCGGAAACGACGAGTTCCTTGATGTAGTTTCAAGGGTCTTTTGCCTCGAAAAAGACACAGCAAAAGTGAAAAAAATGAAACCCAATTGCGAGATAAAGGTGGAAAAAATGAAACCCGATTGCGGGAGTGCGACAGATCGGGTCTCTGAAAAAGGTAACTAATAAAAAAGAATCAGAAACTACCTAAAATTCATAGATAATTTGTATATAATTCGTCATAGTTCACAAATAATTTGCAGATAATTCGCAGATGATTCATAGATAATTCATAGATAATTCACAGATAATTCATAGATAATTCGCAAATAATTCACAGATAATTCATAGATAATTCATAGATAATTCATAGATAATTCATAGATAATTCATAGATAAAATTCATAGATAAAATTCATAGATAATTCGCAGAGAAGTGATCAAATGTTTCCAGAAGTCAGGTTAAGACGATTGAGAAAAGGAAAGATCAGGAACCTTGTGCGTGAAACTACATTATCCGTAGACGACCTGGTCCAGCCCATTTTTGTGAACGAGACTATTGATTCTGCTGTTGAAATTCCTTCCATGCCTGGAATATACAATATTCCTCTCTCTGAGGTTGTAAATGAGGCAAAAGAGATTGCAGAACTTGGGATTCCGGCAGTGATCATTTTCGGAGTGCCTGCATTTAAGGACGCGGAAGGCAGTTCTTCTTATGGGGAAACCGATGTTGTCCAGGAAGCTGTCAGGAGAATCAAGGCCGAGCTTGGAGACGAACTTGTTGTGATCACGGACGTCTGCATGTGTGAATACACAAGCCATGGGCACTGCGGAATCGTTGATTTCGAAACGAAAGAAATCCTGAATGACCCCACCATTGAGGTCATTGGAAAGATTGCAGTGAGCCATGCAAAGGTAGGAGCTGACATGGTGGCTCCGTCGTGTATGATGGATGGGATGGTAGAAGCCATCAGACACGCGCTTGACATGAACGGATTTGAAAATATTCCGATCATGTCTTATGCCGCAAAATATCATTCGTGTTTCTATGGGCCTTTCAGGGAAGCCGCTGAGTCAGGATATTCTTTCGGAGACCGTTCTACCTATCAAATGGACCCTGCAAACAGCGATGAAGCTATCAGGGAGGTAACTCTTGATGTGGCTGAAGGCGCAGATATAATAATTGTAAAGCCAGCTCTTCCTTACCTTGATATTGTCTACAGGGTCAAGACGGACTATGGGATGCCAACTGCTGCATACAACGTAAGCGGAGAATATTCCATGATCAAAGCCGCCGCAGCTAACGGCTGGCTTGACGAAAAGAAAGCAATTTACGAATCCCTCATCTCCATCAAAAGGGCAGGAGCCGATATTATCATTACTTACTTTGCAAAAGATGCTGCCCGCATGTTGAAGTAAGCACCTCTTTTTCAGGTGCTCCTTCTTTTCAGATTTATTCCGTTTTTCCCTCTTTCCCTCTTTCCGTCTTTCCTGCCTTCAAAACTATTGCTGATTCTGTTTACACACCCATCAAGTCCATCAATAACTGATTAATAGAGGGAGGCTCTGTTATAAGATATAAAAGGAATACAGTAAGGTGCAAAGCGCCTTAATTTTAAAGTGCAGATTAATATATAAAATCAGTTTAATATTTATCTAGTTCAACATAATTCGGTTCAGTATAAAACATAATTCAGTTCAGTATAAATTCAGTTCTATGCGCAATTTAAGTTCAATCCAGAACTTAACTTAAATCCAGAACTTAACTTAGAATTCAGAGCTTAACCTAGAATCCAGAACTTAACTTAAATTTACGAATAACTGTTACAGATTTTCAGTCCAATCCGGTGAGATTTCCATGATATCTGAGGTAACACTTGAGAAGTCCAGACAAATGTATGAGAAAGCAAAGACCCTTATTTCAGGTGGGGTAAGCAGCCCTGTACGCGCAATAAAACCCTATCCATTCTATACGGCATCAGCCAATGGTTCAAAAATAAAGGATCTTGACGGGAACGAATACATTGATTACTGTCTGGCTTACGGCCCTGCTCTCCTTGGGCACAATCATCCTGTGATAAAAGAAGCTATTAAAGCCCAGCTCGACAAAGGCTGGCTCTACGGAACCCCTACCGAGCTTGAAGTAAACCTTGCCGAGAAAATTGCAGGGTATTATCCCAGTATCGATATGCTCCGCTTCGTGTCTACGGGAACTGAATCCACGATGAGCGCCCTTCGACTTGCCCGCGGCTTTACGGGCAGAAACAAATTCATCAAAATTGAAGGTGGATTTCATGGGGCTCATGATGCGGTGCTGGTAAAAGCAGGTTCCGGAGCTACAACTCTCGGAGAGCCCGATTCCCTGGGAATACCTGCAGATTTCACAAAATATACCCTGCAAGCTCCCTATAATGATATCGAAGCAATGACAGAGCTTGTGGAGAAAAACAGAGATGAACTGGCCGCAGTTATCATAGAGCCCGTGCTCGGAAACATAGGTCCGATAACTCCCCTGCCCGGATACCTGGAAGAGCTCAGGAAGCTTACCCTGGAAAACGACGTGCTTCTTATATTCGATGAGGTTATCACCGGATTCAGGCTCGCAATGGGAGGAGCACAGGAGTACTTCGGAGTCGTACCTGATATGACCACCCTTGGAAAGATCGTGGGTGGAGGGCTGCCTATCGGGGTTTTTGGAGGAAAGCGTGAAATCATGGAAATGATCTCACCATCCGGTCCGGTCTACCAGGCAGGGACTTTCAGCGGAAGCCCGTGTTCCATGGCTGCGGGAATTGCAGTGCTTGACTATCTGGAACAGGAAAAGATCCACGAAAAAGTTAATTCGAAAGGCGATTACATACGGGCTGTACTTACCGAAATTGTTGAGGATGAAGGGCTTGATTACAGTGTATGCGGAATTGCTTCAATGTTCAAGATTTTCTTTGGAGCCGAACCTCACAACTATCAGGAAGCTCTGGAGTGCGATAAGGAGGGTTACCTTGCTTTCTTCCACAGGATGCTCGCAAGCGGAATTTTCCTCCCCCCCTCGCAGTTTGAAACCAACTTCGTCTCCGCAGCCCATAGTGAAGAGGACATCGAAAAAACCCTTAAAGCATACACTGAAAATCTTTAAGCGGATTTATTTTGAACGGATTTACATCTTTGAAAACGAGGATTCTATATGATTATAGGTACGCGGGGCAGCCAGCTTGCACTTGCCCAGGCCGAGACTGTTGCACGCCTTTTGAAAGCACAGGGCGTTGAAACCAGCTTGAAAATTATAAAAACCAGTGGAGACCGGTTTACTGACCGGCCTCTACACGCCGTATCAAGCGGAGTTGGAGCTTTTGTCAGGGAACTGGACGAAGTTATGCTTGAAGGAGAAATAGATATTGCTGTCCATTCCATGAAGGATATGCCAACGATTCGCCCACCAACACTTCCAACAGTAGCTGTTCTGAAGCGGGATACCCCATTTGATCTCCTGTTGACTTATGACGGGACCTCCCTGGACGAGCTGCCCGAACAGTCTATTATAGGTACCAGTTCCCTGAGGAGGGCCGCCCAGATAAAACGCTACAGGCCTGACCTTGTCACACAGGATTTAAGGGGCAATATCGATACAAGGCTCAGGAAGCTGAAAGAAGGAAAATATGACGGCATTCTGCTCGCTAAAGCGGGGCTTGAACGCATGGGCTGGGAGCTTGAAGGGGAAATTCTTTCTCCTGATTTCTTCTGCCCATCTCCCAATCAGGGTACGATTGCAATTGTCACAAGAGCAGGCACTGAGGCTGAAGATGAGGTTTCCAGGCTTGACCATACTGACAGCAGGATTGCCACCGAAATTGAGCGCATCCTGATTTCCGAACTTGGGGGAGGCTGTACCACACCTATAGGTTCTTATGCCGAAATTACGCCTGACCGAAAAGAAATCCATGTACGGGCTGAGGTCCTTTCCCTTAACGGTGAGGAAACTGTCGGTATAAATGAATTTATCCCTATGGCAGGAGGCATTGAAAAAGCCAGAGAACTCGGAAGCAGTCTTGTACATATGGGCGGAAAGAAACTTGCTGATGAGGCGCTCCTGCAGCTTTCTAGAGATTCGTGCGACTCAGATGATTTACACGAATAATCACTAAATAATAATGCAAATGATAATGCAAATGATAATGCAAATGATAATGCAAATGATAATGCAAATGACAATGCAAATGACAATGCAAATGATATTCTAATGGTGCAGAAAGGAGCCAGCTATGTATACTCTTACCGGACTTAAACTGAAGAACCCAACCATTCTTGCAGCCGGGATACTTGGCACAACCGGAGCATCGCTGTGCAGGGTTGCACATGAAGGAGGAGCTGGGGCAGTTGTGACCAAATCCATAGGCTCTATACCTAAAACCGGGCATTCCAACCCGAGCATGGTCAAACTTGACTGTGGATTTTTGAATGCTATGGGACTTCCGAATCCTTCCTATCCCAGCTTTTTCCAGGAACTCGAAATTGCAAAAAAGGACTCCGGAGTCCCAGTAATCGCAAGCATCTTCGGCGGAAGTCCTGCTGAATTTAAGGAAGTTGCCGAGGGCCTGCTCCCTGCGAAACCCGATGCTTTTGAGTTAAATGTGAGCTGTCCTCACGCAGAAGGGTACGGAGCAGCAGTTGGCTCTAACCCCTGCCTTGTGGAAGCGATTACAGCCGCAGTAAAAGATATAGTGGATATGCCTGTGTGGGTTAAGCTTACCCCTAATGTTTCTGATATTACGTGCATAGGAAATGCAGCGGAATCAGGGGGAGCAGACGCGGTTGTTGCAATTAATACCTTAAAAGGGATGGCTATAGACATCGAGTCAGGATATCCTGTCCTGGGGAACCGTTCAGGTGGGCTTTCAGGAAAAGCCGTCAAACCCGTAGCTGTCAAATGCGTTTATGACCTGTATACTGCCCTGGAGATCCCTGTAATAGGGGTAGGGGGAGTATCTTCCTGGCAGGACGCGGTAGAAATGATGATGGCAGGGGCTGCGGCTGTCCAGGTCGGATCGGCTGTTTATGACAGGCTTGATGTATTCTCCGAGATCAGTACAGGTATCGAAGCTTTCCTGCAAAGGAAAGGCTATTCGGATGTAAAAAAATTAATAGGGCTTGCCCATGAGATGGTCTGATGCTTCCTCTTAATGCTACAATAGTACAGATAAATGAAGAATCTCCTTCGGTCAGGACTTTCTTCTTTGATTTCCAGTTTGAGACTATGGAGCCCGGCCAGTTCGTAATGGTCTGGGTCAGGGGCGTGGACGAGATTCCCATGGGCCTCTCAAGTAAGAATTCCATAACTGTTCAGAAAGTGGGAGAAGCAACTTCAAAGCTTTTTGAGTTGAAAGAAGGGGATTCTTTCGGGCTTAGAGGACCTTTTGGAAAGGGTTTTTCCCTGCCTTTGGAGGGAGAAAGAACTCTGGTTATTGCAGGCGGAGTTGGAGCTGCTCCCCTTGCTCCTTATGCCGAAGCAGCGCGGAGTGCAGGCTCGGAAGTTCATACAGTGCTTGGAGCGCGAAGTGCAGACGACCTGCTTTTTGAGAAGCGCTTTGCAGAAGCGGGGGAGGTCTACATTTCTACGGATGACGGCTCAAAAGGAACAAAAGGTTTTGTGACCGATGTGCTCACTGACCTCAACCTTTCGGTTTATGACATAATTGCAGTCTGCGGGCCGGAAATTATGATATCTTCGGTTTTCAGACTCCTTAAAGACAGACAGGTTCTTGAAAAGTCTGAGTTCAGCCTTCAACGTTATTTCAAATGCGGTATAGGAGTCTGCGGGGCATGCTGTATAGACAAGTCCGGGCTCAGGGTTTGCAGGGACGGACCTGTGTTTTCAGGTGTGCAGCTCCTGGATTCCGAACTGGGAAAATATGCACGTGACGCCAGTGGGCGAAGAGTTAAAATTTAAGTTTGAATATATCCTTTAAAAAAATGAAGGAAAGCAGGCGAAAACATCCCAAAAAGCAGGAGAAGACCGAGACATGATAGGAAGGTTCAGATCAGGAGATGAAATATTTTATGGAGAAATCGAAAATGGGCGAGTGTATCCAAAAGGAGGAGCTCCCCCCGGGATTTTTGACCTTTCAGAGCTTCGTGTCCTTCCGCCTGCGTCTCCTTCGAAAATTGTATGTGTCGGCCTGAACTACCGAGATCATGCTGAAGAGCTGAACATGAAAGTCCCGGAAAACCCTGTACTCTTTTTAAAGCCTCCGTCAGCCATTATAGGGCATGGAGACAAGATAATTTATCCGGCATCGAGCTCCAGAGTAGAACATGAAGCTGAACTCGCAGTCGTTATAGGCAAACGCTGTAAGAACATCTCAGCCTCAAAGGCCGTAGATGTAATTGCAGGTTATACCTGCTTTAATGATGTGACCGCCCGTGACCTCCAGCAAAAAGATGGTCAATGGACAAGGGCAAAGAGTTTTGATACCTTTGCAGCTTTCGGGCCTTATCTTGCTTCTTCCGACGAAGTTGATATCACGAATGCAAAGATTGCCTGCAGGGTAAATGGGGAAACCAGGCAGGCTTCCAGCACTTCAAACCTTCTTTTTGACATTCCTTATCTTATTGAATTTATCACCGAGATCATGACCCTGGAAGTAGGAGATGTCATTGCCACAGGAACTCCTCCTGGCGTTGGAGAACTTCAACGTGGAGACGTTGTGGAAGTCGAAATTCAGGGAATCGGAATACTTAGAAACGAGGTCGTCTGATGCTGCTTGAGCCTATCGGAAATGAACTTGAACTTACCGAGCGCCATCTTCTGGTGCTTAAGAAAGTGATTGAAGAAGCTCCTATTGGGATTCTGAAGCTTTCAGAAGTCACCGGAATGCAGAACCATAAAGTGCGTTACTCGCTTAGAGTCCTTGAACAGGCTAACCTTATCAAGCCCTCGGCTCAGGGTGCCGTACCCGGAGATGCGGTTCCAAAATTCCTGGAGGAATTTGAGCTCGAGTTTAAGAAAATCAATGAGAAAGTATCCCGCATCCAGGAAATCGAAGCTTCCATTCCCAAGTAAAGGCTCCTGCATGCAAGAGAAGCTTTTCAGAAAGCTTTTTTTAGTTTTTGCAAGGAATTCCTTCGCTTCGGTGACTTTTTATAACCCTATTTACATGTTTTTTCCTCAATCATAATCACTCTAAATCATTGGATCCAGTTTATTTTTGGAGAAACTCCTATGACTTTAAGTCCTGAAGACCTTAAAACAATTGAAAAATTTGCTTATCAAAATGCTGTAAAATACGGGAAAGCTCCCCAACCCAAAGCTGTAATGGGCAAAGTAATGGGGGAGTGCCCTCAACTCAGATCCGACCCAAATGCGGTATCTGAGGCTCTTAAAGTTATTATTCCCGAGATTGCAAAAGGAAATCCCGAAACCTGGGAGGCAAAGCTTTCGGAAATTGCCCCTGAGCTTATCGAAGCCCTTAGTGTAAAAAAGGAGCCTGATAAAGGCTTAAAACCTCTAGAAGGTGCAGAAAATGGCAAGGTTGTAATGCGTTTTGCCCCGAATCCAAACGGGCCTGCAACACTTGGCAGCGCAAGAGGCATGGTAGTTAATTCCGAATATGTGAAAATGTACGGAGGAAAATTTGTCCTGCGTTTCGATGATACAGATCCTGATATAAAACGACCTCTGCTTCAAGCTTATGACTGGTATATCGATGACTTCAAATGGCTCGGGGTTGTGCCTGACCAGGTCGTCTATGCTTCTGACCATTTCCCTATGTATTACGATTACGCAAGAAAACTTATCGAGATGGGAAAGGCTTATGTCTGCTTCTGTAAAGGAGGAGATTTCAAGCGGTTTAAGGATGCAAAACAAGCCTGCCCGCACAGGGATACCAGTCCTGAAGAAAACCTTATGCACTGGGAGAAGATGCTTGCCGGGGAATATGAAGACCAGCAGGCAGTACTGAGGATCAAGACCGATATAAAGCACAAGGATCCTGCACTGAGGGACTGGGGAGCATTCAGGATAAGAAAGATGTCGCATCCCCGCCCTGAAATTGGGAACAAGTACGTTGTCTGGCCACTTCTTGATTTTGCAGGGGCTATCGAAGACCACGAACTGGGAATGACCCATATCATCCGGGGCAAAGACCTTATAGACAGCGAAAAGCGGCAGGGTTATATCTACAAATACTTCGGCTGGAAATACCCGAGAACAACCAACTGGGGCAGGGTCAAGATCCACGAATTTGGAAAGTTCAGTACGAGCACCCTGAGAAAAGCTATTGAAGCAGGGGAATACAGCGGCTGGGACGACCCGAGGCTTCCAACAATCCGGGCAATCCGGCGTCGTGGAATCCAGGCCGAAGCTCTCAAGAAGTTCATGATAGAGATGGGAGTCGGAATGACTGACGTAAGCATAAGCATGGAGTCACTCTACGCCGAAAACCGCAAAATCGTGGACCCTATTGCAAATCGCTATTTCTTTGTCTGGAATCCTGTAGAACTGGAAATTACAGATGCGGAGCCGACAGTTGCTAAGCTTCCTCTTCACCCTACTGACCATAAAAGAGGATTCAGGGAAATTGCTGTAGGAAATAAAGTACTTGTATGCACGGAGGATGTCGAAAAGCTGGAAGTGGGTTCTATCATCCGCTTAAAAGATTTCTGCAATATCGAGATTACTTCTCTTTCCCCACTTCAGGCAAAGCTCTCTGATGTTTCTCTTGAAGCCCTTAAAAAAGCAAAGGCAAAAATCATCCACTGGGCCCCACTTGACGGAATAAATGTGAAAGTACGCGGCCCTGAAGGCGATCTTAACGGTATCGGGGAGCAGGGGATTGCAGCCGAACTTGACAAAATCGTGCAGTTCGAACGCTTCGGTTTCTGCAGGATAGATACCGTAAGTGAAGAAGAAATTGTGGCTTACTTTGCCCACAAATAATTTTCTGGAAGGAGGTGGACAGGAAACTGTCCTGTTTCTTTTATCTGCTTCCTGAATCTCTTTTTCGTTTTTTGTTTTCGTTTATTTGCAGTTTTCTCTAACTGACTCTCGTATTCGAGTTTCTCAACTCTTTTTTAGCTCATTTGAAATCTTCAATCTCTTCATTTCACGTTTTTGTGATGAAATACTGAGGAATGACAAAATTTCAAGGTAAATACTACCTGAATATCAGAATAATTTCCGATCTAAATTTAAAGCCAACAATTCCAATTATCCAATTGTAGAAATGGGTCGCATTTTGAGACGGCTGGTTGTTATCGTTTTTGGAAAATTATTAGAAAATATACAGTTATTGTCTCAACTGAAGCTTCGGAAATGTGTGTTGGAAATTTTAATGAAGGCAAAAGGTTGAAAATTGTAGGAGATTTCAAAAACACATGTTTGAGCAACTGGGCAGTTTTCAGAAAAACGATAGCAGAAAAAATTGTGAAAATTGATAGGATATCTGAGGAAAGCAGGTTTTGAGACGTTTATTAATAATATTAACATATTAACAGTTTCACATATAATTATTTTTAAATACAAACAAAATATAATTAAAACTGTTGCATTTTGTTAAGGTATAAAATGTATCCTTTTCAAAATTCAATGAAAATTTTTTAATGAGTTCGCTTTGCACTCGTGAAGTAAAATTTGTTTTTTAAGTAAGTTACACATACATTTGGGACATACTTTTTAATATATATAAATATGTTATTATGCATTATATATAAAAAGGAGATATTAAAAGGTGAAACATCAACAAGCAAATATTTTCAAGATAACGTCATTATTTTTGATTTTATTGTTTTTTGGATTGATGAGTGCTTCGGTTACCCATGCTGAAACTTATCACTTTGTTACAAAGTGGGGTTCCGAGGGCAGCGGTGACGGACAATTTACGAGTCCATCTGGTGTTGTTGTCGGTTCTTCGGACAATGTTTATGTTGCCGATACATCCAATCACTGCATTCAGGAGTTTGACAGTAGTGGTTCATTCCTTACCAAATGGGGTTCTTCTGGCAGCAGCAGTGGCGGGCCGTTTACTTATCCAGAAGGTGTTGCTGTAGATTCTTCAGGCAATGTTTACGTTGCTGATACGAACAACCATCGTATCGTGAAGTTTGACAGCAACGGAAAATTCCTTACCAAATGGGGTTCTTCTGGCAGCGATGAAGGGCAATTTGAATATCCACGAGGTGTTGCTGTAGATTCTTCAGGTAATGTTTATGTTGCCGATACAGAGAATAATCGAATTCAGAAATTTGACAAAAATGGAACATTCCTTACCAAATTTGGTTCTGAGGGCACTGCTTTCGGAGAATTTTATTCTCCGTGTGGTGTTGCTGTGGACTCGTCTGGCAATGTTTATGTTGCTGATAAGGATAATAATCGAATTCAGAAGTTTGACAGCAGTGGTGAATTTTCAGCCTCTTTTGGGTCTTCTGGCAACGGTAACAAACAATTTTATTCTCCAAGCGGTGTTGCAGTGGATTCTTCTGGCAATGTTTATGTTGCTGATTCTGGCAATGGTCGGATTCAGGAGTTTGATGGAAGCGGAAAATTCCTTACCAAATGGGGTTCCGAGGGCAGCGGTGATGGACAACTTTCTATTCCATCTGGTGTTGCTGTTGACTCGTCTGGCAACGTTTATGTTGCTGATACAGAGAATAATCGAATTCAGAAGTTTGATGGAAGCGGAAAATTCCTTAAGCAATGGGGTTCTTATGGCAGTGGTGACGGACAATTTAATGTTCCAAAATGTGTTGCTATAGATTCTTCTGGCAATGTGTACGTTGCCGATGCAAGTAATCATCGCATTCAGAAGTTTGACGAAAGTGGAACATTCCTTACCAAATGGAATTCTTATGGCAATGACGGAGATTTTTATAACCCATCTGGTGTTGCTGTAGATTCTTCTGGCAATGTTTATGTTGCCGATTCTGGCAATAATCGAATTCAGAAGTTTAACAGCAACGGAAAATTCCTTACCAAATGGGGCTCTTATGGTGACGGTGACGGACAATTTATTAATCCAGAAAGTGTTGCTGTAGATTCTTCAGGCAATGTTTATGTTGTCGATACAGAGAATAATCGAATTCAGAAGTTTGACAGCGGCGGAACATTCCTTACCGAATGGGGTTCCGAAGGTTACGGCCACGGGCAATTTTATAATCCAGTAAGTGTTGCTGTAGATTCTTCAGGCAGGGTTTATGTTGTCGATTCTGGCAATAATCGCATTCAGAAATTTAACAGCATCGGCAAATACCTTACTGAATGGTATTATTGGGACAGCGATGACGGATATTTTAACCCATCTGGTGTTGCTGTAGATTCTTCTGGTAATGTTTATGTTGCCGATTCTGGCAATAATCGCATTCTGAAGTTTGATAGCAACGGCAAATATCTTACCCAATGGGGCTCTTATGGCAGCAATTCCGGGCAATTTAAAAATCCATCTGGTGTTGCTGTAGATTCTTCAGGTAATGTTTATGTTGCCGATAAGGGCAATCACTGCATTCAGAAGTTTGTTGTTAAAGACGACTCTTTTCCTGTAGCAAGCTTCAGCAGTAATGTGACCAGTGGTCCTGTTCCCTTGACAGTGAAATTTACAGACTTTTCTAAAAAGGCAACATCATGGAACTGGAACTTCGGAGACGGAGTTAATTCAACAGAACAGAATCCAGTGCATACTTTCTTGGCAGCAGGAAGCTATACTGTTAATCTGACGGTAGGTAATGAAAAGGGTACAGATTCAAATTTAGCTACAATAAATGTTGATTCACCTTCTTACTATTCGGTAAATGGTCATTACTACTATGCAGTATCTGTACCTGACGGCATTACCTGGACAGATGCAAAAACGGCGGCTGAGTCTTTTACTTATCTTGGAATGAGTGGGCATCTGGCCACAATCACTTCTCAGGGTGAGAACGAATTCATATACAATAATCTTGGCGTAACACCAAGTTATTATTTGTTGGGAGCTTTTCAGCCGGATGGTAGTCAGGAACCCGATGGAGGTTGGCAATGGGTAACAGGTGAGTCGTGGAACTATACTAACTGGAATTCAGGAGAGCCGAATAACGCTGGTGATGAGGACGCGCTTCAATTCTACGGGAGTGACATATGGAATGACTGTTCCCACGAAGAGACTGACAATGGCTATGTCGTGGAATATGAACCGACTCATCCGACACCAATACTTCCTGTAGCTAATTTCAGTACCAATGTTAGTAAAGGTTATGCTCCTCTATCAGTCCAGTTTACCGACCTGTCAGAAAATGCAACTGAATGGAAATGGAGCTTTGGAGACGGAAAAACTTCAACACTTAAGAATCCTGCACATACATATAGTAAAGCCGGGAAATACACGGTCAGCTTAACAGTAAAGAATGCTGCAGGAAGCAATACGAAAACGATAACAAATTATATCACTGTCAAAACAGCTCCTGTAAAACCTGTTGCTGCTTTTTCTGCGAAACCAATCTCAGGAAACGCTCCACTGAAGGTTCAGTTTACTGACAAAAGTACCAATAGCCCTACTTCCTGGAGCTGGACCTTTGGAGACGGTAGTACTTCAACATCCAAGAATCCTGCGCACACATACACTAAAGCAGGAAAATATACTGTTAAATTAACAGTAAAAAATGCTGCAGGAAGCAGTACGAAAACGATAGCAAATTATATCACTGTCAAAACGGCTCCTGTAAAACCTGTTGCTGCTTTTTCTGCGAAACCAATCTCAGGAAAGGTTCCACTGAAGGTGCAGTTTACTGACAAAAGCTCAAACGTGCCTACTAGCTGGAAATGGACCTTTGGAGACGGTAGTATTTCAACACTTAAGAACCCTCCACACACATACACTAAAGCAGGAAAGTATACTGTCAGTTTGACAGTAAAAAATACTAGAGGAAGTAACACTAAAACTATGTCTGGATACATTACGGTTTCCAAAAAATGACCACATAAAATTAAAAAAACGATAAAGAGGTCAAGACTATGGGTAGTGGGGAATATTTATTAAAATCCAACCTTCGTTTTTCAATAACTGAGTCTCATGGCCGAATTTCTTAACTTTTTTAGCTTACTTTAAATTTTCAATGTTTCTGGTTTACTTTTTTTGCGCCGAAATGATCTGGTGTTTCTGCACAGATTCACTTCGACCTTATCCTTCTTCATGGGCAAACTCTCTCAACTTACACGATTTTTACAAAGCTCAGGTTCAAAAGAGAAGGTTTAAAAATTCGCACGGAGTTTAAAATATTAACATATTTTATATGAAAAATAAATTGAAGATACAGGAGTAGGATAATGAAATCTAATAAAAAATTGCATTTAGTATCTTTAGCAGCAGTAACCCTAATTTTATTTTTGATTCTCGTTTCATCTACAGCGTTGGGAGCTACTTTAACAAATCCTTCATTGACAATAAATAAAACTAGAATAACTACCAGTGGGTCAGCAGAATACCCTGAGATCTATGGTGATAATATAGTGTGGCAAGATAATCGCAGTGGAAACTGGGATATCTACATGTACAATCTGTCCACTAAAAAAGAAACCCAGATTACTACTAATAAATCAGCTCAGACTAATCCTGTCATTTATGCTGATAAAGTAGTATGGTTAGATATGCGAAATGGGGAGGATACTAATGACTTTAATTATGGAGGACAGGATGTATATATGTACAACCTTTCCAGTAAAAAAGAAACTCGGATTACCGCCAATACATTTGAAATCAATCCAGATTCCCCTACAGCGCTGGACATTTATGATAATAGGATAATGTGGAGTAAAGGCAGTGGTTTCACAATTTATAACGTTTCTACTAAAAAAGAAACATATACTGAGACATCTTCAGTATATTACCCCGTTCTCTATGGTAATACAGTAGTTTGGAAAACTGAAATGAATTCAGACGAGGGAGGGAACATGTGCATGTACAATACCTCCACTAAAAAAGAAACTGAGATCGTTACTAGCAATTCAGCGGGGAGGCCTGCTATCTATGGTGATAGAATAGCGTGGGCAGATGCACGCAGTAGTAATAACTGGCCTTATATTAACTGGAATATTTACATGTATGATATTTCTACTAAAAAGGAAACTCAAATTACTACCAGTGGATCAGCAGGTGATCCAGTTATCTATGGTGATAAAATCTTGTGGGTAGATGTACTCAGTGGAGACTGGAAGGTCTACTTGTATAATATCTCCACTAATACTGAAACCCCCACTACCAATATTTCAGCATCTATTGACGCTATTTATGGTGACAAGATAGTGTGGACGGATTGGGACAATGGAAAAACTGATATCTACCTGGGTACTCTCATCAGTTCAAACCTGCCAATTGCTGCTTTTTCTGCAAGTCCAACTTCCGGAAATGCTCCATTGAAAGTACAGTTTACTGATAAGAGTATAGGCTCACCAGCTTATTGGAAGTGGGGTTTCGGAGACGGAACAACTTCGAAAACTAAGAACCCAACTCATAAGTATTCCAAAGCAGGAAAATACACAGTAACCCTTAAAGTAACCAATGCGGCAGGTATCAACACAGCAACAAAATCAAAGTATATAACCGTGACAGCAAAACCCGTTGCTGCCTTCTCTGCATCTCCAACCTCAGGAAAATCTCCATTAAACGTTAAATTTACTGATAAAAGTACAGGAACACCAACGAAATGGAAATGGGATTTTGGAGATGGATCAAAGTCATTCCTTCAGAATCCAACGCATAAGTATTCCAAAGCCGGGAAATACACAGTAACCCTCAAAGTAACCAATGCGGCAGGCATCAACACAGCAACAAAATCAAATTATATAACCGTGACAGGAACTTCGCAAGCTCCGACTGCAGATTTCTGGGGCTGGCCATTATCAGGAAAAGCTCCGCTAAAGGTAACATTCACAGAGA
>Ga0183101_1000171_pt6 | contig 21994 bp, 25 predicted proteins | sample Biomet3_FD_127790 | JGI IMG/M metagenome (GOLD analysis project Ga0183101, IMG submission 127790) | Microbial communities from bioreactor (seeded with sewage sludge) at LBNL, California, USA - Biofuel metagenome 3 | ecosystem: Engineered > Bioreactor > Anaerobic > Unclassified ...
TATGGCGGCGGCGCGATCTATAATTACCCTGGCTGCACGATCCAGTCCATCACCAACACCATGTTTACCGGCTGCTCGGCAAACGCTGGCGGTGCGATCTTTAATGATGGCGGCACGATCCAGTCCATTTCCTTCTCCCGGTTCTATAGCAATACCGCACAATACGGACCTGCGATTTCCAATTACGGTACCCTGACTAGTTCCATAAATAACTGGTGGGGCAGCAACAGCGACCCGTCGGGCTTGTTCTTCGGGAGGGCATTTACCTATTCTCCCTGGCTGGTCCTCAACGCAACGGCGTCTTCTTCTTCTGTCACCATTCCCCAGAACATTGCGATTCAGGTTAACCTGACCAACAATTCCGCTGGTACAAATACCGTATCCCTCGGCCATGTCCCGGACGGGATCCCGGTAGCGTACTCGGTCAGCGGGATCACCGGCACGTTTGGGCCGGCGCAGGGCACCACCACGACAGGCGCGAATTCCACGGTGTTTACTCCTGCCTCTCTTGGGGCCGGGACGATCACTGTCGCTGTGGATGGCGAGACCGTTTCCGTGCCGGTCACGGTCACCGCCATCCCCCTGACCGGCATCGGTGCGATTACCGGAACGCCTCAGGTGGGGAGCACGCTCATAGCCGGGGCAGTTACGCCCTCGGGTGCAACGTACGATCTGCAGTGGAACAGATCCGCCAGCAGCACCGGACCGTTTACGCCGATACCCGGGGCAACCGGTTCCACATATACGCTGACATCGGCAGATCTCGGGATGTATCTTGAAGTGAATGCAACCGGTACGGGATCCTATACCGGTTCTGTCAACAGTACGCCGGTCGGCCCGGTTACTGCCGCACCAACCCCAACACCCACGAGTAGCCATGGCCGACAGAATATCCATTCCGGTTCGTATGGTGGTTCGGCAGATGTCGGTTACACCGGCCCGCAGCCGACCGTGATGGGATACCAGCCCACGCAGATGGCAACCACGCAGCAACCCACCGGCGGAATATCCACGGTACAACAGTTTTCCCAGCCCACTCTTGTTTCAGCCGTAACACCGGGCACCGGGTCATCGGCCGGGTTCCCGGTCACAATCATTGCCCTCATCAGTGGCGCCTGTGTTGTCGTGGCCGGGTCCGCATGGTACATCCGCCGCTGGTGGATCCACCGGCAGAACCCGGCGCTCTTTAAGAAATACGATTAATTTTTTCATCCCGAGGCAGATCGTGCCGGGATATCCCTCGTAAAAGCCCGGTGGGAATGTCAGTACGGCTTGGGATTTCCGGGCCAAAAGCGGTGTGCCGGAAATTTTTGTATTGTAATGACGTCCGTGCCAGATATTTCTTACATGATCGATAAAGGAGATAAACCCAAACAGAGAAGATAGTGGTAATGAAGATCAAGGTGCAGGTTGTCCGGGAAGAAGATGGGAGGTTCTCTGTCTTCGTGCCGGGTCTGCCGGGCTGCATGGCTCAGGGGAATACGGAAGAAGAGGCACTCCAGTCAATGAAGGATCTTATTCCTGAATACCTTGAATGCATGACAGAATCGGCAGCAAAAGCACTCCCTCATGTCCGTGAGATTCTGGTTGTTGCATGAAACAACCGGTAGTATCGGGTCTGGATATGGTGAAGATTCTCCACCGGCGTGGGTGGACGGATGTCCGTAAAACCCGGAAAGGCAGTCATCTCATCATGAAAAAAGAAGGGGTGTTTGATAATCTGGCGATCCCCCTTCACGATGAGCTGACGGTCGGAGTAATCCATCATTGTATCGTAATCGCCGGGCTGACCGAAGAGGATTTCAAATAAGGTATGTTCTCTTTTTTGGGAGTTGATCTGCCACCAATAGTACTGGAAGCACTCCCTGTTTTGGCTCTTTCGTCGGAGAAATGATCCTCACGGACATACTCTCCCAAATGGAGGGTTGGACCTCCCTCTCCCCGGAACAGATACCCCCATCATAATTCAAGTGCGCCGGGTATATATCGGGAAAGCCCGGACATCACCATTATCATGATCGATAAATCCCGGTGCAGTCCCGGATCCGGAGGCTCTCTCCCATGACCAATATGGTGGGCGTGGGGCTCCTCTTCTTTCTGCTCTTCCTTGGTCTGCCGCTCGTACTTCTCACGATCGCGGCCGGGTATCTCATCCACCGGCGCCGGTCCCGCCGGCCCGCGGAAACGGACGGTGCCCCGGCCCCGGCCGAGATGCCTTTCGGGAAAACAGCGATCAAACATCTTCTCGTCCGGCCGGATCTCTTTTTCCGGCAGGCAGCGGAAAGCCGGCCCAATCTTTTTTGCCCGTTCGTTCTCATTGCCCTTGGCAGTCTTGTCCTGTGTATCGGCTATGCCACTCTTCTCTTTCCCGTAATCCTGTACGGGAATCTCCCGAACCTGTTCCTTATCGTGTTCGGGACGTATCCCGTGTTTGTCTTCTCGTTTTGGCTTGGGTGGCTGGCGCTCTCGGCTTTTCTCTTTGCCGTCTCAGCGGCATTCAAAGGCACCGGCCCCTTTACCGCAACACTCCAGAATACCGGTTACGGTACGGCATTCTTCCCGCTCCTCTCGGGCCTGATCCTGCTTGCCGGTTCCGTGGCAAACGCCGTGTACCTCGCGATCACCGGCGGCGTCAACTTCGGGCTGTACATGGCAGACCAGCCGCAGCTCTTCCTTGCGGCAGTCTGCGGTACCGGGTTCTGCATCTCGCTTGCGTGGGGTGCATTTCTCTGGGGCCACGGCCTTGCAAGTGCGAGAAAGATCCCGCTCTCCCACGCAATGGTACCGTCAGCATTTGCCGCTCTTGCCAGCCTTGTCCTGATGTACGGGATGTTCCTTGCGCCGCTGGCCGCAGCCTTATCCTGATCTTCCCGCTTTCTTCCACCAGACCTTCGCATAGGTCGAGCTGCCGGACACCACGACCTCTCCCTTCTTCTCCTGCACGAGCGGCGCAAGGTACGCGTCGAGAATTTTCTCCTGCTCCCGGGTCGTCACCTTGAACCGGCGCCGGAAGAACGCGGTCATTTCGTCCCGGGATCCAAACCGGTACTCTTTGGGGAGCGGCATCATCATCACGTCCGCATAGATCCCGGCTTCGTACAGCACTTCAAAAAGGAAGTCGGTCTTTGGCCCCGGGTAATACGTGCACCCGTGCAGCGGTTCCCAGAGTTCCACGTACATCTTCTCCCAGAACGGCATGTCCACGAACCAGTACAGGCAGATCTCACCGCTTGCTACTGCGTCCATTTTCAGGAGCGCCGCCCGGATGTCCTGCATCGTCAAGGAGAGCGAAGCGATCACGAGATCGTATTTCCCGTCAAGGTCCCGGACCGGGTCGATATCCTCCCAGAGTTTCTGGATGCATGAGACATTTGCGATCCCCTGCGCCCGGCACTGATCCATGAGGACAGCAGCCATCCCGGCGCCGGGCTCGATCGCGGTCACATCCTTTACGAGCGGTGCAATAGGGATTGCAAGCGTCCCCGGCCCGGCACCGATATCGAGCACCCGCATCTCTTTGTTAAGAGTGAGACCGGCAATCGTCCTCTGCACCCGGTCGTCGAACTCGCCCCGGGAATTTTGTGCATAGCGTTTCGCATTCTCCGGGTCGTTCCAGTTGTGCGATGTGTCTTCGAAGTGTTTCGAAGACTCCTGGAGGCGCTGCTGCCGGGCCCAGCGTTCGTTGGGATCGCACTCCCGTTCTTCCGGATCCCGTACCTGTCCTTCCATGGAAAAGTACTGGCTCCCTTGCCGGATAAGAGTGTTTCGCTTCGCCCGGGAAACGGGAGTGATAATACTAAAAACCAAAAAAGTGTTGGAGCCCGGGCTGGGGTTTACTCTTTGTGCTTCTTAAGGTAGAATACCCAGCCGCCGGCAAAGACAATCAGGGCAAGGATCCCGACAACCTGCGGGAGCAGGGATCCGCTGCCTGACTTTTCCTGTGCCGCGAACCGGGGCAGGGTCACGTTCTGCGTGGACGTGACGATATTCCCGTCGGTGTCCTTAAAAGACACCTTCAGGGGGACCTCGGTCTGGTTTTGCGCGTTAAACGTCACGGTGAAACTGCCGAAGTCATCGGGCTTGAGCGCCCCGATCACGTACGAACGGTAGGGATCGGCTGGCTCGGCCGGGGGAAGGGACGTCACGGTCACGGCATTTGCCGTGGAGAGACCGGCATTGGTGATATCGCCGGTCACTTCGAATGTCCCTCCGGTGTTTTTCACTTCGAGGTTGCTCACTATAGGTGTAGCATCCTTTTTGTCGGGAGAGAACTGTATCGGGATCTGCCGGGAGACACTGTGGTGGTTGTCCCCGTTATCGTAATTAAGGGTCACGTTCAGGGTCGTTTCCGCGTTCGGCGTCACCGAAAAGTTCACGAGCGTATTTGCCCCGGCCGGAAGGGAACCGATGTATGTCGATGCCGGCAGGATGTCCGCACTGGCGCCGGAGATATCGAGAACGGCATTTTTCACCGCAGCTTTTCGCGGGTTTGCGATCTGGAGAGCGATGGTGCTCTTCTTGCCGGAAGTATAGGAATCGGGGCTGTCGATGACTGCCAGCACGAGCGGGGTATTATCCACCCAGACCGCCGCCGGGTAATACAGGCTGCCCGCGTCGCGGTAACTCAGGGAGAGCCGCGGGTAGTAGTGCCCGTCAGGGACGTCGGCTGCAATGGAGAATGTGTAGTCCCGGGTCTGGAGCGGCCCGATGTTGGAGGCGACATCGTAGGGATCGCCCATGAGTTTGATATCGTCATCGCCGAACGTGGCGTGATCGATAACAACGCTCTGGTTCCGGTTCCCGTTTGTCACCGAGATGCTGACCGTTCCCTTGTCCCCGGTAAAAAAGGCGCCGGGGTCATAGGTGACTCCCGAGACGTACACGTTTCCTGCGGCTGCAAGGGAGTCCGGAGTAGTATAGGCAGATACCGATCCGATCCCAAGGAGCAGGACCGCGACTGCGATAACAAAAAGGTACAGTGTCTTCATTCAGGCTCCTGCCATCGTTGCGATAGCATAGACGACGTATATGAGGACCGGCACTCCCACGCAGATCGCTGCATTGCGCAGGGAAAGTTTCCGGACCTGTTTTAACCCGAAGATCCAGGTGTTTGCGCTCCAGAGCAGAAAGACTACGGAGACGACGGCAGCGGTCTGGGTGTAGGCCATCATGGCCGGATCCTGCATCAGGGCCTTTGTAGCCTCGGTAATGACGGTCGGATCCTGAAGGGCCGAGGAGGTGAGCTGCGGGACAACGACCTTGGGTAGGTATTCGAGTGCCGCGATCAGGGTAATGGCCGCGCCGATCACCTGGGGCAGGTAACCGTACCCCACGACTTCGAGGCAGCGGTTGAAGGACCCTTCCCCTTTGAAGATCTTGGAGATAAGGTAGAACAGCCCGGCCCAGATAAGCCAGAAGATGAACACACCGGCAAATGCGGCAAAGATTACGAAGATCGTCATCACCGCGCCGAGCCCGCCCATGGCAGATTCCATCATTTTCGCCGACATGCTTCCCGCGAGGTAACCGTATCCCGCTGAAAGGATGGCACCGACAAGGACGATCAGCACCGGCATCTTAAGCTGCTCTGTATCACCGAGCGTATCCTGGAAAAAACGGTTTGGGTTGAATAACAGGTCGAAGAGTGAGAATTTCATTGGTAATATCCCTCCGGTAAAACTTCTGGTTTATGTACCGGCTTTTGCGTATGTTCCGGTATTGTGCTGCATGTTTATTAGTTGGACGCCCGCTTTTTAAGGGCCGCCAAAAACAACGTTACAGCACGAGAAAAAGTTAAAAAAACTGCGAAAATAGCGAGGGATGGATTTGAACCATCGGTCTACGGGTTATGAGCCCGTCGGGATATCCTGACTACCCTACCTCGCTTCCCGGATTAATCAGGACTATAATATAGACGGCAGGCGCTATTATACTTTACTAAAAAAACCCCTTCTGCCACCTTCGTTAGGTTCAATTAGGAGGATTCTCCTAAACACCATGTATGGACGATACCGAGCTTGACGAGATCCGGAAGAAAAGAATGGCTGCACTCAAAGAAAAGATGGCGCAGGCGGATGTATCCGGCGGCGTGATCGTGGTCGACCAGCTGCATATCGGGGAGCTCCTTAAAGAACACCCGGCGCTTGTCGTTGATTTCTGGGCGGAATGGTGCGGCCCCTGCCGGCGCATCGGCCCGGTGATCGAAGAACTCGCGCAGGAATTTGCCGGCAAGGTAACGTTCGGAAAGTGCAACACTGATGAGAACCAGCAGCTTGCCATGCAGCTTGGCATCTCGGCGATCCCAAACATCGTCTTCTTCTCCCACGGCCAGCTCGTGGACCGGGTGATCGGGGCATACCCAAAGGAAGCAATCCGGGATAAGATTATCAAAAATTTCCCGTAACGGGAAAAAAGATTTTTTTATTCGCAGTACGGGTCGTTGATGAACTCTTCGTAGACTTTTTTTGGCGGCCGGCCACCCCGGCGGCCTCCCCCGTGCGGGCGGTGCTGGCGCGAAGTCATCTGCTCTTCGCGGTCATCGTCTTCGGCATCCGCATCAGGTTTCTCCGCGGTTTCTGCGGGCGGGTGCGGTTCTGCCGCCGGCCGGGGCTGCCGGTACCGGTGGTCCCGCGGGTGGTGGTGATAAGCGCCCCGGTCGTGGTGCTGCTGCTGTTGCTGCGTTTGCTCCCGGGGCTGCTCCTGATGCGTCTCTTCAGCCATAGATATCAGATATCATACGGCCCCGGAACCAAAAAAAACTTGTTATGTCCGGATTGTTACTGCCCGGAAAAGAGCGTGCCTTCCTGGACCTCGATGATTAACGCACCGAGCTCCTCGACTACCTTGAGCAGGTCGGGGCCGGCTACGACAGAAGGCTGGATATTTTCGAATTCCCCAAGGGAATGCGACCCGGTGTTTCCCTGGATCTCGAACCGGAAGACAGGTTTTTTCCAGAGTGCGCCCGTAATGGCAAGGACAATCCCGAGCACGGCGCCGGCAATCCCGCCAAACAAGAGGAGGGTGTTGCCGGAAAGGCCGATAACAGCCGCAACGATCCCGATAAGAAGGACAACGATCCCCCCGGCAAGGACGCCGAGCCGGTACCGGGACGACTGGACGATCCCGATGCCTTTGATCTCTTCAATGTTCACCTGCTGGTAGAACGATTCCGACCGCTGCTGGTCGAAGAAGTTCTTCGTGTTCGAGTACGCGATCAGCCGCTTTGTCGTTACGGCAATCCCGATCTTCGCCCGGACCGGGGAGTACATCCGCAGCCCGTCGTATTCCTTTACGAGTGTCTCGGTCTGGGCAAACCCGACAAAATTCCGAATATCCGCCATATCCGCATCTGTCCGTTACCGGTAAATGGGGGATGAAATTATTACAGAATTGTGGTCGGGTTTTGTTTGCCGGTATGTACTGCCGATCGCTAAAATGAACACGTATATACACCGGAGTACAAAGATGTATCACCAGAAAACCGGGCGAATCTTCATGTCAAACGTCACCACCCTTCTCGATGCAAAGAGCGTTCCCGAGGCAAAGGCTGCATTAGTCTGCCCGTCGCGAAACGAGACGTACAGCTACAAGCAGCTCCGGGACGAGATGAACCGGATCGGGAACGGCCTTCTTTTGCTCGGGATAAAAAAAGGCGACCGGGTCTGCATCTATCTCGACAGCTCGCCCGAATACCTGATCAGTTACTTTGCGATCTGGCGGATCGGGGCGGTGGCGGTCCCGACCAATATCGTATACCAGGGCGAAGAACTGCTCCACGCGGTAAAGGATGCAGGCGCCTGCGCGATCATCACGGACGTGCACCGGGCCGACATTGTTGCCGGGGTACAGAAGGAAGCCCCCGGTCTTGTGCACGTGATCTGCGTGGGGGGAAAGGGTGCTGCCTGCACGGCGGCATGGGAGTCGTTTCCCCCGGCACCGGCCGATATGCGGGCGGCCAACTGCGGGATGGACGATCTCTGCCACCTCCAGTATACGGCCGGGACGACCGGGAAACCCAAGGGCGCGATGCTCACGCACGGGAACTGGATGACTGCGCTCGACGCGGAACGCGAGGCGCTCCGGCTCCTGCCGGACGATGTATATCTCGGGATTTACCCGATGGGCCACGTCGGGTTGTCGTGGGGCCTTGCCGTGCTCCGGGCCGGCGGGACATTCGTGATGATGGAGCGCTTCGAGCCGGAACGCTATCTCTCGCTTGCGGAAAAATACCACGTAACCGTGCTTGCCGGGATGCCCCCGGTGATCCATACGCTGATCCATGCGCCACCCGGGACGGAGGACAGGCTTAAAGACGCCCGCCTCATCATATCTGGGGGCGGCAACCTCCTGCCCGCGGTCTGGGAGGCGTTCGACAAACGCTACCACATCCCGGTTGCGAACTCGTACGGCCTCTCGGAGACGATCGTGATCGGGTCCGGCACGACAACGCTGCCCGAGTACCCGCACCTCACGAAAAATTACCAGAGTGTGGGAGTCGCGGTCGGCTACACGGAAGTCCGGGTGGTCTCCGTTGACGATCCCGGGACCGAGATGGCCCCGGGAGAAGCCGGTGAGATTGCGCTCCGCGGGCCGTCTGTTGCGAAAGGCTACTGGAACCTGCCCGAGGCAACGGCAGCGGTCTTCCGGCACGACGGCTGGTTTTTGACCGGCGATATCGGGTACATGGACAAGGACGGGATCCTCTATATCACCGATCGGAAAAAGGACATGATCATCATGTCGGGCTGGAAGGTCTACCCGACCGAGGTGGAAAACGTGGTTGTCCAGCACCCGGCGGTTGCGGACGTGGCGGTCTTCGGCGTCCCGGACGAGCGCCGAGGCGAGATCCCGGTTGCGGCGGTTGTCTTAAAGGAGGGGGCATCGCTCTCCTCAGAGGAGTTCGATGCATTCTGCCGGAAGCATCTCGGGGGTTACAAGGTGCCGCGGAAACTTTTGATTGTCGATGCCCTCCCGCGGGTCCACGGGTGGAAGCTGCTCCGTCGCACGCTCCGGGAAAAATTCGGTAAAACCGGGCAATAAACAAAAACACAGAAATTCTGCGACAAATTTCATTTTAAGTCGGAAACTTTTTTAATAGTGCATTAATAATATTAGTCGGAGCAATAAGAAGTGGATACGAGGAGCCGGATCGAGGACATCCCCATCACCGGCGTACCAAAGAAACGGTCCACCGGCATCGTGGGCCTCAACCTCCTGCTTGACGGCGGGTTTCCCGAAGGAGCAGTCATCATGGTATACGGGACGCCGCTTGCGGGGGTCGATCTTGCAGCGATGCAGTTCTGGAAGGTCGAGGGCGAGGAAGGCACCTACCTCATGAACGACGGGGATGTGGATACCGGGATGGTGGACGCGACAGAGCTCTACCCGGAGATGTATATCCCGCAGATGATCGGCCACCGGATCGTTATCGACTCGTTCTCCACGCTCGTGATCAAGTACGGGATCGACAATGCGCTCAAGTTCCTGCGTCTCGCACGCGATGAGATGCGCAAGCGCAAAGCGAACCTGATGTTTATCGTCTATTCTAACATCCACTCACCGGTCGAGATGACCCGGATCATGCGTTCCGCCGATATCGTCATGGAGCTCAAGACCGAGATCCGGCAGAGCGAGATCGAGCGCACGCTCATCGTCCACAAGATCCGGGACGGCCCGGTCCCCCAGCGGCTCCTGCCGTTTATTATTACGGAACGCGGGATCGAGGCTTCGACAACGTCGAGAGTGGTATAGATCCCTCAGAAAATTCTTTTTTGCGATTGACTCTCTCAGTGAAGGTTGTTAGCCACAGCTGAGCGAGCACTCGCCCCCTCCGCCCCCTCGCGCTCGGCGGGTGGCCCTGCCACACCCGTCTCGCTAGGGGGAACAACCGGAAGAGTGGGCTCCTGCTTTTCATCAGCCCACAGTTTCGAAGATATTACTGTAATTTATCAAGAAGTGAAAAATGGAATTCCTTGATATTAATCACAATTGATTTTCTCTGGTTATCAAACTGTGAATTACCCAAAGTTACTATATTTGCATTATAGCAAAACTGTTGAATTCGTTCTTTAAGTTCAAGTTCACTTAAATCTCCGTTAAATAAAACTTGAATGTACTTAAACTCCCTTTTAAAATAATTTAAAATCGATTTGGCATTCATAAAGTTATTAATTGCTGATAAATCCGCAACATTTGCAGATATTTTAGTCAACAAATTCAGAATCTGATTTTTATTAGTGTATATATCTTCGAGAAGAATGGAGGTTTCTTTTGTGAGTTTCTCTATCTCATTCTTCTTTGCTTGAAAGATATTTTGTTCTTTTTCAGAAATTTCTTTATTTTTTTCTATCTTCCCCATGATTTATCTCCACTAAACCAGTTCCAATTTCGATGAATAAAGCAAAAATCGAAGTTTCACCCTTTTTATTTTCGTCTTTTTTTACCGAAAATCCCACCGGACATATTGAAAATGTCATTTCCTATTTGGGTGGAATACGATTTTCGCCCATCTCCAGTAACTATTTTGTTCATTGTTCCACGAGGGGTTTTTGGACCTCTCTTACCAAAAATTCCCGCCATAGTCCACCCTTATGATCCTTGTTATATAAATGTTGCAGGTTGCGGGGTAATTTATTCTATACACCCCACGAAACGGAACCCCCCGCCAACAAAGAACGGGTGCAGCCGTGCCACCCGTTCGGCTTGGTGGGGGGATTGGGGGGCGTCCCATCGCAAATCTCGGATCAATGACCCGGCTTTGAAGAATTTTTTTAAAAAATCGCCCGCCCCGCCCTCAAAAAAAGCCGGTCACCCCCTCCCCTCCACTTTGCACACAACAAAAAATTTGGCCGGACCGATCATTTTCAAAAACGGTCGGGGTGACCAATCTTGTTCCAGTACCGCGACATGTATTTCCCCTGGAGTTTCAGATGAGAAGGGGTGGTCACCCTGACCGTACTCAACGATCGGTCGGTCCGATCGATCTCAGACACTGGTCGGGGCGGCCGTTGATCCACGCGGATATGAGGTGCCCCCCACCCCCCTGCCCCTCACTCAAACAAAATATTGGTCGGTTCGATCAATTTCAAAAACGGTCGCCCCGACCCGTTGTCCCTGGGGGTAGGGGTGGTCACAAAATCCTAAAAAAAGTGGCCCGACCCTTACAGCGCGAGCCGGACTTCCTTTGCAGCCTCGGCCATGTTCTTGAGTTTCCAGAACGCGGATTCACGGGACCGCATCCGCAGGCCGCAGTCGGGATCCACAAGCATCGCTTTTGCGCCGAAGACCTCTACGCCTTTCTCGATCCTCTTCTTAAGCTCCGGGACGGTCTCCACCTGTTCTGCAGTCGAATCAACGCAGCCGTACCCGATCATCCGGCCCGAAAGATCTTTTGAACCAAAGAGGGCGAGGTTCTCCGGGTTTTTGGAGAATTCGAAGTCCAGCACGTTCACGTTGACTTTCAGGATATCGTCCAGAACATTTGCAAGGTTCCCGCAGACATGCATGCAGGTCGGGACTTTAATGGCTCCCGTGATGACATCGATGGCCTGTTTTCCCACCGCAAGATCGGCAACACCGGTCGAGAAGATCGGTTCGTCGATCTGGAGGAGCGTGATCCCGGCGGCTTCGAGGTGCCTTGCTTCGACCGCGAGCGCAGCGGCAAGATCGAGCGCGAGTTCCTCCTTGTTCCGGTACATCGGTGTGCTGATATGGAGACCGTGGGCGAGCGTGGACGGGCCGGTGATGATCCCCTTGACGTAGAGCGATTTCGATTTCGCATATTTCGTGTCGGCAACGGTAATCGCACCCGAGGCCGGCTGGATCTTCCCGACAACATCCTGCCCCTTGATGCCCGGGAGTTTTCCCGAAAATGCCTGGATCATATCGCCCCTGACCTGTCCGTCCGAGATGATGTCGATACCGGCATTTACCTGGTCGGCAACTGCCGTCTCGACAGCGGACCTGAGCGGATCGAAAAGCGATTTGAGGCCGGAGCCCTTTACTACGGGGTAGCTCCCGACCACGGTTGTCGCTAATACCTTGTTGATGAAATACGCTTTCATGGCACGAGGCGATGCATGTCCCGCGGGAACAGGACAGCTTCGCGAACGTTAGAAAGTCCGAGCATTGTCATGATAAGCCTTTCTGCGCCAAGCCCCCATCCCGCGTGGGGCGGCATCCCGTACCGGAACGGGCGCAGGTAGAACTCGAAGCTGTCGGGCGAGAGACCCTTTTTCTTGATCTGCTGGACGAGGAGGTCGTACTGGTGGATGCGCTGGGCACCGCTCGATAATTCCATTCTCGGGTGCATGAGGTCGAACGCCTTGCAGATGGACGGGTCGTCTTCGTAGGGCATCGCGTAGTAGGGCCGGATCTCGGTGGGCCAGTCGGTGATGTAGTAGTGTGCGCCCATCTCTTCGCCGATTGCGTGCTCGGCTGCGGCAGAGATGTCGTCGCCGTACTTGATCGGTTCGTCGGATTTCTTCTGGGCGATCTCGATTGCATCGCGGTACGGCAGCCGGATGAACGGGGCCTTTGGCACACAGAAGTTGTCGATCTCGAGGTTTGCAATCTGGGTGCTGCAGGTCTTGTTCACGTACTCGTACGTGTTCACGATCAGGTTTTCGAGCGTCTTCATGACGTCGTTGTGGTCCGCGTACGAGACCTCGATATCGATGCTCGTTGCTTCGTTGAGGTGCTTGGTGGTGTTGTGCTCCTCGGCCCGGAAGATCGGCCCGATCTCGTACACCTTCTCAAAGCCGCCCGCCATCATCATCTGCTTGTAAAGCTGCGGGCTCTGGTTCAGAAACGCTTCCTTGTCGAAGTACGCGATCGGGAAAAGTTCGGTCCCGCCCTCGGTTGCGGCGGCTACGATCTTCGGGGTCGTGATGCTGATAAAGCCCTCCTTATGGAGGAACTCGTTGACCGCAAAGAGCGCCGCGCTCCTTATCTGGAAGACTGCCGCAACCCGGGGCCGGCGGACATCCAGGAACCTCGCATCGAGCCGGGTATCGAGCTCGACGCCGACTTTTTCCGAGACATCGAGCGGGAGCGGGGTCTCCGCGAGGTTGATGATCTCGAAGGTGTCCGGGACGATCTCCCGGCCGCCAGGTGCTTTTTCCACGGCCTTTACCGTGCCGGCGATCCGGACAACGGACTCCCGCGAGACTTTCTTTGCCGCGGCAAGGACTTCTTCTGAAACTTTCTTTTTGGGGATGGTCACCTGGATGATCCCGGTCCGGTCGCGGATCAAAAAGAACGCGAGTCCGCCGAGGTCCCGTTCCTCGTGGACCCATCCGCAGATCTCTGCATGGCCGGCGTCGGGTGTGACGCTTTGTATGGGAACGCGCATTTAGAATCCTATAATATTGGGCCGGGAAGGATAATTGAGTTTATGGGGCCCGGGCACCCTACATGTTTTTGGCCAAACGCGGGCTTACGTGATAGTATGACAGATCGTCCCGCCCGCCCGCCAGCCAATGGCGATGGCGGTTTAACATCCCGCAGGAACCTTATGATCGGGGTTCTTGCCGGGGTCATTATCGTGGTCGTTGCTGCGGTATTCCTGACGCTGACCGTTACGGTAACAACCGATGTCTCCGGTAAAAGCCTTCCCTACATAACGTCCTACCATGTCGCGCTCCCGGATGGCGAAGCGGTTACGATCGGCAGCAGCCGGATCGCGGTGATGGCATACAACGATTCGGTTATCACCGATGTTGACGGCAACCGCGAGCAGCTGGTCGTGGGCCAGACCCGGATTATCAGCCCGCGGCATGCAAAGATTACCACGCTCGGGATCCCGCTCTACGATGCGGATTTCCAGATCACCTTAAAATTCCTCGGCTCGACCGGGACAAAGGACAACTTCGACCTTACCGTGAAAACTTCGCAGCAGGTCCCGTCCTTCCTGCTCGACCGGCTGATGCCGGCCTCGGTAAACGCAGTCACGGCATAAAGGTACCGGACTGCCGGGTGCCGCCCTCTCCCGGGCTTGAGCCCCGGCTCCTTTTTTATTATCTTTTGTGTGCAAAACAGGGAAATTTACAGAGCTGCCGGAATTTTCCCGCACGCACCGTGTTCACCGTCAGGTCTTCCGGAACCGCCACACCCCGGCCGGGATCCGGATCTCGAACCGGGCGCCGCGGCCCGGTTCACTGGTTTCTGCGATGGTAAAGCCGGTGATCGACAGGATCTCCCGGGACAAAAAGAGGCCAAAACCGGTGTGTTTCCCAAAACCCCTCGTAAAGAGCCGGGGCTTGTCTTCTTCTGCGATTCCCGCACCATCATCCTCGCAGACAACCCGGAATACCTCATCCTGAACATCGCCCGTAAACGTGATGCTGGTGATAGTTTTCCCGTAACGGAGTGCGTTGCTGATCAGGTTGGAGAATACCTTTTCGAGCATCGGATCGGCAAAGACTTCTACTGCCGGCACATCGTTATGGACCTTCACGTTCCCGGCACCGGCCTGTTCTGCGGCACGGGCAATGACTGAGTGAAGATCCTGCCATTGCGCGGCCTTTGTCCCCAGGTCCTGGTACTCCCGGGTAAATTCGATCTGTTCCTGGATCTTTGCGATGATCTCGCGCTCTTTTGCAATGTACTCTTTTTCCTCTTCACTCTGTGCCAGCCCGGCACCGAGTTCGAGGAAACAGTCGAGCGCCGTGATCTGGTTGAGGATATCGTGCCGGGTGATATTTGTTAAAAGTGTCAGTTTCCTGCTGGCATCGGCAAGGGCCGACTCTGCCTGTTTTCTCCGGGTGATATCCCGCAGTACGATGAGCCGGTACAGGGATCGTCCAGGGATCCGGGGGTCAAAAGGCATACAGGACGCCTCATAGAACTGCGGCTGGCCCGCGAGAATGATCGCAACCTCCCGGATAACGGGCTGATCGGTGGGGCCGGTCACGGGCAATTCACCCATCTCCCCGGGTAGTGCTTCCCGTGCGGGCTGCGCAATCAACCGGTCCGGGGATACGCCGAGCATGTGTTCCGCAGCCGGGTTTGTGTCGCAGATATCCCCCCTGTCGTCCACCACGATGATGCCATCGGCAATCGTGGAGAAGACCCGGTCGTGCGCCACCGGCATGAGCGACAGGAACTGGTACCGGGAAATCCCGTACGCGGCAATGAGGCCCGAGAGCGCAAAGAGCAGCGGGGTGAAGTTCACGTGGGGGATCGGGCCGCCTCCGGTATTGTACAGGTAATTTGCGATCAGCGGGATGGCAGTAGCAAGGAGGATGAGGAACGCCTGGGTCCGGTAGATTGCATGCGAACCCCAGAAGCGTGCAATGATCAGGGCGAGGCCGATAAGGAACAGCCCGTACGAGTACGCGATAAAGATCCAGAAGAGCGGCCCGTGCAGGTAGATCCCGACAAACGTTCCCTGTTCGAGGACCGAGACGATCTCTTTGTAGTAAAGGTGATGGAAAGGATTGGTGACAACGGCGGCAACGGTAAAGACCGGGACTGCCATGAAGAGGGCCAGGGTCTTTTTCGTGATGAGCCGGGAGTTTCCCGTATAATACAGGAGGATCAAAAACCACGCTACCGGGACAATGACCATCCCCGGGTATTCCACGCAGACGCAGAGGAATTTCGCAGCCGGGGTGATGCTCATGAACTCCCCGGCGTCCCCGAGGTTCCAGAGCGTGGCTGCGGCAAAGAGGAGCGTGAAGTACGGTGCAGCCGGGGATTTCCAGCGGTACCGGCACACAAGGGCGAGCGCCGCTGTCGCTACCGCGGAGAGAAGATAGAGGGTTACGATATAGGAGAACTGGATTTCCACGCTTCACCGGGCCTGATTATTCCGGAACCGGAATACGTTTGGGTAGGGTTATATCTTTCCCGTTTGCTTAATGGTTTTCAGGTACGGCGCAACCTGCATTTTTCTAAAAAAACGGGGCGTCAGCCGGTATTTTCAGAACAGCGTCTTCTGACGGGTTTCGAGCCGGAGGTGGGCGAGCGCTGTGGGGGTAGTCTCCCGGCCCTGCGGGGTGCGCTTCACAAATCCGATCTGGATGAGGTAGGGTTCGTAGACCTCCTCGATGGTCCGGACTTCTTCACCAACTGAGATCGCGATGGTCTTGACACCGACCGGCCCTCCTGAGAAATCGTCCGCGATCACCGTGAGGATCCGGCGGTCGATCTCGTCCAGGCCCAGCTCATCGATCCGCAGGAGAGAGAGCCCGTCCTCTGCAATCTCTTTTGTGATCTCCCCGTTGCCTTTTACCGTTGCATAGTCCCTCACCCGGCGCAGCAGCCGGTTTGCGATCCTCGGGGTACCCCGGCTCCGCGCTGCAATCGCGGCCGCACCATCCGGTGTTATCGGGATTTTGAGGATCGCGGCGCTCCTTTTCACGATCTCTTCGAGGTCTTCTGCAGAGTACAGGTTCAGGCGCATCACGATCCCGAACCGGTCCCGGAATGGCGAACCCAACAGCCCCTGCCGGGTCGTTGCCCCGATCAGCGTGAAGTGTTCGAGTGTTAAGCGGATCGAGCGGGCGCTCGGGCCCTCGCCGATCATCACATCGATGCAGTAGTCCTCCATTGCCGGATAGAGGATCTCCTCGACCACCGGATTCATCCGGTGGATCTCGTCGATGAAGAGCACGTCCCCTTTGTTGAGCGCGGTAAGGATGGCCGCTGCGTCCCCGGGCTTTTCGAGAACCGGGCCGGTCGTTGTCCGGATTGCCGCTCCCATCTCGCGGGCAATGATGTGCGCGAGCGTTGTCTTCCCGAGACCCGGCGGGCCGGCAAAGAGGATGTGGTCGACCGGTTCGCCCCGCTGCTGCGCTGCCGCGATCGCGATCCGCAGTGCGTCCTTTGCCGGTGCCTGCCCGACAAACGCATCGAGCGTTGCAGGGCGGAGCGTGACCTCCTCCGGGTCTTCCTGGGCAGGCTCGGGGGAGATGATCCGCTCGCTCACGCCCGTTCACCCTCTTTGAGGATCGCAAGCGCCGCCTTGATGAGCGCCTGTGCCGTGGGGGAGGTAAGCGTTGCCCCGGCCGCCCGGACCGCCCGGTACGACGCCTCTTCGGCAAACCCGAGCGAGACGAGCGCACTTACCGCGTCCCGGGCCGGCTGGTCATTTGTTCCTTCGTGGGCAAGGGCCATTGCTTCCTGCACCTTCTTCATCTTGTCCCGGAGTTCGAGGATGAGCCGCTTTGCGCTCTTTGGCCCGATACCGGGGATCCGGGTCAGCTTCTTCTCGTCCCCGTCAAGGATTGCGAGCACGAAGTCTTCGAGCGTAACCTGCGAGAGGATGTTGAGCGCTATCTGCGGGCCGATCCCCGAGACCCCGATGAGCACCGTAAAGAGTTCGAGTTCGCTCGGGCGCAAAAATCCGAACAGGGTAATCGCGTCTTCGCGGACGGCCAGGTAGGTGTGGAGTTTTACCTTCTCTTTTGTCCGGGCGATCTCCCGGACCTCCTGCTGCGGCACAAAAACCCGGTAACCGATCCCCCCGACATCGAGCACCACCCACTTGTCGCCGGATGCGGCCGGCACGCCGTCCAGATACGCGATCATTGGTACACTATCTCATGACGTGGATATGACATAAGGCAATCGAAAGTCCGTCCGCGGCATCGTCCGGCTGCGGGATCTCGTCGAGCCGGAGGAGCCGTGTTATCATCGTCTGCATCTGTGCCTTGTCCGCCCGGCCCGACCCTGTGACTGCCTGTTTGACCTGGTTGGGCGTGTACTCAGTCACCGGGACCCCGTGCTGTTCTGCTGCGAGGAGGATGACGCCCCGGACCTCGCTTACGCCCATCGCGGAGGTCGTGTTCTTTGAGAAAAAGAGTTTCTCCATTGCTATGGCATCGGGAGGGAACCGGGTAAAGACGGACGTTATCTCGGAATGGATCTGCAATAACCGCTCGCCCGGTTTTTTCCCGGCAGGTGTCTCGACGCACCCGTAGCAGACCGGGGTGATAACTCCCTTCTCCACCCGGATCACGCCATACCCGCACCGGGCAAGCCCGGGATCGATTCCTGTAACAAGCATACAACCATTGCCGTATCCGAAAGGGACGCCCAAAAAGGCAGAATACGGGATAAATTCTATGTATGGCGGCGGATAATATAGGGATAGTGGTGAATCATATGAGGATCCAGAAATGTCCGACCTATTCATATTGTATTCTTGCGCTCGGGCTCATTATCGTTAATACGCTGCTGGCGTGGGGATCCGTCCTGCTCTCCCACCTTGTGAGTCCGTCACTTCCGAAAGGTTTCGCGATTGTCTATGTCGCGGCCGCATTCATGCTGCTCTTTACCCTCTGGTTCGGCATGTATGGTGCGATCTCTGCTTATGTGGGGGGCATCATCGGTTCGGGGCTCCTCTCCGGTATGCCGTTTACGGTCGCCCTGTATTTCTCGCTTGCAAACCTCTGGATGGTGCTCATCCCGCTCTTCACCTTCCGCTACTTCAAGGTCAACGTCGGGATGGAGTCCGGCCGGGATCTCTTCCACCTTCTCCTCTTCGGGACAATAATCAATACTATCGTCTCCGCTGCATGGGGTGCAGCCTCGCTCGCGCTTGGCGGCGTCATTGCATGGTCTGCCTTCGGCTCGGTGTTCATTCCCTGGATTATCGGGAACGTTGTCATCATCCTCTTAATCGTCCCGCTGGCGCTCAGCCAGTTCACCGAACGGGTATCAAAATCGAAGGTCTTTGTGAAGAACTACTGGTTCTAAAGACCGGGCATTCTCTTTTTGTTTAAAAACGGTATGGTTCCCGCAAGTATTTCAGGCCGCGATCCCGCTGCGGGGCTCCTGTTTTGTATGAAGGTACCACATCAGGAGCCGGGTAACAATGGGGAAGACCGCGTACATGTACATCGTGGAGAAGTTCACGCCGATATACAGGAGCAGTATCCCGGAAACGGCGGACAGGATGATACTGCACCGCTCCATGACCGCATCCTGTATCCTGCCCGGGCGGACCGGTGAGGCAAGGAGTGCCGGCCTGCTGATGATGTACTGCCACTGGACCAGGAAGAGCACGCCGAGGGCAAGCATGTTGAGGTGGAAGATGAGCGGCGCAATCGGGACATGGGGATAATCGCCGGAGATGTTGGTGGAGAACGGCACCAGCACGACAAAGATCAAAATGAAAATGTTGAGCCAGAGTACCCAGCTGTTCACTGATTTAAGGTAATGGAAATGTTCGTGGTGGACGATCCAGAATCCGGCGAGGACTAAAAACGCGATTAAAAAACTGAGGAATTCCGGGAACATGGTGGCAATGTGCTGCGGCAGTTCGACCGCGGCAGCGGACTTAGGGATGTCGGGCACAGAGAGGCTGACCACAAGGAGCGTCATGGCAAAGGCAAAGACGCCGTCAACGAGGGCCTCCAACCGGTTTTTCGAGATAAAACTCTCCGGGTTCTGCTGCGCGTCCATGGTCATAAGGTAAACCGGGGTTACGTATTATCTTCACGCTTTTATGGTGTCCTGTTCATCCAAAAAGACCAGTGACTCATCGGATGCCTGCCACGTTGGGGAGACGATACAGAGAAAGACGAGGTCCCCGTGTCCCGTGTTTGCGATGTGCTGGACCGATCCCGGTGGGATCAGTATGCAGTCCCCGGGCCGGACGGGCGAGGTCTCGCTCCCGATGGACATAGCCCCCGTACCTTCAAGGATATAGTAGATCTCGGTACTTTTTTTGAGAACGTGGGGGAGCGTGGCCTCGTTTGGGGGAACGATGGCGTGGGCGACGCTGCATTCGGGCAGCCTGGCAGTCGGGATCTTGTCCGGGTGCAGGAGTTCGCAGAGGACCGACCGGTCCATGACCCGGGCATGGGGGCAGTTGCCGCTGTTACGGACGAGCATGATCACAGATTGAGTTTATGGGGTTTAGCGGTTGCTCCCCGGTGTACCGTTTTTTGCGCACGTTTATGATGATCCATGCCGATTCCTTCACTGGTGAAACCACACATGAAGATCGTCGGGATCAACGGGAGTCCGAAAGGGGAAAAGAGCCAGACACGGAGACTTGTGATGGGCGTGCTCGAAGGAACCCGGGCCGTCGGGGCTGACGTGACCTTTGTCGATGTCTGTGCGCTGAAGATCAAATACTGTACGGCATGTACGACCTGTTATGCCAAAGGCGAGTGCATCCATGACGACGACATGCCGGCGCTGTACGAGAAACTGCTCGACGCCGATGGCGTCGTGCTCGGCTCACCGGTATACATCAACTCGGTCACGGCCCAGCTCAAGGCAATGATGGACCGGATGGCGGACAGTGTCCACTGCCTGGACTTCACCGGCAAATACGGCTGTGCCGTCTCGACCGCGGGAGGGGCGATGGCAGAGGAGACCGCAGAGTACATGAACTCGGCGCTGCGGATGCTCGGGGCGACTACGGTGGGGACGGTCGGCGTGAACTTCATGGGAAACCCTGACGCGATCATCCCGGCGGAGAAGAAGGCAAAGGAACTGGGCCGCAAACTGGCCGACGCGATACGGACGGGATACAAGGACCCGGCCCAGCAGGCATACTATGCCGAAAGGAAGGCGCACATGAAGCAGCTCGTGCTCGCGAACAAGGACATCTGGGCCCACGAGTTCGACCACTGGAATGCGATGGGGTGGATATAAGCCGCCCTTTTTTCGGTAGCGTTTTTTACAGGGTCCGGGGATTTTTTCACTCAATCACTCGCGGAATTGCAAAGGTGAGTGTGTTCGTTTTTTTTACGCCGGGAATTCCCGGGAATGAGAAAAAAAGATCGGGATTATTGGGGATTGCGCTTTTTGATCATTTCCAGCGCTTCGAATGCTTCGCGCCGGACCGAGACATTTTCATCGGATAAGAGGCCGGTGAGGTGATCGGCTGCTTTCTGGTCGCCGATCTCCCCCAAAAGCAGAGCCGCACGCTTACGGACATCGCTCTGGTCGTCTTTTAGGACCATGATGAGCGGGGTCGTTGCCGGCTGGCCGAGCATCCAGAGCGCCTCCATTGCGGCAGTCCGGGAACGGACGTCCCCCTCGCGGAAGACCTGCATGAGCGGGGCGATTGCGGGAACACCGAGAGCAGCGAGCGCCTTTACGGTTTCGATCCTGACCGCACGGTCGTCATCGGCAAGCGTTTCGATGAGTGCCGGAATGGCTTTCGTATTCCCGATCTGGCCGAGCACGGCTGCCGCTTCCTTGCGGAGGCCGGCGTTCTGGTTGGTGAGAGTGGCAATGAGCGGCTCGACCGAGGATTCGCCGATGGTAACAAGGGCAAGTTCTGCCCTCCGTGCCGTGTCCTCGTTTTTGTCGACAAGGGCAGCAATGAGCGGGGCAATCGAGGTCTCGCCAAGCGAGCAGAGCGTGGCCATTGCGGCCATCCTGACGTGTTCCAGCGGATCGTTTAGACTCTCGATTAAGGGGACGACTGCCCGGGCATCGCCTATCCGACCCAGTGCAACGGCAGCCTCGTGGCGGACCCACGGATCGGGATCCTTGAGCATCTCGATAATATTGGGCACGGCGCGTCCTTCTCCCATGACCCCGAGGGCCTGGACAGCGCCTCTCCGGATGAACGGGTGGTTGTGCTTGAGCGACTGGATGAGCGGCGTAACCGAGGGCTCGCCGATAAGCTGGAGCGCCCGTATTGTTTCCTGGCGGACGTCCTCGCCCGGGTCGGCAAGAGCGCCGATCAGGGGGACAATGGCCGGGGCGCCGATCTTCCCAAGGGTATCTGCCGATCCCCGGCGGATGATCCAGTACTCGTCCCGCAGGCCGTTGATGAGCGGCTCGATGAAGGGCTCCCCGAGATCCCCCACCGACCGGACCGCATTCCAGCGGGTGTCGAGGTCCCCGCTCGTAAGGGCCTTGAGGAAGGAATCGTAGCGCTCCCTTTGGGCTTTGAGCCGGGCCTCCTCGTCCTCCTGGCTCCCCGACTTGAAGATATTGAGGAATTTTTTCACAATTGCCATAACTAACTCCTGTTGGTTCACTGTTTGTATAAAATCCTTCAAATAGCTATCGGAGAGCA
>Ga0183101_1000091_pt2 | contig 21957 bp, 15 predicted proteins | sample Biomet3_FD_127790 | JGI IMG/M metagenome (GOLD analysis project Ga0183101, IMG submission 127790) | Microbial communities from bioreactor (seeded with sewage sludge) at LBNL, California, USA - Biofuel metagenome 3 | ecosystem: Engineered > Bioreactor > Anaerobic > Unclassified ...
CGCTATGCAACAACGCAGGAGGATATCCAGGATGTCCAATGCCATTCTCGTCGTGGGCGGCGGCTTTGCAGGCCTCACAGCCGCCATTGAAGCGGCGGAACTGGGCCACGACGTCTATATCGTCGAAAAGTCGCCCTGGCTCGGAGGGCGCGTGGCTCAGCTCAACAAATATTTCCCCAAACTCTGTCCTCCCTCCTGCGGCCTGGAAATTCAGTTCCAGCGCATCAGGAAGAATCCGCGCATCAAATTTTTCACCCAGGCCGAAGTGGTTGGGTTTATGGGTGTGAAGGGCGATTACAAGGTCAAGGTGCGCATCAACCCGCGCTTTACCGCCCCTCACAACATTGATTTCAGCCTGTTGGCCTCTAGCCTGACGGGCGAGGTGAAGAGCGATTTCGAGCTTGGTCTTGCCAACCGCAAGGCCCTGCACAAGGACATGCCCTTCGCTTTCCCCAACCGCTACGCCCTGGACATGGACGCGCTTTCCAAGTCGGACAGCGCCCGGGTTGCCGGCGCCAAGTTCCTTGACGTGAACGAAAAGCCCCGCGATCTGAACCTGAACGTTGGCGCCGTGGTCGTGGCCACTGGCTGGAAGCCCTATGACGTTACCCGCCTGACCAACCTTGGCGCGGGCAATGTGAAAAACTGCGTGTCCAACATGCAGCTTGAGCGTCTGGCTTCGCCCTTTGGCCCCACCGAGGGCCGCATCGTGCGTCCTACCGACGGCCGGGCTCCCCACCAGGTTGCCTTTGTGCAGTGCGCCGGTTCGCGCGACCAGAACCACCTGAACTACTGCTCCTATATTTGCTGTATGGCCACGCTCAAGCAGTGCCTCTACATCTCCGAGCAGAACCCCGAAACGCAGATCACGGTGTACTACATCGACCTGCGCGCTCCGGGCCGGTATGTGAAGGTGCTTGAAAAGGTCAAGGCGCTGCCCAACGTGAAATTCGTCAAGGGCAAGGTCGCCGACGCCGTGCAGGCCGAGGGCGACAAGGTGCGCATCACGGCTGAAGACGCCGTGCATGGTGAAAAGATGACCCTTGATTATGATCTTGTTGTGCTGGCCACGGGCATGCAGCCCTCGCTGGCTGGCGAAGATGCGCCCCTGCCCCTGCCGCTGGACGAAGACGGCTTTATTGCGGGCGGCGAGGAGGCCGGCATTTTCGCCGCCGGTTGCGCGCGCATGCCCCTTGATGTGATGCGCTCGGCGCAGTCCGGTACAGCCGCCGCCCTGAAGGCGGTACAAACGGTGAAAGGGAGGTAGGCGGCATGGCCGGTAAAATTGGCGTCTATTTTGACCAGCAGAACATCGGCGGCGGGCTTGATCTGACCGCTCTGGCCGAACAGACGAGCCAGAAATGGGGAGACCTTGTGCCGGTGGTCAAGGTTGTTCCTGTGTTGGCCCTGGCCGTGAGCGAGATCAAGGCCGACATCGAAGCCCAGGGGCTTGACGGCGTGCTGCTGTGCGGCTCTTCCCCTCGCGTTGATGCGGAGATCTACCGCCTGCCTGTGCAGGTGGAACACGTGAACCTGCGCGAACAATGCGTGCAGGCCTATAAAAATCCTGACAAAACCCCCGTGGACACGGCCAACGGCGCGCCTGAATTGCTGGCGCTCATGGCCCGCGACTATGTGAACATGGGCGTGGTTAAGCTGCAGAAAAGCGAAGTGCCGGATTCCGCCGCCATCACGGGCGTTCCGCGCATTCTGGTTATCGGCGGCGGCTGGACGGGCCTTACGGCCGCCATGGAAGCCGCCGAAACGGGCTATGAAGTGGTGCTGGTCGAAAAAGCCGACAAGCTCGGCGGCGCGGCCAACAACATTCCCATGGGTTCGCCCCTGGCGTCGCCCTGGACGGAAAAGCAGCCCACCAACGTTGCGGACAAGATCAGCAAGGTGCTCGGCAACAGCAAGATTGTTGTTCACATGAACACCCGCATGGAAAAGCTTGAAGGCCAGCCCGGCGAGTTCAAGGCCACCTTCGCCACCCCCTCCGGGTCGCAGACCATCGAAGTGGGCGCGGTGGTGCTTTCCACCGGTTGGGTGCCGCTTGATCAGAAGTTCCTGGCTCCCATGGGGCTTGGGCAGAGCACCAAGGTTGTGGACGCAGCCACCTTTGGCAAAATGCTGGTTGCCGACCAGGTGAGCGCACGCCGCATCGCCTTTGTGCTCGACACCACCATTGCCGAAGACGCCGTGCGCAAGGCCGCTGAAGAGGCCGAAGCCGCCGAAGCGGCAGCCGACGCCGAAGCCAAGCCCGCCCAGGGCGCTGATGAAAAGGGCTTTGTGAAGGAAAATCTGGAAAGCTTCCGCCACGTTGCGTATTCCAACGCCGTCAACAGCGTGGGCATGCTGCGCCTGGCCAACACGGTTTGCGAAAAAACCGCCGATGCCTGCCAGACATTCATTCTTTACAAGGACATGACTGTTCCCGGCATTCTTGAGCGTTTCTACAAGAAAATGCAGGATCGCCTGGGCGTCATGATGACCAAGGCCGACGTGACCGACATTCGCGAAGCCGGCGACCACATGACCGTGGTTTGCAAAAATACCCTGTTGGGTATGGACTTCGACCTGGATGTGGACCTGGTGGTGCTGCCCACGGGCCTTGTGCCCACCACCGCCAAAGACGTGACCGTTTGCTTTGATTACCGCCAGGGCCCGGACTTCCCGGACCTGAACCTCTTTGATGGTTTCGCGGATTCGAACTATATCTGCTTCCCCTACGAAACGCGGCGCACCGGCGTTTACGCGGCGGGCTGCGTGCGACAGCCGCTGACCATGGACGCCTGTGAAGAAGACGCCAAGGGCGCGGTGCTCAAGGCCGTGCAGTGCATCGAGGCGGCCAGCCACGGCGTGGCTGTGCATCCCCGTTCGGGCGATCTTTCCTACCCCGTGTTCAACTTTGTGCGTTGCACCCAGTGCAAGCGCTGCACCGAGGAATGCCCCTTTGGCGCCCTGGACGACGACGAAAAGGGAACGCCCAAGCCCAATCCGGCTCGCTGCCGCCGTTGCGGCACCTGTTTCGGTGCGTGCCCGGAACGCGTTATCTCCTTCGCCAACTACAATATCGACCAGATCGGCTCCATGATCCGCGAAGTGCAGGTGCCCAAGGACTTCAAGGCCGACGGCCCCCGTGTGCTCATTCTGGCCTGCGAAAACGACGCTTATCCGGCCCTGGATATGGCGGGCGCGCGTAACCGGCCCTGGAGCCCCTATTGCCGCATCATTCCGGTGCGCTGCCTGGGCTCCGTGAACGCCATCTGGGTTTCCGACGCCATGAGCAAAGGCTTTGACGGCGTGATGCTTCTGGGCTGCAAATATGGCGACGACTATCAGTGCCACTTCGTGAAGGGTTCCGAAATCTGCTCGCGCCGCAAGGAAAACATTGCCGAGACGCTCAACCGCCTTGGCGTGCAGCCCGAACGCGTGGATCAGCTTGAAGTGGCCATTGACGAATACGACAAGGTTCCCGACCTGATCGACGGTTTCGTGGACCGCATCATGGCCATGGGCCCCAACCCGTTCAAGGGCATGTAGGAGGAAGGCAGCAATGGCACAATGTACAATCAAACCTGATATGGAGTTTGTCAGGGCGCTGGAAGAATCTGGGGGCGAATCCCTCAAGAAGTGCTACCAGTGCGCTACCTGCTCCGTGGCCTGCCCTCTTGCTCCGGCCAATGCGCCCTATCCGCGCAAGGAAATGGTCTGGGCTTCGTGGGGCCTTAAGGACAAGCTGCGCGGCGACGTGGACCTGTGGCTCTGCCACAACTGCGGCAACTGCTCCGACCTTTGCCCGCGCGGCGCCAAGCCCGCGGACCTTATGGGCGCGGCGCGCAACGTCATTTACCGTGAACTGACCGAACCCACCGCCGTGGGCAAGCTCATGAGCAAGCCTTCCGGCCTGCCGGTGTTGTTTGCCATCCCGGCCGTGCTGTGGCTCTTTGTGTGGTGGGTGCGCTCCGGCTTCAACGGCGGGCAGTGGTTCCCGCGCGCTGCCGACGGTCGCATCGTGTTCGGCCAGGTGTTCTACGGCGACTATACCATCGACCCCATCTTCATGATCACGTTCTTCGGCGCGGCGTTCATCCTCGCCCGGGGCGTCATGAAATTGTGGGCCATGTTCAAGCCCGAAGGCTCGCTTGCCGTTATTGGCAAGAAAAAGTGCTGGGTGTGGCATTTGTGGGACGTGCTGTGGGATGAAGCCATCACCCACCGCAAGTTCGACGACTGCGAAAACGGCCCCGACACGGGCCAGATCACGCCCAACCGCAAGATCGGGCATATGCTGCTGGTCTACAGCTTCGCCATCCTGGCCTTTGTTACGGCTGTTGTGGCTGGCGGCCACTGGATCGGCAAGGTCGTGCCCTTGGTGCATATTGAAACGCCCATGGCCCTGACTTTCCCCGTGAAGATTCTGGCGAACCTTGGCGCGTTGATGCTGCTGGCCGGTCTGGCAGTCCTGACTGTGCGCCGCGTGACGCTGAACCCCAAGTTCCAGGGCTCCAGCTGGCATGACTGGTATCTTCTGGGCATCATCTGGCTGGTGGCCGTCACCGGCGTGCTGTCGCAGTGCTTCCGCCTGGCGGACGTTATTGTGCCCGCCTTCCTGGTGTACTACCTGCACTTGGTGTTTGTGTGGATGCTTTTCGCCTATCTGCCCTGGTCGAAGCTTGGACACTTCGTGTACCGCACGGCGGCCCTGGTTTACGCCCGTATGTACGGCAGAAGCTAACGGCAGGAGCCTCCGGCACGCGCCGGGGGCTTCCCTTGAAGGTTGCGCACAGTTACCCGTGAGCTTTAATTGAAAAATTACGATCTCCGAGGAGGAGGCCGCCATGTCCGATACATCTCGTAAAGTTTTTCCCGTGGAGTCCGTGCTTGCCCTGGTTGTGGGCAAGGAGGGCGTGGACGTTAAGGAAATCGCCGGGTTCATCGCCGGGCGCACTGTCGCCTGTGATACCTGCGCCAAGGCCGTGGGCCCCTTTGCCGCCGCTTGGTTGGCCCGCTGGTACCCCAAATTCGCCGATCTGAACTGGGTTGAAGGCCAGTCCTGGGACGCTTTTGTCAACACCGGCCGCAGCATGCTGGGCGACAATGTTTCCCTCACCTGCATGGACGGACTGACCAAAAACCTGTGCGACAATGTCATGACCTTCCTGGCCGAAACCTATGACAGCATGGCGGCCCAAACCGCTGCCGCTGCCGCCCTTGAAGAACGCGTGCGCGATCTGGAGCCCGCCGAGGCCCGCGCCGCCGCTCTTTCCAAGAAGGTTGACGAGCTGGAAGCCAAGATCAAGACCATGAACACCGACATGGGCGGCCTGCGCCGTCAGGTTGCCGAGTTCCAGGGCAAGGTCGCCATCAACCATGACGAACTGATGATGAACATCAAGGACGCCATCAAGGACGGCCTGAAAGGCATGGTCGTGGGCGGCGCCGCCGCTGGCGCGGCTGCCGCAGGCGAAGAGGAAGCCCCCGCCGCCGAAGAAAACGCTGTGCCCGATGATTTCGGTTTCGGCGCTTCCGGTTCGAACAACGACGGCTTCGGTTTCTAACAATTCTTTGCGGCGCGGATTCGGGGTGGCGTCGGCATGCCCCGGATTCGCGCCGCGAATACAGTTTCTTGCAGTGTACGCACAAAAAAACCCGCCATTGGCGGGTTTTTTTATGTCGTGCGGGCACGCGGAAAAGCCTTGTGCGCTACCTGTGCAAGCTAACCGCCCCCAGCTTTACCAGCGCTCAGGCATAAAATGCGGGGGCAAGGCGTTGTCCGGCTGTTGCTCCAGCTTTTCGCGCAGCGCCCGAATAAGAATGCTGGCTTTTGCCAGATCATGTTCAAGTCTGTCCATTTGCAGCTGTTGGGCTGTCAGGGCCGCATCAAGGGCGCGCAGACGCTCCTCCTGAAAAAATGTCAGCTCTTCCAGCTTTGTCACGCGCGCGTCGTCGTCCGTTTTGGTATGGGACATGTTCTTTTCTCCTGCCAGGTATGGGCGCTTTGCCCGCACTGACGCAATCACTGTGGGCGGCAGGGCCGCGGGCTATGCCCGTCGGCCTCTAGCTGTCGGGAAACGGCGTTCACCTTCGGCCGAAGGGCCTTTGGCGCGGCCCTTGGCGCGGCTTTCGCCTTGCGGCGCGGCGTTGTTTCGCGCCTGCGGCGCGCGCGGGCCTGTGCCTCTGCGCTGGGTCTGCTGCGTCGGGGCGTCCCTGCGCGGCTTGCCTGGGCCTGCTTCTTCCATGGCAGGCATCAGAATATGGTGCTGCCGCAGCCGTTGCGCGTCCGTGCGGGCCACATAGATGGGTTCGCCGGTTTCATCACGGCCGCAATAAAACATGGCTGTGGCAATGGCCCCGGGCGTCGGGATAAAGCATTGCGTCTGGCGCGGGTTCCAGTGCCGTTGCCGCAACCAGCGGGCCAGGGTGTACATGTCTTCATCCGTGCAGCCGGGGAAAGCGCTCATGAGGTAGGGAACCACGTATTGTTCCCTTCCGGCGGCGCGGCTTTGGCGCACAAAACTTTCAAGAAAGGCCTCAAACACCTCCAGCGAGGGCTTGCGCATGAGCGCCAGCACGGAGGGGGCGCAGTGCTCCGGCGCAACCTTGAGCTGCCCGCCCGTAAATTCGCCCGTATAGGCCGCCAGCGCTTCCGCGTCGCGCAGCGCAAGGTCGGCCCGCACACCGCTGGCCACGCGCGCCTGCTTCACTTCCGGCAGGGCAGCCACCTTGCGCAGCAGGTCCACATGTTTGCGCTGCGGCGTGATGAATGATTTGCACACCGTGGGGAAACAGCAGCTTGACCGGCGGCAGGCGCTTCTGACGGGGGCGGCGTGCTCCGGGTCGCCAGCAACGGCGCGGCTGTCAAGGGCGCAATGCCCCTGCCACATATTGGCCGTGGGGCCGCCAACATCGGAAATGGCCACAGGGCCTTTGCCCCTATCCATATTCTTTTGGCCCAGGCTGCGCGCTTCATCAAGAATGGACCGCTCGGACCGGGAACTGATGCGCCTGCCCTGGTGCAGAGCCAGGGAGCAGAACGAGCAGCCGCCGCCGCACCCCCGGTGGCTGGTAATGCTGGTGCGCATCATTTCTTCCGCAGGGATAGGTTCGCGATAGCTCGGGTGCGAGGCGCGGGTGAAGGGCAAGGAATAAAGCTCGTCCATCTCCTCGGTTGTAAGCGGCGGGGCCGGGCGCGAAAGCACTACAACGCGGTCGCCCACCTGCTGATAGGTCCAGGCTTCAAGCCGGTGAACCTGCCGTTCCAGTTCCTGCGTGAGGCGCATCAGCTGAAACGGGTCGCCCAAAATATCCTGGTGCGAGGGCAAGGCTATCCAGGGTTGATCGGCCATGGGCGCGGGCAGATTGGCGGGTTGGCCGGAAGCGTCCGGCTTGTCCATCCAGGCCGTGCCGTCGATGCCGCGGATATCCTGCCCCTTGTCCAGCCGCCGGGCGCATTCCAGGGTGGCTCGTTCGCCCATGCCCCAGATGAGCAGGTCCGCCTTGGCATCCATAAGTATGGGACGCCGCACGGCGTCTGTCCAAAAGTCATAGTGCGAAACACGTCGCAGGCTGGCTTCTATGCCGCCCAGCACGATAGGCAGGCCGGGAAAGGCCCGCCGCGCCAGGTTGGCATAGACGAGGCAGGCGCGGTTGGGGCGCGCGCCTGCTTTTCCGCCGGGGGTGTAGGCATCGTCATGGCGCTTTTTACGAAACGCCGTGTAGTGCGCCAGCAGGGAATCCAGCGCCCCGGCGCTGATGCCCGCGAACAGACGCGGGCGGCCCATGGCCAGCAGATCGTCGGGGTTTTCCCATCGGGGTTGGGCCACAAGACCCGTGCGAAACCCATGGTGGATGAGCCAACGGGCCAGCAGCACGCTGCCGAACGAAGGGTGGTCCACATAGGCATCGCCGGTGACCAGCAGCACGTCCAGCTGGTCCCAGCCAAGGGCAAGCATTTCGTCCCTGCTCATGGGCACAAAGAGCGGTTGCCGCAGGCCGTGCCCTTCTGTGCTGCCGGGCGCGAACACGGGGAGTTCCGCCGGTTTTTTGCCTGCGGCGGCCGGGGCGTCGCGCAGCAGATCTGGAAAGGGCGCAAGGCGCTTTTTGCCGCCCTGTCGTGGGGCGGAAGGCAAGCCCCTTCCCCCGGTGGACCGGCGGGAGGTTTTGGGCGCGTCAGCCGCATGCGGGGCGGCAGCCGATGAAAAAGTTCCCGGCTGCCGCCCTGAAGGCGTGGGTTCCCCGCTCTTGCCGTCGTCTTCACGCCGCCAGGGCTGGGGAAAGGGTGCGGAGCGTTTAGTTGCCATTCGGGGGCATCACCAGGGGCATATCCGCGCTGCCGGGATTGGGCATGGTGGGGTTGCCGGGCATGCCGTTGCCGCCCATCATGCCGCCCATGTGACCCGCTGCGTGGTTTTTAACAAACGTGTCCCACTCCACCCGGTCAATAACCTTGTCGCCGTTTTTGTCGATAACGGTAAAAGCCTCTTCCCGCATATCGGGAAAGAAGACCTTGAATTCTTCGTAGGTGACTTTGCCGTCTTTGTTGGTATCCATCATGTCGAACTTGTCGGGCTTGCCAGTTTGGGGTTGCGCCGTGGCATCGGGGGCGGCCTGAGCGGCGGCGGCCCAAAGGCACAGAACGGCAGCTGCTGCAAAAGACAGGTATTTCATGAGCGTCTCCTTGATGGTGCGGCGCGTACTGAGCCGCCGCGGCAGTTTGCGGTATTGCAAAAAGTTGAGCTTCGCAGGGGCCTGCGCCGCCTATTCCTTGGTGAAGTCCAGTCCAAGCTTTTCCATGCGCTCTATGCACAGGGTCAGATTGTCGGGTTGACCGGGCCTGTGGTTGTCGGGATACAGCAGGGCGGACATATAAAAAACGGAGTTCAACCGCAAAGACATTCGCGCACTGGCCGAAAAGCTTTCAAGAGCCAGCGCGAAATTAAAGCGCGCCTCGCCCGGCAAAGGAGCGAGCAGGGGTTTGGCGTCTTCGGCCATGGCGGCCAGCAGATCAGCCTTACGTCGCATCAGTTCATTATGGCCGGGGGTATCTCCCGCGTCAAGGCGGGCAAGGGCCTGCCGTTCCGTTGCCATTACGTCGTCGTGGCGCTGGCGCAGCCACTGGATAAGGCTGTCCAGGGAGGGATTGTTGTTGGGATCGCTCACGGGGTTCTCCTTGCTGAGGTTCAACACGCCTGCTGGCGCTGCGTGGAAGCATTGAAAAAATCAGGGTTGGGCCTGCGCCGCCGCATTTTTTCAAGCGTCGGGCAAAGTGCCTGCGGCTCAATTGGGGCGGCGCGGCCGGAGCAAACGCAGCATGCGATTACCGCAAGGTTATACAGTTCGCGCAAGAAGGCAATGCCGCGCGGCAGGCCAAAAAACAGCGTTGCCGCCTGATTGACAGCGGAAGATTTTTCTGCGGAAGATGTTAACGAGATAAAGAGCAACGCGGTCTTTGCCGTGGGGGGGGAATATGGGACTTTCACTTCGAACCAAATTAGCGGGCGGTTTCGGCGTCATTCTTTTGATTTTTGTCGTGGCCGGTCTTGCGGCCGTGCGCAATATGCGTGAGCAGCGCGACACCCTGGATGCGGTGCGGCTGCGCGATATGCCGGCCATCCGGCTGTTGTCGGATGCGTCGCTGGACATGCAGCTTTATCGCAAGGCGGAAAAAGATATTCTGCTGAATATGGGCGACCGCGCGGCGTTGAAGGGGTATTTGGAAAAGCTTGAAAGAATAGCCCAAACCATGCGCGGAAATTTTCGTGACTTGCAGGCGCTGCTTCAGGATAACCCGCAGGCCGGGACGCAGGCGCGGACCATGGCGGTAGAGGCGGCCAATGCTTTTGCCGCTTACGACGATGTGGTGCGCCCCCTTTCGCGCAAGATTGTTGCTGGCGACGCCAGCATGAATGCGGGGCAGGCCAACGCCTACTACACCGGCTTTAAAAATCATGTGCATACCACCGAAAAAAATCTTGAAACTCTTGAACGGCAGTTCATGACCCGCATTGTCGCCAGCCAGCAGGTGCTGGCTGAAGAAACGCGCGGCACGGAGCGCATGCTGCTGCTCTCCATTTGCGGTAGCGTTCTTTTTGGCATTGTGGTTGCCGCGCTTGTGCTGCTTTCCGTTACGCGGCCATTAGGGCGCGTGGTCGCCCTGGCAAAGGCTGTGGCGGCGGGCGATCTTGAGGCTCGGGCCGTGGGCGCATTCAGTGCCGAAATGGCCGTTCTGCGCGACAGCATTGAGGGAATGATGCAGGCGCTCAAGGGCAAAATTGCCGAAACGGAGCAGAAAAGCGCCGAAGCGGCCGAGGAAGGGCAACGGGCAAAACAGGCGGCGGGTGAAGCCCAGGCGGCGCGCGCCGACGCGGAACGGGCTCGGGCCGAAGGCATGATGGAGGCCGCCGCGCAACTAGAGCTGGCGGTGAAGGGCATTTCAGCCGCGTCGGAGGATATTTCGGCTCAGGTGCGGCAGGCAAGCCAGGGCGCGGAGCGGCAATCCGCGCGGCTGGGCGAAACGGCCGCCGCTGTGGAGCAGATGAACTCAAGGGTTCTTGACGTCGCCAAAAACGCCGCCAATACGGCGCAAAACACAGAGGCCGCGCACGCTAGGGCGGGTGAAGGGGCCGGGGTTGTGCGGCAGGTTGTGGAAGGAATGGACGAAGTGCGGCGTTTTTCGGCGGAACTGAAAAATTCCATGGACGAACTGGGGGGCAAGGTTGGCGATATTGGCCGCATTATGTCCGTTATTTCAGACATTGCCGACCAAACGAATCTTCTGGCGCTCAATGCCGCCATTGAGGCGGCGCGGGCGGGCGACGCCGGGCGCGGTTTTGCCGTGGTGGCCGACGAAGTGCGCAAACTGGCCGAAAAAACCATGAGCGCCACCACGGAAGTGGGCGACGCCGTCAGCGGCATACAAAGCGGGGCCAAGGCCAACACCGAACATATGGACCGCGCCCTCGCCGCTGTGCAGCAGACCACGGAAATGGCCGGTCACTGCGGCGACGTGCTGCGGGAGATTGTTGCCATGGTGGACGAAGCCAGCGACCAGGTGCGCGCCATCGCCGCGGCGGGCGAGGAGCAGTCCTCCAGTTCGCAGCGCATAACCACAAGCGTGGAAGAAATAAACGGCATTTCGCGCGACACGGTGGAAGTGATGGAACATTCCACGCAGGCGGTGGCCCAGCTGAGCGAGCAAACCCAAGCCCTGCGCACGTTGGTGAACCGCATGAAATCTGGCGCATAGCGGCGCGGCGGCGTTGGCCGCGCGAGGTGTTGGCGTGCAACAAAAAAGCCCGGCCGTGTGGCCGGGCTTTTGTATTAATCCCAATGGCGTTTGTCTTCGATCGGTCTGATCTGCGGAGGCAGGCTGCCGGGAGCCAGCACGCGCAGTTCCGGGCGCAGCTTGATCTTTTCGCGGAACTGGTGCAGCAGCTCTTCCTCGCGTTTGAAGCCGCTGGTTTCCACAAAAAGCGTCATTTCGTCGATGCCGCCGGGGTTGGTGACTTCGATCTGCCAGCGTTTGATTTCTTCAAAGCGGCTCATAACCTGTTCCACCTGATGCGGGTAGACGAACATGCCCATGATGCGGGCCGTGGTGTCCACGCGGCCCACAATGCTGCCCAGCCGGGGGCTGGTGCGGCCGCAGGCGCAGGGGCTGCGGTCAATATAGGAAAGGTCGCCCGTGGCCAGGCGGATGAGCGGATAGGTCTTGTTGAAGGCCGTCACCACAATTTCGCCCACTTCGCCGTCCTTCAACGGAATGCCCGTGTCGGGGTGGCAGATTTCCACATAGCAGCGGTTGGCGATGTGCAGCCCGGTTTTGTGGAAGCATTCGTAGCCGATGCAGCCCACGTCGGCCGTGCCGTAGCCCTGGCGCATGACGAGGTCGTATTTCTTTTCCATCTGCGAGCGCATTTTTTCCGAAAGGCGTTCGCCGGTGACAAAGGCCACTTCGAGAAAAAGATCCTTGCGCAGGTTCAGGCCCTTTTCTTCGGCCTTCTGGGCAAGGTGCATGAGAAAGCTTGGCGTGCCCACATAGCCGGAAACGCGCAGCTTCTGCATGATGTCCAGCTGCGTGGCGGCATCGGTGGGCCCGGCGGGAATAACCGCGCAGCCCAGGTTGCGCAGCGGTTCTTCAAACATAAGGCCCGCGGGCGTCAGCTGGTAGTTAAAGGTGTTCTGCACCGCGTCGCCGGGGCGAAAACCCACGGAATAAAAGGCTTCGGTGTATCCCCAATAGTCTTCTCCGCGATCTTCGGGATCGAAAATGGGGCCAGGCGAAAGAAAAATGCGCTTGAGCTCGCCGATGTCCTTGGTCAGCAGGCCGCCAAGGCGCGGTCCCATGGACTGAAGAAAGATAAGTTCCTTCTTTTTCAGAATGGGAATGTGCTTGATATCGCTGAGGGTTTTGAACTTCTCCACGTTGAACTGCGCGCGGTCGAAGCGTTTTTTAACGTCTTCGGAATAGCGGTAGGCGTAGGAGAGCAAATCCTTGAGCTGGATAAGGCAGTATTGGCGGCGCTCGCTCTCATCCAATACTTCACGGCGGCTGTATATGCCTTCAGTGCGGTCTTTACGGGTCATACCTACTCCAGGGGGCGCGGTTGATTTTGCAATTGGTGAACATAGTCACTCCAATGGCAAAACGCAAGTATTATTTTAAAACTACAGTTATAACAATGTGTTAGAACATTTTTTCAAAGCAATACACACGCGGCATTATGCACTGTGCGCTGGTGCTGCCGGGGCCGGGCCGTCCGGGCCGTCGTCCTTGTCGCGTTCCGCAGCGGCTTTGGGGCCAAGATGCGCCAGGCAACGGGCGCGCAGGCTGTCGTAAACCGGTTCGGAATGCAGGAAGTTGGCCGTAAACGTGGCAATATAAGCTGTTAGCACAACTATGGGCGCGTTGTGGAACGAGCCTGTCATTTCCAGCAGCAGCGAGGCCCCGGTCAGAGGTGCGCGCACGGAGGAGGCGAACAGCCCCGCCATGCCAAGGGTAAGCACCGTGGCAACCTGGTCTGGGCTGATGAGGTGGGCCGACTGCAGGCCGGAGGCCATGCACGCCCCACCGAGCGACCCCATGAGCAGCACGGGCATGAGCAGCCCGCCGGAAACGCCGGAAGCAAAACTGATCCAGGAAAAACCCATTTTCAGCGCCAGCAGGGCAAACAATCCCAACAAGGGCAGGGGCAGGCGTTCCAGTTGCAGGGTGTCTAGCCCAAAGCCAACAAGCACCTGGGGGGCGACATACAGCAGCGCGCCCGCAGCGATAAAGGGCGTCAGCACGCGCAGGGGGCGGGGCATAAGGCGGCTGTGGTCGGCCCAAAGCGTGAGCCGCAGCAGCACCAGATTATAAAAAGCGCCCAGAATGCCCATGGAAATTCCGGCCGCCGGAACCACCCACCACTGCGTCCAGTGCAAATACGGCTGCACGGCAAAGGGGAACACCAGGCCAAAACCAAAGAGCACCTGCACCACAAACCAGGCCGAAAGGCCGCAAACAGCCGTGAACAGCAGCATTGGGGCGCTGAGGATGGTTTTCATTTCTTCAAAGGCAAAGAACATGCCCGCCATGGGCGCGCCAAAGGCCGCCGCAAGGCCGGCCACGCTGCCGCCCACGAGATAGCGCGGCAGGCTTTGGCCGCTGCGCTCTTTCCACACATGGCCCACGCCCACGCCCACAGCCGCGCCCATCATGATGGAAGGGCCCTCGCGCCCAACGGAAAGGCCGCCGGTGAGGGAAATGAGGGTGCCGAAAAATTTGCTCAACAGCGTTCGCAGCCAGTTCATGCGCATCTGCCCGCGCACCATCAGCTCCACCTGCGGAATGCCGCTGCCGCTGATCAGCGGCTCGATGCGCAGCGACAGCACGGCCAGCAGACCCAGCACCGCAAGTCCCCCAAACAGACAGGCCGCGACGGCCGGATCGTAAAGATCGTGACGATGCACGGCCAACACGACGGCTTCGTTGATTTGGGTGAATGCATATCGGAACAAGCCAATAATGGCGCCGGTGACGCCGCCGGTGATGATGGCCTGTAAAAGAACACGTTTAACGCCCAGGTCGCGCAGCTCGCTCAGGTCGCGCAACGTTGGGGGAATGGGAGTACGAAATGGCACGGACAAATCCTTGTGTGTTGCTGTGAACAGGGGGCAGTATGGCTGGAAGAAAGGAGTATTTCAACCCATTCGGCGGGATTCTTAAAAAAAAGCTTGCCAAAGGCCTGACAAGTGGGTAGAAGACTTTTCCAGCCGCTGTGAAGGCGCAAACGTTTGCACAGCAGCCTGCTTGGGCCGAGGTAGCTCAGTTGGTAGAGCAGGGGACTGAAAATCCCCGTGTCGGCAGTTCAATTCTGTCCCTCGGCACCACAAGTAAATCAAGGACTTATGCTGTATAGGTATGAGTCCTTTTTTTGTTTCTTTCTAACTTTTGTCCCTCTTCTGTCCCTCGTTTGGGGTGCAGGATTCCATCTAAGTTCCATTAGCTCCGCGCCTCCATATCCTACATCACTGCCTTCCCTGTTAGCCTTCTCCCCCCGCCCCCTAACATTTTGGCCCGCCAAGTGGCCTTCTGCCGGGGCCACCCCGCGCGGCGCGCGGCAGCAAAAGGCGCACGCCCGCCCCTGAAAAAGCCGTGCGGTTTTCCTTTTACGGGCAATGCTTGCCGCGTGTTCCGTAACACAACGTATGCCTTTCCGTCATGCATGCGCCATGGAGGTGGGCGAGCGTGGTCGCACCGCATTCCCCGCAGGCGGTTTTGCGCCGTTTGGGGAAAAGGCGGCCAAACTGGGGAGTTCCACCATTTTCGCATGCAGGAGGTCAGGGATATGATCCATTCACGCTGGCACACAACGGTTCGGGCGGTTTGCGCCCTTTGCGTCATGCTGCTGCTTTGTTCCATGGGGCTTGCCCATGCGCAGGCCGGGGCGGGCCACGCCAAGTATGTTATTCTGCTCATTGGCGACGGGATGGGCATGGCACAGCGCAATGCAGCCGAAACCTACCTGGCCGCGCAAAAGGGCGATGTCAGGCCCGGCATCGTCAAACTGAACATGAGCAGCCTGCCCGTGCAGGGGGCCACCACCACCTATTCCCTTGATTCGCTCATCACGGATTCCGCCGCTGCGGGCACGGCCATGGCCTGTGGCGTGAAGACCGTTAATCGCGGCCTGGGTGTGGACGGCAAGGACGCGCCCGTTGTTTCCATTGCGGAAATGGCGCGCGACAACGGCATGAAGGTGGGCATCGTCACCACCGTTTCCTTGGATCACGCTACCCCGGCGGCGTTTTACGCGCATCAGCCGAGCCGCAAAAATTATTATGAAATAGGGCTGGAACTGGCCAAAAGCCGCATGGATTACTTCGCGGGCGGCGGTTTTCTTGATCCTTCCGGCAAAAAATCCAAGGCTGAAGGCACGAAAATCAACGTGCTGGACGCCGTCCGCGCGGGCGGTTTTGACTATGTGAACAACGCGGAGGCCTTCCGCGCCCTCAAGCCCGGCAGCGGCCGCGTGGTGTTTGTGAACCCGCGCCTGCAGGATGAGCAGGCCATGCCCTATGCCATGGATGCCGGAAAAGGCGATGTGTCGCTGGCGGAAATGACGCGCAAGGGCCTTGAGTTGCTGGACAATCCCAAGGGTTTTTTCATGATGGTGGAAGGCGGCAAGGTTGACTGGGCCTGCCACGCCAACGATGCCGTAAGCTCCATCACCGATGTGCTTTCCTTTGACGCCGCCGTGGCCGAGGCCATGAACTTTATGCAGCGCCACCCCGAGGACACGCTGGTTGTCGTGACCGGCGACCACGAAACCGGTGGCATGTCGCTGGGATTCGCGGGAACAAAATATGATTCGTATCAAAAGCGCCTGAAAAACCAAAAAATTTCCTATGTCGCCTTTGACCAGAAGTTCGATGCCTTCCGTAAGGCCAACCCGCAGGCCTCGTTTGAGGATGTGCTGCCCATGGTCAAGGAATACTTTGGCCTGACCGTGCTTTCCGACGCGCAATTGGCGGCCCTGCCCAAGGATGGCGACGCAGCGGGCATGGTGCTGAAGCCCTATGAGGTTGCCGAGCTGCGCACCGCCTTTGAGCGCAGCATGAAGGGCGGCGACCGCAAGCACATTTCGGATCAGGATTATCTGCTCTATGGCAATTACGAGCCGTTTTCCGTAACCCTCACCCATCTGCTCAACCAGAAATCCGGCATTGCCTGGACCACCTATTCCCACACCGGCGTGCCGGTGCTGACCTCTGCTGGCGGCGTGGACGCCCAGCGCTTTGGCGGGTTTTACGACAATACCGACATCTTCACCCGTATGGCCGAGGCCATGGGCCTGAAAAAATCCCTCGCGGATGCGTCCATAATGGCCGCTGGCGCGCGCGCCGCGCAATAGAAGCTTTATGGGGCGCGGCGATTGCGCCTTGGAGGCGATATGCCGCAACAGAGCATGCATTTGAAGGACGCGAACATATCCGATCCGGCGGCGGAGGCCGCCGGGCCGGATATGTTCGATGGCTTGCGGACCTGGCGTGCCCGTTCCGCCCGGCGCGACGTGCTGCTGTGCCTGGTGATGGGGCTGGCCTGCCTTGCGCTTTACTTGCTGCCCACAGGGTTTGAAAACCGCCTGCCTGACAACGCGGTGCGCTGCCGGGCAACGGTTGTGGCCGTGGACAACGAGCGCGTGCACCAATACGGCATCGTGCGCATGGGCACGCAGTATGTGACGGTGCGGGCGCTGGACGGGCCGTATGCCGGGCAAACGTGGCAGGCGGGCAACGATCTGGTGGGCAAAATGGAGCTGGACAAGGTGTTCGCCCCCGGCGACACGGCGCTGCTGGTGCTGACCCTGCGCAACGGCAAGGTCACCGACGCCGTGGCTCAGGACCATTACCGCCTGCATGCCCAGGCCGCGGCTTTCGGGGTGTTTGCTTTGCTGTTGCTGGCGTTTGCCGGGGCCACGGGAATAAAGGCGCTGCTTTCGTTCGTGTTTTCCGCGCTGATGCTCTGGAAGGTGCTTGTGCCCGCCCTGCTGCGCGATGTGGACCCCATCCTGCTGGGGCTGGGCGTCACCATGGCCATTACCGGGGGCACCATTCTTTTGGTGGGGGGGATGAACCGGCGCGGTCTGGCCGCCTGGCTGGGAACGCTGCTTGGCATTGCCGCCACCTGCGCCCTTGCGCTGATCTTTTCCGGGCCTTTCCACCTGCACGGCGCGGTGCGCCCCTATGCGGAAACCGTGCTCTATTCCGGGTATCCCTATCTGGACATGACGCGCATTTTTCTTGCCAGCATATTTATGGCTTCTTCAGGGGCATTGATGGACCTGGCCATGGATGTGGCCGCGAGCATGGCCGAGCTGGTCGCCCGCAATCCCGGCATTGCGCGGCGCGATGCCCTGGCCTCTGGCCTGCGCGTGGGGCGGGCGGTGGTGGGCACCATGACAACCACGTTGCTGCTGGCGTATTCCGGCGGCTATATTGCCACGCTCATGCTGTTCATGGCGCAGGGAATACCGCTGGAAAACGCGCTTAATCTGCCCTTTGTGGCAGCGGAAATCATGAATACCATGGTGGGCAGCATCGGCCTGGTCACGGTGGCGCCTTTTACCGCCCTTACGGGCGCGTGGTTGCTGGCGCGGCCCCATGCCCGCGTTTGCCGTGAGGCATAGCGGAAAAGCCCGGCGTTAGCGGCACCACAACGCCACAGCCTCGGCAAGGCTTGCGGGGTCGATGGGCTTGGAAATATGGTCGTTCATGCCGACGGCAAGGCTTTTTTCCCTGTCGCCCACCATGCCGTGAGCCGTCAGCGCCAGTATGGGCAGGGAGCCAAAGCGGCCATCGGCACGGATGCGCCGTGTGGCTTCCAGCCCGTCCATTTCCGGCATCTGAATATCCATGAACACGGCGTCATAGCGATTTTCCGCGACCATTTCGACAGCGCGGCGGCCGTTTTCGGCAATATCGACGGCAAGGCCCAGCCCCTCAAGCATTTCTCTGGCCACAAGCTGATTGATTTCATTGTCTTCGGCCAGCAGCACTCTTTTATCTCCAATGCCTTCAATGGGCGCCAGCATGTTTTCTTCGTCAGGCATGTGGTTTTTCGCCGGGCGGCTGAGGGCCGTGATTTCGCGGATGACGCGCAACAGCGCGCTTCTGCAAACAGGTTTGGCGATCACGCGCCTTGCGCCCGGTGTTTTTCTGCGCGCGACAAGCATTTCGCGGGCGTGCGCCGTCGCCGCTATGATGGAGGGCATGCCCGGGAACGCTGCCGCCAGTTCGTCCGCCTCTTTCAGGCAGATATCCGCCTGGCTGCGGCAGTCGATAATCGCCAGGGCATAGGGATCTCCGGACGCGGCGGCGGCTTGCGCCATGCGCACGGCCTCCGTGCCGGTGACGGCCTCGTCGTGCCGTGCGCCAATGGCTGCGAGCGTGCGCCCCAAAACCGACCGGCCTGATTCGGAGGCGTCCACCAGCAGCACGCGCAGCCCGCAGAGGTCCTCCGCCGCCTTTCGCGCCACGTCTTCCGGCGGCAGCGCGAACTCGGCGGTGAAGGAAAACGTGCTGCCTTGTCCCGGTGCGCTTTCAACCCGCAAATCGCCGCCCATCAGTTCCACCAGCCTTTTGCAGATGGAAAGCCCCAGGCCCGTTCCGCCGAACCGGCGGGTTGTGGACATATCCGCCTGTGAAAAGGCCTGAAACAGCTTTTGCTGCTGCTCTTCCGTCAGGCCCAGGCCCGTGTCGCTCACGCTGAACAGCAGGCGTGTTTTGCCGTTTGCATCGCCCTTGCGGCGCACGCGCACGGCAACTTTGCCGTTCCTTGTGAATTTGATGGCGTTGCCCATGAGGTTGACGAGCACCTGCCCCAGCCTCAGGGGATCCCCCATCAGTGTGCGCGGAACATCCTCGTCAACCTGAAGCTGCAGATCAATGCCGTCGTTGGCCGGGCGCGCCACATCAAGGGAGGTAAGCCGCTCCAGAACTTCGTCCAGATCAAAAGGCACCGTCTCCATATCCATGCGCCCGGCTTCTATTTTTGAAAAATCAAGAATGTCGTTGATGATGCGCAGCAGAGAAACGGCGGATTCCTTAATGCTTGAAAGGTAATGGTGCTGTTTTTTAGAAAGTTTTGTTTGCAAGGCAAGAAAAGCCATGCCGATGACGGCGTTCATGGGCGTGCGGATTTCGTGGCTCATGTTGGCAAGAAATTCGCTTTTTGCCCTGTTGGCCTCTTCCGCCGCGTGAACGGCCTCCTGCATGCCCCGTTGGCTTTCCACCAGGAGCGTCACGTCGCGGCAGTCTTCAATAACGCCCAGCAATGTTCCCTCTGGCGAAAGAAACTGCGTGGCCACTATGTCGCAGTAGATTGTTTTTCCCTCCGCGTTGCGGCGCACCACAGTTTCCAACGCACGGGGCGCTCCGGCCAGTACTTTTGCCGCTGCGCAGTTCTGGGTAAAGCCCGCGTCGTGCATGTCGGTCGCGTTTTCGCCAATGATTTCTTCGCGGCTGCAGCCATGAAGTTTCAGGTAGGCGTCGTTGGCCAGCACCACTTTGCCGTCAACGTCGATAACGCGCATGGCGCTGCCCGCCGCATTGAATATCTGCGCCATTTCCTGCTGGGCGCGCTGGGTTTCGCGTTCGGCATCGCGCCGTTCCGTGATGTCGGCGGCGGTGATGACAATGGCGCTGACGTCGTCATCTTCTTTAAGGGGAACCATGCACACTTCGAGGTCGCAGGATATCCCGCCAGCACTGATGCATTGGACCTGCAGGTGCAGGGGCGCTCCTGTACGCAGCACCTCGGCATCGTGCTGCGTGGCCGAGGCCGCGATCTCCGGGGAGAGCACTTCCTCGTTGCGTTTTCCGGAAATGTCTTCCGCAGCGCAGCCGAAGAATGCCGCGAATTTTTTGTTTACCTGAAGAAAACGCCCATCTTGATCTTTAAGAATGACCATGTTGGGCTGATTGTCCATAATGGTCTTCAACTGCTGTTCCCGCTGGCGCAGGGCGCTCAGCGCCTGTTGGGTGGCCAGGCTTTCGCGGCGTAGCTTGCGGTTGGCCACAAGAATAACGGTAAGCACCGCGCCGCCCAACATGGCCAGCAAACCCATGATTTGCAAGATGCGCTGCCAATCCACGGTTTTTTCCAGCCGCAGGCGCGACCAGTGGCGGACCATTTCCTGAAGGTTCACATAGGGAATGCTTTCAAACGCTTTTTCAAGAATGCCGGGAAGCATTGGCCAGTCGCCACGAACAGCCATTTGCGCCGCATAGTGCAAATCGGGAAAGGGGAACCGCCGCAGGTTGTTTGCTCCGGCGTTGGTCACGGCATAGCCAACAGCCGTGGAAAGTGCCACCAGCGCGTCATAACGGCCGGTGCGCAAGCCGCGCAGGCCGTCGTCCATAACCTTGACGGGCACGATCACCGCGGTGGGCACCAGTTTCTGCAGTTGGTTGACCAAGGCTGGGTAGCCCATGAGGGCCACGGTTTTGCCCGCAAGATCGTGGGGCCGCGTGACGGTAAGGCCCGAATCCGGCCCGGTGAGGACGGACAGCGGAAGATTGAACAGAAGGCTGCGCAATGGCTGCGGCCCCGACGTCGTGGGCAGCTTCTCGCTGAAAAGGACCATATCCACATCGCGGTTGGCCAGCGCCTCGGCCAGTTCTTTGGCGCTGTCCCTGGAAACGGGCTCTATGCGTATGCCCAGCACGCTCTCCACTTCCCGCAGGATGTCGGCGCTGATGCCGTCGAACTGCCCCTGGCGGTTGATAAAGCCCAGCGGCGCGGCGTCTTTTTGCAAGCCCACCCGCCACACGCTGTGGCCCATGAGCCAGTGCTTTTCTTCCTCATCAAGCCGCAGAGGGCGAACCTCTTTGTCCACCTCGCGCAGGGCCGGATCGCGAACCCAATGCGCTTCCAGCGCAAGCATTTCCGCACGCGAAATTTGGGCAAACCCCTGGTTGACCAGGGCAAGCAAGGCGTTGTCATTATTGCGCACGCCGGGGCGCTGGGCATCCTCAAACAGGCTGATCTGCTCGGCGGAAAATTTTTCGCGCAATCCCAGTCTGTCGATAACCGCCGTCAGAGGTTGCGGCGTGCCCACCACGCCCTGCGCCATGCCGTTGGCGGCCGCCAATAGCATGTCCTTGTATGCGGCAAGCGGCAGCAGATGCACATTGGGATAATGAACGCGCAAATAAGACTCAAAACGTGTGCCCTTGATGACGGCCAGGGTGACGTTTTGCATGCGTGCAAGATCCGTGGCATCCGCGTGGTTGGCGGTCATAAGAACAACGGCGCGCGCGGGGTAGATATCCGGCCCGAAAGCAAGCCATTTTTTGCGCAGCCCGGTGCGAAAGAGCCCGCAATGGATATCGGCCGTGCCGTCCTGAATGTCGGCGATGGTGTCCGACCAGCTCCCCATGCGGAATTTTATTTCACGGCCGGTTTTTTGGCCCCACAACCGCCAGACGTCGATAAGCAGGCCTGAAGGTTCGCCGAAAAGGGAAACAAAGGAGAGCGGTTCATTGTCGCGCGGGCAGGCGATGATGAGCGGCGGGGAAGAATCGTCGTCCGCAAAAGACGGCGACGCGGCAAAACTGAAAAAAAATGTCGCGAATATGGTGAAGAACAGAGACGTCCCAGCGAAAAAGCCGCGCATAGCCTGTTCCTTAACGGTTGGGAGTTGCTCGTCTGTCAGCGGGTCATCTGAAACATGTCAGGGGCGCATGTGGTGCGTGCTGGAATAATAACTAGCGCACTTTATTTGTAATGCAGGGAATACGTTGAACTGTCAATGGGTTCCTCCCCGGCGGCGCAACGGAGCCGGAAAGAGCGCGGCGTTTCTTTTGCTTTGACGCCGGAACTGCAGCGGGGCGCGCGGGGGCGTGCGGCCCCGCCCGCCGCCCTCACGCGTAGGCAGGGTCTGGTTCTTTTGTGTTGGGGGGCTGGCGCCC
>Ga0183101_1000700_pt1 | contig 21953 bp, 21 predicted proteins | sample Biomet3_FD_127790 | JGI IMG/M metagenome (GOLD analysis project Ga0183101, IMG submission 127790) | Microbial communities from bioreactor (seeded with sewage sludge) at LBNL, California, USA - Biofuel metagenome 3 | ecosystem: Engineered > Bioreactor > Anaerobic > Unclassified ...
GATCTTTTAATGTATAAGTAGTGCTGGTCACAACATAGGTGGTTGGATTAGACGAATTATTAACTCCACCATTCAAATTGTAAGTGACGGCATATGTGATGATTTGCCACTTGGCGGTTACATGTAAATCATCAGCTATTGTGTATTTACCGCTAGAATATTCGACAGACGAGGAATCAAACCACCCCTTGAATACATAACCAGTATATGTTGGAGTCGGCAAAGTATAATTACTGTCATAAGTGACGCTAATATACTCAGCTGATTCTCCGCCATTGGAGTTTAGATATATCTTATATTCGTTGGCTTGCCAATTTGCTGTATAGGTCTTATTGCCAACGCTGCCAACAGGCAAAACATAGTCAGTAGTCGGAGTTTCAAGATTGGATCCGGTCCAACCTTTAAACGTGTAGCCGGTTCTCGTTGGATTAGGGATGCTGACGGCTTCCTCAGTATTGTATTCGCTTGGAAGATTAGAGCATACACCGCCATTTAAATTAAAAGTGAATGTATAAGCAATGGTCTGATATTGCGCCAATAAATCTATTGAAGCATAGTGTTCAGATGATTTGATGGTGTATTCGGTTTGTTTCCAGCCATGGAAAGTGTAACCATCTTTATCAGAATCATTATTTATATATCCATTCTTTTTCTTGATTGTCTCACTGCCTTTTTCTGCAGTTCCACCATCGCTATCGTAAGCCACGTCAACCGCGCCGCCAATGTTATATATGTAATCGATGCCAGTCTCATAATCCAAAGATTCGAAAGCTTGGCCAGCCTTGCACATGGCAAGAAGATTGCTCGAATCGCCATAGGAACCGTTTTCTTGAAGCTGGGCGAGAGCCTCGTCGTAATTGCCTGAGTCAATTAAAGACTGAATATTGTTTTGCCTTCCTTGAGGAACCAAAAATAAGAATGTAAGAAGCAAAACGCCTGTTATTCCTAAAGCGGCTATGCTAGAAAAGAGGCTTACCTTCTTTATCTTTTTTACTTTCTTCGCCTGAACTTTGGCCTTTTCTTTGCGCTTCTTTTCTAACTCAGCCTCATAATCCTTCAAAATGCTTTCATATTTCACCAGCAGTTGATCTGAGTTTTTATACCCAGGAATGGTCGCCAGATTCTTGCAGGCTTGCTTTAAGGCTGACGCATCAAAATATGGGTTGATTTCTTTGTTGAACAAGCAAGCGGAGTAAACCGCCTCTTTTTGGGCATCGCTTTTCAGCCTCGCGCATTCATCGACCTGAAAATCCGAATCATTGTAGGAAAGAATGGTCATGAAGATGGCGGACGCTTCATCAAATCTGCCTTCGTTTTTTAAAGAAACGGCTTGTTTGTACGCTTCTTGCTTTCGCAGTTCCTTGCACTCGGATATTTGCTTTTCCGAATCCTTGAAATCTATGATCTTAGTAAATGTTTCTATTGCTTCATCGTAGTCTTTGCTTTGCTTGGAAGCGCAGGCGCGTTTATAAATATCTTCTTTACCTAATCTCACGCACTCTGCGGCCTGTTTAATTGAGTCCCTAAAACCGCCAATCTCCGAAAAGGCTTTCTCGGCTTCCCCGTATTGCTCATTGTTCTTGTAATCAAGAGCGATGTCATATAACTTGCTTAGCCTGGTTTCCTCGTTTCGATTGTTTATCGACTCGTTAATCGCGGATAATTTTGCTCTTTGTTCGTCACTTCCGAAATCAAAAGCCTTTTGGAAGTTGCTCTTACCTTCTAATGTGTTCTCTTCTTTTTTCAGATCTTCTATCGTCTTGTATTGGAGTTCGATTACCAACTTCAAAAGATAGGCTTGTGAATTCCTGGGGTCATTATCTAGAACCCTTTCAAGAAGACTGTCGGCTTTTTCATAGTTACCATCACCAATGAGAATCTCGGCTCTCGTAAGAAGAGCGTCGACATTGACGTCGGTTTGAATGATTTTGGTTTCCGCTGCCGCTTTAGGGGCGTCTCTGCCCATGATTTTGTCAATTCCGCGGATGAGATCCTGCATAAAGCCAAGCTTTGATAAGTCCTGGGCTTGGAAAGACAAAAACGATTCAGGCATCTCATAGGCATCCATATCCTTATAGCAAGGAATTAAATAGTGATCAGGTCTTGTCTGCATCAAATCAAGGAATCTTGACCATTCGTTTTTGACCCAAACCGCTTCAAAGTATTCTTTTTTAGTACCAATGACTAACATTATCTTTGCGCTGTTCAAAGCGGCAAAAATGTAAGGCTCGTACATGGTGCCCAATTTGTTTTCGAGAGTGATTCTAGAAAAGAATGCTTTATATCCTTTTTCGTTAAGGGTTGTGTATATTTCCTGAGCCATCACTGAGTCAGGTGTTCTTTTTCCTTTTTCGTCAGTTTCCTTATAGCAAATAAAAATATCGAACGGTTCTTCCTTTTGGGAGATGGATAAAATGTTCTTTTGGATATCCGCTATCTGTTTGGCTTCATCTTGATACTCTTCACGAGCTATCACGTCGGCATAAGATATAGCGGCTAAATAATCAGGATCTTTTAGTATGTTTTCATAGGCAACACGATGAATTGTTGGAACTTTCTTCTTTGTTTTAGGATCATCAACATACTCAATTCCGTATTTGCAAAGCACTACACCCCAATGGGCTTCAGGCTCATTTGGAAAGATAGACAGTATGGATTGGTACGCTAATAAGGCTTTATCGAAGTCACAAGTTTGTCTAAGCGAATTGGCACGATTAAAAAGGTTTTCTTTTCTTTCGTCGTCAGCGTTGGCAACAGTTTGCTTGGAACCGCAAAAAGAGCAAACCGCGACGGTCTGATTATCGCCCACATCAAGGGGGGCTCCGCACATTTTACATTTAAACTTTGCCATATTCGCCCTTCGAAGAACCTTTGAAAGTTATTTATTTGCTTTGCATAAAACGTTACGTTCTAGCAGAGTATTCTTTGTTCTTTCTATTGCTTCTCTAGTATTTTCTTCTGAACCATCTTTGATGGCTTCATCGAGTTCTTGAAGCAATGATAGAAGTTCGCTTTCAGAATCGAGCGTCTTGTCACTGGTGACTGGATCGCTTCCATTGGCAATATCAAGCAAATCTTGGAGGTTTTTTTGAACACTCTCAATCGTATTGATTGCCACAAGCGCTTTCAATCGAGCGCGGAATTCATCCATAAACTTAGTATTTGCTTTATTCTCATGGTATTCGGCGTTCCTCGTCTTAAAGAAGAATCCTTTGGCGATTTGGATGATGCCAAAAGCAAAGACGACGCATTCGACCAATATCACAATCCAAATAGGGACTTGGACAAAGGCGTTGCACAAATAGAAAACAACCGTTGCTATTAGTTGGAGCCCTAGAGTAATATAGCCAAAATAAGCTATTGGAAGGCTGATGATTTTCTGATTTGGAGTCTTTTCGCTAAAAATTGTATATATGATAAGACCGCTTTCGGCTAATAAAATAAGTTCAGTGCATACATAAACAGTAACTAGGACAGCTGTATCAACCTTATTAAAAGGAATCGCGAACGTACACACGTTCAACAAAATGATTAGAACGCACGTGATGACAATTACGGTGATAGCGCCATTCTTGCTTGATTTATAACCCATAACTATTCCCCTTTCTTCGCTCCGCAGTTCTTGCAGAATTTGCCGTCATTACCTTCAAAACCACAAGATGGGCATTTCCATAAGCCATTATCTTCCGGCTTTTTAGTGCCACATTCCTTGCAAAAAGTTCCATCGTTAGCTGTCCCACACTTTGGGCAAACCCAATTTCCGGGAACTGAAGAAACTGGAGGAACGGCTGGATTTGGCCCAGGTTGCGCTCCGCCAGGAGCTGCGCCGCCAGCCACATCATCCATCATGCCTTTAACGACACCAACGGTTGTTTTACCAACTGCAACGGCAGCTCCAATGCCAACTCCGGCTTGAACGACTCCACTTATCGCAGAACCGACTCCGCCAGTGCCACCGCCTTCATTTTCGGCGATAGCCACGCCAACTTCACGTTGTGTTTCTTGGCCATATGTAAATCCTTGAGCGTGCATGACATCAGCTTTTGCTAGCCCTTCGGCTCTTGTTTTCTCTGCTTCGGCATAAGCCATCCTCTTGGTGGCTTCTTCTTCGGCTTTAACGCCAACTATTTTTACTTCCGCTTCGGTTTCCGCTTCGACAAGGACTCTGCCTTTTCGCGCTTCCGCTTCAGCTTGTTTAATTCTTTCTTCTTGTACTTTTAAATATCTTTCCGCGTGTTGCTGTTTTAAACGGCGATAATTAGGATCATCATCAGGAGTTTCGATACTAGTCACAAAGAATTCAGGTAGTACCAAGCCATAACTGTCAAAGACTTGATTGATTTGTTTACGAATGTATTCGCTAATATCGTCAAGATGTTCGTCAACTTCCAAAATGTCGATATTGTTTTCACGGATTGATTTTGGCAAAAAGGTCTTAACCTTGGTCATTACCAAGGCGCGGAACTTTCCAGAAACAGAAGCGGTTGAATAACCACTGCTACCTAATATGTCTTCCTTCTTAAGACCTAATTCTGTTCCAACAAGTTTTAATAGAACCTTACCAGAATCAGAAATTTTGATATTGAATTCGCCGTAAGCGCCAATTTCTAGGTGGAGACCAGAAGCAGGATCATACATCCTAACTTTTGAATCTGTTCCCCATTTGACCGCCATTATAGTGGCGAGATTTACAAAGTAGACCTCTGCATGGAACTGAGAAGGGCCGCTCGCAACTTTTTTGAAGAATGACTTCATCATCGGAAGAGACTCGGTATCCAAGGTATATTTACCAGCGCCGAATCGATCCATTGCCTTTCCGTCTCTAAAAAAGACGGCTTCTTGAGATTCATGGACGATAAGTTGTGTCCCTGCATTGAAATCCTCTGTTGGATGTTTGTAGACAAAGGTATCGTTACCGCCCTCGTACTTGATGACATCAATAATTCCCATGATTATTTCCCTTCTTTCTCCTCATCGGATTTAATAACCGCATTATCTACTGCGTAATCTAATAGAATTTGAATCATTTCGTTTCTATTTCTGTTAGTTTTCTTTGCCAAAGTCTCAATCTTACGCATCAAATCGACTGAAACACGCGCCGAGATAATCGTCGTTGTATCGGTCTTAAACTTCTTTGGCACTATGACTAACTTTTTTTCTTCCATAAATCTTTGGTTAATATAATTGTATACAAACTGTGTATATTTTGTCAACAATCGTATTATAATAAAAACAGGTCAAGGATTTTTCGAATCAAATATTGAAAGGTCTTTGATATTAATAATTTACCACATTTCCAATAAAACATATAATGACATGTAATTAGATGTGGAATTAGGAGGCCTCAGTATGGTTCCAAAGAAAATTGATTTTTTAAAAATAGCAAATTATCTGAAACTAGCGACTTGTTTGATTCTCTTGGGATGTTGTTTCATTCCATTTGCTCCTGGGCTGAAGATGGTAGTCAAGTCATCAAGCGGCAATGTTGTTACGACATACTCGCCGGCATTCAGTTTCATTTTCGGTGGCAATTTGGCTTCCGAACACATCACTTATAAAACCATCGGATGTTCTCCTCTTGGAATAATCGGTTACATATTCATTGTGTTGGCATTAGTTGGCGTTCTTGTCTCGATTTTCACTGTAAGAAGCAATAAAAAAAGAAGCAAGATAATATTCTTTATTTCATTAGGATTAACGCTCGCGAGCGCAATAATGATGTTTTGCATGCATCGTAGCGCCGCCACCGTTTTAGCCGATGCAATCATGGGCGAGCGCAGCGATGCTGTGGCAAACACCATTTATAACAACACATCACTCCAATTTGGCTTTTTGGGTGTTGGAATCTTTGGCTTGCTGGCCACGTTGGGACTCACCGCCTCATTGTTCTTCGATGGGACAATTGACAAAATTAAGGCTTTTATCATTAGCAAAATGTAGATATGAGTAACGGTAAGAAAAACATCGGTAGATATTTCAAAAAGGGGACGCTAGGATTCAAAATACTTTTTTTATCCCTGATTTTTGTTTTCCTTTCTGTTTCGGTGTTTTCGCCTTTCATGCTAATCGATGGGGCTAACAAAACATTGGGGATATTCTTGCTCTGCGTCATTGTTTTCGTTTATTTACTCATACTAATCGGCTATGTATGGGATTGGTTCAAAGCAAAATATGGGCCCGATAACGATAGTAACAATAAAAAACCGTAGGTCGATTTGCTAAAACTAATCAATGAATTAATCAGAAAAAATCGGAGCTAACAAATTTGGAATCGTTTTTTATTAATCAGAGAAAAGAACGAAAAATGATTGAAGTTTTTTGAAATTTTGGCCTCGCGTATTTCTGAGGACCCGCAGACGGTACTAAGGGGACAAATAAAAAGCACTGACCGGGGGGTCGCTCCGCTGATTAATTTTCGATGTCGCCTATGCCTTCTCCACTATCGTATTCGAAGAAGTCATCATAGAATTTATCGTGTTCATTTGGGTCGTAACTTGTGGCGCTTTTGTCCGCCATTTGCCCATCGAGAATCTTAAATAAGGTCGGAAGGTATCTGTCGCTTATCGGAGCGTTCAACTCATTGAAGGCCTTAAAAATCGATTTGCCGGTCTTCTCATTTCTTCGAGATGTACAGAGGATATGGAAATACTCGCCATCGTTTTTCTTTTCTCTCATCCATTTGTCGTAGACAACGGAAGGAGCCAGCGCGCTATTGAGCATGCCAAACAAATCGACATAGAAAATGGCAATCAGCTCTTTTCCAAGTCTCCTATAGCCTCCGTATCGTCCCTCAATGTCCGTGAAGACATAGTTGCAGTTATAGATATCAAAGATATCCTAATTTTTCTTAGTTCGTTTATTCACAGTGAATCACTCCTTTCATTTCTCATCACCTAATTTCAACCATTGCTCATTGCCATCCTTGTACTTCTTCTCGATGATATCCAGCTCATCTTTCTTGGGATTGAAGTCCCTACCAAACGTCACCACGAGGATGTATTTGGCGGATTCGAGATCTGGGGGGAAGTACTTTGGCTTTCTCGATAGCCTTTTCTTCACTCCACCGCTAGATTGCTCCGCGCCAGTCTCCTCACCGACGTATTCGAAGCCAATGGCTCTTTTATAGATGGCGGACAGCACCGTGTTCTTGAGCTTCTCTTTGCCTTTGTTGATGGCATCTTCGATTTCCTTATGCTTCTTCTTCAAGGTTATGAAGGTCTGCTTGGACACGCCCAAAGACATAGCGATTCGATATTCGCTATCAAGAAGGGAAGACCTCTCTTCGATGTAACGCAGATGTTTATCAAGCACTCCCTCTCTTTTCCATTTTTCATAGGTATCTTCAATCTTTGGCATTTGTCCTTTTCTCACGCGTGGAACAGTCCACTTATTCAAGTTATTAATACCGCATTTTCCATAGGAAAAATAGAGCCTTGGAGCATTCGTCTACAAGTGCACTACAAAAGAAAACAGGCACGCTAATGTATTGTTACTATTGCTTTATTGACTAGTCTTTATACTGTTCTTGTTTCCACTAAAACATATTATCGGTAGCACTACTTTTTTTATTCGAAGTCTTTGATGATTTTCACTATCTTCCCGACATAGATAGTATCTAGGTCTTTATAAACGATTGAGGTCGGAATCATGGAGCGAGATGAATAGTAAAGATAACCGGTCTTGCATCTAGGGGTTCTGTTCTTGACAAGCAAGGCCGTGGTTATCCCTTCTTTTTCCGTTCGGATGATGACATACATCTTCTCTTTGGAGTCATCATTATCGAATTGCTTTATCTTGTTGATGTCGCGGTCAATGATCATCGTGGAACCGGAAGACGCTCCAAGTAACAATGAATCCTCATCAAGTGTGATGGCAATAAGCCTGCTCGTATCCATTGGAATGCCAGTGGCCAGTTTGTATTCTTGTTTCAAAGGGCGAAGGAAGCCCCTGCCTTCTATGACGTGTTTCACTATCATCGAGTTCTCGTTGGTCCCTAACGCCATAGGCGGTCTACCAAGCAAAGCGTCTATCGAGGTATCCAAATATAGAGACATGTACATCAGATTGCCGGCTGAGGCCTCTCTTTTTCCTTGTTCATAGCTTCGCAAAGTTCTAAGCGAAAAGCGATTCATACATAGGTTCACTAATTGCTGTTGAGAAATGCCCCTGCTCTCTCGAATGGATTTGTCTATTCCATGATATAGAACGCACGCAGGCGGAACCATCCTGTCAGCTTCTTTTTTCATCAGTGGCGGATTGTTAATCGTATTCACATCATTGCGATAGTCTTTTTGCTTGTTGTCCATAAACTTCCCCTTTTCGTGTCTTACAAACATTTTATCACAAGATTATCATTTATCAGCCAAATGGCGTAAAAACCATATTTCAAACACAGTTATTACCTATTCTAATGACTATTTTATGTTTCTGCCTATAGCCAATAGGCAAAACAAATAGGCAATATTGTTCCGCATAATAAGGAAACTTCAATTCATTCAAAGTCGAAGTGTGCCGGTTCAAACTAATTCGTTTTCCTTTTGATTACCATATAGATGTGACCAAGAAAGGAGCAAATGAAATATGAAAAGCAAAATGAGAATGTATTTGGTTAACGCCAGGCAAGAGAAGGCCTATTCGCAAAGAAAGACCGCTCGCGAGGCGCAGTTAACCTTTCAGCATTATTCAAAGATCGAATCGGGTGAGCGTGGCGAACGCATGTCGCTACTCACCGGCGGGAGAATCGCCAAAGCCCTCGGAATGAGCATTGACGACTTCTTCGATTTAGAAACCAAGTATCAGGAAGAGCTCGATGTCGTCGATTAACCTAACTGACGAGGCGGATTCCTACATCGACCAATTGGACCGCAAGGAGATAACCAAGGATTCCTATAGGAAGATGCTGAGTCAATTCGTTGCTTATCTAGGTAAGAGAAACATAAGTGAGCCAACCAAAAAGGATGTGCTCCGCTACAAGGAGTATCTCGACAAGAGAGTGGGCTCCGCTACCATCCAAAAAAGCGTGGTCGTCCTCCGCGGATTCTTCCGCTACCTCAAGATGAACGAGACATACGACGACATCATGTACGGGGTCCGAGGTGTGAACGTCGAAAAGACCTTCAAGCGAGAGGCCTTGAGCGTCGAGGAAATCCATAAGCTAATTGCCACCGCCAAGGAAGAAAGTTCCAAAGGCATAAGCAAACTCAGGGACTATGCGATGATCTCACTCATGATTACCACCGGGCTCAGGACCATCGAGGTCGAAAGAGCTAATGTCGAAGACCTTATCTTCAGGAAATACGAGACCATCCTCTTCATCGAAGGCAAAGGCCACGACGACAAGGATGATTATGTCAAAGTCTCTTCCGAGGTATCCGGAATCATCGAGGATTACCTAAGAGCCAGAAACGACAATCTGAAGCCACTATTCATCACCCACTCGAAGAATCACCAAGGCGAACGACTGATGACTCGTGACATCCGAGGGATAGTCAAGAACCTATTGAGGGACATCGGCCTTAACGATAAGCGTTATAGCGCCCATTCGCTCCGCCACTCAGTAGCAACTATCCTTCTTCAAAACGGCGGAACGTTAGACGAGGTTAAGCAAATTCTACGTCACAAAGACATCTCCACCACCGAGATCTACAACCATTCTCTGCAAAGGAAGAATAACAACGGCGAGCTTCTGGTGTCGGATGTCGTATTCAAGGAGGAAACGAAAAATGGATGAAAGCAAGCTGGAGGTCTATGACCTCTTCGAAGTCAGCAAAATGCTCAAGGTATCGAGGGTCACTTTGCTCAAGTATGTGAAAGCCAAGAAAATCAAAGCATTCAAGATTGGAAACAACTGGCGATTCGCACGTGCGGATATTCAAGAATTCATAAACAAGAATTATAGATAGATTGATATATGGATTCATCGATTGAAGGCTACATAGGCAAACCGATAGATGAACCATGGATATATTTTGAAGAGAAATTACGAAGCTAAATAACAAAGCTAAAACAATGATTTAAATATTTGGAGGAACTTTTTATGAAAACAAAACTACCATTCGAGCCATGCTACTGGCTCACCGTTGTCCTGAAGTCGAAACTCATCTCGCCTTATAGCCAGGAGATAGTCCTCTTCAACGACTTCTTGAGCGAGCAGGATAAGCTGGTGGATTATCATGTTTATTCTAAGGCTCTCAATTACACGATTGCTATGATAAAATACCGAAACAAGAAGGATGCTAAAGGCCATGCCATCTGCTCCAGTTTTTACTATTTCAAGACCGCTTTGCTAAGCAATATCGAAAGGGTCATAAACAACCAAAAAGACAGCTAGTGTCGTTGATAATATCACTCTTTAGAGTGATGTATGTAGTAGGAGGATTTCACTATGGAGCAAAGAATTATCGAGGTCATAAACCCTGGCCCAAAAATCAATATCGTCAACGGGGTCGCCACGCAGAAGAAACGCGTCTGCGCTTACGCCAGAGTTTCGACAGCCGACGAAGACCAAGCCCACTCCTACGCGGTGCAGGTCGATGAATACACCAAAAGGATTCTTGCCAATCCCAACTGGGAATTCGTCAAGATCTATGCCGACGAAGGTATATCCGGAACCGACACCAAGAAAAGGGCCGGTTTCAACGAGATGATAAGGGACGCCAAGAACGGGAAGATTGACCTCATCCTGACCAAGTCGGTATCGAGGTTCGCTAGGAACACCCTCACCGCCATTCAGACGATAAGGGAACTAAAAGCCATCAACGTCGACATCTTCTTCGAGAAGGAAAACACCTATGCGATGGATTCCCAGGCCGAGTTCATGCTGACGGTCATGGCCTCGCTAGCCCAAGAAGAGGCCAAAAACGTCTCAGAGAACGTCCGCTGGACTTTCAAAAAGAAGATGAAGGAAGGCCAGGCGGTCGTCAACTGTAAGAGGTTTCTCGGCTATGATAAAGACCCGGCAACCAAGAAGCTGGTCATCAACGAGGAGGAGGCCAAGGTTGTCCACGAGATATTCGACCTCTATACCTCGAATGTCGGTCCAGGCGAGATTTGTCGAACCATGGAGGCAAAAGGGTATCTGACCGGGGCCGGGAACACCAAATGGCTCCTCACCACCATCCAAGGAATCATCAGGAACGAGAAATACGTCGGTGACCTTCTTCTTCAAAAGACCGTCACGGTGGATTTCCTAGCTCACAAGCGAGTGAGCAACAAAGACATCGCGCCTAAGTACTACGTCAAAGACGACCACCCCGCCATAATCACCAGGGAGCAATTCGAACTTGCTCAGAGGATAATCGCAAAACGAAGGGAGTCGATTATCGGCGCCAGCAAAATGACCGAGAAATATCAAGCAAGATATCCTTTGTCTGGTTTGGTCATCTGTAACGAATGCGGAAGGACGATGAAGAGACGCTACTGGAACTATGACCAAGAATCCAATCGAGTCGTCTTATTATGCGGAGGATATATTGAGGGCAAAAACAACTGCACTGCCAAGGGAATCGATTATGACTTGACCATGCAGGCGGTCGATGACGCCATTTCCTCTTTGTATCAAAAGGAACTATCCAAAACCAAAGACACAAGAATCGTAATTGACAAACTCAACAGCCGAGCGGATGTCTATAATGCCAACCGAGAAGTAAAGCTTTTGGAAGAGAACCTAGAGGAAATACTGACCAGATTATTGAGCGCTAGAACCGAAAAGGAAAAAGCCTTATTAAATGCAAAATATAGCGAAATAAGTCAAGAATTGCAGGAAAAACTCAATTATTCCGAGAAATTAAAGGCTTCTTCCAGGATTCTCACTTCCTCGGAGGAAAAGACAAAACTGATAGTCGATTACCTGAACCAAAAGAAAGAGAAGAAAGGTGTCCTTACCGGCAACGTCGTGAGCGCATTCTTATACCGCATTATCGCAGTCGATAGAGAGAACCTTGTCTTCTGCTTAACCAATGATGAGGAAGTCGACGAAAACTACTTCATCGCCCACCGAAACGAGTGTATAGCAAAGAAGCCAATCGATGAAGGAATTGTACAATCGGCAAGAAGGCTAAAGACTTACAAGATTCATTGGAAGACCATCTTAATGTAGCAGGTCGCAAATTAGGAAATTCGCAGTAGAGAACCTACTGCTTTTTCTTTCTTATCATATGTTTACCAAAGAGATATGTTTCCCATGTCAGTTTTGAGCCCTTTTATTGGTATTCAACTGGCGACTACCCTGACATAGGGAACATATTAAAGAAAACACCTATTTTATTAGGTGTCGTCAACATATTAACAACAGTATAGGAACACTATTTCTTTAACGATAAAGCAACGACCGTCTCCACGTGTGTGGTTACCAACGTTTGGATATGTCAGAAAGATAATGTCGCTTATGTTTGAACATCTCTAAACGATTAAAAATCAGGTCTTTTCGATGAAAAATGAATCGAAATCGTAAAATTTAACTGCACTTATGTTTGTATATGTTCCTTGCCTTTATTTTGAACAGAAGTTCGTTATTAAAGACGGCCCGGCAAGGTAAGAAAAAACACTACAAAGCGGAGAATGCTTCTTGCTCTAGTTTGCAATTGTTTTCCAACATGAAGGCAATTGTTTTTTTGAAATCGGACATTTCGGTTTCTGACAACTGATCTTTCAACCTTTTAATGTCGTTTTTGGTCAGCGGTTTGCACAAGGCTGAAAACTTAACTAATTCATCTATGCCCATTCGGAATGGCTTGAAAGGAATGCCGGTGTCTTTTCTGAGGTGATTGGTAATATAAAATCCGCCAGAATCAATGTCGCTCCAATGGAGATATTCGGCGTTCGGACAAAAAGCGTAGATCTTTTTGAGCAGGTCCCTTCGGATGCGGTTATGGAAACCGGCGAGATAGACAATCACAGCCTCAGGATCGTTAAAATCAAAAAACGTGGTCTCGTTCTCAACCGTGATAACCCGTTTGGCTTTAAGCCCCACCACTTCTAATTTTGAAATCATCGTGTCAAATAACGAGAACGGCGAATCGATCAAAGATAAATCAAACGTCTGCCCATCGAGATGAAAAACAAGCCCGTTTTTAACCATGGCAAAAGTTGGGTTTGGCACAACTCCAAGAATCCTTGACGGTTTATCTTGATCCGGAAATTCTTGCCCGGAAAATTCGCGAAAAATACGGTCGATTTTCGTTTGGAGAAACGCAAAGCGTTTGCTATCTCCGAGATTGGCTATGCTGAAGTTTCTCTCACGGATCTCGCCGTCCAAAGAATCAATCGCCCTAACACACCGAACCAGCTCATTAAGAACATCTTCGTCTTGGAAATACGAGATGGCCGTTTCTAAATGCCTGTGGTCCGCAGTCAACTCGCTCATCTTGTTGGCAAATCGAGCGACCGTTGGATCGGAATCGGAAGCCATAGAAAGAAAAATGGCATGGTAATGCCTTGCTGTTTCTTCTGGGTCCTTCAATCCAAGGAAGCGGCGAGCGGAAGCAATAGACAAAGCATCGGTCTTAAGCGTTATTTTGTCATAATATTCGGAAAAGTTTTTGCTTACATCGACAAAACCTGATCCTTTCAAGACATCAAACACCTTCAAGGCGTGATCGGTATCGGAAGGACTGTTTGGGTGTAAGTAAGATGGGAAAGAATCCCCGTCGATTTTAAACACAAAACTTTGGTTCACTTTATTCTGGCCGACCGAAGAAAGGCTCCGATCATATTTATCTAAGAGCCAGTGAACAATATCCTGAGCTTCGAGAGCTTTACTCATGATACGTGGTATACCAAGCCACCTGGTTGCCTTTTCGAACCAACGCAATAGAGGTATCGACTTTGCCAGTCAGCAAGGCGGAACGGTCAGTCGGAACACAGATTATCAGCTGGATATCAAGCTGCTTATAGAATTCGATTGTGGCCTTGATCCGGTCTTCGTCCATCGTGTTGAAGGCTTCGTCCAAAATAACCAGGCCGCAAGGCGATGACTTTTGAGCAAAACGGCCCAGGAATCCCGACCCAAAAGCGGCAGCAACCATGACGTAGAAAGGCGTTTGAGTCTCGCCGCCAGAGAAAGCGTTTTGATTGTGTTTGTACGAGCTCACGGATCCGTCTTGCCTGGTTTCTTTGATGTCGTAACTCATGTAGTTACGATAATCGCAATAGCCGGCGATCAGTTTCGAATTATCGACGCCGCTCCGATTGTCGAGAAGGACGGCGAATATTTTATCGAAGGCCTGTTTTTCAGCATCGTCGAGAGTGTCGTAGACGCCGGCGTTCCCGTAAATCTTCTTTGTCATGGCGTCCAAAATTTCGGAAACCGCCTTATAGTCGGGGTTTTCTGTTGTCTTTATCACCAACTGGAACGTCCCTTTTTCTGTTCCAAATTGGTATTTCTTCAAAACGGAGTTCAGCCTATCGGCTGTGTCTCTCGTCCATTTGATCTTATCGATTAGTTTGTCAGCGAAGTTTTCTTTGAATACCCTCTCCATGTTTTGGTGGGCTTCTTCGACTTGGGGTTTCAGGCTTACGACATCAATCGTGGATGCCTTGTTATAAATAGCGAGGTAATCATCCAAACTATCGATGGTCGGGGCAATGTCTCCACCAAATTGGCTGTTGAATTCGCCAAAGAGTTTCGTCAATTTCCCCTGAAGCTCAATCTCTTGGCTGTGCAAAACAGAGCTCTCTTCCTTGGCGAGCCCAAGAAGTCGCACTCCCTTTTGGCCCTTTTTGAACGCCTCTAAATCAATCGTCTTGATGGCTTCAGGAAGCGTTTTTTCAAGCTCTTCCAACTCGCCAGACGCTTGGGCGAGGGCCTCGTTCAAGTGCTTTAGCCCATCTTCGAGTTCGCCTTGCTTCTTGTCGTCCCTCGTCTTTTTCTCTTCATACGCCCTTTGAGACTTTGAATGGGCCTCTTTGTCTGTTTTCAGGGCACTAAGCGCTTCTTGAGCGGCGAGTAACGACTGGTCGTTTTTTAAAATCTCCAGTTGCTTCTGAGCAGAATTGTAGTTGGCTTCGGCCTGCTCGATTTGGAAGAAAACGTTGTCCCAGTGCGAGATTGTGGCCGCTCTGGACTCGTCTTTAATTTTTGCGATTGTCGCCTCTTTCGCTTTGATCGTTTTTTCTAATGCCGTAACCTCTTTCGACACCTCGTCATACTTCTTCTGGGCAATTTCCAAAGCCAAGCGCTTTGACGCTTGCCCCAAATACGGTCTCGCCATATCGTCCTCAACCAAACGCCGAATGGCATACCCGTCAAAGAAGAGGCCCTCTTTCGTAACCACCTTGTCTTTTGATGCCGGATTGGGTGCCGAATCGGACGGCTTGATGTCACCAAGAATCTTCTTCGCGTAATTCAAAGCCCATTTATTGTTTGATTTCAAATATTGGGCAACCGAATCCGGTCTATCGCATTCCTCGAAAAGAGACTCTTCATTCAAGACGCCAAAGCCAAAATAGTCCTTAATCTCTGGGTGTTTCACAAAAACACTGTGGGCCACTTTGTAAGCCACATTAGGCACAAGAAGGTCAAAGCGGTTGGCACCAAGCAACCCTTCTAGGGCGCGTCGCCAACTCTCGTCCGTCACCTCCAAAACATCGGCGACGGGCGTCACGTACAGTTCCGATTCATTAATTCCGTGGCGGAGGCATTCTTCCTTTATCTCCTCGATAAGGAAGCGAACCGGAACAGGGCAGTTGATGTTTTGCTTGAGATTGGCAATCTCCGTTTCCAAGCCGTCCCGCAACGCTTTCTTGGCCGCAAACTCTTGGCCAGAAATTGCGTTTTCTCTGATAAGCGTATCTTTTAATGTTTGAACGTCATTGCTGTATCGTTTGCTCGAATCAAGGAAGGCATCGTAATTTTTATCAATGATCGCCTGCGAAAAGCGTTCGGTAATGCCCAGTTCCTCAGCTAGCCGTTTTTCGGAGTCAGCAAGAGTGGTCAAATCGCTTAGAGAGGCGTTTGCCCTGCCCAAAGCTTCTTTTGAGTATGCCTCGGCGTTTTCCGCAGCCTTATATTTGTCAAACGCCGGATTGTTGTTTGACAGTTCTTTTTCGCGTTGCTCGAGTATCCGCTGCTGTTCGTCGAGTGAGTCTTTTTGCTTTTTATCATCGGCAAGAACAAGTTTTTGTCTCTCAAGTTCGGCTTTCTTTGCGGCGCAAGCATCGGACTGAATCGATACTTCCTCTTTGGCCGAAACGAGGGCATAAACAAGCTGTCCTTTAACCGCGTCGCGATATTTGGGGGCAAGTTGAGAAACTAAATTTAATGCGTCGACTTTTTTCTGCTCCGCTTCCAATTGCTCCTTGATACGTTGATAATCCATTGCCGGTTTGACTAGGCTTTCAATCGGGAGGGCGTCTTCCTTAAATAAAAACTTACGGGCAAAATCATCAATCCCGCCCAGACTCGAAAAGGAGATGGCTTTTTCCAGAAGCGGAGGATAAGTTGGGGACACCTCCAAAACAGCCGTCATCCTGTCTGCACACGTCTTCGCTCTTCCGTCGTTGTCCAGACTCTGAATATCAATGCCTTTTTCCTGACAAAAACTAAAGAAATTATCGCCGTTTCTAATAATCGTCTTCGCTTCATCGCCATAGAAAAGGTCATCGGAAAGAACCGAGCCCTTGAAGGAATAAAAACGATTGGTCGGTTGCTGGTCGGAAGCGATTTGAAGAACCACGCCAACCACGAGGGGCTGTTTGTTGTAGCCATCGAGGAACTGGAGGGCTATGTGCGTAATAATGTCGGCCTGGGGCCTAGCGTATTCTTGCGTCTCTTTGCCTACCCTTGCTTTCATGTAGGAAAAGACCGATCGGCTAGAGTTCGCGGAGTTCGCTGCTTTGTTGAAATCGCAATCGCCTCCGGAAAGAACGTAATGGATGGCGTCGATGATGGTGCTTTTGCCACAGGCGTTTTCGCCAAAAATCACCGTGTTGCCTTTAACTTCAAAGGTGGCATCCTCGAAGAAGTGCCAGTTTATCAGCCTAATCTTCTGAAGAATCTTCATCGGTTTCTCCCCCCGCTACTTCGTCAGTAGTTTTGTATTCATTCAGTTGCTTCGCCAGGTTCTCTACGCTATCGGATTGGACAAGCAAAGCAATCGTCGGATAAATGACAACGATGGCGCTGTCGTTCTTTATTTCGGCCTGTTGGAAATCAACGATCTTGTAATGGCGCAAGCGCATCATGGCCTGAGTGAAATCGGTGCGAAGATTGCTCATCGCTTTTGAGGGATAAATCTCGGTCCTAGAAAGCCGAGATAGAATCTCTCCAACCGTTGTTGAATGGGCTTCGGAAATGTTCGCTTTTTTCAAAATATCAAAATCGATCTCCCTCAAAATAAGGAGAAGAATCGTGTCGAGTTTGTACAAATGGTATCTGTTAGAGTCAACTTTTGTCTTAATGAAATACACATCTTGGCTTTTGTCTAATTCGACATCGCACATAGCCAAATAAGCCTCGATCGCCGTGTAATAATTGCTTAGGGTATAGAAGGCTGTGGCGTCCGATTTGATTCCCCGAACGATGAACGTCGACCCCAAAAGGGCACTGGCGGCGTCGGCAATCGCCTCGAGCTGGTCTTCGTTTAGCCCTTTTGTCTCGGTAAAAAAGCGATCTCGGGCTTCTGATTTTGTCATAGTTGTTTCTCCTTCCGAGAGATAACGAAATCATCCATATTGAACATAAAACCATCGAATCTGTTGCCGCTTGGTTTTGCGACAGAATATACGGAATCTTCCGTGTTGCCGTAAACGGGGACCATTAAAAGCCTCAGAGCATCGTCAACGCCTTCGATCTTGATCTCGCTTGCTTTAATAGACGGCTTGTCGCCCATGGCTCCGATCACGAAGGCTTCTACGGCCTCTCTGGTAAACTTGCTTTGGTATTCGGACAGTCTCTTCGCTTCCTCGATGAGAGCGGGGTCCGCTGCGGTTTTGGTCACGCTTATTTGTTTCGGGGCTTTTGCGGCTACTTTGCGGGACCGGTAGAGAGAATCCGTGTCGATTTGGTGAAAGAACGGCACTTCGAAAGCTTTTGAGTAATCGAATCTTTCTTCCGAATCGACGGTCTTTATTTGCCGAAGGACAGAATCAATGAGGCCGTTGATGTTCTTCCCGTGGTTGAGGCGGAAGTTCAAAATTTCTTTTGTCGAGGAAATATAGCTCCCGTTCCTGCGAGAAATTGAGTCAACTTGCTCTCCGAGATTATCTATGGTTCGTTCGGTATCATGAAGGATCTCCAAAACATACTCCCGATATTCGTCGCGCGCCTTTTGGTAATCGTCACCGGAAAGGTCCCCCCGCTTCGCTTTAACAAAAGCCGTGACAATGTCTTCCAAATCTACGGTTTCGTACCTTTCCAACCCCTTTAAAACTTCGAATCTGAATTTGTATGGATTCTCTTTGTCGTTCAAATGAATTAGGGCTCGATAATATGGCTGCGAACGGTATTTAATTACGAGGTTGTCCAAAAGCTCTTTGTCGCCCTTCTCGGGCCCGCCGAGTGCTTTGTTAATGAATCTCTTGATCTTGCTGTCTATGGACTTCAGTTCGGCGACCAGGTCTTCTCGGTTCTTTTTGATGCTTTCGATCGTCTCAACATACGCATTCGCGTTGTGAACGCTCACTATTTGGTAGATATTCAAAAGCGCGGTGGAATATTCGTCTTGAGTATCTTGGCCGAGAACGAGTCCTTTAAGAGCGCCGAAAACAGCGACAAAACTATCGCTTCGCCTCTCAAATGAAGTAAAACCGATTTGCTCTTCTTCCAGCCATCCACGGTCAACCAAATCTTTGACAAACAAGGATGCCCTCATCCGCGAAGTGGAAGAAGCGATTTTATCGCTTCCGCCAGTTTGAGTTGTCGTATCTTCTCCGATATCTAGCATGTTATTTCTTGAAATAAAGGAATCGACATGCTGAATTATTTCATCTCTCTCGACCCCATTTATCGAATCACCAAAAAAATCATCCAGATCCCAAAGCAATACAAAATTCCTAGCTTGGTTTGTTCCAGAAAGAATACCAAAGAAGTTTGGCGGAATAACATCTCCAAAAAGAGAGAGGCTTTGATTGAGTTTTTCCATGAGAATCGGTGATTAAGAGAATGCGCCTAATCAAGTATACCAACGAAAGCGGCATTTATTAATCGAAAGCTAATAAAAACCCATCATTGTCCAAAAAAGAGATTTTGTGCTCATTCTATTCTCCCTTGGCGTTAACAACTGCAATCAAATCCACAAGATCTTTTATCCGTTTCTGGCGTTCATGCCGTCCGCTTTGAACAAACGTCGCGTGCTGCCAATAATGGTAGGCTTCGCCGATAACGGTGTATTCGTCTTTCTTGTCGGCTTCATTTTCTGATTTCTCTGGAGCAATAACCCCGGCAAAACTGGCCTTAAATACAAAAGTCATCTGATAAGGATCTTCAACTCCGCCTTTGTCCTTGCCTCCTATGATGACCTTGTCGATGCAGGTGTCGAAAAGGGCGGCATCGAATTCCTTGATCGGGCCCTTCCCGTTCGCTGACATGAATTTCCGGAAACGCTCAAGCCGGTCGCTCGATTCGGATTGCTGGGCCTCGGCGAACTCGATTCGGTCCTTCTCGGCTTGGAGGTTCTTTTCGTCCTTCTCGAGTTTGCCATATTCCTTCTGATAGGTCGGTTCATCGACCGCTTGGTTGAGATAGAGACCAACGAGTTTGTCCCGCTTGGCCTTGTTCTCGTCCAGCAAGCGTTGATTCGCTTTCTTTTGAAGGGCGAAATCGCTTTTCCCGATCGTGCTTTCAGAGACCGAAAGGATTTCATCAAGGACAGCGTCCTTGCCAGAAATAACGGCGTTGTAGATGTCCACGAACGCGCCCTGGATGACAAACTCGGGAATCCCTTTGGAACAAGGGCAAAGTTCCTTTCCCTTCTTGCTGTAATTCACGCATTGCCAAATGGGGATGGGCCCGTTCTTGCCACCACACCATCTCCGCCGAACTATCGTGCCATGGCAAAAGCCGCACTCCATGACCGTGCTGAACGTGTATTTTCTCGAGAGTTTGATCCGGGACCCATCGGAAGGCAGCCTCCGGCAATAGGAACGCTGCTTGAGGATTTCCTGCGCCTTGTTCCAATCGGCTTCGCTAACGATGGCCTCGTGGTGGTTGCGGATGCAGTATTGATCCGATTCGCCGAAGTTCCGAAGCCGACGCTTGCTAATGGGATCGACGGTGAAGGTCTTGCCCTGCACGATATCGCCCTTGTACTTCTCATTCTTGATGATGCCGAGGATCGTCGAGTCGAACCAGCGGGGATTCCCGTCCTTGCCTTTGTACCCCAGTTCCGTCAGTTCCCGCGCCAAGACGGTCGTGCCGGCGCCTTGGAGGTAGCGGCTGAAGATGTAGCGGACGATCTTGGCCTCCTCTTTGTTGATTTGGATGGATTTGGTCGCCTTGTCGTAGTCGTAGCCAAGGCAGCCGTTGTAGCCGATGAGCTGGCCCCGGGACATGATCATCTTGAGGCCGGTTTTCACGTGCTCGGAGGTGCTTTGGACCTCCTGCTGAGCGCAGGAAGAGAGGATGGTGATCATGATCTCCCCGCTCTCCTTCGAGGTGTCGATGCCCTCCTCCTCGAAGCGGATGGCGACGTTCTTCTCCTTGAAGGCCCGGATGTAGTTCAGGTTGTCCACCGTGTTGCGCCCGAAGCGCGAGAGCGACTTCACGAGGATGATGTCGATCTGGCCGTTCATCGCGGCGGCCACCATCTTCAGGAATTGGGGCCGCTTGTCGGCTTGGGTGCCCGAAAGGCCCTCGTCGGCGTAGATCCCGGCGTTCTCCCATTCGGGGTTGCTGTTGATCAGGCTGGTGTAATAGGCGACCTGGCTCTTGAAGGAGTCGATCTGCTCATCGGCCATCGTGCTGACCCGGCAATATGCCGCCACCCGGATCTTCCGACCCGCCTGTTCGGCGGCTTTCTTCTTGGCGATGTTCGGATCGCCTTTGATAACGACAACTCTGTTCTCGCTCATTTTTCCTTACCTCCCGGGATGGTTTTCTTCCCTTTGAATTCCCGCCCCACCATCCAATCGGACGAGACTTGGTAGTTCTTCATCAGCTGGGCTTTGATGGCGTCCGTCTCTTCCTTCGTGAGAAAGCCCGACTCGCGGATGTTCGACAGCACCCCCAGAAGGCGGGCATAGCGGACGAGGTCTTGCGGATTCGTATTGGCGTTCCGCTTAGTGCTTGGATTTGCCATCGCTCTTTTTGCCCTCCTTCCGTTCCTTGTTGATCATGTGGTCGTAATAGCCATAGAAGGCATCCGCCAAGCGGTTCATCAAAGGCTCGTCGATGTCGTCTGGGTACTTGGCTTTCTCGTTGCGCCAGCGGAGGTAGTCTTTGAAAATGGCCCCCACGCTCAACTCCTCGCGCTCCTTGTCGCTCATCTTGCCGTCCGGGGTGTAATACTCGAGCAGCACGACCATGACCATCGACATCAGCTCCTTGCAGAACGGATAGACTTTCCTCGTCTTCTTCCCGGTTTGGGTATCGGTGAACTCGAGCTCGAGCTCGGCCGCCGTTTTCGTCTTCTTGTTTTTCATAGTGTTTTTGTGTTTTTCACTCCTTGATGTGGAACGGGTATCCCGTTCGCACGACAGCTGGGTTTAACTAACTTCTAGTTAAAACCTTTATCCTGTCTAGAATTCCTGGGCCGTTTCGGCCTCGTCAGTCCATTTCGCCCTCGCCTTCCTCGAGCTTCCTTTCGCGCTCGGCCTCGGCGAGCTTCGCCTCGAATTCGTCAAAGGCGTCGGCGGCTTCGTTGGAGGCCACCTCCTCGAAGCGGACCGCCTGCCCGATCAGCATCAGGACATGGTCGATGTGGTTCTTCTGGATGGCCTTCGGGTGTCGGAGGGCCAGGGCCTTCTTCCGCTCCTCGCCCCGCCGCCTCACGATCTCCTTGATGATGGCGTTCCCCATC
>Ga0183101_1001090_pt2 | contig 21938 bp, 17 predicted proteins | sample Biomet3_FD_127790 | JGI IMG/M metagenome (GOLD analysis project Ga0183101, IMG submission 127790) | Microbial communities from bioreactor (seeded with sewage sludge) at LBNL, California, USA - Biofuel metagenome 3 | ecosystem: Engineered > Bioreactor > Anaerobic > Unclassified ...
CCAATGATTCGATCAATGACAAAGATGGAGATACATATAAATACTTCTCGAATACAGAGAACATTGCCCTTGTATTAGTTCTTGGGGTGGTGTGCTGTTATTGCTATGTATTTGTATGCATCCAGGTGGCACAGCGTATCGTTGGGCTCCTTCTGAAGATACTGCTGGCACCTTATGCACTGTCAGGACTTGTAGACGCAAAAGATAATTCGACCAGCATCTGGTTCCGGATGACGATGTCCGATTTTGTGGTCAATTTCTTCCAGATGGCAATGATATGGCTGTCAATGGTCGCAGCAGTTGCGGCACCTTTAACAGGATTATCAAAAGGACTGTTCTTCATTGGAGCGGTCTTTGCAATCATGCATAGCCCGGCAGGGATCTCACAGCTGCTCGGTGCAGATGTTGGAGCATCAGAATCCTTCAATCAGATTCAGACGGGCATGGCATTCATGGGAGCATCCCAGATGGCCATGCATGTTCTTGGCGGAGCGGCATCCTATGGTGCTGCTGTTGGCACATATGGAACCGGCAGGCTGCTTGGTGGCCGCACTTTGAATCCTTCAAGAGCAGTCTCTGCGATCATGGGCGGCGGTGGCAGCAATACTGGCAGTTCAGGATCTGCGGGTGGCGGAATTAAGCCTTTTGGAGGCTCTGGAGGGGCAGGAATGCCTAGTTATGGTGATTCACCAACAGCGAACCAATTAAAGGCTGCCAGCGTCCTGGGCGTCCCTGGTGCAGAAAATATGTCGAAGGGTGAACTGTCACAGGCTCTGGAAACAGCTGGAGCAGACCAGTCATTCTATAACAGCAGCAGTCAAGATGAAGGAGGCTCGTCCCTCGGGGATGTTTCATCCCAATATGGTGACAGTGGTGTCTCTTCATATGTCAATCAGCGTGGAATCCTCGGCTATTCGGATGGCAGACTGCTGCGGGATGGTTCTTTCTTTGCAGACAGAGGACAGCCTGGTGCATTGGGACAGATGGGCCGCAATCTTGCTGCACATATGTATACCAGAGCTGCAGAACGGATCTATGCACCGAACAGTGTGCGGATGGCAAATGCCAGGGACAATCGCATGGCAACTGGACTGACGCATCTGCAGCAGAGCACATTGAGTGCTTTCAACACCCGCAGCAATAAATCTTCAAATAACACATTTACTGGAGGAGGCAATGTTTCATGATGACATTCAATTGTCCAAAGAATTTCAAGCAGGGCAGACTGATTGCCAATAGATTCCGCTGGATCGATATCATCATTGCAGCAATCGGGATCACTTTTTCTCTGATTGCAATCATGACATATATCACAGTATTCAAAGGAAGAAGTGCGTACATCATATGTGCATTGCTTCTTCCAGGCGTACTGACTGTAGTGCTGATCAGTCCGGCTGGAATCTATCACAATGTACTGGAGTTCCTGATCATGATGATCAGATATTTATTATCAGACAGATATTACTACTGGGGAGGAATTTACAAGAATGACTCAGATGATGAGACCTCGACGTATGACGAGGAGTGAAAGAAAAGACAGAAGAGAATTGAAGCGTGCTCAGAAGTATGCAAAGATGCTTTTCCGCAGAGCCAAACGCACTCTGGACTGGATCGATGTCACAGACATTCAGGATGATTGCATCGTTCTGGGGAAAAGTCATAAACCGATCAAGATCAAAGGAATCAAATTGACACCAAAAAATATATTTATTGATGATCCGGCGGATCAGAACAATATGGTCGAGAAACTGACTGCTTGTCTGAACCATTGCCCGGATCATCTTTATTTTGGATTTGTGCTGAATCCAGTCGACCTTCATCTTCATATTGACGAACTCGCGGATGAAGCCAGAGGCGAAAACGAGGAACGATTCAAGATGATGATCAACAATGACATCGAGAAATCTTATGGCTTTCAGCAATCTCAGAAGGAACTTGAATTCTTCGTCATGATAAGGGACACCAATGATGAACATATGGCCAAACGTATGACAGATCTCTATGGAAATTTTCAGTCAGCTGGTTTTGAACCAAAGCAACTGAACAAAAGAGACTACTTCAATTACCTGTCCTATCTATTCGAGATACCGCTCGTGACAGATTTCCTTTTTCCCCGTGGCATTTTCAGCTGTCTAAATGAAAGACATGAATGGGATCCGGAAACTGCGACATATCGAAATAAGCAGATATCCGATAATCTGACCCAGGGCAATGATGCACCGATGAATATCCGGCCTGCGAACAACATGATCCTGAGATCAAAGCTTGCACCGACAAATCTGTATATCAGGCATGACAGGATCCATCTGAGCGATAAACTGGTCACCGTACTGACCGTGCAGCAGCTGCCGCAGAATTACATGCTTGGGCTTCTGAGCGACATCCTTGCATGTCACTATATCAAGATGTTCGTAAAGCTAGATCATCTGAAATATGATTTTGCATCGATGATCCGCAAGGAATATCGTGAGAAAAAAGATGACTATATGAGGACAACAGATCCTTCCTATAAATCGACTCTTGAGGCAAGCCTTACATCTTTACAGAGCTATATCAATGAAGTCACAGTCAGACACGATCTGACTCATAATGTGACATTGGTCTTTGCAGTATTTGCCGACAATATGGACCAGCTCGAGACCAGGACGAAGGACCTGCAGAGACAGCTCAGTACTTCTGGCTGCATCGTGAATCGCCCGCTATGGATCCAGGAGCAGATACTGAAGACAGTCACACCTTTGTGGTCACATGTAAACCTGAGCAAGATCACACAGGAGAATCTTGGATTCCTGCTCCCATCATATGGTGTTGCAGGGCTATGGCCATTTGTCTATGATACACTGCGTGATCCAAAGGGCTTCCTGATGGCACATGAGCTGGAGAATGGCGGAGTGATCCTGTTCGATCCATTCTACTATCTGAACAATCCGGAAGAAGCAAAGTTCGGTCAGAGAGCCAATGGAAATATCATCGTCGTAGGCAAATCTGGATCTGGAAAGACAACGACCATGAATCTGTTCATCCGGCATTTCATCCGTACCAGGACAAAGATCGTCTGGATCGATCCAGAGAACCGCAGTTACCAGATGACCAAGCTCTACCAGGGAACATACATTGAGTGGGGCATCAGAGGGAACATCATCAATATCTTTGACCTTAAGCCGATCAGCGGCGAGGAAGATGATGTCGAATCTGAGAAAAAGAAGTGGGATACAGAGGCCGCAATATTCAATGTCATTGATGACCTCAATACAGTATTGGAATTTCTTTTCCCTAGGATGGACGAACGGATCTATTCTCTGACTGGAGACATCGTATTTGCGGCATATGCAAAGGTAGGAATCAAAAAAGAAAATGGTGCTTTTCCTCCATTCAAGGGAATGGCCTATGAACAGATGCCTACATTCAGTACATTTATTGATTGTCTTCAGGAACGAATTGAGGTGCTCCAGGAACAGCCGGGTCTAACAGATGAACTGACATTGCTCAATAATCTCTCCATCAATATGAACCGTATCAAGAACGAGTGGTCCATCTACTTCAATGGATATACAACAGTAAATATCCCTGAAAATGGACGACAGATGATAAGCTTCGCAACAAAGAAGCTGCAGACGATGCAGGAGAACCTGCAGATGGCACTGTCCTATATCATGTTCACTTATGCATGGGCCACGTGCCTTGATGAGAGAGAGAAATCAGCATTTGTCATTGATGAGGCACATCAGCTCATCCTGAAAGGAAAGACTGCAAACCTGGTATCTCAGTTCTTCCGAAGATCTAGAAAGTATCACAATTCGATGCTGGTAGGCACACAGGAGCCAAGAGATTTCGCAGATCCAAGTGTCCTGACAGACGGCAAGGCAATCTTCAATAATGCAGATTACAAGATCGTCATGGGATTAAGAAAGGATGCCTGTGATGATATGATGCAGCTGGAACGCATCAATCCAACAGAAGCTGATCTGATCATGGGATTTGAAAGAGGCAAGGCCCTGTTCATCTGTGGCGAGAGACGGATTCCGATCACAATGGAAGTGACTTCTAAGGAACTGCAGGAGATGGACTCCAGCAATGAACAACAATAAGAAAGTAATGAAGATAGCAGTCCCAATTGTCATTGGGGCATGCATCTTTACTTTGGTCATGGTGACGATCTTCTCTGCAGTTGCCTATGTAGCAGAGCCAGTTGTCAGTGTCATCAATGCGATCAGTGATTTCTTTTCATCATTGAACATCACACAGACAGATACAGGTATCCCACTGGGCCAGGCATTAAAAGAATGGCAGAACAGTGATGGGCTGGAGCTGGAGACACATTATACTCCAAGCTGCAGCTCATTTTATCTTGCCGAGGCAGTGTCATTTTACTATTACGAAGAGACAGGAAAGTCTATCGTGCAGGATGGCAATTGGAATACATATCTGAACTGCTTCTCAGCAACGGATCCGATCACTATCTATGATCTGATGAGGGTACAGTATGGATATGAGCCTGATGGAGATATCAAGGATAATATTGGTAAGCTGGGAGACAAGCTGCTGACTGCTGGCATCATTCGGCAGGGAACAACGGACTTAAAATCATTCGGCTTTGAAGGAACGACAGGATGTACAGCACCAGAGAATACGATGATCATGACAACGGACCCGATGAACGATTTTATCTGGCAGCAGGCATATGCAATTGGTGGAGGCAATCCATTCTACTATGCAGCAAAGGCAGGACTTTGGGACCCAAGGCAGTGCACCACATTTGCCTGGTACAGGTTCTACCAGTATTACGGTTATGACAGTGGAGCACGTGGGTCTGGATATATCGATGCAGAACAGGTGGTTGCTGCTCATCCGGATAAGTTTGTCCTCAGCAGCGATCCGGCACCCGGATCTATTGTCTCCTTCCCAAGGACCTATGGTGAAGATGGCCATGTTGGATTCATAGAGAAGGTAGAAGGAACAACAGTCTGGCTGTCTGATGGCAACTGGGGAAAAGGAAACATCCGTCTGAACAAGAAGACCTCAGTACAGGAGATGGATGCTTATTACTGCAAGAATGGAGCAAGGATCGAATATGCAGTGCCTAAGAAATAGTCCAATAAGAGATCCTAACTATTTTGTTATCAGCACAGATTGGTTAGGATCTTTTTGATTGGATCACATTAAGGAAATGAAGAGGATGCATTTATGAAAGATACAATATTAAGAACAACAAAACTTGGTTCGAGTATCTGCCGGAGGACAGATAAGGCAGGAAAAACATTCTATATAGTAAGAGTAGAAGTGAATGGTGAAGAGTATTATCATTCTGAATTTGAACGGTTATCCACAGCTGAAGAAATCTGTAAAGTAATGATCAGGCTTGCATTATGTGACTATGAAAAGAAGGAAGTTCCTGTATCAGAAACTACAGAAAATATTTAATTAAATTATTAAGCAGGATAAGGGAACCACATTTACGGTGCAGCTGCATTTTGAAGAAGCAGGATCATCAGATGCGCCATTGCAGGATGCTTTGCCGAATCAACTGATTGACATGACTGGCAGGAAGATACTTCTTTGTGAAGACAACAGCCTGAACAGCGAAATAGCAGTTGCTCTGCTGAAAGATAAAGGTATGTCAGTCACGGTAGCGGAAAATGTGAAAGTCGGACTGGATGAGTTCAGCAATAGTGAAGAGGGTGAGTATGATGCAGTGCTGATGGATATCCGCATGCCGGTGATGGATGGCATTGAAGCAGCCGAGGCAATTCGCTCATTGGACAGACCGGATGCCGGGACAGTGCCAATCATTGCGATGTCAGCTGATGCATTCGCAGATGATATATTAAGATGTGAGAATGCGGGCATGAACGGTCATATTGCAAAACCGGTCAATCCTGATATTCTGTATCAGACCTTGAGCAAAGCAATGTCGGACAGTCGAAAATGATTTATTAAGTATAAATATGTATCAAGACAGCTTCTGACATGGAAAGCCAGGAGCTGTTATTATGCGGAAATTGGTATCAATGCGTGCTGAGTATTCAAAAATGGAAATAGTGAGTCATCACATTTAACAATTTCTATGTTGACAAGAACATTTCCATAATACATACTGCTTATATCTTCTTTGCGCTGCATTACATCCCGGTAAAACGGAGTGCGAGATCAACAGTACAAACTGAGCAGGCGATGCCTAGTAAAGGCGTGGGGCCGGGCCGTTCCGAAGGCGGCAGCAGTGTGTGAATTCTGACACCTGTGGGACAGTTGTATGTCCTGCAGGTGTTTTTTGCACCTTTGTCAGGGACAGACGATTTCCAGATGAAGTGCCATAGAAGCAATCGTGACACCGCATAAGTGCGGACAACGGAGGATACTTTTATGACCAATAACGGTTACAACGTAACAGGCCTGACTGCTGAACAAGCAAAAGAATTACAAGAAAAATTTGGCAAGAATATTCTTGTCCCAAAGAAAAAAGAAGGATTTCTAAAAAAAGTATTGACCATCATCAGTGAACCAATGTTCCTGCTTTTAATTGTGGCAGCGATCATTTACTTTATCCTTGGCGAACCGCGGGATGGATCAATCATGCTGATTTTTGTGGTGGGAATTATCAGTATCGATGTCATTCAGGAATGGAAGACAGATAAGACCCTCAATGCGCTGAAAGATTTGTCAGCACCGCGGATCACAGTAGTCCGTGATGGAAAAGAAATTGAAATTGCTAGTGAGGACCTTGTACCAGGAGATTTGATGATGATTTATGAAGGCGTCAAGATTCCTGCTGACGGCATAGTTGTTTCATGTGCGGATCTTTGTGTTGATGAATCATCATTGACTGGGGAGCCGGAAGGCGTCTGGAAGACTGTTTTTGGTGAACAGCAAGGAAAAGAACAGAAGGATTATTGGCGGAATGATTACTGCTATGGGGGTACGCTTGTTACTCAGGGTACTGGCTTGATCAAAGTTGACAAGATAGGGGCCCAGACAGAATATGGGAAAATTGGGAAGAATGTAGCTGAAGCCCCGCAGGATAATACACCGCTGCAGAAACAGACCAGAAAACTCGTGAAGACTTGTACGATCATTGCGGCTGTACTCTTTCTTTTGGTCTGTATATTTACCTGGATGGATATACCTGATCATTCTTTCAATGAGCGTTTAATTGAAAGTATCTTATCCGGAGTCACTCTGGCAATGGCAATGATCCCAGAAGAATTTCCTGTCATTCTGACGGTTTTTCTTTCCATGGGTGCCTGGCGCCTGGCAAAGAAACATTCATTGGTAAGAAAACTTCCGAGCGTGGAAACACTGGGAGAAGTATCTGTTCTGTGTGTAGATAAAACCGGTACAATCACAATGAACCAGATGAGCATTCAGGATACATGGAGCCCTTTAAAATCTGAAAAAGATATGTTCGCAACGATGGGAATGGCATGTGAGACGAATGCATATGATCCTATGGAAAAGGCGATGCTCCGCTATTGTGATGAGCATGATATCTCAAGAGAAGAATTGTTTGAAAATCAATTCATTTCAGAATATGCATTTACAAATGAATTGAAAATGATGGGACATGTATGGAAGAAGAATGATGAGATCATCATTGCGGCAAAGGGCAGCCCAGAAAAGATCCTTACAATCTGTGAATTGACAGATCAGCAGAGGCAAGAAGTAGAAGAACGTATTCGATCAATGTCAATGCAGGGGCTTCGTGTCATAGCAGTAGCTAAAGGCAGCCCGAAGAGTGAAGCAGATATTCCTGCTTCAATAACAGAATGCCATCTACAGCTGCTTGGTATTGTTGGTCTGGCTGATCCGCCGCGGGAAAATGTCAAGAATGATATTGCTGTATGCCGACGTGCAGGTATCCGTGTTGTTATGATCACCGGTGATAATGGAATTACTGCTTCAGCAATTGCTGCAAAAATCGGCATGGATAATGGCAGTCAGATTATCACCGGCGAAATGATTGACAACATGAGTGAAGAAGAACTTCAAAAAGCGGTGCAGAAGGTCTCAATCTTTTCACGCGTTATTCCTGAACATAAGATGAGGATTGTAAAAGCATTCAAGGATAATGGCGAGATTGTCGCTATGACGGGTGACGGTGTCAATGATGCACCGGCATTGAAATATGCCGACATTGGAATAGCAATGGGAAAGCGCGGAAGTGAAGTTTCACGTGAAGCGGCCGATTTGATATTGATGGATGATAATTTCTCTACAATTGTAGAAACGATCAAAGACGGAAGAAGAATCTATGATAACATACGCAAAGCCGTCGGATATGTATTTACAATTCATATTCCAATCGCATTTTCATCTCTGCTTGCTCCGTTCTTGGGAATTGCACCGGCGGCATTCATGCTGCTGCCGCTGCATATTGTGTTATTGGAGGTTATGATTGATCCGACTTGTTCGATTGTTCTGGAAAGACAGCCGGCAGAGACAAATATCATGGATCGACAGCCAAGAAATCCTAAAGAAGTTATGTTGAATCGCTCGTTGTTGATGAAGAGTGTTCTGCAGGGACTGGTACTCTTTGCGTCTTCTTTCGGTACTTATTACATTATTCTTTCAAAAGGAATTGAGTATGCGGCGGCAGCCAGATCCATGGGGCTGACAATCATTATGCTCGCAAACTTATTCTTGGTACAGGTCAACAGTTCAAATGAAGATTATGCAATTCAATCATTTGTCAGACTGATCAAGGACCGCGTGATGTGGTCAGTGAATCTGGGTACAGTCATTGGTCTTTCACTTATTCTGTATACACCATTCTCATCCATATTGAAGCTGGCACCGCTTTCCATTCAACAGATTTCTATTTCTGTATTGATTGCTGTCATTTCAGTATTTTGGTATGAACTGGTCAAGCTCTACCAGCATCACTTTAAAAGATAGCGGAGATAATCTCATGAAAAACACATTCAACGCATCAGCGGCATCCAGAATTCTTTCTGCCGCAGGAATGAACATGGAAGAACTTTCTAAACAGTTCCAATTAAATGCGAAGGGTCTTGATGATCATGCAGTTGAGGTTTCCAGGAAGCAGTATGGTTCCAATGAAATTGCTAAAAAGAAGAAAGAGAATGTCATTAAAAGATTATTCCTGTCTTTTGTGACACCTTTTACCATTGTTCTTTTCGTACTGGCAGGCATCTCGCTGTTTACTGATATCCTTCTGCCGCCTCCGGGAGAACGTAATTACATCACTGTTGTGATGGTCATTTCAATGGTGCTGATCAGCGGCATCATGACCTTCATTCAGGAATACAAATCAGAGAAGGCAGCTGAAAAACTTTCTTCCATGGTAAGCAATACGGCAACCGTCATACGGAATGGAGAACAGAAAGAGTGCTCCTTTAATGAACTGGTCGTAGGTGACCGTATTCTTCTTTCTTCCGGAGATATGATCCCAGCAGATGTCAGATTGATCCAGGTCAAAGATCTTTTCATCAATCAATCCAGTCTGACCGGTGAAAGCCTGCCGGTAGAGAAATACGCAGAATCATCAAGTGATTCGAAAGCACCATTGGAGTGCCGCAACATGGCTTTTATGGGAAGCAATGTTGTCAGTGGATCCGGACAGGCAGTCATCATCTGCACCGGCAGAGATACGATGTTTGGATCAATTGCCGAGAAACTGAGCGAGAAGAAAGAAGACACCAGTTTTGACATCGGCATCAATAAAGTATCCTGGATGCTGATCAAGTTCATTTTGGTCATGGCGCCGGCTGTGTTCTTGATCAATGGATTGTTTAAATCAGGAGATAATCGTTGGCTAAATGCACTGCTGTTTGCTTTATCGGTTGCAGTTGGCCTGACTCCGGAGATGCTTCCGATGATTGTTTCCGCCAATCTTGCAAAGAGTGCTGTGGTAATGTCAAAAAAGAAAGTCATTATCAAGAATCTCGGAGCAATCCAGAACTTAGGTGCAATGGATATTTTATGTACGGATAAGACCGGTACTTTGACAGAAGATCATATCGCTTTGGAATTTCACTGCAATATCATGGGAGAAGAAGATATCCGTGTCTTAAAGCATGCTTTTCTGAACAGCTATTTTCAGACCGGCCTGAAGAATCTGATGGATCTTGCGATTATCCGTCATGCAGATGAAGATGAACTGAAAGAGCTGCGTGACAAATATCGGATTGTCGATGAAATCCCATTTGATTTCAATCGCAGACGTATGAGTGTCATCGTAGAAGATCAGACGGGCAAAGAGCAGCTGATTACCAAAGGCGCAATTGAAGAAATGATCGGAGTCTGTGCCTATGCGGAATATGAAGGACAGGTCAAGCCTTTAACAGAGGACATGAAGAAGGTCATCCTGAAGCGGGTCAATGAATACAATGCCAAAGGATTCAGGGTCTTGGGTATCGCCCATAAAACAGCTGTACAGGAAAAAGACAAAGCAGAATTGACGGCTGAAAAGGAGATGGTCCTGATTGGTTATCTGGCCTTCTTTGATCCGCCGAAGGCAACTGCCAGAGGAGCAATCAACAAGCTTCATGAGTACGGGGTAAAGGTAAAGATTCTCACCGGAGACAATGATGCTGCTTCACAGCATGTATGTCAGGAAGTAGGCATTCCGGCAGAGAAGATTCTGCTGGGTTCTGACATTGAAACAATGAGTGATGAGGAACTGTCTGAAAGGACAGAAGGCATCAACGTATTTGCAAAGTTAAGCCCGGATCAAAAGACCAGGATCGTATCAGTGCTGCGGAAGAAACATACGGTAGGATTCATGGGCGACGGCATCAATGATGCGTCAGCGATGAAGGCTGCTGATGTAGGAATTTCTGTTGACAGTGCAGTTGATATTGCAAAGGAATCGGCAGATATTATTCTGACTGAAAAAGACCTCAATGTCCTGGAGAACGGTCTGGTTGAAGGCCGCAGAACGTATGCAAACACAATTAAATATATCAAGATCACAGCCAGCTCCAACTTTGGCAATATGCTGTCGATTCTTGCAGCGAGTATTTTTCTTCCATTCCTGCCGATGATGCCGGTGCAGCTGCTGATTCTAAATATGGTATATGATATTTCCTGTCTTGCACTTCCGTTTGATAACGTGGATGAAGATTACCTGAAAGTACCGCGGAAGTGGAATGCAGATTCAATCGGTCAGTTCATGCTCAGAATTGGCCCGATGAGTTCAATCTTTGATATCACGACTTATCTGTTTATGTTCTTTGTCATCTGTCCGATGGTCTGCGGCGGTGCCTATGGTTCATTGAGTCCTTCCAGTCAGCTTGCTTTTGCGGCACTGTTCCAGGCAGGGTGGTTTGTAGAATCACAGTGGACGCAGTCATTTGTAATTCATACGCTTCGCACGAAGCATATTCCGCTTCTCCAGAGCCATGCTTCTCTGCCGGTATATCTTCTGACCGCAGGTGGAATTTTGATCAGCACAGGTATTGCAGTTTTTGTCGGCTTTGGACAGGGACCACAGCCTTTAGAAATTTTGTATTTTGTTTATCTGATTATTGTGATTCTTCTGTATTCTGTGACGGCTGCATTAGCGAAGAATGCTTTTGTCAGAAAATATGGAGAGTTATTATAAGAATCTTCAAGGTATGTTTGATTTAAGACTTGCATTGTTAATCTATTGCCTGAATATATAGAATGAAAAATCTTGCTGAAGTAAAGACTCTAACAATATATAAAAACGTACTTCTCTCTGATCAAGAATATCAGATTCTGAAGGAAGAATTCCCTAATGACTACGAGAACCGGATTGAAGATGTCTCCTGCTACATTGAATCAACAGGAAAGAAATACAAGAACTTCTTAGCGACCATTCGCAACTGGGCAAGAAGAGATGAGCATAAGACATACAGGAATACAAAAAAGCAACCGGATTATACGGTGCAGGAGGGTGAAACAATATGATCCATTTGAGCATGGTAGGAGCAATCGACAGCATCACAGTATCTCCAGAACTGGATAATACAGATACATATCTGGACCCCAATGACGGTCTTCTTCACTGCAGCAAGTGCAAAGGGGTGAGACAGACCGTCCTGAAATGGGATGGCCATGAGAAAAAGGTCAAATGCCTGTGTGCATGTGAGGAGGCTGCAGAGAAGGAAAGAGAAGATGCCAGGAGGGCAAGAGAAAGACAGTATGCTATCCGGAACTGCGGACCAATGGCCTGCAGGATCCTTCCTTGCGTAACTACACATTTGACCAGGACTTTGGTGACAATCCGCTCCTGGACAAGGCCAGGGCCTACGTAGAGAACTGGGACGAGTTCAAGGCCCAGAATAGAATATCGGACTGCTTCTGTTTGGCTCTGTAGGGACAGGAAAGACCTTCTTTGCAGGATGCATTGCCAATGCCCTGATCGACCGGTGCGTCCCAGTCCTGATGACATCTCTGCCGAGGATCCTGAATGCATTGTCAGGAAAGTATGACATGGACAGGAATGAGTATATCAACAGCCTGAACAGATATGATTTCCTGATCATTGATGACATCGGTTCAGAGAGATCTACAGACTATGCCCTGGAACAGATCTTCACTGTGATCGATGCAAGATACCGGAGCGGCAAGCCGATGATCATCACGACCAACCTTGGCCTGGGTGACATGAAAATGGCTGATATCGATAAGGCCAGAATCTATGACAGGATCCTTGAAGTATGCCAGCCAATCGCATTCCAGGGCAAGAATTATCGGAAGGACATTGCCCAGAGAAAGCGTCTCAAGGCAGTGCAATTGCTCAATGAAGGGACAATCACGAACTGAGAGTGTACACATCAGGAAAGCAAGAAAAAATAATAAGCAGGATAAGGGATTTTGTTAACACTTTGTGTTAACAATCTCCTGTTTGAACAATCGGGCAATGCCCGATTTTAGCTGAACAGAGAGCATTAGCAGGCAATAGCACCTGTTAACACTTTCTGTTTTTTTGTTAACACATGTTAACAGATTGTTAACACCTGAAATGAAGGAGATTGATACTTATGAGCAAGGTCATCGGTGTACGTTTTGAAGAAGATGTTATCAACATATTGGAAGAGATGGAGCAGAAAGCAAAAGAACAGGGACCAGGAGGAATGATACCTAACTCACGTTCAGGAATCATGAAAGAGGCTCTGCTGGAATACTATGCGAAAGTCATGGATGGCAAGGTGATGGGGGCCTATACTTCAATGATGACGGCAGCACTGAATAGTATTCTAACGCCATATTTCAATTCACAAACAGAAATGATGGCAAAGGTCCTGAAGAAGTGCACCGTTCTTGATGATGATCTGAACATTGAAACTGTGATGAACAGAATGTGCTTTGCAATACTGTTCCGGGCCAGCAACATGCCGGAGGACGAAGATAAAATCCGCCGGATGCTGTCAAAGCACACCTCCTTTGACGATATCCTACTGGAAATGGCAAAAGATAGGACACAATATAACACAGAGATAAATACTGAGGACAAGTAATAATGGTGGCAATGAGCGGATCTTTATTACGCTCTTTTTCTTTTGGAAAGAAGGACATATGGGACAGGCAGATATTGTAATAAAGGCGTATTTCTTTGAATTTGGGAAACAAGCACCAAGGTATTCTGAATTCCCCGGCATTGTGACCAGTGAGACGATGTTCGGCGGAAAGAGCAGCTGGGCGAACTATACTTCCCGGAAAGAATCCATCAAGGATTCTATGAACGAAGATGAGCTTGGCAGCTTTGCCGGTTATACCGCAAGAGAAGGTGCCACAGAGAATTCGGCAAAGAAGTATTTTACACAGGCAGGAGCAAAGAAGCTCTATACAAAAGAAGACAGGGAACTATGGGCAGAACAGTCAAAGCAGTATTTCAGTAAAGAGGGAAATATTGCATGGACACTTGTTGTGTCCCTGCAGGACAAGAGCCTGCTCAGAAAATATGGATTGAAGGACCAGGGGGATTTTTCTATCATTGCATCTGACTGTATGAACAAGATATTTAACCGGATGCATCTGGATCCAGAGAACATGCTGTGGTGGGAAGATTACCATACCAATAAGAAGAATCCCCACATGCATATCACGTTCATGGAGAAGGAACAGACACGCTTCCGCGGCAAGCTGAAACCGAAGGAACTGGATATGATCAAGCAGGTGTTCACGGCAGACCTGCTCAGACGCAGAGCAATCGTAGAAAAATGGGAGCAGACTGCAGGTGATGTATTGAAAGATGCCCAGTCCATAAAAGTGGACATTGTTGAACAGGCTGGCAGTCTGTCCTATGCGACATTAGAAGATGCTCTGAATCTCTACTCCCAGCTCCCATCAAAGGGAAGGCTGCAGTATGGTTCTGCCAATATGGTCCCATTCCGTACGCAGCTGGATCATATCGTAGATGAGATCCTGCAGGCAGATGGGATCAAGGAACAGTATCAGGAATTCCTTGGTAAGCTGGATGTATTGGAAATGAACATGAATCAAATGAATAATGCAAATATCGCAACGATCAAACAGAGTGAGGACAACAAGCTGCGTGTCCAATTAGCGAACAGTGTCCTGGACAACTTAAAGAACATGGACTTCTCGACTGCAGAACAGTTGCGGGAATGGAAACAGGATCATCTGAGCGAGGCCATAGATAAGGTCAAGATGCATGCTGGGCAGAATGACCTATTGTTCGACCAGGCAATCGGTTTGATGGAGAACAGGCCATCTGCAGGAGATAAGGCACAGGCCCTGCAGCTGATGAAGCTCTCCGCAAAGAACGGAAATAAACATGCTCAGCACGTGGTCAACTATATGAACAAATCATATGGAATGAATCGGCAGGTATATCATGTCATGTCGGGTACATTCTCTCAGCATGTGACCAAGGATGTACGCAGAGCGATCACCGAAAAGAACTTTGCAATCCAGCAGGAGATCAATGCATATCTTGACCAGGATGATGAGCTTGCACCGCAGAAGATCGAGGATCAGGCAGTGAGCAGATATCTGAAGGGCGACAGGTCATGAAGCATTTTGCAGGAGGCGTCCTGATATTGATCGGATGGATCCTGTCCGTCCTTGTCCTGTCAATGCAGCTGGCATACTTCCTGTCGTTCCATTACGACATTGCGGCTTATCGGCAGGAATGTCATTTTGTATTCGATCCAAAGATCCTGTGGTGGCAGGGCAATGACCAGTACTTCCGCCTTATGGCTGTCATCATTGGTCTGGGTGCATTCCTGATACTGATCCGTCTGTTCACTCTAAGTAAGAATGACCAGAAGCGGAAGGCAGCCTTTCGCCGGTTGACCAAGGAAGAGAAACTGCAGTATGCCCATCTGGCAACTGTCCATGAGGCAAAGAAAGGGCTGCAGAGGATCCGTTTCGACCGGCATGGAAACATCGTTCATTATAAATACAGTCATAACGAGATCATCCTTGGAAATGTCATCACGATAGCCGGCATAGCTACGGTGATCTGGCTGATCATTGCATTCTTCTGGGCAGTGATCATCTGGCTGATCGGCCGCCTGAATCAGCCAATCGATATGCGGATGACATCGGGTGCGGCATATATCCTGGTGGCTGAAGCCCTGGCATGGCTGTTCTGTTCAAGGCTCCATTTCAGGGACTATTGCGATTATGTCTATGATCCGGCCAAACGATTGTGGAACTGGTGGCTGTGGAAGACGAACCAGCCTGATTCCCGGAGATTCAATACATTGAAAGAATGGGAGATCGGTGGTAAGAAGACAGTTGTCCGTGCTGGATTGCCGATCATCACAAAATGGAGGACCATCTGGCTCGATGCCACTGACTCCCATAACATGGTCATTGGTACAACGAATTCCGGCAAGACCTTCAGCATCATCCATATCCTGATCCAGCTCTGCCGCATGGCAGGGGAATCAATGATCATCAATGACCTGAAAGGTGAGCTGCATCGCATCCACCGAAAGAAGCTGATCGAATCCGGATATAAGGTCGTCAGCATCAATTTCATTGATCCGGAAAGAGGGGACAGCTGGAATCCGTTCGACCTGACTACAAAGGCTTACCGGAAGGCACAGGCAGCAGCAGATGCACAGATGACAAAGAGCTTCCGTAAGAAATATCTCAAGGCGAAGAAAGAATACCTGCTGCTCAATGGGAAGATCCAGTCTTTGATCAAGCAGGCTGAGAATACAACAGCGACATATGAACAGAACAAGATCATCAATCAGATCCATACGCTGATGGAATCACAGCGTGCCGCAAAGGCAGGCCTTTCCCTGATGGAACGGACCAGACCGCAACCGAATTTCTCTGAGGCATCTGATTATCTGCAAGATGTGGCAATGGCGATCTTCCCTCAGGGAGATCAGTCAAATATGAAAGCAGATAATACGAATTTCTGGAACATGAACGGCATGCGTCTGCTCGTAGGGATCGTATGGTTCCTTCTGGAATATGAATATATCGACGACAAGGGCAATATCGCCAGATTAGCTGCAGATCAGATCAATTTCAAGAACTTCCAGATGACAGTCAATGATGGCTTCAAGAAGATACGCACTGATATCAACAGCGATCCAGATCTGCTGCTGAAGTTCTATCTGGATGAGATGAGGGAGAAAGGCGATAACTCGGTCATGTCTCTGGAATCGATCATCAAGACGCCAGAAGAGACAAGAGGATCCATTGAAGGAGTGTTCGCTACCTATATCAGCCTTGGCATCATCAATGGAGATATCTCCCGAATGCTCAGCTATTCATCTTTCAATTACGATGAGCTATGGGACCAGAAGATCGCTGTGTTCCTGATCGCACATGATGAAAAGACGACCTATTATCCACTCGTCGTATTGTTCATGAACCAGATGATGCAGGAAGTGGCACGTAATGCCAGGACCCAGGAATCACAGAGACTGAAGTACCCGCTGAATATCATCTTTGATGAGTTTGGCATCGCACCGGCATTCAAGGACCTGAACAGTGTCCTTTCTGCCGCAAGATCCAAAGGGATCCGTTTCACGATGGTGGTCCAGGATTTCAGCCAGCTCGAGATCCAGTACAACCATAACTTCTCTAAGATGATCCAGTCGAATGTGATGAATGTCGTGTATCTGCTTGGCGGCAGCAAAGATACGCAGAAGGATATGGTAGATATGGTCGGTGACAAGCTCCAGTGGAACAAGGAGAAGGGCAATTATGAAGTCGTACCGATCGTGACCAAAGGCAGGCTGGGAAGGTTCTCCCTGGGAGAAGCAGTCCTTGTCCGTCAGCGGCATGATCCATTCATCACAAGATACCGTCCATTTAACAAATATATCTTCTTCAAGTCTTTGGGAAAACAGGAAGAAGCACCTGTCCAGGAACTGAGGCCGCATCATCGTTTCTCGCTTGAGGACGGCTATGACGAGCTTTGCCGGCAGGGAGAGAACGCAGCTATTGCTATTGAGGATGACAATGGTACTGAGGAGACTAAAAGACCTGTAAAGAAACGTCCAAAGAAAAAAGATAAGCCTGGTAAGCCGCAGGAAGAACCTTCACAGCAAGATTCCCCAGCACAGCAACAGGCATCTATTGAGAATGAGCCCAGTCTGAATATCAAAGATATGAGCCAGATGGATGAATGATATAAAAGAGATAGAGCATTCCTTCACAGGTCTTCTCTATCTCAATTTTTTTATTTACAGCGGATGACATCAAAGATGACATTCTCAATGACGGCTGCATTGATCTGATCATCTGTGGGCTCAATATAGCCCTTCTGGAGCAGTTCTTCTTTGGCTCCATCATAGTAGATGTGGTACAAATTCTCATAGAAACTCATATGTTCTTCCTCCTGTGATTACCTTAACATGAGGTCAAGTAAAATTGACTCCGAAAGTTGTCCCAAAAATTATCGGTATTTTCGTGAGTAATCCACCAAATATCGTAGTTATCCACATTCTCATACCTATTCTCCACTATATTATCCATTTACGGGCCTTGAGTCTCCAAATAGAAACCTGTTAAATTATTTATAACGCATGAATGGAAATGCAGGAGAGGTACTTTTATGCAGATGACAGAAAAGAAGTCATAGAACAGGTCCCATATTTTCCGGTGAATATTTTGTTCTATATAATATTTACTAACAATAATTAGGAGAACAGCTATGGACATTACAGGTACGTTTCAAATGCCCATGAATAAGTGCACTTTAAGTGTTAAAACGTGTACCGATTTACAAGATAATCAAAAATATACAAATAAAAATCAAGCAAAAGTTTGAGTCAAATCATGTACTCAATCATCTCTGATGAATTAATAATCTATAATACTAATGCAGTTTAGACAATAGAATCAACAGTTCAGACAATGCACATATTGAAATTTCAGGGTTTAATGTATTTTATTTATATTCTGACCTACTGGGCTATTGCTTATTGAGGGGTATACATTTAAAGGTCAATTCAAAGTATGTACTTCGCAGATTTCTCTCATTCTGTTTTGATATAGGATGATTAATGAGGATATGTGTTAGAATAATTTTATATAGGAATTTTGATTTAGCAGCAAAACGATAGTTTGATGAAATTAACGATGTACATAGAGCTTTTTTTAAATAGAATGTTGTCTGTTCAGTTTTGTATGTTCATTGTAAATTTATCACGATGAAAAACAGCTTTTTTTATACTTGAATAGTGCGAAATTTGGTTTAAAACAAACTATTATATTTGATATCATTGGTTTGCTTGTTTTAATTCCTTTGTTTTATTGCCATGAACTCTTACACTGTATTTCATATTCTAATGAAGAAGAAAAATGTATTTATGTTTATCAAACTTCATTATTGACGCATTGCACAGAAAAGGTTAATAAAAGACAAATGATGAAAATATTATTATTTCCAAATATTTTTATAACCCTTCCTGTTGTTTTTCTAAGCCTGATTTTAACTTTATTTTTGAAATATAAGATTTCAAGTATAATATCATTTTTGTTTATACTGGTAGTTGCTGGTGCATATTCAGATATTACAATGCTAATTTCAATTTTGAAATATAGTAGTAATGCTTATTTTTGCTTTAGCAAAGGGATCTTCTATGTCAATAACTCTGGTCTGAAGTGAAAAAGTCAATTCCACATTAGCCAACTGTCATGAACAGAAAGAAGGCAGTAATAATCAGCGCTCTGAAGAATAAATACCCACTGTCAAAACTATGCCTTAAGAAAGATCATCCGCAGAATCATGAAGGAGGGATCCTTTGTTGTCAAGATACGCAGGAGACGTAAATACAACTCTTATCAGGATAAACTCAGTGTGGCATCAGAGAATCTCGTCAATCGTGATGTTCATGCGAATAAATCGAATGAAAAGTGACTCACGGATAGCACATAGTTTTCCATTCCATCCGAGAAAGTATATCTATCCCTGTCATTAACTGTTTTGATGGAATGTCTGTCAGTTGGAGGATGGGAGTCTTGCCTAATGCCAATCTGGTGAACGCAATGCTGAGGGCTGTTTGCCAGACAATGCCGCTTTTGAAGGTTTCTTTGGTCATCTGAAAAATGAAATGTTCTATAACTGCAGCTGGCATGGCTGCTGGATGGGCTGAAGATTGAGCAGAAGACAAGCATCCGAGCAGTGCAATATCAGTACATGTAAAGAGACCGAAAATATATCATAAAAAGTGCTTAAAAGTGCCTTAAAATGAGGCTTTTAAGCACTTTTTGTGGTATAATTAAAGCATGGAAAAAGAGAGCACTGCCAGAGAAGATCTGGCCACATTGAGCAGAGAAGAACTGACCAGAAAATACATGTCAGCCATGCAGGAAAAAGAAGAACTGGCCAATCGTCTGAGAACAGCTGCCATTGAAAAAGACGAAATGGCATCACAGATCAACTGGCTGCGCGTACAGCTGAATGTGCTCCGTACCACGAAGTTCTCAAAGAACAGCGAACAGGTCAGCAGCCTGCAGATCTCCCTTTTCAATGAAGCAGAAGATACCCTTGATCACGCATTGCCAGAGGATCTTTCAGAAGACGAGATCACCAAAGCAGTGCCTGTGAAGAAACATAAGAACAGAAAGATCAGTGCCGGCAGCCTGCCAGTCAAAGAGATCCATCATGAACTGACCGACAGATCCGGCATGGCAGAGCTGAAGCCAGAGAAGAAGGACTATCTGCGCTATGTGAAAGGATACTACTATATTGAGCGCCATATCATCCATCAGTATGTAAAGAAGGATGATGCCAATGACGAACATACAGAAGTATATTCCAATACAGAAGGAGTACCGGCAAGACTGATCGAAGGCAGCAGTGTGACATCCTCAGTCGTTGCACAGATTGCCAATGAGAAATATAACCTGGCGACACCTCTGTACCGGATGGAACAGGACTGCATGCGCAATGGCATACCGATCAGCAGGCAGAACATGTCCAACTGGCTGATCAGATGTGGAGAAGATTATCTGGGAACTGTCTTTGACCGTATGCATTCTGACCTGATCACGGATGCCAAGATCATCCACATGGATGAGACAACGAAAGTCGTGATCGAGGACAAAGCCGACGGCAGAGAGAAGAGCTATATCTGGATGGCAATGACAGGAAAATATGAACCATCCCAGATGATCCTGTATTTCTACTATGAAAGCAGAGAGCACCGCCATGTGGAAGACATCCTCGGACATGACTATACCGGATATCTGAACAGTGATGGCTTTGGCGGATATCATTCATATCCTGGTGCGGTCTGCTGTGGATGCTGGGCACACTACCGTCGAAAAGCATACGAGGCAATGATCAGTGACGACAATATCTATAGTGCATATAACAAACTGCATTCCGCAGATGAACGCAGGACTTTTCTTGATGGACATCCATCCTTCAAGATCAAAGTGGCACTGCTGGAAAAGATCGACCAGATCATGAAGCTCGAACCAAAAGAAGAAAAAACCAGTGCAGAGGAAATATATCAGATTCGGCAGGAGAAAGCACTGCCGCTGATCGATGCCCTGTTCACCTGGACAAGAGAACTGGAAGCATCTATACCGCCCAAGAGCAAACTTGGAGAGGTAGTCAAATATGGCAACAATGAAGAACAGTACCTTCGGAATTACCTTCTGGATGGACATCTTGAGATAACGAACAACCGTGCGGAACGGGAAGGCATCAAGCCCTACGTGATCCTGCGCAAGAATGAACTGTTCTCATCGACACGCAGAGGAGCAAAGTACAGTGCAATCTATATGACCCTGATTGCCAGTGCAAAGCTGAATGGTCTGAATCCACAGAGATATCTCGAATATGTGCTGGACTTCCTTTCAACAAAAGGACTGACGGATGAAAATGTCACAGCTGTACTGCCATATTCAAAGACATTGCCGGCAGCAGTGAAAGCATCGAATATCTGATCATCACAAAATACCAAACAGGAAGCCATCAATTATAGCGGATGGTTTCCTGTTTTAATAGATGTGCACTGTTTAACGCTTGCATTGTTTTCATAGTGCTCAGATCATAAAGAAAATCACTTGATTGGCTTTTACTGCCTCTCAAGTGATTTTTCTTCGCTGCTTAACTTAATGACGTTGCTTGAAGGGTTCATTTTACTTTTTTTAGAAATCTATAATTTTTAGGCCTTTGAGTTCCTGGATACCAAAACCAGGCTCTTTGCAGGCATGAATAACTGATCCAGCAAACACAGAACCTCCAATGACTGGATCTTCACTGCATAACGCAGGGCCATCGAGATCGATTTTTGTGATGCAGTCTTCGGCACAGGCAAGCTGTACGGCCGCATTGACGCTGACTTTGGCTTCCAGCATACATCCGAGCATGCATTGTGCACCTGCTTCTTTGGCATATTGTACGATCTTTAAAGCATTGTGGAGACCACCGCATTTCATTAGCTTGATGTTTACCATATCTGCCAGATGTTCTTGATAGATCTTTCTGGCGTCTTCTGGTGAGAAACAACTTTCATCAGCAACAACAGGAACTGGAGAATGAGCAGTCACATATGCAA